>Ga0207695_10011327_pt1 | contig 10809 bp, 5 predicted proteins | sample KBSC54metaG_FD_184354 | JGI IMG/M metagenome (GOLD analysis project Ga0207695, IMG submission 184354) | Corn rhizosphere microbial communities from Kellogg Biological Station, Michigan, USA - KBS C5-4 metaG (SPAdes) (version 2) | ecosystem: Host-associated > Plants > Roots > Rhizosphere > Soil... | reverse complement strand
GCTCGAATACCTCTTCACGCTGCGCGACGGGCTCAAGTTCCACAACGGCGCGCCGGTGACATCGGCGGAAGTCGTCTGGTCGTGGCGGCGCTACCTGGACCCGGCGACGGGATGGACTTGCCTGAGCGACTTCGACGGAACCAACGGCAATCGCATCGAAGAAGTGCGCGCCATGGATCGGTTGAAGGTGCTGTTCCGCTTGAATCGGCCACAACCGCTTTTTCTCAGCCAAATGGCGGCCATCAACTGCGGCGCGGGCGCCATTCTCCATCCATCCTCTGTCGACGCTCAGGGCCAGTGGCGGACCCCTGTCGCAACCGGGCCGTATCGCCTCGTGGAGTGGAAGCGTGGGGATTCCATTCATCTGGAGGCGTTCCCGGGGTACGTGCCACGCATGGAGCCGCGAAACGGCAACACCGGCGCCAAGCGGGCCCTGGAGAAGCGCCTCACCTTCCTGGTCATACGCGATGCTGCGTCCCGGCTCGCGGCGCTCGACAAGGGCCAGGTCGACATCATGCCCGAAGTGCCGGCAGCGGAGATGAGACAGATCGGGCACATCAAGAGGGTGAGGCTGGTCAGCGCCCCCATGCTGGGAAGCTACGGCATCCTCGTGCAGAACCGGGACCCTCTCCTGGCAGACAAGCGCATCCGTGAAGCGATCGCGCTGGCGATCGATCGCGACGCGTTGGCGAATATCGTCAACGAGGGCACCGCGGTCGGCAATCCATCCATCGTGGCGAACGCGAGCGTATTCCACCCGCCGGCCTCGATCCTGGGAGGCAAGCCCGACCTCGAGCGTTCGAGGGCGCTGCTCCGGGAAGCCGGTTACGACGGCTCGCCGATCGTGCTGTCCACAAACCGCCGTTACCCCGCCATGTTCAACCAGGCTCTTCTGGTGCAGGCGATGTGCAAGCAGGTTGGGCTCAACATACGGATCGAAGTGCTGGAGTGGGCGGCGCAGATGGATCGATGGAGGGCAGGAAAATTCCAGCTCCTTTCGTTCGGGTTCTCGGCGCGCGCCGATGCCGCTGCCAGCTACTCGTTCATCCTCGGCAACCGCGCGAGGAGCCCCAGCAAGGTCTGGGACAACCCGAAGGCGTTGGCGTTGCTGGAGCAAAGCCTGCGCACCGGCGACCAGGAAAGGCGGCATGAACTGTTCAACCAGCTGCATCTGCTGATGCTGAAGGATGTCCCTTACATCGGACTGTTCAGCCCGGCGGACATCAATGCCGTGCGCGAAGACGTCGATGGGTTCGAGTCCTGGATGTTCGGCAGGGCACGCTACTGGGGCGTGCATCGGGTTCGGGAGGGCGCGCGATGATGAAGTACGCAGCAAGCCGGATGTTGCTGGCACTGCCGACGATCCTGATATCGCTGTTCATGATCTTCTTCATGATCCGATTGATACCCGGGGATCCGGCCCAGATCATCCTGGGCGATGTCGACGATGCCGGGGCGCTGCAGCGCATTCGCGCCAAGCTGGGCCTGGACCAGCCTCTGATCGTGCAGTTCCTGCTTTGGCTTCGGGCGATCTCCGGCGGAGACTTCGGCCGTTCGATTGCCCTCGACAGTCCAGTCGGCGATCTGCTGTTTTCGAGCTTCTCGGTCACTGCGCTACTCGTCATCCCCGCAGTCGTCATTGCGGCCCTGCTTGCCGTCCCGGCCGGGATGTTCTCGGCATGGCGCCATAACACGCATACCGACGCGGCGGTCGTGGCCGCCGCCACTGCATTCCTCTCCATTCCGAGCTTCTGGCTCGGGTTGATCGTGATGCTCGTGTTCGGGGTAAAGCTCGATTTGCTTCCTGTGGTCGGATACGTCTCTCCGTTCGACGACTTCGTACAGGGCATTCGCTATCTGATCATGCCGGTCATGACTCTGGCCCTGGTGGAAACCGGGGTGTTTGTCCGGCTCGTCCGATCCAGCACGATCGAGGTGAAGGGATTGGAGTACATCACGCATGCGCGCGCGAAGGGGCTTCCGGAGTTGCTTGTCGCCCGGCGTCACGCGTTTCCGAACGTGATGGGGCCGACGTGGACGATGATGGGGTTGGCGCTGGGCGGACTCCTGGGCGGTGCCGTCGTGATCGAGACGGTGTTTTCGTTGCCCGGCTTGGGTCGCCTCATGGTCGAAGCCGTGTTCGCTCGCGACTATCCAGTTATCCAAGGATGCATGGTGGTGATCGTGATGAGTTACGTGTTCATGAACCTGGTATTCGAACTCACGGCGCCGATCATCTGCCCTGCTGTCCGTTACTCGTAGGTCGACCTGGAGCGAGCCGTGAAGAAGACGAATCTCGTAGTCGGCGGATCGATCATCGTCATCGTTTTCGCCGCGGCCCTGATTGGCGCTATCGGAACGCCATACGATCCCACCCAGATCGACGCCGCCGATCGTCTTGCGCCTCCATCCTGGTCTCACTGGTTCGGCTGCGACGAATGGGGGAGGGATGTCTTCAGCCGTACCCTGTCCGGCGCGGCGATCACCGTGGCCATCGCTGGGCTGACGACCCTCTTGGCGACCGCGGCCGGAACGATCGTGGGCGTCTCCGCCGGGTTCCTGGGCGGCTGGCTGGACAAGGCCGTGGTCGCGGTGATGGATGCGCTGCTTGCATTCCCGGCGTTGGTCATGGCGATCGCCATGACGACACTCCTTTCCGGTGCGTCCCTGGCACCGGTCATCGCACTGAGCGTGGCGTACGTACCTTATGTCGTCCGCGTCGTGCGAACCGGAGTCCTGACTATCCGCCAAGCGGATTACATCACGGCGTCCTCGATCATGGGGAACTCCGCGGCCTACACGCTGGCGCGGCATGTCGCGCCGAACGTGGTGGGCCTAGTTACCGTGATCTCCACGGCCATATTCGGCTGGGCACTGCTGGCCGAATCGGCGCTTTCATTCCTCGGGCTCGGCTTGCCGCCGCCCGCCGCAAGCTGGGGGGGAATGCTGTCGGACAGCAGGAACTACTTCGCAGACGCACCATGGCTGGCCGTCGTGCCCGGCCTCGCCATATCCTTTTCGCTGCTGGGCGTGAATCTTCTGGGCGACGGCTGTCGCGACCTCCTCGACCCCAGGATGAAGCGCGCATGAGCATGGCTCCAGGTTCGCCTATCCTCCGGGTAGATCGCCTCCAGGTTAGCACCCTGGCCGGCCGCAGGATCGTCGACAACGTGTCGTTCGGCATGCTTCCGGGGGAAATCGTCGCACTGGTCGGCGAATCGGGAAGCGGGAAGACCACGATCGGACGGGCCATTCTCCGATTGTTGCCGGATGGCCTCGCATGCACTGGCGGCGACATCGCGCTCCGTGGCGACAGCCTGACCGCCACACCCCCAAGGGAATTGAGAAAGATCAGGGGCGGCAGCATCGCGGCGGTGTTCCAGGATCCGATGGCATCGTTGAATCCGTCCCTGAAAGTGGGACGCCAGATGATGGAGGCGCTGCGCCTGCACGAAGACGTCGACGCACACGAAGCGAGGCTTCGCTGTCTGGCGATGCTCGAGCGCGTCAGGATAGAGAATCCGCAGCGCTGCTTCGATGAATACCCCGGCAAGTTCTCGGGGGGCATGCGCCAGAGATTCATGCTCGCGTCGGTTCTGTTGACCCACCCTGCCGTACTGATTGCGGACGAGCCCACGACCGCACTGGATGCGATAGTTCGCCGGGAGATCATGGAACAAGCCGTCGAGCTGACGCGCGAGGTCGGCACCGCCATCCTGCTGGTCAGCCACGACCTGGGGATGGTTGCGCAGTACGCCGAGCGCTCGGTGGTGCTCAAGGGCGGCCGGGTGATGGATCAGGGCGACGCGCGCCAGGTTCTGCTGCAGCCGCGCGTCGACTACACCCGGACTCTGCTCGACGCGTTCCCGGAACGCGCCCTCGCCGGCGGAGGCTCGACCAGGAGGAGCCCGCTCGTGCGGGTCAGGAACGTCGACGTTGCGTTCCGCAAGAGCCGCAAGTCGATCCTGTCCCGAAAAGAATATGTCCGGGCGGTGAGGGATGTCTCGTTCGACATCCGCAGCGGAGAAGTCCTCGCGGTGGTGGGCGAGTCGGGGTCGGGCAAGAGCACCGTCGGGAAGGCCCTGGTGGATCTCTACAAGCCGAGCCGGGGAGAAATCCTCTTTGCAAACTGCATCGAACGAAGCGGCGGAGGAAAGGGGGGCGCGAGGACTCGGCCGCAAGTACAGATGATATTCCAGGATGCCGGCGGCTCCCTGGATCCGCGGATGACGATCAAGCAGGCGGTTGCCGAACCGTTACGCGCTGGCGGAATCGCCGCTGCCGCTGAGAGATTGCGGCGCGCCAAGGATATGCTTGCCGAGGTCGGACTTGGCGACGACATGCACGATTGCTATCCGCATCAGCTGTCGGGCGGCCAGCGCCAGCGGGTCGGCATCGCGCGCGCGATCGTCGGAGGCGGCGACCTGATCGTGGCCGACGAGCCCGTTTCCGCGCTGGACGTGTCCATCCAGCGGCAGATACTCGATCTGCTGAAGCAACTGCACTCTGCGTATGGTCTGACCTACCTGTTCATCTCTCATGACCTCGACGTGGTCGAGGAGCTCGCCGACCGCGTGATGGTCATGCAACGGGGATGTCTGGTGGAAATTGGCAGTCGCGATGCCGTTTTCGACGACCCTCGCCATCCCTATACCCGCGCTTTGCTGGAGGCGACTCCACGCATACGTCGCGTCGCACCGTCACGCTACGCCTTGGCCTCGCTCACGAATCGGCACGCGGATCCGCCGTCGGGCCACAGATTTGATGTGCCGGCTGCCGAACCACCGGAGCACGCCGTCGAAAGGGCCTGCATGGTGGAGGTCGCTGACGACCACTTCGTGCGATGTATCCCGTCCGTAGAGTGTGGTGGCACCGCAGGCAGCCGTGGGGAGGCCGACTCGGAAGATTTGCCATGGGCATGAAACCAGAGGCGCAAGCGCAGATCCGTCGCTTTTTCGACGGCACCCTCCTGCCGGATGAGGTGATGGAAGCCATGACCGGCGATTGCGGGTGGTTCCCGTCAAGAACCGTCATGCCCGGATCGCACGCAACCGCCTTCGAGAGCGCGGGATCTTCACTGGAGGGCCTTCGCGTGGAGGATCATGGCCGTTCTTTCGACCTGTACGATTATCTGTCGGTCAACCGCGTGGCCGGCTTGATGGTTCTGAAGGACGGCAGGCGCGTTGTGGAGGTTTACTCCCTCGGCATCGATGCCCGGACGATGTGGAACTCCTGTTCGCTGGCCAAGTCGGTTGCTTCGACTCTGGTGGGGATCGCCGTGGGCAAAGGCCTCATCGACCTTGATGCCCCGGTGACCCGCTACGCGGATGTCGGCGGCATCTACAAGAACGTCAGCATTCGGCAACTTCTGCGGATGGCTTCCGGAATCCGATGGCGGGAAACCTACGAGGATCCGACCTCGGAACGCAGGCAACTGCTGGATATCCAGATCGAGTGGCGAAAGCGCGGCATCCTGGATTTCATGGAGGGCCTCCCTGCCGAGACACCGCCCGGGAAGTCATGGAAGTACAACACCGGCGAATCCTACGTGATCAGTGCGGTCATGGAAGGCGCCACCGGCATGAACATGGCTGACTATCTGCGGTCTCACCTGTGGTCCAAGCTGGGAATGGAGGCGGAAGCGCGTTTGTGGACCGAATCCGTTGGCGGCATGGCGATCTCGGGCAGCGGCATGTTCGCGACCATGCGCGACTACGCGCGCTTCGGCCAGTTCGTTCTGGATGGCGGCCGAGTCGGAGGCCTCGATCTTCTACCGGAAGGTTGGGTCGCGGAGGCCGGTGCGCCTTTCGAGATCGACGGGACGATCATTCCCTACGGATACATGTGGTGGATCCCGGTTCTCGACGACCCAGAGTTGAAAGGAAGCTTCCAGGCCGAAGGGATCTACGGGCAGTTCATCCACATCAACCCTCGCCGAAGGCTGGTAGCCGTGGTGCTCAGTGCGCGTTCGAAACCCGGGTATACCAAACGCTTCGAGATCAATGACGATGCGTTTTTCGCGGCTTTGGCGAGGGCGTTGCCGGACTGAAAGACTCGCCGCGCTCCAGGGTGCGCACGCCAATCTTGGTTTTCCCGGTGAATGTCGCCGTGCGACCGATGCGGCGGCCGCTTTTGACTCGTCCTCGTGAGCTCGGTCACGCGGTCACCATCAATGCGGATCACGCCCCGTCGCTCGAGCGATTGCCTGGTTTCGTTGAATCTGTTGCGGGCCAGCCCATCCAACTCAAACCGGTCGCGCTACGCGGAAAGCAGTGTGTACGCGCTATCGGCATCGATGCCGGTCTCTTGGAGCTGGACTTGTGCTGCGCAATGCCTTTGACCTGAGACGAAACTTGTAGCCAGTTGGAAGGTGAGTGCTCTTACTCTGTGAGGCCCAGTTCATAGTAAGCGGCGCGTGCCCCAATTCCTTTTCGGACCTCGATGCCCGATGAGCTGCCTTATGCCGCATGGGCTTGGGCGCAGACCCAAGGTGTGCGAGGTGTCGTGTGTTGCGAAGCCGCCATCATTTGCGGAACCGCTAACCATTACGAATCTGCAATCAAATCGCTATGAGAGCCGAGCTTGAATGCGGCGGATCGCGGAGCATTGGTCAATTCGTGCTGATTTCGCGCATAACAGTATGTGTCACAAATCGACCTACGTGGACACGCAAACGCACCGTTCGGCCGCGATGAAACCTTTGTAGTACGCGCATTCCAGACGTTTGATGGCGTTTTATGTTGCGTCCATTTATGCACTCCGAAGGGGGTCGTGGGTTCGAATCCCGCCAGGCGCGCCAAATCAATGCTTTGCAAGCGTTGTGGCGTGGCATGACCTCTTCCCGTCGAAGCTTAATATTCATACGGCGCCTCACGGCGATAACCCGCAGCCAAGTCCGGGCACAAACCAGGGTTTGGGCACGAATGCCCCGATTGTGCCCATGCTGTGCCCGTCAACCCTTTTTGCGGCGATCTTTGACCACTATCCCGATGCCTATGGTTTTGTGCATCGGGCAATTGCCGCTGGGCTGATCCGCACGCACCGTTGATAGGGTCGCTGCGGTTGCGTCCTGGAAACCCCAAGCCGTCCGACCTCGAGTGCCTTCGGATGAGGTGCGCACTGCAGAAATCGGCCACAACCGGTCGGTCGGCCTCTCTAGATGCTCGTCGTATAGCAGACGTTCACAACCTGCCGCTAGCCGCAACAGGTTGGGCGCACACCACCGCCATTGTTTATGCGTAACGCGCGTCGACTTCGGCGCAGACGCAAGTCTCGTGGTTCACGGTTGACCGGTCGACGCGGTGCTCGCTGGCGCCGGTGCTGCGGTCGGTGCGGTCGTCGGCGCCTCGACCGTCGCTGAAGCTGCATCGCTTGTTGCTTCCGCCGCACCCGGCAGCGTCACCGTGAACGGGATCTTCGCCAGTTGCTCGGGCGCGTGGCCGAGCTTGCGCAGGAACGGCAGCCAGCGCGGGTCTTGCCTGATCTTGTCGAACAGGTTTTCGGGCACGATCCCGGACAGGCCGGGATCCTGGTAGGCCACCGCCTTCTCCAGCCAGGCGAAGGCCTGGTCCGCCTCGCCGCAGTACGCATAGTCGTAGGCGATGTTGTAGGGCGAATCCTTGGCGTCCTTGGCGATCAGCGCCGCGAATGCCGCGTCCGCGTCCGCCTTGCGCCCCAGCGCGCAGTACGCCAGCGGCAGGCCGACCCGTCGCCACGCCTCCGTCTTCTCCTGCTGCATCTGCGCCAGCCCACCCGGTGCGTCGCCCTTGAGCAGCAGCGCCACGCCAAGGAAGTAGTGGGCTGTGCCAAAGCCCGGGCTCAAGCTCAACAGCGCGTGGAACTTCGCGATCACCTCGTCGTAGCGGCCGGCGTTGAGATAGTTGATGCCCAGGGTTTCCAGGGTGGTCGGGTTGACTGGATCGCGCGCGAGGACGTATTCATCGACCGCGATCGCCGACTGCAAGCGGCCGAGGGTTTGCAGCAGCATGGCGCTGTTGCCGAGCACACCGGGATCGGTCGGATCCAGCGCCAGCGCGCGCTCGAAGTATTGTGCCGCACCGGGCGGGTCGTTCTGCAGAATCGCGAGGTAGCCGAGCGTCGCTTGCGCCGGCGCATAGTCCGGGTCGATTGCCAGCGCCTTCTCGGCCGCCTCGCGTGCCTGGCGCAGGCCCTGCGCGTTCGACAGCACGCCCACGCTCGCCTCATTGATGAAGTTGGTGGCCAGCCCGTCCCACGCCTGCACGTAGCGCGGATCGATCGCCAGCGCCTGGCGGTACAGCGCATCAGACGATTTTAGGGCGTCGGCTGTGGCTTGGCGCCCGAGCTGGCGCGCCTGCAGATACAGCGCATAGGCCTTGGGGTCGGTCGCCCGCGCCTGGGGCGCCGCGCCCAGCAGCTTGACCTTGAGCTGCTTGACCACGTCCGCGGCGATGCCGTCCTGGATCGCGAAGATGTCATCCAGCTTGCGGTCGTAGCTTTGCGACCAGATCTGGTAACCGTCGGCCGCGCGCACCAGTTGCGCGCTGATCCGCACTTCGCTGCCGGCCTTGCGCACCGAGCCTTCCAGCACGTTGGCCACGTGCAGCTTCGCCGCGATCTCGGGGATACCCAGGCCCTTGCCCTGGAACGCGAACGACGAGGTGCGCGCTGCCACCCGCAACGTCTGCACGCGGGTCAACAGGTTCAGCAGATCCTCGGCGATGCCGTTGGCGAAATAATCCTGCTGCTTGTCGCTGCTTTCGTTGGTGAACGGCAGCACCGCGATGGAGTTGGGTGGTGCGACGATCGCGGCTTGCTCGTTGACACCGTGATGCAGGACAAACTGGTTCGTCAGCAGCAGCACCACCGCGACGGCGAGTACACCGATGATCCAGAAATCCAGCTTGCGACCGGTCGAGTGCGCAACCGAATCGGCCGGATCGATCTCGCTCTCGCGCTTCAGACCTTGCGGCGTGAACTCGTAGAACCACGCGAACGCGATCCAGAACGGAAAGCCGATCACGGCAGCCACGATGAACCAACGCACGGCCCAATCCGGCACGCCGACAAAGGAACCCAACTGCGCAATGCCCTGCGCCAACGCCCACGCCGCGCCGACATACAGCACTGCCGCGCGCAGCACGTTGCGGCGCTTCAGTTCCCGAAACAACTGGAAGTTGGCCATGCTAGCCCCTTGAGGTGCACGCACCCGCCCATGCTGTGCACGCTCCGTTGCATCTTAGCGGTCGCGGCCGAAAGAGCGCAATGCAACGGAAGTCAGGTGCGTGTGGGCCCCAGGCTCTCTCCACGGGATCAGCATGGGGCGTGCAGAAAGGCGGTCAGCGGCACGGAACGAGCGGTAGCGCGCCAACGGTATATGCCGGCTTCGACTGCGGGAATACACGCCGCGTCCGCGAGCACCTCCTGGTCTACACACGCTCTCGTGCACCAGGCGGTCAGAGGAAGCAGCACTCGGACGCAATCTGGCGCTCCCGCAAGCTGCCGTTCGCAACCGGCTGAAAAGGGTCGACTGTGACCGTCTGACTCAGGAACGTCGCGATTTCATGCGATGAGACACAATCCGGCCAAGAGCGAACCTTAGTGTGTCTTCTGACTTTTGTTGGAGAAAGGGGGCGTAAGCTACCTGATCAACGGTTTCGTGCCGAAGCTGACAGCGAGTAACATTGCGACGGGACGAACTGGCAGGATCAGTCAGCGGGTGCCGGAGGATGCGTCTATGCGTGTTCCTGCAGTGGTTGCCGCGCTTCGAGTCATTGTGATGCTTGCGCTTGCGTCGGTTGTTGACGGACCGGGCGCTGAAGCCGCCCAAGGCGCTCCCGCCGCAGCCCCGAAACGCATTACCGAGATCATCTTTCTCGGCACGGCGGGCGGGCCGCCGTTGCGGCTCGACCGGTCGGAGCCCTCCACGCTGCTCATCGTGGACGGGCGCGAGTACTTGATTGATTGCGGAATCGGAACCGAGCGCCGGATGATCGAGGCCGGCATCAAATCCGAGCAAATCAAGACCATTTTCTTCACGCATCTTCACGCAGACCACGACCTCGGCTTGGCCGATGTCATGGCGAACGATTTTGTCCATACGGATCTCTTCGGGGCGACCGCATCCTTCGACATCTATGGGCCGCCACAAACCAGGGAACTGGTGGACGCGGCGTTCCACTTCATCACGATCGGCTTTCGACCCTTCGAAGCTGAAAACCCTTCTGCCCGCCGCGTCATCAACGGGCATTTCGTGAGCCCATTCGTTGCCCACGAATTCGATCTGGACGGCGTGATCTTCCGGGACGACAAGATTCGCGTCATCGCTACCGAAAATTCCCACTATGCACTGATGACACTTCCACAACGTGAGATGTTTAAATCCTATGCCTATCGGATCGAAACGCCGCACGGGGTAATCGTGTTCACGGGCGATACGGGTCCGAGCGATGCCGTGGCCCGATTGGCAAAGGGCGCCGATGTGCTGGTGGCGGAGGCATCGAGCCGCGACCGCGAAGATCGCGACCGCTTCATCCACTCGATGGCCGCACGGAATCAATGGTCGCCGAAACGCGCCCAAGCGTTCCGGGCCCACTTCATCTCCGAGCACCTCGACACGGACAATATCGGAGAGCTTGCAACGAAGGCTGGGGTAAAGGCAGTCATGCTTTACCACTACGATCCCTTGGACAAGGCCGACCAGGCCGCCTATGCAAGCGGTGTCAAGAAGAAGTTTGCCGGTGCTGTTTTTGCCCCCGACGACCTCGACCGTTATTGCATGGTCACGGGCATTGTCGGTCCTTGCCGATATCGGCCGGAGCAGTCTTCCCA
>Ga0207695_10011324_pt1 | contig 10811 bp, 8 predicted proteins | sample KBSC54metaG_FD_184354 | JGI IMG/M metagenome (GOLD analysis project Ga0207695, IMG submission 184354) | Corn rhizosphere microbial communities from Kellogg Biological Station, Michigan, USA - KBS C5-4 metaG (SPAdes) (version 2) | ecosystem: Host-associated > Plants > Roots > Rhizosphere > Soil... | reverse complement strand
TGTCGTTGAAGAAGGCGTGCGGCGCGCCGGGGTACACGCGGTGGACGAACGCCTTGCCGGCGGCGGCCATCGCGTCGGCGAAGGCGGGCACGGCGTCGGTGATCGGCTGGTCCTTCCCGCCGTACATGCCGAGCATGGGGGAGGAGATCGCTCCCGCGCGATCGGCCGGCGGCGGCGTGCCGTAGTAGACGACGGTCGCGCGGACGTCGCCGGCGTCGCAGGCGAGCAATCCGCCCAGCCCGCCGCCGAGGCAGAAGCCGACGGTGCCGATCTGGCCGTTGCAGTCGGGATGGTCGAGCAGGTGCTCGACCGCGCCGCGCAGGTCGTCGACGAAGCGCTCCGGCGTCCGCATGCCGGCGAAGACCGCCTGCCGCGACTCCTCGATCCGCTCCCGCTCGGTCTCCGGCAGGGCCTCCAGGCCGCGCTCGCGCACCTCCCGGTTGCCGAGGCCGCCGGGCGGGAGCGTGTCGGTGAAGCGCTTGAGCGCGTCGATCCGGTCAGGCGCGAGCTCCGCGGGCCGCGCGCCGCCGTGCGAGTAGAGGTCGGGCACGAAGGCCAGGTATCCGGCCGCCGCGATCCGCCCGGCGACGTCGCGGATGTGGGCGTCCACGCCCCATGCCTCGTGGATCACGATGACGGCCGGAAGCGCGCCGCGGGCGGCCGCCGGCCGCACCATCATCGCCTCGAGGGCGCCCCCGTTGCCGTTGCGCGAATAGGTCGTATGCGAGATGGAGCGTTCGACGACTTCCCCCCTGAGTCGCGAGCCGAACGCGGGGCAGCATAGCAGCAAATGTTTGCATGTTGCAAACAACCTTGCTACGTTGAGGGATGTGACACCGGCCGACGACACGACCCAGCGCGACGACCTCACCCGCATCGGCGAGGCGCTCGCAACCGTGTTCCGGGCCGGGCATGCGGCCCGCCTGCACGAGCGCGTTGCCGAGGAGGCGGGCGTCGCGGTCGACCGCACCGGGTTCGTCCTGCTCGCCAAGGCGATGCGGGAGCCGGCCCGGATCTCGCAGCTGGCCGACCGCATCGGCCTCGACACCTCGACGACGAGCCGCAAGGTGGCCGAGCTCGAGGCGGCCGGCCTCGTCGTGCGCATGCACGACCCCGGCGACCGGCGCGCGGCGGTCGTCTCGACCACGGCGCCCGGCGAGGAGCTCGTCGCCCGCGTGCGCGAGGCGCGCAACCGCGCGTTCGGGCAGATGCTTTCGGGATGGGCGGCGGCCGACAAGGCCCGTCTCGCCGACATGCTCGAGCGGCTCGTTGAGGACATCGAACGGCAGGGAGGACTGAGTGGCTGAGCAGGGGGCAGGGCAGGTTCAACCGCGGGTCTACACCCACCGGCAGGTCATGGTCATCCTCGGCGGGCTCATGCTCGGCATGCTGCTCGCGGCGCTCGACCAGACGATCGTCGCGACGGCGCTTCCGACCATCGTCGGCGACCTCGGCGGCCTGAACCACCTCTCGTGGGTGGTCACGGCATACCTGGTGGCGTCCACGGTGACGACGCCGCTCTACGGCAAGATCAGCGACCTCTACGGCCGCAAGAGGGTGTTCCAGTTCGCGATCGTCGTCTTCCTGGTCGGGTCGGCGCTCGCGGGCCTCTCCCAGAACATGACGGAGCTGATCGCATTCCGCGGGCTCCAGGGCATCGGCGCCGGCGGCCTCATGACCCTCGCGATGACGATCATCGGCGACATCGTCCCGCCCCGCGAGCGCGGCCGCTACCAGGGCTATATGGGCGCCGTGTTCGCGCTCGCGAGCGTGGTCGGCCCGCTGCTGGGCGGCTTCTTCGTCGACAACCTGTCGTGGCGCTGGGTCTTCTACGTGAACATCCCGGTCGGCGCCGTGGCGCTGGTCGTCACGAGCGTCGTGCTCGACCTGCCGCACCGGCGCGTCTCCCACAGCATCGACTACCTGGGCACCGCGCTCCTCGTCGGCGGCGTGGGGTCGGTGCTGCTGGCGGTGACCTGGGGCGGCACCCAGTACGCCTGGAGCTCTGCGACGATCATCACCCTGGCGGTCGTGGGTTCCGTGCTCCTGGCCGCGTTCATCGCCGTCGAGCGGCGCGTGGCCGAGCCGGTGCTGCCGCCGTACCTCTTCCGAAACCGGGTGTTCGCGGTGGCGACGGCGACGATGTTCATCGTCGGCCTGGCGATGTTCGGTGGGATCATCTACCTGCCGCTCTTCCTGCAGGTCGTCACCGGCCGCAGCGCCACCAACGCGGGGCTGCTCCTGCTGCCGCTGATCCTGGGGATCATGTTCACGGCCATCCTGTCGGGCCGGGTCATCAGCCGCACCGGGCGCTACAAGGCCTTCCCGGTGGCCGGGATGCTGGTGATGGCGTTCGGCATGTACCTGCTCTCCACGATGGGGCAGACGACCTCGACGCTCGAGACCTCGGCCTACATGGCCGTCCTCGGCCTCGGCCTCGGCATGGTCATGCAGGTGCTCGTGCTCGCCGTCCAGAACGCCGTCGACAAGCGCGACCTGGGCACGGCGACCGGCGCGGCGACGTTCCTGCGCTCGATGGGCGGCTCGTTCGGCGTGGCGCTGTTCGGCGCCGTGCTCACGAACCAGCTGGCCTCGAACCTGCGCGAGCTGCTGCCGGGCGGCAGCCTGCCGCCGGGCGTCTCGCCGGACACGCTGAAGGGCAGCCCTGCGGCCATCCTCAGCCTGCCCGACGCGGTGCGCGGCCCGGTGATCGAGGCGTTCGCGAGGTCGATCGACACCGTGTTCCTGATCGGCGTCCCGATCGCGATCATCGGCTTCGCCATCGCGCTCCTGCTGCGCGAGGAGCCGCTGCGCACGACCGACGTCGGGCCGGAGGCGGTCATGGAGGTGGACCCGATGAACGTGGAGCCGCTGGAGGAGCGGGTCAGCAGCCCGAGCTGACCCGGTGCACCGGCGGGCCGGCCGGGACGCGGTAGCGACGCAGGAGCGCCCGAAGGCGGGCCCGGTAGACGGCCATGTCGGCCGGCTGCCAGTCTGAGTGGGTCTGGCAGCGCCACGACGGGTAGAGCTCGTGGTGCCATGGCGAGGTGAGGCTCTCGGCGTGGCCGATCACGTCGCCGAGAGGGATGTGGTAGCGCCGCATCAGCCAGGCGGTGAGGTGCAGCGACGCCTTCATCTGGGCCGGGTCGTCCAGGATCTCGGCGTCGGACATGCCGACGTGCTCGATGCCGAGCGCCACGAGGTTCAGGCCGACGGTGTGCCGGCAGATCACATCGAGCGGGACGAGCTGGTAGATGGTGCCGTCGCGGTCGACGATGAAGTGCGCGCACGTCCCCGGGAGCTCGTGCAGCTCGGAGTCGGGCACGTCCTGGGCGAACGTCGACCACGCCGACATCATCGTGGTCGACTCGGTGTAGTGCTCGACGATCACGTGCGGCCCGTGGATGTGCCACGTGTCGACCCCGTAGTGGCGCTTCGCATAGGCGGCCGTCTCGGCCAGTCGCTGGGCCGAGAACGGGATCGGCTTCCAGACGATGTGCGGGCGGGCCGGGCGCGGCGGCGGTGGGGCCGGCGTGGTCGGCTCGATGACGATGCTCGCACTCGCCGGCGGTGTGCTCGAGAGACCGGTCGACGGGGAGGCGTGCGTGGGCCGCGAGCGGGCGTGGACGGGCGGCCCCGCCGCCGCATCGTCCGACCGGGAGACCGCGTATGCGGCGGCCGCCCCCGCCAGCGCGAGCGCCACCAGGATGGCGCCGGCTGCCCACCGGCGTGCGCGCGAGCTGGTCACGCCGGAAGCGTATTGCGGATCTCGGCGGTTGCAGGGAATTTACGTCGGTCTTAGGATGCCCGCGGATACTGTGGCTGTGGAAGTCCTGATAGTCGATGACGAGCCGGCCGTGGTCGACGCGCTCGACCGGGCCCTGGTGCAGGAGGGCTACAAGGTCGCCTCCGCCGGTGACGGCCGCTCCGCCCTCGACCGGGTCGCCGCGGCACCACCGGACGCCGTCATCCTCGATGTGAGCATGCCGCACATGAGCGGCCTCGAGGTGTGCCGGCGGCTACGGGCGAACGGCGACCGCACGCCCGTCCTGATGCTGACCGCGCGCGACCAGGTGACCGACCGCGTCGCCGGCCTCGACGCCGGCGCCGACGACTACCTGTCGAAGCCGTTCGCGCTCGAGGAGCTGCTCGCGCGGCTGCGGGCGCTGCTGCGGCGGACGGGGACGGGCGAGAGCCAGGGCGTGCTGCGCTTCGCCGACCTGACGCTCGACCCGACGACCTACGAGGCCCGCCGCGGCGACCGCGTCATCGAGACCACCCGCACCGAGTACGCGCTGCTCGAGCTCCTCATGCAGCACCCCCGGCAGGTGCTCACCCGCGCGACGATCTTCGAGCGGGTGTGGGGCTACGACTTCGGCTACGCCTCGAACTCGCTCGACGTCTACATCGGCTATCTGCGCCGCAAGACGGAGGCGGACGGGGAGCCGCGGCTGATCCACACCAAGCGGGGGATCGGCTACGTGCTGCGGGAGCCGTGAGCTTCCGGCTCCGGCTCACGCTCGCGTCGGCGGCGGCCGTGGCCCTGGCCGTCGCCGTTGCGTGCGCGATCGCCTACATCGTGGTCGGCCAGCGCCTCTACGGGCAGGTCGACTCGGCGCTGCGCGCAGAGGCGACGGCCGCGGCGCCGGCTGTCGGCACGAACGGCCAGATCCCGTCCCCCGAGCTGTTCTCGACTTCCGACAACGACTACATGCAGGCCGTATCCGCGACCGGGCAGATCGCGGGCCGCTCGCGGTACATCCGCGGGCAGCTGCCGATCACCCAGACGGCGGTGGATGCGGCGGAGGCGCCACGGGGCTCCCTGACGCTCGAGACGATGACCGTTCAGGGCGTGCACCTCCGGGTCGCCACTGTCTCGCTCGGCAACGGCTTCTCGTTGCAGATCGCCCGCCGGCTCACCGACGCCGATGTCGTCCTCTCGCAGCTGCGGATCTGGTTCCTGCTCGTCGCCGCCGGCGGCATCGCGCTGGCCGCCCTGTTGGGAGCGTTCGTCGCACGCGAGGCGCTCCGGCCCGTGCGCAAGCTCACCGAGACCGCCGAGAACGTCGCCGCGACGCACGACCTCACCCAGCGCATCGAGGTCACCGGCCACGACGAGCTCAGCCGGCTTGCGAAGAGCTTCAACACGATGCTCGCCGCGCTCGAGCAGGCGGTGGCCGCCCAGCGCCAACTCGTGGCCGACGCGTCGCACGAGCTGCGGACGCCGCTCACCAGCCTGCGCACGAACTTCGAGGTGCTGATGCGCCCCGCGCCGCTGCCCGAGGAGAGCCGCCGCAAGCTCGAGCAGGACGTCCACCGCCAGTTCGGCGAGCTGACCGTCCTCGTCGGCGACATCGTCGAGCTCGCCCGCGACGGCCAGTCGCCGGGCGAGGAGGACGATGTCCGGCTCGACGTGCTCGTGGCCGAGGCCGTGGAGCGGGCCGAGCGCAACTCCGCCGACGTGAGCTTCCGCCTGGACGCCCGGCCGACGCTCGTGCGCGGCGTCCCGGCCCGGCTCGACCGGGCCGTGCGCAACCTGCTCGACAACGCGGCCAAGTGGAGCCCGCCCGACGAGGTCGTCGAGGTCGGCGTGGGCGAGGGGACCGTCACCGTCCGCGACCACGGCCCGGGCATCGCCTCCGACGACCTGCCGTTCATCTTCGACCGCTTCTACCGCTCGGCCGAGGCGCGCAGCATGCCGGGGTCGGGCCTCGGTCTCGCGATCGTGCGCCAGGTGGCCGACTCGCACGGCGGGCACGTGACCGTGGAGACCGCCGCCGACGGCGGCACCCGCTTCGTCTTCTCGGTGCCACCCCTGCCCGTCCCGAGCGAGGATCTCGTCGACGTCTGAGCCGTTCGGCGCAGATCTGGACAAACCCTTAGCTCGCGCTCAGACAGTTCTTAGGTGAGGGTTGTTCAATAGTCCGCATAGCCCGCGCGACCTTCTCGGAGACGCCCGGGGGCACACGAGCCGGCTACCGGAGGGACATGCCGGCCGAGAGAGCGTCCCGGAGCGGCCATGGTCGCGTCGGTGGGCGGTAACCCCCCGCCCGGTCTACGGGTTACCCCTCCTCGTAGCCGGGCGGGAGATACCGGTCACGCGTGAATAACCAGGGTCAGACCCCGTTTATTCACCTTCAGGCATGGGCCATGCCGGCGCCGTCGCGGACGTCGGCCTCGACGGCCGGGAGCCGGAAGCGCAGGCGCGTGCCCTCGCCGGGGGCAGAATCGATCTCGATGTCGCCGCCGGCCAGGCGGATCCGCTCGATGGTCGCGTCGAGGCCCAGGTGCAGGCGGGTGCGGTGGCGGTCGAGGGCGCGGTGGACGTCGAAGCCGAGGCCGTCGTCGGCGACCGTGCCGCGGAGCTCGCCGCCCACGTGGAGGAGCGTCACCTCGAGCCGGCGGGCCCGGGCGTGGCGGCGCACGTTCGCCACCGCCTCGCGGACGATCCGGTAGACCAGCGTCTCGAAGTCGCCGGCGTAGCGCGGCACACAGACCTCGACGGCGACCTCGAGCCCGAGCTCCTGGTTCGCGTGCTCGACGAGGTCGCGCACGGCGGGCGCGAGCCCGTGCGCCTCGAGCAGCGGCGGGCGCAGCTCGAACATGAGCCGGCGGGTGCGCTCGAGCGCCAGGCCGAGCGTGTGCCGGGCCTTCTCGGCCGCGTCGGCGGCGGCCTCGGGCTTGCCGTGCGCGTCCGACCGGCGCTGGCTGTCGAGCGAGAGCAGGGTGGCGGTCAGCACCTGCACCGTGTCGTCGTGCAGCTCCTCGGCGATCCTGGCCCGCTCGTCGGCCTCGGCGCGCAGCATCTGGTTCAGCACCATCCGCCGCTGCTCCTCGGCGTCCTCGAGCTGGGCCCGCAGCTGCTCGCTCTCGCGCAGGCGGCGGAAGCTCAGCGAGACGCGGATCGTGACCGCGAGCAGGACGAGCACCGAGAGCACCATGGCGACGGGGTTGGCGGCGTCGATCAGGTTGAGCGCCTGGAGGGCGACGGCGATCAGGGCGAAGACGGCGGTGAACCCGACGACGGGCCGGGCCGGCGTCGGCCGCGGCCGGCCCGAGGGCACGATCCCGGCGATCGCGAGCAGCGCTGCGGCGACGGGCACGAGCGTCTGCCGCGGCCCGCCGGGGAGGCCCACCATCCCGGCGGTGCCGTGGTAGAGCGAGAGCGCGTCGCCGGCCACGAGGACGATCCCGCCGGCGAAGAGCAGCCACCGCTCGCGATGCCCGCGCGAGGCGGCCAGCGCCGCGCACCCCGCCATCACACCGAGCAGCGCGAGGTCGGAGGCGATCCAGATCCCGTCGACGGCGATCCCGGCGAGGTGCTGGCCGGTGTGGTCGAGCAGCGGCCGCAGCCCGACCTCGGCCGCCACCGCCGCAAGCGTGATGCCGCCGATCAGTCCGTCCACGATGAGCCCGGCGTCGAAGCGGTCGGCGCGGCTGCGGGCGAGGAGGATCACGCAGGCGATGACAAAGGGGTAGAAGGCCAGCCACAGGGCGGCGGCCGACGGCGTCACCGACGCCATCCCGTGTCCGAGCCGGGGTGCGGCGAGGATCGTGACGGTGCCGTACCCGGCGAGGCCGGTGCCGAGCGCCGTCCACGCCGCGCGGTCGGCCCGGTCGGCGGCGGCGCGGCCGAACGCGGCCAGCCCGCACAGGACGATCGCGGCGGCCGAGAGGCGGCCGTCCAGATCGGTGCCCGTCCACGACCCGGCGGTGCCGGAGGCGACCCGGGCGAGGTGCAGGGCGGTCAGCCCCAGCGCGGCGGCCGGGAGCGCAGCGAGGATCAGGTGCGCCCGCCGGCGAGCGCGAATCGGTGTCTGCGCGAGTTGCACGTCCCGGTATCCTCGCGCCCTGCACGCCGGGCCGTCTCCCCGCATCGGGGGATCGTCCCTCACACCTCCGGGTGAGCCACAGAATTCTTACAAGTGCAGGCATTTTCTGCCTATCGCACAGGTTCTGGCAGAGACGTCACGGCGATTCCGCCCGGCCGGGCCTACACTGGTCGGGGATGCCGGGATTCCGCATCGATCGCGACGAGCAGGGGCGCAGGTCGCTGCGCGTCATCGGCTGCTGCGGCGACCCGCAGCGGATGCGCCGCGACTACGACCAGGCCTTCCTCGAGCAGACGCTCGCCGAGGGCGGCACGCTCGTCTCGTCGGGTCCCGACGGCGTTGAGCTCCGCGATCGCCGCGGCCGCACGCACCGTCTCGCCGCGGGCGTCACGCCTCCGTCAGTCTGAGGCGGGCGGCTCGATCTGGGGCGGCGCCGCCGGCGCTGCCGATTGGGGCGGGTGCGCGTATGGCGACAGGCCGGCGAAGGCCATTACCCGGATCCCGGCGACGGTGGCGAGCACCATGATCACCGCGTCGAGCAGATCGGGCGCGGCGAGGGCGAAGAAGTCGCGCGCCGGCTCGAAGCTGAGCGTGAGCAGGTAGCCGGCGCCGAGCGTCCCGACCAGCGCGAGGATGCCGATCGCGTAGGGCCTGCTCTCCGTCATCCGCTCGGGGTCGAGCACGAGCAGGAGGTACAGGCCCAGGGCGACGAAGACCGTCACGGCCGCGGTTCGGGCGTCGGTGATCGAGCGCACGCGCACGGCCCGCTCGAGCAGATACGCCGCGAGCACCGCGCCGGCCATCACGGCGCCGGCCGGGATCGAGAACCGGGCCACGCGGCGCAGGAACGTGCTCGTGTCCGGCCGCTCGTTCGCGGGGATCAGCGCGATGACGAAGCCGGGGATGCCGACGGTGATGGTCGCTGCGAGCGTCAGGTGGCGGGGCAGGAGCGGGAAGCCGGCGGTCGCGAGCCCGAACGTCAGGATCACGCAGGCGGCGAAGACGCTCTTGGTGACGAACAGGCGCGCCACCCGCTGGATGTTCAGGATGATCTGGCGGCCCTCGCCGATCGCCGCCGGCACCGCCGCGAAGCTGTCGGTGACGAGCACGCTGTCGGCGACGCTCTTCGCCATCTGCGCGCCGCTCCCCAGGGCGATCGCCAGGCGGGATCCCTTCATCGCCGGGACGTCGTTCACCCCGTCGCCGATCATGGCCACGTAGCGGCCGGAACTGCCGAGCGACTCGATCAGCATGCGTTTCTGCTGGGGCGAGAGGCGCGCGAACACCGTCGATGCCGTCGCGGTCTCTGCCAGGTCGGCCCCCTCCGGAAGGTGCGCGCCGTCGATCGGCGGCCCCTCGACCACGATCCCGGCCCGGTCGGCGACGGCCGCCACCGTGGCGGGCGAGTCGCCCGACATCACCTTGACCGCGACACCCTGCCCGCGCAGGAACTCGATCGTGTCGCGCGCCTCCGGCCGGAGGTGCTCCTCGAGCGCGATCAGGGCCAGCGGCTCGATCGCCGGGGCCGCCGCGCCGTCGTCGGGCGGTGAGAGCTCGGTAGGGGTGGTGCCGAGCACGAGCGTGCGCCGGCCGGCGGCCTCGTGCTCGCCCACGAGGGCCGGTGCGTCGTCGCCGAGGAGGACGTCGGGGGCGCCCAGCACGAGCGTCGCGTCCTCGCCCTCGAGCCGGCAGGCGCTCCACTTCCACCGCGACGAGAACGGCACCTCCGACGTGACCGGGCGCGCGGTCGCCGGCAGCGCCGTTGCGATCGCGTCGACCGTGTCGTTGCGCGAGGTGATGCTGGCGGCGAACTCGCCCACCCGCCGCTCCGCGTCGTTCGCCGCCGCCTTGGCGGCCGGGAATACGCCGTGGAGGGCAAGGGTGCCGTCGGTGAGGGTGCCGGTCTTGTCGAGGCAGACCGTGTCGACGTTTGCGAGCGACTCGACCGCGTTGAATGCCTGCACCAGCATGCCCCGGCCCGAGAGCCGTACCGCGGCGACGGCGAATGTGAGGCTCGTCAGCAGCACGAGCCCCTCGGGCACGAGCGTGACGATCCCGGCGGTGGCGGTGGCGGCCGCCGACCGGAACGGCGAGTCGTGGTTGATCAGCACCCACACGAACGCCAGGCCGAGCGGGATCATCACCGCGACGGTCGCGAGCAGCAGGCGGTTGATCTGGTGCTCGAGCGGGGAGCGCCGGAACCGGAACTCGCGCGCCTCGCCTACCACCTGCGACGCATAGCTGTCCTCGCCCGTCCGGTTCGCGATGTAGCGGCCGGCGCCCTCGACGCAGAACGAGCCGGAGAGGATCTCGTCGCCGACCCCCTTCGCGATCGGCCGCGACTCGCCGGTGAGCTGGGACTCGTCCAGCATGAGCGCGGAGCTCTCGACCACCGACCCGTCCGCAACGACCTGGTCGCCGGGCCGCAGGGCGACGAGATCGCCGTCGACGACCTCGTTCGCGGGCACTGTCCTCTCGGTCGCGTCGCGCACCGCGCGGGCGTGCGGGGCGACGAGCAGCGCCAGCCGGTCGAGCGCCCGCTTCGCGCGCACGTCCTGGAGGATGCCGATGCCGGTGTTGGCCACGAGCACGAGCCCGAAGAGCCCGTCCGCGGGCCGGCCCGCCGCCAGGATCACGCCGAAGAAGGCGCCCAGGATGAGGTTGAACAGGGTGAAGGTGTTCGACCGGACGATGCTCGCGTAGGAGCGGGTGGTCGTCTGCGCCTCGGGCGGTGGGGCCGCCGCCAGGCGGCGGCTGGCCTCGACCTGGGAGAGGCCGGTGAGCCTGGCTTCGGTCACCCCCACGAGTCTAGAGGCGGCAGCTTGGAGCACGCCGACCGACCACCTCGGGGCCAGGCCCCGCCCTTGGGGCCTGGCCCCAACGCCCGGCAGGTCGTTGCGGGGTCAATACTTGACGGGTCATGTTTCTCTTGCTAGAGTTTCTTGCGTAGTCAAGTTTTCTCCACGGAGGTTTCAGCAT
>Ga0207695_10011313_pt1 | contig 10818 bp, 12 predicted proteins | sample KBSC54metaG_FD_184354 | JGI IMG/M metagenome (GOLD analysis project Ga0207695, IMG submission 184354) | Corn rhizosphere microbial communities from Kellogg Biological Station, Michigan, USA - KBS C5-4 metaG (SPAdes) (version 2) | ecosystem: Host-associated > Plants > Roots > Rhizosphere > Soil... | reverse complement strand
GCTCGGTCGCTCGTAGCTGGGCCGGTCGTAGCTCGGGCGGTCGTACGCGGGCCAGCCGGTCTCTGGCTCCCCTGCGGGGGCCTTCTCCTCCTGCTCTTGCTCCTGCTTCTCGTCCTCGTCGTCGGGTCTGGGACGGTTCCAGTCGTAGTAGTCGCTCATCGCACATGCTCCCGCCGCCACGCATCGACACGCGCGTGGTCGCCCGATAACAGCACATCGGGGACTGACCAGCCGCGAAACTCGGCGGGCCGCGTGTAGTGCGGGTACTCGAGCCCGCCGCCGAGCTCCTCGGAGAAGCTCTCGAGCTCGCCGGACCCCTCGGCAAGTGCCCCGGGCAGACGCCGCGCGACGGCGTCGAGGAGGATCATCGCGGGCAGGTCCCCGTTCGAGAGGACATAGGGCCCGACCGAGATCGCATCCGTCGCAAGGTTCTCCACGATTCGCTCGTCGAATCCCTCGAAGCGGGCGGACAGAAGAGTGAGCGTCGGGCGGGCGGCGAGGTCTTCGACGACCGCCTGGGTCAACTGCCGCCCCTTTGGCGAGAGCGCGACCACCGGTCCCGGCTGCTCGCCGCCATAGACGGCCTCGAGCGCCGCGGCCACGACGTCCACGCGCAAGACCATTCCCGCCCCGCCGCCGTACGGCTCGTCGTCGACCTGGCCCGCGCGCAGCGGGGTCGAGTCCCGGTAGTTGAACAGCCGCAGCTCGAGCTCCGTGCCGAGCACGCTCGCGACCGGCCGCTGCTCTGTCAGCCAGGCGTAGGCGTGGGGAACGAGTGTGAAGACGTCGATGCGCACGGCTGGGCTATTCCGGGTCTGCGAACCCCACGGCGACGACGATTCGCCCGCCGGCCAGATCCACCTGCCGGACGCACGCCTCGACGAGAGGCAACGACGCGCCGGAGTCGAGCTCGAGCACGTCGTTCGCAGGGTACTCGAGTACCTCGCGCACCCGTCCGAGAGGTCGTCCGGTCTCCTCCTCCACGCTCAGCCCCACGAGCTGGAAGACGTAGAACTCGTCGTCGTCGTCAAGGTGAGGCAGTGTCGCGCGCGCGACGGCGAGCTCGGTGCCTCGCTCCACGTGGCGGTCGAGGCGGATCACCGGTCGGCCGCCGGAGCCGCGCCGGGCTGCGACCACCGTGACGGACTCTCCGCCCGCATGGAGCGTCGCCCCCAACGCGAACACGTCTTCACGCTCGCTGGGGCCTTCGACGAAGAACGCGCCGTCGAGCCCGTGCGGCTTCCCGACCCGGCCGACGGGGACGAGCTCCTTCTCAGCCACCGTCCCACCAGGGGCGGGGGTATGAGGAGATGCCGGCGAGGAGCCCCGGGTCGAACGCCGTGCGGCGAAGCTCGACCTCGCTCCCGTCGAGGAGCGCCCAGTAGGCGCCGGGCTGGTCCTCGTGGGCCATGCCGACACTCCCCGCGTTGACGACGCGGTGCTCTCTGATCCGCCGGTCGAACTGTCTGTGCGTGTGCCCGCAGACGACGAGCCGCGCCGCGACGCCCTCGAACCAAGGCGCGACCTCCGCCTCCGGCGTCTCCACATCGAAGCGGTCGACGTCGCTTTGCGGCGTCGCATGGCAGAAGAGGGTCCCGTCGAGCTCGAGGGTCGGCGGAAGGTCGTGGAGGAACCGGACGTCGTCGTCGTCAAGTCGCTCGCCGACCCAGACGAGCACGTCGTGGGAGCCCTCGCCGGCCCCGATCTCGAACTGCTCGCGGTCGGTGTTACCCCGCAGCCAGTGGGCGCGGGCGCCGAGCGCGCGCAGCCGCGCGAGCGTCTCGGCAGGGAACGGCCCGTAGACATGGTCGCCACCGAGGACGATTGTGGCGCCGTTGGGCACCTCCGCGAGAACCGCCTCGAGCGCAGGCAGGTTCGCGTGAACGTCGTAGAGGGCAGCGACCTTCACAGGCCGCGTTCGGTGAACTCTGCGACGGCCTCCTCGCGTGTCGCCTTGAGCTCGGCGCCCTCGTAAGGCGTGCGCCGGTGCTTGAGGTCGAGCAGCCAGTACGCGCCCGGCTCCTCCTCGTACGACATGCCGACGCTCCCGGCATTGACGACGCGCACGCCGGCGACGGTGCGCTCGAACTGGGTGTGCGTGTGCCCGCAGACGACCGTCGGCACGTCGAGCCCTTCGAAGAGGAAGGCGATCCGCTCCTCGGGCGTCCGCTCGGTGAAGATGTCCATGTCGTTCCGCGGAGACGCGTGGCAGTAGAGGACGTCGCCGAGCTGCTGCGTCTCGGGCAGCTCGTGGAGGAAGGCCATCTCCTCCTCGCTCAGCCGGCCGCGCGTTTCCTCGACGAGAGGCTCCGGGACGAGCCCGCCCTCGCCGGGATGGAGCTCGCGATCCGCATTGCCGCGAACCCAGCGAACGCGGTCGCCGAGCCCACGCAGCCGCGAGAGCGTCTCGGACGGCTGCCCGCCGCCCGCGCAGATGTCGCCGCCGACGACGATCGTCGCGTCGCCGGGCACCTCCGCGAGGACCGCCTCGAGTGCGGGCAGGTTCCCGTGGATGTCGTAGAGGGCGGCGACGGCCACGGTGTGTCAGTCGACGATCTCGAGCTGGAGGCGGCGCCCCGCCTCGACGCCTCCCGCGCGGACGACCGTGCGCAGCGCGCGCGCGAGCCGGCCCTGGCGGCCGATCACCTTGCCGACGTCTCCCTCCGCCACGTGAAGCCGGAGCAGGAGCGTGCCGTCATACTCCTCGACCTCCTCGACGCGCACGGCGTCGGGCTCGTCGACGAGCTTGCGCGCGAGCTCCGCGACGAGGTCGCCCATCGCCGTTACGAGATGCCTTGAGCCTTGAGGAGCTTCGCCACCGACTCGGTCGGCTGCGCGCCCTTCTCGAGCCAGCCGCGCACCTTCTCCTCGTCCAGATCGATGAGCGAGGGATCCGACTGCGGGTTGTAGCGGCCGACGATCTCGATGAACTTGCCGTCGCGCGGCGAGCGCGAATCGGCGGCGACGACGCGGTAGATCGGGTTCTTCTTCGACCCGACCCGCGTCAGCCTGAGCTTCACTGCCATTCGGTTACCTCTTCGCTTTCTTCTTCTTGCGTTTTGAACTGGCTTTACGGGTCGCGCTCGGTCGCGGACCGCCGCCCATCGTAGGCGGTCCCGCCGCCATCCCCGGCAACTGCGGCATCTTGCCCGATCCGGCCATCTTCATCATCTTCGCCATCTGCTTGCGGGCCTCGATCAGCTGGTTGACCTGCTCCAGCGTCGTTCCCGAGCCGGCTGCGATGCGTTTACGGCGGGAGGCGTCGATCACGTGCGGGACGCGCCGCTCGTGCGGCGTCATCGAAAGGATCATCGCCTCGACCCGCTTGAGCTGCCGTTCGTCTACCTGGTCGAGGCCCTCGAGTTGGTTGCCGAGGCCGGGAATCATCTTGAGGATCCCCTGCAGCGGGCCCATGCGGCGCAGCATCTTGTAGCTCGAGAGGAAATCGTCGAAGCTGAACTCGCCCTTGAGCATCCTCTGCTCGAGCTTCTCCTTCTCCTCGTCCTCGATCGCGGCCTCGGCGCGCTCGATCAGCGTCAGGACGTCGCCCATGCCGAGGATCCGCGACGCCATCCGGTCGGGGTGGAACCAGTCGAGCGCGTCGAGCTTCTCGCCGACCGAGGCGAGCTTGATCGGGCGGCCGGTCACCGCGCGGACGGAGAGCGCCGCGCCGCCGCGCGCATCGCCGTCGAGCTTGGTCAGGACGATGCCGTCGAAGTCGATCCGCTCCTGGAACGCCTGCGCGACGTTGACGGCCTCCTGCCCGGTCATTGCGTCGAGGACGAGGAGGACGTTCGTCGGCTTCGCCTCGCGCCGCACCGCGGCGAGCTCCTCCATCAGCGCCTCGTCGACGTGGAGGCGGCCGGCCGTGTCGAGGATCACGACGTCGCGGCCGTCTGCCTTCGCGCGCTCGATCCCCTCGTGGACGGCCCTGACCGGGGTTGAGCGCTCGTCGGCGTAGACCGGCACGCCCACCTGTTCGCCGAGCTGGACGAGCTGGTCGATCGCCGCCGGGCGCTGGAGGTCGGCCGCCACGAGCGCCGGTTTCTTGCCCTCCTTGCTCAGCAGGAGCGCAAGCTTCCCCGCCGCCGTCGTCTTGCCCGAACCCTGCAGGCCCGCGAGGAGAATGGTCGTCGGCGGGCGGGGCGAGAAGGCGAGGCGGGAGTCGGACGAACCCAAGAGCTCGGTCAGCTCCTCGTGCACGATCCTCACGACCTCCTGGCCCGGCGTGAGGCTCTTGCGCACGGCCTCGCCGAGCGCGCGCTCGCGCACCTGCGCGACGAACTCCTTGACGACGCCGAAGTTGACGTCCGCCTCGAGCAGTGCGAGGCGCACCTCGCGCATGGCGCGGGAGATCGCCTCGTCGTCGAGGACGCCGCGCCCGCGGAGGTCGCCGAGGGCGCTCTGGAGCTTCTCGCTGAGTGCGTCGAACATCGCGGAGCGCAGGGTAGCCGGGGTGGAAACGGCGCAGTCCGGGAGTCAGACTGCGCGCATGGTTTCCGCAGCCGCAGCGCGGAAGACCGTCAGCGTCCTCTTCTGCGACCTGGCCGACTCGACCGCGCTCGGCGAGCGGGTCGATCCAGAGCTGCTGCGCGAGCTGATGGGCCGCTGGTACGACGAGATGCGCATCGCCGTCGAGCGCCACGGCGGAACGGTCGAGAAGTTCGTCGGCGACGCAGTGATGGCGGTCTTCGGGCTGCCGCGCGCGCACGAGGACGACGCGTTGCGCGCGGTGCGCGCGGCGCTCGAGATGCAGACCGCGGTCGAACGCCTCAACGCCTCACTCGCCCGCCGCGATGCAGCGGAGCTGCGCATCCGGATCGGGATCAACACCGGCGAGGTCGTGACGGGCGACGAGGCTGCGACGCTCGCCACGGGCGATGCAGTCAACACAGCCAAGCGGCTCGAGCAGGGAGCGGCGGGAGGCGAGATCCTGATCGGTGGCTTGACCGAGCGGCTGGTGCGTCATGCCGCCCGGCTCGAGCCGGTCGCGCCGCTCGACGCCAAGGGAAAGAGCGCTCCGGTCAAGGCGTGGCGGGTGCTCGGCGCAGTGGCCGGCGCCGATTCCTTCGCGCGTCGCTGGGACACCCCGCTCGTCGGAAGGACGAGCGAGCTCGCCGTCCTGCGTGCCGAGCTGACGGCGAGCGCGGACGAGCGCCGGTGCCGTTTGGTCACGCTGATCGGCGCGGCCGGGGTCGGCAAGACACGACTCGTCTCGGAACTGGTCGCTGAGGTTCGCGACCACGCCACCGTCGCCGCCGGCCGCTGCCTCCCCTACGGCGACGGAATCACGTTCTGGCCGCTGACGGAGCTCATCCGGCACCTCGGCGGCGAGCAAGCCGTCACCGACGCGATGGGCGACGAACCCGACGCCGCACTCGTCGTCGAGCGCTTGCGGGTGCTCGCCGGCAAGGGCACCGCGCCACCCGAGGAGCTGTTCTGGGCGGTGCGGCGCCTCTTCGAATGCCTCGCCGCTTCCCGCCCGCTCCTCGTCGTGCTCGAGGACGTCCACTGGGCGGAGCCGACCCTGCTCGACCTCGTCGAGCACGTGAGCCGCTGGAGCCGCGACGCGCCGATCCTCATCCTCTGCGTCGCCCGGAAGGAGCTGCTCGAAGAGCGACCTCAGTGGGAGGGCGTGCGCGTGCGGCTCGAACCACTCTCGAGTGGGGAGGCGACGCAGCTTCTCGAGGCGCTCGATGGCGACGGCATCCTGTCGCCGGAGCTGCGCGCACGCGTGGCCGAGGTCGCCCAGGGCAATCCGCTCTACACCGAGCAGCTCGTGGCGATGCTCGCCGAGGAGGCGCGTGCAGCCCTGGAGCTCGTGACCCTGCCGCCGACCATCCAGGCTCTCCTCGCCGCGCGGCTCGATCGTCTCGACCAGCACGAGCGGCACGTGCTCGAGCGGGCGGCGGTGGTCGGCAAGGAGTTCTGGCCGGGAGCGGTGGCAGCCCTCGACGGCGGGGATCAGACTCTCGGGACGACGCTGCTCGAGCTGGTTCGCCGTGACCTCGTCGAGCCCGCCGTCTCGAGCATCCCGGGGGAGGACGGCTTCCGCTTCCGGCATGCGCTGATCCGAGACGTGGCCTACTCCGGCATCCCGAAGCGCACGCGCGCCCAGCTCCACGAGCGCTTTGCCGGGTGGGTGGAGGACCGCAACGCTCGCGAAGAGCTCGTCGGCTACCACCTGGAGCAGGCGTATCGCTACCGAGACGAGCTCGGGGCGATCGACGCCGGGGCACGCGCCCTCGGTGAGCGCGCCGGCGAGCTGCTCACGAGCGCCGGGCGGCGCGCGCTGGCGGGGGACGACATGCCTGCGGCGGTCAACCTGCTCGAGCGGGGGGTCGCGCTGTTGCCGCGGACAAGCGAGTCCCGAGGCTTCGTGCTCCTCGATGTCGCGATCGCTCTCATGAGATCGGGCGCCTTCGCATCGGCCGAGGGCGCGCTCGAGGAGGCTCTCGACTTGGCGCGTGCCGACCGCGACCGGCGGCTCGAGCTACGCACGCTCGTCGAGCGCGAGTTCTTCCGGATCTTCACGAACGCGGACCCTTCGACAGAGGAGATCACGCGCATCGCCAAGGAGGCGATTCCGGCTCTCGAGGCACTCGGTGACGACACCGGGGTCGCGAAGGCATGGCACCTGCTGAGCGAGCCGCCGGTCAATGCGTGCCGCTGGGGCGAGCGAGCGGACGCTCTCGAGCACGCACTAGAGCACGCACGGCGCGCCGGAGACGCTCGTGAGGGGGCCCGCATCGCGGCGTCGCTGATGCAGGCGATCCAGCTCGGCCCTACGCCGGTCGACGCAGCGATCGACAGAGCGCATCTCTTTCTCCGCGAGAGTGAGGGCGACCGGCTGTTCACGGCCTCGATCCTCAGCTCGCTGGCAGTGCTGCTCGCCATGCGGGGCGAGTTCGGCGAGGCGCGCGCACAGTGGGCAGCGGCGCAGACGCCGTGGAACGAGCTCGGAATGTTGCACCGCCGCGCGATCCGCGCGATCGACGCCTCGACGATCGAGCTGTTGGCCGGAGACGCCGAGGCCGCGGAGCGGGAGCTCCGGGACGGGTACCGGATGCTCGAGGAGATCGGCGAAATGCACGTCCGTCCCACCGTCGCTGCGTATCTCGCGGCGGTGCTCGCGCAAGAAGGCCGCGCCGCCGCCGCGGAGGAGTTCGTGCACTTCGCGGAGTCACACGCCTGGGAGGACGACATCGTCACGCAGGTGATGTGGCGCGTCGCGCGGGCTCAGGTCCGGGCTCCCGCGGGAGAGGCGGCGGAGGCGGAGCTGCTGGCCCGCGAGGCGGTCGACCTGGCTGCGCCGACCGACTTCCTCGACCTGCAGGCAACGGCACAACTCGCCCTCGCGCGCGTCCTCCGAGAGGCGGGCTCGCCGGCCGCCGCAGACGCAGCCGCCCGGGCGCAAGCGGTCTACGAGCTGAAGGGCAACTTCGTCGGCGCGGGCTGGGCGGCACAGCTCGTGGAAACCGCGCCGGGGTCGGAGTAGTGTCTCCGCGTCGAAGGGAGGTAGCAGATGGACGAGGGATCAGAGCGCTCCTGGGAGCCCGGTAAGGGTGGCAGCGTGGAGGTGGCGGCCGAGCGGGCCTGGGAGAACGCAAAGGAGGCCGGAGCCGAGCCGGGCATCTACGAGCTCACGCTCTTCATCGAGGCCGAGAACCCGATCAGGACGTACCTCGCCACGATCGACCCGGTCGGCTGATCGACGCTCTCAGCCGGCGACGAGCGCGCGGGCGTAGTCGCGCGGGTCGAACGGCTGGAGATCCTCCAGCGCCTCGCCGACGCCGACGAGCTTGACCGGCAGGCCGAGCTCGTAGGCGATCGGGATCGCCACGCCGCCCTTCGCGGAGCCGTCGAGCTTCGTGAGCACCACGCCGGTGACGCCGACCGCGTCGCCGAAGAGGCGCGCCTGCTGGACGCCGTTCTGTCCCGTCGTGGCGTCGACGACGAGGAGCGTCTCGTGCGGCGCCTCTTCGAGCCTGCCGGCGACGACGCGCCGCACCTTTGCGAGCTCCTCCATGAGGTTCGTCTGGGTGTGGAGACGGCCGGCCGTGTCGATGAGGACGACGTCGCGGCCGCGCGCGACGGCGGCTTCAACCGCGTCGTACGCGACCGCCGCGGGATCCGCGCCGCGCTCGGAGCCGACGAAGTCGGCCCCGGCCCTCTGCGCCCAGATCTCGAGCTGCTCCTCGGCAGCCGCGCGGTAGGTGTCGGCAGCCGCCACCACGACCGAGCGGCCGCGCTCGGCCAGCCTCGCAGAGAGCTTCCCGATCGTCGTCGTCTTCCCGGTGCCGTTGACGCCGACGACGAGGATCACGGCCGGCTCGTGACGGACGTCGAGCACCGGCGGCTCACCGAAGAGCTCGGTCACCGCTTCCACGAGCGCAGCGTTCAGGTCCGCGAGCTCGCCGCGAGCTTCGAGACGGCGGACGAGCTCAGCAGTCGCACGGACGCCGACGTCGCCGGCGATCAGCGCCTCCTCGAGCTGCTCCCAGCTCGCATCGTCGCCCGGATCGAAGGAGGCGGCAGCGGCGATCTCGCCCGTCAGCGCGCGCCGCGACTTGGAGAGCGAGTCGCGTAGCCGCGAGAAGAGCCGGCCGCCGCCCTCCTCCTCGGCCGCAGGCAGCGCGTCCGGCTCGCCCAGCAGCTCACCCCAACTCCTCGCCATCCCCGGAGGGTAGTGCCGTGCGCGCCGGCGCTAGGCGGCGAGCTGCCATTCCTCGTTGCGGATGAGCGGAACCTCGGTGCCGTCCGCCAGGACGGCGTCCACCTCGAGCTCCGGCGCGCCGACCATGAAATCGACGTGGATGTTGCAGACGTTGGTCGCCGGGTCGGGCTCGCCGTCGAACGCATACGCGAGGCCCATCCCGTAGGCGATGTGACACGTCGCGTTCTCGTCGAAGAGCGTGTCGAAGAAAAGCGTCCCGGACTGACCGACACGCGACTCGTTCGTGACCAGCGCGAGCTCACCGAGCCGGTCGGCGTTCTCGTTCGTCGCAAGCTGGCTGCGAACGAGGTCCGCCCCCTCCTCGGCGTCGACCCTGACGATCCGGCCGTCCGCGAAGGTGAACTCGAGCCCACGGAGGATCTGGCCGTCGAGGGAGAGCGGCTTGCTCGAGCGAATCGTCCCTTCGGCACGCCGGGGGTCCGGAGTGGTGAAGATCTCCTCCGTCGGCAAGTTCGCTACGTAATCGATGCCGCCGGCCGTGCGGAAGAGAGCGCTCCCCCAGCGGGCTGTGGGAAGCAGCCCGACCGTGAGATCCGTGCCGGGCCCGCGGTACCGAAGCGCGTCCGGGCGAAGCGACGTCAATGTTGCCGCGCGGGCATCGAGCCGCGCCATCTGCTCGCGCCATGCCGCCACCGGGTCCGCCTCGTCGAGACGCATGCAGAAGGCGACCTTCTCCCACAGCCGCTCGACGTCGGGTTCCCCGAAGACCTGGGTCGCCCAGCCCTCGTTCGGCGCTCCGACGCCGGACCAGTTGACGTTGTTCTCCCGGTGCTGGGCCTGGACGATCTCCCTGATCTCCACCTGGACCGCGCGGCCGATGCGTTCGCCGTCGAGGTCACCGAGCAGATGCGGCTCGGACCTGCCCATCGTCCCGAGGTACGCGTTCCCGGCCATCGCCTTCATGAGCTCCTTCTGCCACTCAGGCGAGTAGGTCAGCGCCGAGTCCGGCCCGAGCCCGATCATCGCGTGCCGTATGTGGTCGTCGCGGTAGTGGACGTGGACGTACGAGGCGCCCGCCCTGTACGCCTGGCGGACGAGCGCGCGCCCCAGGTCCGCGTGCTCCACCATCGGGAAGACGAAGACCTCCTGCCCCGGCTGCACGTTCGCTCCGACGCGGACGGCGAGCTCCGCGTAGCGCTCGAGGCGTTCGTCCATCGCAAAGATCCTATGCACATCGCTCGTTAAGCTCGCCCCCGTGCGTGAGCTTCGTCCGGGCCTCTGGCACTGGCGTGCGCCGCATCCCGACTGGGAGGCGGACAGCGCGTGGTCGCAGGAGGTCTCCTCGTACGCGGTCGAGCTCGGCGACGAGTTCCTGTTGTTCGACCCGCTGGCCGTCCCCGACGAGCTGCGCGAGCGTGCGACGGCCGTCGTTCTGACCGCGCCGTACCACGAGCGCGGAGCTCGCGGGCTCGGGCTGCCGGTGTACACGCCGCCCGCCGACACCTGGCAGGACTGGGTCGAGAAGTTCGGTGTCGATCCCGATCGGGTGCGCGGCATGGAGAGCGAGGACCTCGCCTGGCTGCGGGCAGGCGAAGCCGAGGGACATTTCCACGGCCCCGGAGAGTGGCCGTTCGGCATCCAGGCGTACGTCGGTCGCGAGGACAACGACCTCATCCTCTGGTTGCCGTCGCTGGGCGCGGTCGTCACCGGCGACTCCCTTTCCGACTTCGGCGACGGGCTGGGCATCCAGTTGGGCGGCCGCAAGCACGTGACCCGGGAGGACGTCGCCCAGCGGCTGCGTCCGCTGCTCGAGCTGCCGATCGAGCTCGTCCTACCCGCCCACGGCGAGCCTGCGGATCGCGCTGCCCTCGAGCGCGCGCTCGCCTAGCGGAGCTCGAGCACCGGGTAGCGCGCGTCGCCGTCGACGCACGCGGCGGCGAAGAGCGCGGTGCCAACGCCGCCTGTGAAGAGCGAGTAGCGGCCCGGCATGCGCTCTGCCTGGGCGAGCGCGTGCATCGCGAAGCGGCGGGCGCGCTCGAGCCAGAGCTCGTCCTGTGTTCGCTCGAACGCGCCGAGCAGCGCGAAGCCGTTCCCGGAGGTGCCGTGGCAGATGCCGTGCCCCTTCTCCTGACCGGGATGCC
>Ga0207695_10011311_pt1 | contig 10819 bp, 10 predicted proteins | sample KBSC54metaG_FD_184354 | JGI IMG/M metagenome (GOLD analysis project Ga0207695, IMG submission 184354) | Corn rhizosphere microbial communities from Kellogg Biological Station, Michigan, USA - KBS C5-4 metaG (SPAdes) (version 2) | ecosystem: Host-associated > Plants > Roots > Rhizosphere > Soil... | reverse complement strand
GACCCACTCGCGCATAGGCAAATATACGAAAGTTGCCCGCTGGCACCCTCAGCCAGGCCCCCGGGTGCCATCAAAAATCATTAGAATTCCATTAGAAAACACCGGACCTTCTCAAAAACAGATCGACCAGAAATTCGGCGATACTGTCCAGCTGCCCCAGCTCATTTGGCTTTACAAGATACTTTTCCGCACCATTCCCCAGACATTCCTCGGCATGCGCAGGATTCCCCGAAGTGCTCAGAACGACCTTTGAAATGCCATCATACCTCCTGTCATGCTTCAGCAAACCCAGCAACTGCGCCCCGTTCATTTTCGGCAACTGATAGTCCGTGATCAGCATTACCGGCAGATCATCCCCGTCCCGCGACGCCAAAAAGGAGACCGCCTCTTCGCCATAAACAAAAGAATGGACGGGGACATCCAAACTTTTCTGTCTGAACATCTCAGCCAGCATTTCAGCATCATCCGGGTCGTCATCGACAACAATAACATAAGGTTTCACGGTCATAAGCACAATATAATACCCATTCAGGAATAATTCGCCACCTCGATCAGCCGACGGACATCGTTCACGATGATCTTCCGCCCCCTCGTCTCCAAAATACCCTCCTCCTTGAATTCCGATATGATCCGGACCACATTTTCCCGCGCTGTTCCTACCAGACTCGCCAGATCGTCACGGCTCATATTGATCTCCACAGGTTCACCCGGCCCGCCATCCTTCTTATATTTCTCCCTGACGACGATCAGCTGCAATGCCAGCCTCTCCCGGACAGGCCTCCGCGCACACAAGGTAAGACTGTTCGCCAATACACAGAACTCATGGCTCAAAGTCTTCAGTAACCTCCTGCTCAGCAACGCTGAATGATCCAGCGTATTCATAAAATCATCCCTTGGTATAAATGTGATCACGCTGTCCTCCAGCACCGCCGCCGAATCCAGATAGTGCTCCCCCGACAACACCGCATGAAAACCCAGCAGGTCTCCCGTGTTGGCCACATAAATGATCTGCTCGCCACCGTCCAGGTCGACCTTGTATTTCTTCACCTTCCCATGCACCACATAATAGATCCCCGACGCATACGCCTCCTCCCGGAAGATCACTTCCCCCTTTTTATACCGGTTCGTCTGCTTTCGCTGCATCAACATCTCCAGATCGGCTTCCGGCAGATCGGCAAGTATCGACTCGCTTTCAAAATCCCATTTACTGATGGGGAACAACCCTTTTATGCTCATCCGGTTTGGTTCAAATTTGACAAAATTGACTTTTATCACTTTTTCCAGTGACAAGGATCACTGCCCGTAGTCCTAATCCTACCTAAATTTAAATATATTCCGCAATGCACAAACCGTACCGCACAAACATACTACATGGCTAAGAGTAAATCGCCAGTCCGACTAACCCCGCAAATTCTTCAGGACCTGAAGCGCAGTGGCTACCGGTACGTCCTCATAAAGGACTACGGCGTCGACCGCCGCTTCGACTTTATACAGTTGAATAATTTCACCCTGACACCCGTCAGGGAATTGCCGGAAGGACCCGGCGAAAAGGAGATTTATGCACCCATCGACAGCGAGATCATCGAAGAATGGGCCAACTCATCCGACGCAGCGCTGACAGCATACATCGACCTGGCCTCGACAATCAAGTCTAATTTTTAAAATAAAACGATAAATAATACTTGTTTTATTTAAAACTCCGAGTAACTTTACCGAAAAATACTCCATGCACAAGTTTAACCGCGCGAGCTTCGTCATAGGCCTCATTGCCCTGGCAACTGTGCTTTTATCCTTTCAGGCGATCATCTACTATATCAGATGGTTTGTCCCTTTTCTTACCAGCCATCATTCTTATATTGTTCCTCCCGGCAAGACCGCCGCCGTTTGGTTCATCGTCAAGATCATCAGCAATTCCATCTTCCTTGCCGTCGGCATTCTGCTACTCCGGCTCTTTTGGCGATTCCGCATATCCGGCTACTTCGGGGAGGACAGTCTTCGTGTGCTCGACTTCTTTATCCTTTCCTGCCTCGGCCTCGCTACCCTCGGAATTTTCCAAACCATCTGCGACAACATTCGCGAACTTCATTTCAATGAATGGTCCTCCGCCTGGGACATAACCAACAGCGAGCTTCGTCATAGGCCTCATTTTGTCGTCCTTCGCGACCCGCAAACCATGTACATCCTGCTCGCGGCCATCCTCTGGGCAGTACGACAGTTCGTCGAAAAAGCACTGACCGTAAAAAAGGAAAACGAATCATTCATATAGCCATGGCAATAGTCGTCAATCTCGATGTAATGATGGCCAGACGCAAAATGTCCCTCAACGAGCTCGCCCGCCTCGTCGGTGTCACCAACGTAAATTTATCGATCCTGAAAACTGGCAAAGCAAAAGGCGTCCGCTTCGATACGCTGGACGCCATTTGTAAGGCGCTGGAATGCCAACCCGGAGATCTCCTCGAATATGTAAAGGAATGAAAGGACTCCTTACGGGTGAACCAGTTTCCGCCAGGAACTATCCTCAATACCTGTCATTCTGCGTCAAATTCGGATTCAGATCCAACTCCGTCTGCGGTATCGGCCACCAGTAATCCCGCGCCGGGTCGAACTTCCTCGCCTCCAACTTACTCCCGTCATACTTATAGATCGCCTGCCCCAGCACCTGCTCCGCCGTCTTCCACCGCCGGATATCATTATAATATACTCCCTCGCCGGCGAACTCCACCCGACGTTCGTGCCGGATGATCGTCCGCACCGAATCCTGTGTCAAGCCCGCCGCAACGCCCGGCAGGCCCGCCCGGCTCCGGACACTGTTCAGCGCAGAAAGCACCGTGGCATCCGGACCCGACGCCTCATTCTTCGCCTCCGCATACATCAAAAGCACATCCGCATAGCGAAGGATAATATAGTTGGTCTCCGACTGCCCCGCCTTCAGATCGCTCTTCCCGGCAGGAGCCGCCCCCTTGTCATAGATACTGTACTTCTTCAGACCATACCCCGTTATCGCAAACCTCGTCGGCGTCACCGGCACCGTCATAAAGGTATCCCCGGGATACACGATCGTCTGATACAGGCGCGGGTCACGGTTGGTATACGGATGCAACGGATCATATCCCGAAGCCGGATCCGTTATAGGCAGCCCGTTCTTCATACCATAAGCCTGCGCAATGTCCAGCAGCGGCGCATTCGTGTTATACTGCTTGTCGATCAGATCGAACGAATTCCCCAGATCGGGATAGATGAACTGCACGTCGAAGATCACCTCCTTGTTGTTCTCATTCTGCGGCAGGAACAACCCCCGGTAGTCGGCGTACAGACCATAGCCGGTCCCGCTCAGATTCATAACAGCTAACGCCGCATCCGCCGCAGACTGCCACTTCGCCGCGTCATTCGCTCCCGCGAACAGCGGGCTCGCCTCCCACAGCAGCACCTTCGCCTTCAGCGCCATCGCAGCGCCCTTCGTCGCCCTGCCCACATCCGTGCTGGTATACTTCAAAGGCAACACACTCGCGGCGCTGTCGAGATCAGAAAGCACTTTCGCGATCACCACCTTCCTGTCCGTCCGCTTCACATCCGACTGGGTCGCACGATCCGGCGCAGCCGTGATCAGCGGCACCGCCCCGTAATAGTTCTGCAGCGTGAAATAATACAACGCCCGCAAAAAATAGGCTTCACCCTTCATCCTCGCCTTCAGCGCCGCATCCATCGGCACATCGTCCACCTTCACAAGGAACGTATTGGCCCGGCCGATACCGGTATAGCACGCCTTCCATCTCCCGGGAATGATACCGCCGCTGCTCGCCGACTGCAACCCCTCCGCAATAAGATTAAAACCCATCGTATTGTCATAGTCGTAGGCGTTCGGTGAGGCGCCCTCTTCGAATAAAGGCGTCGCGTCGCCGCCCCAGAGACCCGACCCCGTCATCACACCATAACACGCCGCCAGCGCCGCCTGCGCGGCAGGCTGAGACTCCCAGAAATTACTTTCCACATACTGGTCTTTGGGCGAGGTATTCAGCAGATCCTTGTTACAGCTGCAGGCCAGCATTCCCAAAACCACGGCTCCTATAATGATATTCTTCATCTGATTCGTTTTTGACTTTTAAAAATTGACGTTGACCCCGCCGCTGACCGTCTTCAGCATAGGATAAGTATACAGCGTATTGGCATTCAGCAGCGACTCCGGATCGAAATCCCTGTACTTGCTGAATGTCACCCAGTTCTCCGCATTCACGAACACCGATATGCGGCTGATCTTCGCCAGGTTCAGCCACTTCTTCGGCAAGGCATAGCTCAGCTGTACATTCTTCAGTCGCAGGTAGTCGCCGCTGCGAAGCCAGAAGTCGGAAGCCTGGAAATTATCCGCATTACCCGTGCTCTCGGTCACTATCGGCAGACGGGCATTGGTATGCGAAGGCGTCCACGCGTCAGTAAGCCATTCCCTCGTGGCATTTGCCCCGTTGTTGAAGGGGAATGCGATATTCGCCGTCGGATATACCTTGATACCCGCGACACCCTGGAATACTCCAGTCAGCGTAAACCCTTTATAGCTGAGGTCCAGCCCGAATCCATAGCTGTATTTAGGTATCACCGTCGAACTCGGTATGACCTTCCTGTCGTCGCCGTTGATGATGCCATCCTTGTTCACATCCTCGAACTTTAGATAACCCGCACGGGTTGAGGCGCTCTGGAAAGCGCTGCCTTTCACCTCGGCATCGCTCTGGAAGATACCCGTCGTATGCAGGAGATAGAACGCATCGATCGGATAGCCCGCTTTCGTGATGGTAGATATACTCGAATTGTAGTTGTACAGGATCTGTCCCGCAATATCCACCACCTTATTCCTGTTATAGCTGAGATTGCCGAACACGCCGTATCCGACCTCCCCGATATGATTCCTGTACCGTACCGATACCTCGATACCCGTATTGTCCATCGTTCCGATATTCTCCTGCGGACCGCCTAGTCCCCCCACCTGTGAAGGGATATTCACCGTGCGCAGGATGCCCGTCGTCCGCTTCTTATACGCATCGACGGTGACGCTGAGACTCTTCAGCAACTCAGCATCCAGACCGGCATTATACGCGGTGGTCGTCTCCCACGTGATATTCGGGTCGCTGTAGGTCGTGGCCGCGGCGCCCGACTGCAGAACGCCGCCCAGCGCATAGTTCTGCCCCAAAACGATTGCATTCTCATAGCTGTACAACGGCACCGCCTGGTTCCCCAGTTGCCCCACCGACGCCCTCAGCTTCAACAGCTGGAACAGATCGCTCTCGCCGAAGAATTTCTCCCTGTCGATCCTCCATCCCGCCGAGACGGACGGGAAAAAGCCCCAGCGATGACCCTCGGCGAACCTCGACGAACCGTCATTCCGGAACGTGGCCTCCAGCAGATATTTACCGTCGTAGTCGTAGTTCAAACGGCCGAAATAGGATTCCAGAACATCGGAAGTGGCATTACCCGAAGTGGCATAGCGTATCGTACCGGCATCCAGCGCCGTCAGCGTGGCGTCCAGATAGCCCGTCATCGAACCCGCGAACTGGCTCGTCCCGAAATTGTCATAGCTCGAGCCCAGCATCACCGACACATGATGGCTGCCCGCAAAACTATGCTGCCAGCCCAGCGTATTGTAAAAATGGATCGCCAGGTTATTATAGTCCGTCTCACCCGCGCGCGGTGCCGTTGCAGGACTGTTCCAGTTCGTCGCCGCCAGCGTCTTCGGATTGAAGCTCTGCACCTGCGGCGTGAACTCGTCCAGCAACCCGTCATATTTATCCGCGCCGAACTGGGCGTGATAGGTGATATCGAAAGGCAACTTATAATCCAGAAAGGTCGACGCAAGAAAACGCTGTACCACCTTCCGGCTATACCCCGTATAGGCGATCATCCTCGGGTTCTCCCAGTTGTTCCTGCCCGGCGTACGCAGCCAGGAATTGCCGTAACGACCATCCTTCAGCGTATCCGTCAATATCGGCAGGGTCCGGGTAAGATACTGCCAGAAGGAATTGTAGAAAGGCTGCGTATACTGGCGATAATATCCGTCCAGGTTCAGACCAACCTTCAGTCGCTTCGTAACGTTCACCGACAGGTTCAGTCCAACCGAATATTTCTTCTCGTGATTGTTCGGCCCGATCATCACCCCGTTCCGATCCAGATAACCCAGCGAAACCCGGTACTGCGACTTGTCCGTGCTGCCGGCAACGCTGACATCATGCTTCTGTATCGTTCCGTTGTTCAGGGCGATATCGAACCAGTTGTTGGCCGGATAGGTAAAGGGGTCCGTCGCCATCCCGTTCTGATACTCCGCGATATCCGCATCCGAATAGTCCACAGCCGTCTTCCCCTCGTTTAGCTCCGCCTGGTTCTTCAGCTTCATATAGGCGATCGGGTCCCAGATGGCGTCCGGCATGAACGTCGTACTCTGCTTGCCGTAATAATAACTGTAGTTCACTTTGGCGTCGCCCTGTCCCTTTTTGGTGGTCACCAGGATCACGCCGTTCGCGGCCCTCGACCCATAGATCGCCGCCGAGGCATCCTTCAGTACCGAGATACTCGCGATATCCGCCGGGTTCAGCTCGTCCATGGAATATTCGATCCCATCCACCAGCACCAGGGGATCGTTGTTGTTCAGGGTGCCGATTCCCCGGATACGGATCGTACTCCGGTCTACCCCCGGCTGGCTGTTGCTCAGGTTCACAAAAAGACCCGGAACGCCATGCAGGGCATTGCTCACATTGGTAATGGGCTGCCCCTGTTTCTCTTCCATGTTCACGGTGGCGATAGCGCCGGTAAGATTTACCTTCTTCTGCGTCCCATAGCCAACCACCACGACGGAGTCCAGCGACTTCTGAGTGGGTACCAGAACGATAAGCCCCAGCTCAGCCCGCGTGATCTTCACCTCCTTCGGCAAAAATCCTTCGATGCTCAGCTGAAGCGCGCCACCCACAGTGGCGGCAATGCTGAAGCTCCCGTCATTGCGGGAGACGGTACCCCGGTTGGCGGAGGCCTGAATGCTCACACCCGCCAGCGGCGTCTGATCTTTTCCGGAAAGTATCCTTCCGGTGACGGTCACCTGCTGCGCCTGCAGAGGCAGATAGAGCGCAGCAAATACCAGTAGCATGACAAATTTCATAATGCAAGTTTGTTAGCGGTTAATATATGTTAGGAGTAATAGCCCTTATTGCAGCAGATCGGGATAGTCCGTGATGATCCCGTCGACACCGAGCGCCTTCATCCTGCCCATCTCATCAGCCGTCTCCACCGTCCAGGGCTCGACAAGTATGTGCCGCTCATGACACTGCTTCAGCAGTTCCGGCGTCACCAGATGAAAATTGGGATTATAGAAGGCCGGCTCAAAACCAAGCGCACGGATATTGTCACTAAATCCTGCATTCTTGTCGTCCGTAAGATAGCCGAGCGCGATATCGGGACGCAGACGGTGGATCACCTGCAACGGACGCACGTCGAAAGACTGAACGATCAGCCTTCTGCCCAGACGCTTCGAATCCAGCAAAGGCAGCAACAGCCTTATGAACTCATCCGGCGCCGGCTGGTCGAAACCATCCGTCTTCTCCTTCGACTTGATCTCCACCAGCCAGTACGGCGGCGACAGACGACGCGCCGAAGCATAGGCCTCCACCGAATCGATCATCTCGCCCAGCAATGGCGTATAGCAATCCATCCGCCGCTGCCGGGGAAAGGCAGGATAGTCCTTTCTGCCGATGACGAACTTCCTTATCTCCGGATAATCCATCTGGTAGAAAGTGTACTTCTTTCGCTGATCTTTTGGGATATCGCTGCCGTCCGGCATGCTCGTGTAGTCCGGGTTGAAAGACTCATCATGGTACACCAGCACCTGCCCGTCCTTGGATATATGCACATCCAGCTCCAGCGTATTGGCGCCCGATTCCAGACCCTTTTCCATCGCGGGTATCGTATTCTCCGGCATCAGACCCCTTGTCCCCCGGTGCCCTACCTTAAAAAACGCAGGATACGCGCCGCCGCCAACCCCAGGCCCCGACGAGCCCACGTGCCCCACAGACTTCGAAGCACCCCTGCACGCACCAAGCAATACAATCCCCGCCACAACCATTAGTCGTAGTTTCATTTTCATATGTCGTGTTATTAGAGTTTTAGCCACATATACAACAGCGCAGCAAGAGCCCCGCCGATAAAAGGCCCCGCCACAGGCACCCACGCATATCCCCAGCCGCTGCCGCCCTTCCTCTGCATCGGCACCAGACTATGCACGATACGCGGCCCCAGATCCCTCGCAGGATTGATCGCATATCCCGTAGTGCCCCCCAAAGAAAGACCGATAGCCCATACCACCAGCGTGACCGGCAGCGCGCCCAGCGACCCCATCCCGATCGGCGTCTTGTGCTCCGCGATCTGCGGGTCGGTAAAATAAAAGATGACGAATATCAGCACAAAGGTCCCAACGACCTCACTCAGCAGATTGAACGCGATATTCCTTATCGCCGGAGACGTGCTGAACACGGCCAGTTGCAGCCCCGCGTCCTCCGTCTCATTGAAATGATCCCTGTATACCAGCCACGTCACCAGCGCCCCCAGGACGGCGCCCGTACACTGTGCAAGAATGAAAAGTCCCACCTTGCTCCACGCAAACTTCCCCGCAATGGCAAGCGCCAGCGTAACCGCCGGATTCAGATGCGCTCCGCTGTAGGGCCCCGCGACTACTACCCCTGAAAATACAGCCAGCGCCCAGCCCGTAGTGATCACTATCCATCCCCCGTTGTTACCCTTCGTACCCTTGAGGATCGTATTGGCCACCACGCCCGTACCCAGTAAGATCAGAATAAATGTCCCGGCCAGCTCAGCAGAAAATTCGTTCATAACAGTCAGTTGAAAAGTTTACAGACTACAGGTCTTACAGGCCGCAACGGCCCTGTTCCATCCGCGGATCAGCACCTCCTGATCATCCCTGCGCTCCGGATCAAAATTCCTTCCCACTTTCCACTGCCGCCTGATCTCCTCCACATCCTTCCAGAAACCCACCGCGAGACCCGCCAGATAAGCGGCGCCCATCGCCGTCGTCTCCGTCAGACCCGGCCGCACCACCCGCACACCGATCACGTCCGCCTGGAATTGCATCAGCAGATTGTTGCCCACCGCACCCCCGTCAACCCGCAACTCGCGTATCGCACCGCCCGCATCCGCTTCCATCGCCCGCACTACCTCCATCGTCTGAAAGGCAATGCTCTCCAGCGCCGCCCTGCTGATATGCGCAGCCGTCGTTCCCCTCGTGATACCCGTGATCATTCCCCTCGCCTCCTGCTTCCAGTGCGGCGCACCCAGACCCGCAAACGCAGGTACCATGTACACGCCGCCGTTATCCGGTACCGCCGCCGCCACAGCCTCCACCTCGCCCGAGGACTCTATGATCCCCAGCCCGTCGCGCAGCCACTGCACAACGGCGCCGCCGATAAAAATGCTTCCTTCCAGCGCGTACCGAACCTGCCCGCCGATCTGCCAGGCCACAGTAGTCACCAGATTATTCCTCGAAACCACCGGCTTATCCCCCGTATTCATCAGCAGAAAACAACCCGTCCCATAAGTATTCTTCACCATCCCCTCTTCCGTACACAACTGCCCGAACAACGCCGACTGCTGATCCCCCGCGATCCCCGCAATGGGTATCCTCGCAGCCCATACATCCCCCGCAGTGTGACCATATACCTCGCTCGACGAACACACCTTCGGCAGTATCGCGGCGGGAATACCGAACAGCTCCAGCAGCTGCCCGTCCCATTCCATCTTATGAATATTGAAAAGCATCGTCCTGCTGGCATTCGTGACATCCGTGGCGTGTACTTTTCCTCCCGTGAGATTCCAGAGGAGCCACGCATCCACCGTCCCAAACGCCAGCTTCCCCTCCTCCGCCAGCGCACGCGCACCGGATACATGATCCAGTACCCAGCGGATCTTCGTCGCGGAAAAATAAGCGTCGATCACAAGCCCCGTCCGCTCCCTGATCATATCCCCCTTCCCCGCCGATTTTAGTTGATTACAATAGTCCGAAGTACGCCTGTCCTGCCATACGATGGCATTGCACACCGGTCTGCCCGTTTCCCGGTTCCACATAATCGTCGTTTCGCGCTGGTTAGTGATCCCGATAGCCGCGATATCGGCAGGCGTTAGCCCCGCTTTCACAATGGCCTCCGTGGCCACCGTCAGCTGTGAGGACCATATCTCCATGGGATCGTGCTCGACCCATCCCGGCTGCGGGAACAGCTGTGTGAATTCTTTCTGGGAGACAGCGATCGGATTTCCCTCCCGGTCAATTACGATCGCGCGGGAACTCGTCGTCCCCTGGTCGAGTGACAAAATAAATTCAGGCATGCAATCTTAGTTTTTCGCCGGCACAGACAAATAACCCTGCGCCAGCCTATTGAACTCTGTCAGTTGTTTTCTCTTCCATTCTTCGCCAACCCCCAGCTCCGGCGCCATCAATTCGGCAACCCTCGGCGCAGCCCGCAGCGCGGCATTCGCATCCAGAAAAAGTATCCGCAACCTCCTCGCCAGCACATCGTCGATCGTTCGGGCCATCTCCCGCCGCACTGCCCACACCACCTCGGCCTCCGTGTACGGCAGCCACTCCACAAGACGCGCCCCAAGCCCAGGCTCCTCCTTCATCAGCTCCCTGATCGACGCGCCATCTGTACCGTATACCCCAAGGTGCTCCTCAGTACCGGACTGACAACAGCCATGTATCCGCAGCTGCTTCGTCCCGCAGGCCACCTCCCGCAGCCCGCCGACCCCGATCACCCTGTCCACCACCTCCTCCGCCATCTTCCGGTAC
>Ga0207695_10011310_pt1 | contig 10819 bp, 10 predicted proteins | sample KBSC54metaG_FD_184354 | JGI IMG/M metagenome (GOLD analysis project Ga0207695, IMG submission 184354) | Corn rhizosphere microbial communities from Kellogg Biological Station, Michigan, USA - KBS C5-4 metaG (SPAdes) (version 2) | ecosystem: Host-associated > Plants > Roots > Rhizosphere > Soil... | reverse complement strand
CTTCCCAGCATGGTTACGTCCCACGGCTGTAGTTCCTGCAAATAAGGCAATTGCTTTAACCTGTTGCTTACTTTTTGTAATTTCTGATTATTATAAATACTGCCATTACTAATGTCAATATAGTGCTGAAGAAACAGGTTTTTAATTTTCGCTTTTCCAAAAACCCTGATACTGTCGATATGATACAAGGGACCTTTTTTTACTTCGAGATCACCTTTAATTTTATTGTCGTTTATCTGAACATTATTCAACGAAACTTCTGCAAAAGGATATCCGTTGTTTTCGTAATAATTTAAGATCCTCTCTTCCTGCTGCTGCAAACGATTAAGATCAATCGTCTTATTATTAAATTGTTTTGCGTTCCAACCGGTAGCTACCAACAATTTTTCATCAACACTATCTGTATTTATCTGCACCCATTTATATTGTTCACCCAAATACAAACTAACATTTGCCTGGGTTGAATCATACACGACTGAATCGATAGATGCTCCGGGAAAGCCTTTGGATACAAGCGTTGCGGGCAAAGTACTTAAATACTCAATAGCAAATCCTTTCCCCTCGAAAGATGTTTTTAGCCCGAGTTGCGATAGTTTATGGGTTGTATCTGTACCTGATAACTTATAGTTGACAATATATTTTTTCTGGGCAGAAATAGTTGTAACAGATAAAAATATTGACGAAGCAATTAACAAAACACGGTTGAAATATTTTATTCTTGCTATTTTCATGTTAATCATTCAAATCTAAAATGAAATATTGACAACGATGTCCGAATGATGTAAGACATGTAAAACAATTAAAGAAGTATTGGCAGGCATTTATATTCATATTCCTTTTTGCAAACAAGCTTGTTATTATTGCAATTTTCATTTCTCTACTTCAATGGTGGCAAAAAATGAAATGATCGATGCTTTAATAAAAGAAATCAATCTTTCATCTGTTTACTTGATAAACGATAAAAGTGAAACAGAAATTATAGAAACCATATACTTTGGTGGAGGAACGCCAAGCCTGCTTAATAATGACGATTTAGAAAATTTACTAAATGCTATAAGTAACAATTACCCGGTAAGTGATAAAGCAGAGATTACAATTGAAGCCAATCCTGATGATATCAACAAAGAAAAATTAACTGTCTGGAAAGAATCAGGTATCAACAGGTTAAGTATCGGCATTCAGTCTTTTCAACAAAAAGATTTGGAATGGATGAACAGAGCACATAATTCAGTACAGGCACTTGATAGTATATTACTGGCAAAGAAGTCAGGCTTTAATAATTTTTCGATAGATCTTATATATGGTATTCCGGGCCTTACGGATGAAGAATGGAAGATGAATGTTGAACAGGTGATAAATCTGGAGTCACCTCATATTGCCTGTTATGCATTAACTGTGGAACCAAAAACGGCATTGCAAAAAATGATCGCTTTAAAAAAGAAAGTTGATATTGATATTGATCAGCAGGCAAGGCAATTTCTGCTTCTCATGAAATGGATGAAAGAAGCCGGCTATGAACATTACGAAATCTCCAATTTTGCGAAGCCTGGTTATCGAAGCAGGCATAACAGCAGCTACTGGCAGGGCAAGAAATACATTGGTGTTGGACCTTCTGCTCATTCTTATGATGGCAAATGCAGGAGATGGAATATTGCCAACAATGCATTGTACATTCAATCTATAAAAAATAATGTTATTCCTTTTGAAGAAGAAAAGCTTACCAACGTTGAACGGCTAAACGAATATATTATGACTTCTCTGCGCACTATTGAAGGACTTGATTTGAAAGTAATAGAAACTAATTTTTCAATAAAAGAAAGAAAAAGAATAGAAGATGCTGCCACCGATTACATTAATAAGAAGATGACATTTTATAACAATGGGAAAATTGTATTAACTGACGAAGGAAAATTATTTGCAGATGGAATCGCTGCTGATTTGTTTTGTTAGCTATCACACACACGGGTTAAGAACACAAAAAGTTTTGAAGCTTTTGTGTTTTAGTGCGAACTTTCGTAAATGCTGCTTATTTGGGAGGCTTTGCGAAATAGGTTCGATTAGAGGTTTCGAAAATATATAAGGTCTTACGTAATACTTGAAAAGTCTTAAATTCGAAAATGAAAAAAAATTTAACTGCTCTCTTTTTTTTATTTTGCCATTCGACCTATTCACAATGCGTGAATTGTAATTCTCTAAAGGAAGCTTTGAAAAAACCTGAAATTGTAAAATCGTTAGAGATCAATGCCGAGGCCCACAAAATATACTTTGATAGTTTTCCAAAAGAAGTATTCGTTCTTACTAATCTTGAAAAATTATCTTTATCCGATGAAAATCTCTATATAATTCCTCCAGAAATCGGCAAGCTCAAAAAATTGAAACAGATTTCTTTTCCCCATTGTCGATTAGAAAGGTTACCTGATGAGATTTTTACCTTAAAAAATTTAACAGTAATCAATTTGTTAACGAATAACTTTCCACATGACTATTTGAAGGAATTAAAAGCAAAATTTCAAAAATACTTACCAAAAACATTGGTTTTAATTTCAAAGGAGTATCTGGATATTTCTCCTTAATCACAGCTTTAATAAACTACGTATAACAAAGCAGTAATTAAACGTATATGCGAATAAGCGGAAATATTCTGGACAGATTTTTAAATATTTATTTACCAGCATTTATTTTTTATTACTTCTTATCTTTTTTCATTCCAGATACTAGTGTTAAAGGTGTTACTGATCTCCAGCGAATATATTTTTTGTCGGGATTCGTGTGTTTAATAAGCTTAGTTGATTACGTACAAGTAATTCACAGAAAAATTAAAAGCCTGGAAATTGGCGATTCAGTAATTATTGGGAGAAGAAAAATTTCCGATTCTGACATTATATCTATCAAGTATCGATTATTTAGCAGATCATTTAACATTATAACATTTGAAGTATTACAAAAGGGAATTACCGAAGAGATTTCTTTTATGGACAAACCAAAGTTGTTTGGGATTTTTGGGCCGAAAGGATCACTAACTTTAAATAAGCTATATTATTATTTCCCGCAATTAAAAGACAAAGAAATCTAAAAACTAACGCTTACATGTAGCTTGCCACTATACTGGCTAACGTTGTGGGTTGAACGATATAAAATTCCAGCACAGCAGCAAGCCCTGTCGTTTTTTAAAATCAAACCAACGTTTCTTCAATTGCCTTAAAACCTTCCATCGGGGAAAGATGCTCCCATAAAATTTTATAAATAGTATCAGCAATAGGTATTTCAGCCAGTATATTTTTATTAATTATGTGAATACACTTGCTCGCATTATATCCCTCTGCAACCATATTCATTTCAAGCTGCGCTGATTTTACAGAGTAGCCCTTTCCAATCATATTGCCAAACGTTCTGTTACGGCTGTACAAGGAATAACAGGTTACCAAAAGATCACCCAAATAAACAGAAGCCGCATAATTGGTTGTATGTTTTTCATTTCGTGTGTGCAGCACCGTATGTTCAATGCTTCCTACTTCTATGTTTTGTATGCCGGCTTTTCTTAAAAATCCTGCCATTTCATCGGCGCTGTTGGCAATTAACACACTCAAAAAATTATCGCCATATTCAAGTCCATGAGCTATGCCGGCACCAAGCGCATAAATATTTTTAAGGATAGCAGCAAACTGTACACCATAGATATCAGTATTATCTATCGTATTGAGGTAATCGGTTTTAAAATGAGCAGCTATTAATTGAGTCGTCTCAACATCCACTCCTGAGAAAGTGAGATAAGATAATTTTTCCGCAGCAATTTCTTCTGCATGGCAAGGGCCAAGTATCGTAAAATAATTGGCAAGTTCTACAGCATATTCATTTTTGAGATAGTCATTCAACAATAAATTTTGTTCAGGCAATATGCCTTTTATCGCAGAGATGATTTTTTTATTCTGAAAAATATTTTTTGGCAAACCGCCCAATACATCTAATGCATAAGCCGAAGGAACCACAATTAATATATAGTCAGATCCACTTATTACCTCTTCAACATTGGTTGTTAATTGCAGCAGGTTTGTATCGAAATATGCAGAGCTTAAGTACTGTGGATTGTGATGACGTTTTTTAAAATGATCAATAACTATTTGGTTTCTTATCCACCAATTAATTGAATGGTTATTATCAGTTAAAATTTTAGCCAATGCAGTTCCCCAGCTTCCGCTGCCAATTATTCCAAATTTCATAGTAGTCCTAATTTTTCAACTGCAATTTGTGCGGCCACCTGGCTGGCATCTTTTTTATTGTAGGCTTTCGCTTCAGCAATTACAACGCCATCAACCTTAGCGGCAATGGTGAATAATCTTCTACCATTTTCAATTTTTTCGTCCAATGTTTCAAACTCAAGATTCTTCCCGTTTTTATTGGCCCATCCGTATAATTTATTTTTTTGATTGATGTCAAGATTCTCCAAATCCTGCATAAATAAGTGAGGGCTTATAATATGTTCGTTTACCCATTTACGTGTTTTTAGATACCCTTTATCAAGATAAACAGCGCCCACAACTGCTTCCAGCGTATTGCCAAATATCTGCGAAATTTTTAAAGAGTTATCAAACCGATTATAAAAAGTAATTTTCTTCAGCCCGATTTTTAGAGCAATTTCATTTAACTGGTTACGGTTAACCATTTTGCTTCTCATCTCAGTTAAAAACCCTTCGTCTTTATACGGATAACGCATAAAAAGATAGTGCGCTACCAACGAACTCAGAACCGCATCTCCTAAAAATTCAAGTCGCTCATTATTTTCATCAGCTCCTTCTCTTATAGAACGATGGCTGAGAGCGGTTTTATATAAATTTAATTTGCCGGGAGACAAGCCAAGTACGTTGCGGAGTTGGTTTCTCAAATCTCTGTCTGCCTTTGAAGAAAAAAAATTTCGGATAAAATGCACAATCGGAATTTAAAACATCCCAAGTTAGGAAAAATTAATTTTATGGTCCTGTATGATTATGGCTTAAAGAGACAAACCATCCAGAAAATTACAGGCAGGTTACTTTATCAATTTGAAAATAATTATTATCGCTATAATAAGGGTAAGCCAAAAAACAAAAGACCATAAAATTAATGTTCCCTCGGCACGTGATACCCGCCTCGTCAATTTTTTTCAAATTTTAAATAGTCGTCTTTTGTTGCGAAAACAGTTTTCATATCGTCTCTTCAAATACCAATTTCCTTCCTTGTAGTATCAACCTTTGCAGTAACTTCTCTGTCGATCTCTTTTTAATATATTCCATTATCTCTTCCGGCTCCTTTTTCGCCAGGGCGACGAACTAAAAAGTTTCTGGTCTCAGAACCGGAAACATCTAGGGAGTTTCCTGTCGTAATTTGACCAGTGTGTTAAGGCTTGTATTTCTTTATTATAACCGAAGCATTGTGACCGCCAAATCCAAACGTATTGCTTAAAGCGGCATCTACTACTTTTTCCTGTGCGGAATTAAACGTAAAATTTAGTTTCGGATCCAATTCGGGATCATCGGTAAAATGGTTAATTGTAGGAGGTATAATATCTTTAGTTACTGCCAGTATGCAAGCCAGTGCTTCTACTACACCGGCAGCTCCAAGGCAATGACCAGTCATTGATTTTGTAGAGCTGATATTTAAATCGTAAGCTTTATCGCCGAAAACACTCAGTATAGCTTTTGACTCCGCTATATCTCCCAAAGGAGTTGATGTGCCATGAACATTTATATAATCGATGTCTTCGGGTTTCAGGCCCGCATCTCTTAATGCAACAGTCATTACATTTTTTGCACCGAGCCCTTCAGGATGTGGAGCAGTAATATGGTAGGCATCTGCGGTGGCACCACCACCGGCAATTTCACAATAAATTTTTGCACCCCTTGCCAGGGCATGTTCCAGTTCCTCAAGCACCAATACACCTGCCCCCTCGCCCATTACGAAACCATCCCTGTCTTTATCAAAAGGACGTGACGCAGTTTTGGGGTCATCGTTTCTTTCACTTAGTGCTTTCATTGCATTAAAACCACCAACTCCAGCTTCGCAAATAACTGCTTCACTGCCGCCGGAAAGTATTATATCGGCCTTGCCTAAACGAATATTATCATAGGCATCAATGATGGCATTGGTACTGCTGGCACAAGCGCTAACTACAGCAAAATTGGGTCCCCGAAATCCATATCTCATAGAAATTTGCCCGGCGCCAATATCCAGTATCATTTTTGGAATGAAGAAAGGATTGAATCGGGGAGTGCCATCACCTCTTGCAAACTCCATAACATCGTCCTGGAAAGTGGTAATACCTCCAATACCGCTTGCAAAGATTACACCTACCCTGTCCTGGTCAACGTTATCTTTACTTATACCCGCATCTTTTACAGCTTCGTCGCTTGCGATCAATGCAAATTGAGCGAACCGATCCAGTTTGCGAGCCTCTTTTCTTTCTAAATAATTGGTGGGTTCAAAATCTTTAACCTCGCAGGCAAACCTGGTTTTAAATTTCGCAATATCGAATTGCTGAATGATATCAGCACCAGATACACCTTTAATTAAGCCATCCCAGTATTCCGGAACTGATTTACCTAAAGGCGTTATGGCTCCTAATCCGGTTACAACTACTCTTTTTAGTTCCATAAGTTTGCCTGCAATGTTAAATACGATGATTACTTAGCATGCTCTTCAAGGTATGCTACTGCCTGGCCAACCGTAGTGATGGTTTCAGCCTGCTCATCAGGAATAGAAATATTAAATTCTTTTTCAAATTCCATGATTAATTCAACGGTGTCTAAGCTATCGGCACCTAAATCGTTAGTAAAAGAAGCTTCGGGTGTAACTTCAGCCTCATCAACTCCTAATTTGTCAACAATGATTTTTTTAACTCTTGTTGCAATGTCTTGCATGATTGTAAAATTTAGTTAATACGGCTACAAAAATATACTTTTTGTGATAAAAAAAAATAATAACTGATTACACCAGTTTTAGGCTCAAAATTCAGTACAATTAAAATATTTTCTGCCTTTTGTTCATTCCGGATAATTCCAAAAATAGTATCTTGTATATTTACTAAAATGTCTTAACCTCCATAGTGTTATGTTATGCCGATTAAACAGATAGATCACGGATCAAAGGAATATAAAAAAATGGTCGATTTGCGTTACGATATCTTGCGCAAGCCTTTGCAACTTAAGTTTGAACCTTCGGAACTCGAAAAAGAGAAACACGATATTCTTATCGGAGCCTTTGAAGAGGAAAAAATATTAGGCTGCTGCCTGCTTACTAAAGTTGATAAAGAATGTGTAAGACTTCGTCAAATGGCCGTTCAAAATAATTTACAAGGTAAAGGGATTGGAGCCTCCATGATGCATTTTGCTGAAAATGTAGCCAGGGATGCAGGTTATAAAAGACTTATTATGCACGCCCGCAAAACTGCAATTGGCTTTTATGAAAAACTTGGATACAAAGTCTCCGGCAACGAATTCCTGGAAATTTCCATTCCGCATGTTATAATGGTCAAAAGATTAAATCACTTTTAATTAAATTTTGCGGTTTATTTTCTCTTTTAAAATTTGTCTCGCCTCTCCTATTCTATCATTACCGAAAGCATCTTTTGGAATAATAAAAAATGAACGGCTATCGAAATACAAATGAAAAAAGTGTGGGCTTTCAATCATGCTGCTGAAAGCCGTCCACGGCCAACTTCTGCTGCCACGCTCGTTTTCAATAAACAGGTGCTGTGGTTCAAAACTAACTTTCAGGCGGTCTTTAAAAGTTTTTGATTTACGGTAAATAAGATTGGGTAATATATACCAAAAAGACACCATTAAACAAAACCATAAACAAGAACTTCCCAGGAATGCGTAGGCTGATACCTTTTTTAAAAAGTAAAACGACGCAGCAACTATCGCAAATAAATTTACCAGCACTACCATAATTTTTATTTCCCGCCTGGTAATAAAGTGATACCGAAGGGCTTGCAATACTTTGGGTTTGCTATAGTTAAAAAAGGAAGATGTCATACAAACAAATGTACGATGTAGTATTAAAGCGTAAGCATTTTATTAGAAACAGAATATGATTTTCTGTTACAAAATTTCATTGCTTTTAATTCTAATAAAGAATGCAGAATGTATGGAAAATGAATTCTAAAAAATCTGGCTGATATTTGCTTGTTCAAATTTTTGAAAGTAGCTAACGCAGTGGGACATACGAAAGAAAATTGGCAAAACATGCCTAAAGCAGACAGGGGTTACTGCAAAGCAAGCCTTGCGTTTTTTATTGCTGCACCGGCTGGTCCGGGTCTAAAATTTTAACTTCAGTACGGCGGTTTTTTTGCCTTCCCTCTTCGGTGCTGTTATCTTCAATTGGTTCTTCGGCACCATATCCTTTCGCCACCAGCCTGTCGTTGCTGATTCCTTTTGCTATTAAATAAGATACTATAGATTTTGCCCTTTCCAGCGAAAGCACCAAATTTTTTTCATCGCTTCCGATATTATCCGTGTGGCCTCCGATCTCTATTCTCTCATTGGGTTTTCTCTTCAGATAGTCAACCAGGTCGTCAAGCGTGCTATAAGAGTCCGGGCGTAACGTAGATTTACCGAAATCAAATTCAACATCATCCAAAACAAACGTTTTGGGAGGATCAAATTCCAGGTTTACTTTGAACGGATTTTTATAATAAGAATTTGGGCCGAGCGCCGGTATGTCTAAAATATTATAACTGCTGGAATCTTTAAAGCCTAAAATATAAATGTCGTATTTATCTCCTGCCGGAAGACGGGTTGCAAAATTTCCCATGGAGTCACTAATTGCCTGGTATTCATTACTGTTTTTCTGGCTTCTAAAAACAACAAGCTCATTGTTTTTCGGTTGTTTGGTACGCATGTCCGAAACGGTACCCTCTACTTTTGCATCTTTAGGTAGATTTAATACCGGGGTGGTTTGCGAATAGACAGGTGTAAAAAAAGCTGTAAAAATCAAAAACGCGATTGGATTTTTCATAAAATTACTTTGAAATAAAAATAATATAAGATTAGCAACAGAATAGCACTATAAACTTAAAATAATTATTTCGGAATTTTTTGTTTTGATAACGTCGAATTTTCATTTTTATTTTTCCGCTTTCTATTGCCACTGTTACTTTTCAGTCATTTTCAGAAAAGCAAAAGGCCACCGGGTTAAGGTGGCCTTTATGCTTGTTGTTAAAATATACTTCTAACTACATCCCATGCTGTTGCCGCAATTCAAACATTTATAACAAGTGCCGCTTCTTATGGTTATATGTCCGCAGGTATTACATGCCGGTGCATCGCTCTGCATATTTTTTGCCGCTGCATTCACTGCATCATAGCCATTGCTTACTTTTTTCGCGTGCTCGGTTCTATGTGGTTTCGTTTGTTCCTTACTGTTAGTTGCGCCAATAACTCTCACGTCACTTAATTCCGGTACACGGTTCCCAATGGTCGGTGTATTTTCATCCCACGGCTTATCACCTACATTTTCAATTTCAGGTTTATCGAGTACGTGCACCAGGTCGTTTCTTCCCAAATATTCATAAGCCAACGAACGGAACATAAAATCGATTATAGATGTGGTTGTTTTAATATTAGGATGATCTACCATTCCTGAGGGTTCAAATCTTGTAAAGACAAATTTTTCAACAAACTCTTCTAACGGCACTCCATACTGTAATCCAATCGAAATGGCAATTGCGAAGCAGTTGAGCATACTACGCATTGTGGCGCCCTCTTTGGCCATGTCAATAAAAATTTCTCCTAAAGTACCATCATTATATTCCCCGGTTCTAAGAAATAAAGCCTGGCCATTTATTTTTGCTTTTTGGGTGAAACCGCGTCGTTTTGCCGGTAATGCCCTGCGCTCTACGATCATAGCAAGCTGGCGTTTTAAGCCGGTATCTTTGCTGCTTTGCACACGCTTGTTCATTTCTTCCAACAAGTCCTCAACAGTTAACTGGCTCATATCAACTATTCGTGGTTCGCTGCTATTTACATTATTACCATTTGCCATTTCTTCATTGTCAACTGCCTTTTTCTTCTTATCACTTTTGTTACTCAAGGGCTGCGATAACTTAGAACCATCACGGTAAAGCGCACACGCTTTTAAGCCGAGTTGCCAGCTTAACATATAAGCGTTGGCAATTTCTTCTATAGTTGCCTCATTGGGGAGATTTATCGTTTTGGAAATTGCCCCGCTTATGAAAGGCTGTGTCGCAGCCATCATGCGAATGTGCCCTTCATGATGAATATATCTTTCGCCGATGTTGCCACATTTATTGGCGCAATCAAATACGGACAAATGTTCGTCTTTTAAATAAGGAGCGCCTTCAACAGTCATAGTTCCGCAGATATAAATATTTGCTTCCTCAATTTGTTCTTCACTAAATCCTAATGCCTCTAATAAACTCCATTCAAAATTATTGTACTGCTCCTGGAAAAAACCTAACCGCTGTAAGCATTCTTCACCAAGATTATAAACATTAAAAACAAAACCTATCTCAAAAGCGGATGCCATAGCGGCTTCCAGTTTTTGAATATCAGTTCCGGTGAACCCTTTCTGGGAAAGTGTTACAGGATTAATGTGCGGTGCCCCATTTAATGAAGCATGTCCTTTAGCATAATTTACGATCTCTTCAATTTCCTTTTCAGAATATTTTAAATTTCTTAAAGCCTGTGGCACACTTTGATTGATTATTTTAAAATAGCCGCCACCACTCAACTTTTTAAATTTCACCAAAGCAAAATCAGGTTCAACACCGGTCGTATCACAATCCATCACCAGCCCAATAGTTCCTGTGGGTGCGATAACAGTTGTT
>Ga0207695_10011308_pt1 | contig 10819 bp, 4 predicted proteins | sample KBSC54metaG_FD_184354 | JGI IMG/M metagenome (GOLD analysis project Ga0207695, IMG submission 184354) | Corn rhizosphere microbial communities from Kellogg Biological Station, Michigan, USA - KBS C5-4 metaG (SPAdes) (version 2) | ecosystem: Host-associated > Plants > Roots > Rhizosphere > Soil... | reverse complement strand
CGGGACAAGACGGCGGCGGAGCGTCGTTGATGGCCGGCGGCGGGGCGGCGCGCGACGAGGGGCTGGATCGCGGCATCGGTACCTATGCGCTCGCCACCGCCACGGTGAACGCGGTGATCGGCGCGGGCATCTTCTCGCTGCCCGCCGGCATGGCGCGGGCGGCCGGCCCCTACGCGTTGGTCGCCTATCTGCTGTGCGCGCTGGGGATGATGGCGGTGGTACTCTGCTTCGCCGAAGCCGGCAGCCGGGTGCCGACGTCGGGTGGGCCCTACGGTTATGTCGGCGAGGCGTTCGGGCCGATGGTCGGGCTCGTCGCGGGCATTCTCACCTGGCTCGGCTGCGTACTGGCTTCGGGCGGGATCGCGGCGGGGCTGGCGGATGCGCTCGGGCGGCTCGCGCCGATGCTGGCCGGGCCTGTCTGGCGCATCGCGATCATCGTCGGCGTGATGGGCGGCCTCGTCGGCATCAATCTGCTGGGCGTTCGCACCGCCTCGCGGCTGCTTGCGGCCGGAACGACGGTGAAGCTGGTGCCGCTGCTGCTGTTCGTGGGGGTGGGGTTGTTCTTCGTCGATCCGGCCAGGCTCACGGCGGGCGCGCCGCCGGACGTGGGCGGGATCGGCCGCGCGGTGTTGCTCTCGCTGTTCGCGTTCCAGGGGATGGAGACCTCGCTCGGCGCGAGCGGCGAAGTGCGCGATCCGGCCCGGACCCTGCCGCGCGGGCTGATCGCGGCGATGGCGTTCGTGACGCTCGCCTACATCGCGATCCAGATCGTGGCGCAGGGGCTGCTGGGCGGATCGCTGGGCGCGTCCAAGGCGCCGCTGGCGGATGCGATGGCCCTGATCGATCCCCGCCTCGGCTTGCTGCTGCTGATCGGCACGGCCTTGTCGATGGCGATCTGGCTGGGCAGCGACATATTGGGGGCGCCACGCCTGCTCTTCGCCTTCGCGCGGGACGGTTTCCTGCCGGCGCCGCTCGGCCGATTGTCCGCCCGGCAGGTGCCGGCCAACGCAATCTTCATCCATGCCGCGATCGGCATCGCGCTGGCGGTGACGGGCACGTTCGAGGAACTGGTGGTGCTCGCCGCGCTGGCGAGCTGCGCCCTCTATATCGGCGGATGCCTGGCGGCGTGGCGCCTGCGCGCGCGCGATCTCGCGTTGGCAGGGGAGCCGGTGCGCCTGCCGCTGCTCGGGCTCTGGGTGATCCTCGGCGTCGGCTCGATGCTGGCCGCGATCGCGCTCGGCAGCTGGGCGGAGATCGGCGGACTGCTCGCCGTGATCCTCGCGTCAATGCTGCTCTATGCGATCGTGAGGCGGTAAGGCGGGCGCAGACGGAGCGGGTCGGCCTCGGCCGCCCGGTTTATCTCGCGACATCCTTGCGGACGTCCAGCGCGGCCCTCGACCGCGCCCGCCGGGTGGCAATCCCACTCCTGCAATCGCCGCGCTAGTCTTTGCAATCGCACCCGTCAAACATGATCACGGTGTCATATTTCCGAAACATTCTCGCTGTGGTCTTTATGCCCACCTCGCGTGAACAGCCAACGGACCAGCACGAAGAACATCGGCACGAAGAAAATGGCGAGGCTGGTCGCGGTGATCATGCCGCCGACGACCGCCGTGCCGATCGCGACGCGGCTCGCTGCGCCGGCGCCCGTGGCGATGGCCAGCGGGATCACGCCGGCGACGAAGGCGAAGCTGGTCATCAGGATCGGCCGCAGGCGCAGGCGCGCGGCTTCCAGCGCGGCCTCGACCGGCGTCTTGCCGCGCTCCTCGGCAAATTCCGCGAATTCGACGATCAGGATCGCGTTCTTCGCCGAAAGGCCGATGGTGGTGAGCAGGCCGACCTGGAAATAGATGTCGTTGTCGAGCCCGCGCAGCATCACCGCAAGCACCGCGCCGATCACGCCGAGCGGGATCACCATCAGCACCGAGATCGGGATCGACCAGCTTTCGTAGAGCGCCGCGAGGCAGAGAAAGATCACGAGCACCGACAGCGTGTAGAGTGTCGGCGCCTGGCCAGTGGAAAGCTGCTCCTGATAGGAGAGGCCCGACCAGCTGGTGCCGATGCCGGGGACTTGCGCGGCCAGCTTCTGGATCTCGTCCATCGCCGCGCCCGAACTGTGCCCGGCCGAGGCTTGACCCTGGATCTCGTAGGAGGAGACGCCGTTGAAACGCTGCAGGGTCGAGGGCGCCTTCGTCCAGCTGTAGCTGGAGAAAGCGGAGAAGGGCGCCATCGTGCCGGTCGACGAGCGGACGTGCCAGGTCGCGAGATCGTCGGGCGTGCCGCGATAGGGGGCATCACCCTGTATGTAGACGCGCTTGACGCGCCCGCGATCCACGAAATCGTTGATATAGGTGCCGCCGAACGCCGCCGAGAGGGTGGAGTTCACGTCGGCCTGGCTGAGGCCCAGCGCGCCGACCTTGGCCTCGTCCACGTCGATGTGGAGGTGAGGCGTATCCTCCAGCGTGCCAAGGCGCACCGCGTCGAGCAGCGGATCCTGATTGGCCTCGGCGACCAGCTTGTCCTTCGCCGCGGTGAAATCGGCATCGGAGAGATTGCCCTGGTTCTGGATCTCGAGCGTAAAGCCGTTGGTCTGCCCCAGACCACGAATGGCGGGCGGCAGCACGGTCAACACGCGCGCGTCACGCATCCCGCCCAGCGCCTTCTGCGCGCGCGCGGTCACCGCGTCCGCGGTATTCTTGGAGCCCTCGCGCTGGTCCCACGGTTTCAGGATGAGATAGGCTTGGCCCACATTGTCGCCCGAGCCCGAGAAGTTGCGGCCCGTATTGGCGAACATGTCCTGCACGTCATGCTCCTGGTGCAGGAAGTAGTTCTCTGCCGCCATGGTCACGACGTTGGTGCGGTCCTGCGTCGCGCCGGCGGGCAGGAAATACTGGACGATGGCCTGGCCGATATCCTCCGTCGGCAGGAAGCCGGTGGGCAGGCGGACGAACAGGAAGCCGAGCAGCGCCACCACCAGCACGAAGGCGATCATGAACCAGCGCGTGCGCTCGATCACGTAGCCGACGCCCGTTTCGTATTTCGCCACGCCCTTCTCGAAGGTCGCGTTGAACCAGTTGAAGAACCGGTCGGACGTGCGGGTGAAGACATTGTCGTGCCGATGCGCGTTTTCCTCATGCTTGGGCTTGAGCAGCATCGAGGTGAGCGCCGGCGTCAGGATCAGCGCGACGATGACCGAAAGCACCATCGAGGAGACGATGGTGATCGAGAACTGGCGGTAGATGATGCCGGTCGATCCGCCGAAGAAGGCCATCGGCAGGAACACGGCGGAGAGCACCATGGCGATGCCGATCAACGCGCCGGAAATCTCGCCCATCGACTTGATCGTCGCGTCGTGCGGATCGAGCTTCTCTTCCTCCATGATGCGCTCGACGTTCTCGACCACGACGATCGCGTCGTCGACGAGCAGTCCGATCGCCAGCACCATGCCGAAAAGGGTCAGCGTGTTGATCGAATAGCCGAACAGCGCCAGCACGCCGAACGTGCCGAGCAGCACCACCGGCACCGCGATTGCCGGGATCAGGGTCGCCCGCCAGTTCTGCAGGAAGATGAACATCACGATGACGACCAGCACGATCGCGACCAGCAGCGTCTTCTCCACCTCGGCGATGGAAAGCTTGATGAAGTCGGTGCTGTCGCGCGGGTAGGAGACCTCGTAGCCGTCCGGGAAGGTCGAGCTTTTCAGCTGGGCGATCTTGGCCTTCACCGCGTCGGCCGTCTTGAGCGCGTCGGCGCCCGGCGACAGCGATACCGCGAGACCGGCGGCGGGGTGGCCGTCGAAGCGTGAGTAGGAGGTATATTGCTCCTGCCCGAGCTCGACGCGGGCAACGTCGCCGAGATGGACGACGGAGCCGTCGCTCTCGGTCTTGAGGATGATGTTGCGGAACTGCTCCGGCGTGTTGAGGCGCGACTGAGCCGTTACCGTGGCGTTGAGTTCCTGCCCGGGGGCGGACGGCTGCGCGCCGATCAGGCCGGCGCCGACCTGCACGTTCTGCGCCTGGATGGCGGTCGAGACGTCGGAAGGCTGGAGCTGGTGCGAGTTCAGCTTGTACGGATCGAGCCAGATCCGCATCGCATATTGCGTGCCGAAGGCATCGACCTCGCCGACGCCGGTCACGCGGCTCAGCGGATCCTGCAGCTTGGAGACCATGAAATCGGCGACGTCGGCCGAGCTCGTCTGGTCGGACGTGTCATAGGCCGCGACGATCATCAGATAGTCGGGCTGGCGCTTCTGGACGGTCAGCCCCTGCTGCTGCACCTGCTGGGGCAGGCGGGGCAGCGCCTGCTGCACCTTGTTCTGCACCTGCACCTGGGCGATGTCCGGGTTGGTGCCGTTGTTGAAGGTGACGGTGATCTGGACCGTGCCGGTGTCGCTCGACGTCGACTGGAAATAAAGCAGGCCGTCGAGGCCGGTGAGCTGCTGCTCGATCACCTGCGTCACCGAATCCTGCAGCACCTGCGCGGAGGCACCGGGATAGGTGGCGTTGATGCCCACCTGCGGCGGCGAGATATCCGGATATTGCTCGATCGGCAGGTGGGTGACCGCGCCGATGCCGGCGAGCATGATGACGATCGCGATGACCCACGCGAAGATGGGCCGCTCGATGAAATAGCGTGAGATCATTGGGCCGCGCCCGACGCTCCGCCGGCTCCGCCTTTGCCCTTCTTGTCCTTGCCGCCGCCCGATCCGCCGGCGTCGATCGCCGCTGCCTCGGCCGGGTTGCCGGTGCTGGTCACCACATGCACCTGCTGACCGGGCTTGGCCTTGCCGCTGCCCTCGACGATCACCTTGTCCCCGGCATTCAGGCCGTCGGTGACTACCCACCGATTGTCGCGCAGGCCGGCGTCCTTGACGGTCTTCTTCGCCACCTTGCCGTCGGCGCCCACCACCAGCACCGACGCGGTACCGCGCGGATCGTGGGTCAGCGCGCCCTCGGGCAGCAGGAAGACGTTGCGGCGCACCGCCTGGCTGATGACGGCGCGGACATACATGCCCGGCATCAGCAATCCCTGCGGATTGGGGAAGCGCGCGCGCAGCGTCACCGCACCGGTGGAGGTGTCAACCTGCACTTCGGAAAATTCGAGCGTGCCGGTCGCGCCATAGTCGGTGCCGTCCTCGAGCTTGAGCTTGACCGGCGTCTCTTTCGGCATCGCGCCGCCAGCCGCGATCGACTGGCGGAGCTTGAGCAGGTCGGTCGAGCTCTGCTGGATGTCGACATAGATGGGATCGAGCTGGGTGATGGTGGCGAGTGCGTCCGTCTGGCTCGCGGTCACCAGCGCGCCGGGCGTCACCGAAGACCGGCTGATGCGCCCCGTGATCGGCGCGTTGACCCGCGTGTAGTGCAGGTTGATCTGTGCCGTCTGCAGGTTTGCGCGCTGCTGGACGATCGCCGCCTGCGCCTCGCCGGCGGCGGCGCGCGCGTCTGCAGCATCCTGCTTGGCGACGGCGTTGATCTTCTCGAGATCGGTGTAGCGATCGGCCTTGAGCCTGGCCGCGACGGCGGTCGCCTGCGCGGAGGCGAGCTGGCCCTGCGCCTGGCCGACGGCGGCGCGGTAGAGCGCCGGATCGATCAGATAGAGCGGCTGGCCCTCATGGACGATGGCGCCTTCCGTGAAGAGCCGCTTGAGGACGATGCCGTTCACCTGTGGGCGCACGTCCGACACCTGAAAGGCATCGGTGCGGCCGGGCAATTCGGTGGCGAGCGCCGAACTGCCGGGCTGGGCGACGATAACGCCGACAGTGGGCTGCGGCTTGGGCGGCTGCTCCTTCTTTCCCCCACAGGCGGCGAGCGCCAGCAGCGAGGCGGTGAGGAACGCGGATGCGGGGAGACGGAGCAAAACCATTGTGGGCGCGCATCTTATGCGTGTGTTGCGCGATGATGTCAGTGGCGAAATGCCGAGCATGACGAAAAAGTAAGGAGCGGCCGGATCACCTCCGGCCGCTCCCAGGAAATACGCTTCCGGATGAAGATCAGAAGCCGAAGTTGACAGTGCCCGAGAAGGTGCGCGGCGCACCGATCTGAACGAAGTTCACCGTGGTGTTCGACGCCGTGGCGTTGCCGGTCGACATCGCGCCGACGTAGAACTTGTCGAACAGGTTGGTGACGTTGAACTGCACCCAGGTGCGGTCGTTCATGCCCAACGCCTTGAGCGAGACACGCGCATCGAGATCGACGATCGTGTACGCCGGGGTCTTGGCACCGTAGGCCTGATACATCGTCGCCGCGGCGCCGGAGCCGGCGACCTGATAGACCGCCGTGTTCTGGTCGTTGATGTACCGCGGGCCGGTACGCTTCACCTGCACGCCCAGTTCGACCGGGCCGACATTGCCTTCGACACGACCGCCGAAGGTGTAGACCGGCGCGATCGATTCCCGCTTGCCGGCGGTGTTGCCGATAATGGCGGCACCCGGCGTGCAACGTGTGACCGTCGGACCCTCGATGGTGTTGAAGCCGGCGTTGGCACCCGTGGTCGGGCAATTGCCGACCTGGACATCGTCCAGGATCTTCGAGTGGAGGTACGAGCCGAAGGCGTAGACGGAGAGCTGCGGGATCACCTGGTAGGAGACGCTGCCGTCGATGCCGTACTTATGCACGGTGCCCAGGTTGGTGTAGGTCGAGACCTGCAGAACCGGATCGTAGGTCTGCTCGATGCGGTTCTTGAAGATCGTGTACCAGCCGGCGAGCTGGGCCTGGATCTTGCCGCTGCGCATCCGGACGCCGGCATCGAAATTGTCCGAGGTCTCGGGCTTCGGGGCCGCAGCAGCCGCATTCTGCGGATAATAGAAGGCGTTGTAGAGCTGGTCCGTGCCAGGCACCTGCAACCCCTTCGAGTAGCTGACATAGACGCTCGTGCCTTGCGCCAGCTTGTAGGTCAGGCCGGCGGAGGGCAGCACCTTGTTGAAATGATAGGTGCGCTTCTGCGGCAGTGCATAGCCCTTCACGGTGTTGGTGGTCGGATCGTAGGAGTAGGGATTCGCCGCCGCATAGGCCGCATCGAAATCCGCATCCTGGCCGCTGCAATCCACGAAGCCGCCGCCCGAAGTCGCGAAGCAATGGTTGTTGAGCTTGCGGGTGAAGAATGCGGCGCGGGCACCCGCCTCGACCGTCAGCTTGTCGTCGAAGAACTTGCCGCGATACTGACCGGCGACCTGGTTCAGGATCGCGAGCGAGAGGCGATCGCGCTTCTGCAGGATGTTTCCGTTCGCGTCCGTGAACGCGCCGCCATCATGCGGAAAGAGCTTGAGAGCCGTGCCGTCGGCGGCAATCGGCGTCGCTTCGCCGGTCTGGCGGTGATGGCCATAGTCCAGTGTGTAGTTCAGGCGGACGGTCTGCGACGGCAGGAAGTTCCACACCAGGTTGCCGATGACGCCGTAACGGTTCGTCACGGTGTTGCTCGGCGCCAGCAGGAGCAGCGTATCGAGCTTGTCGCCGTCGCCGTTCAGATCCTCGCCCGTATAGAAGGTGCCGCCGTAGGCACCGGTCAGCTGGGTGACGGCCTTGGTGGTCGGATTTGTGACCGAGAAGGTCTTCTCGCTGGCCTTCATCGTGCCGCCGCCGTTGGCGTCGGTATATTCGTAGAAGGGATCGACCGTCAGGATCAGCTGGTCCGTCAGCCCGAAGCGCGAGTTGATGCGGATGTTGCCGGTCTTGGACGGGTTATAGCGATAGTCGAACACCGATCCGCAGGCATTGGCGTTCTGGTTGGTGCTGGTTGCCGAAAGCGTGGTGGTTTCCACGTCAGCCACACCGGGCGTTGCCGCGATGCGATTGCAGCCGCCGATCTTGTAATAGAGCTGGTTGCTGTAGTTGCGCTCGTCGCGATCGCTTGCGAAGCGGTTCAGGCTGCTGTCCGGGCCCGGCACGCGGGTGCCGATGACCTTGCCGGTGGAATCGTAGATGTTCGTGTCGTTGCGAAGCGGCTCCGAGCCGAAGAAGTTGTTCTTGTTCTTGTTGAAGCTGCCGCCGACCGAGACGAAGTCGCCGTTCGAGCCGATCGGCTGATACACCTTGGCGTTGAACTGCTGCTTGTCGATCTTGCCGAAATTGCCGTTGTACGGCGTGTTGTAGGTCTGCTTGCTGGCCTCGAACCAGGCGCGGGTGCCGAACGGGGTGAATGTGCCGGTATCGACCTTACCGAGCAGGCGGAACATGTCGTACGAGCCCGTCGAGCCCTCGACGCGGACGTGGAAGTCCTCGGTCGGGTTGACGGTCGTGTAGTTGATCGTGGAGCCAGTCGCGGCGGGCGTCGGGCTGTCGATGTCGGTCGAACCGAGCGAGACGGTAACCTGGTCGATCAGTTCGGGATCGAGGTCCTGGTTCGAATAGAGGGCGTAGTTGCCGGTGTCGTTCAGCGGGATGCCGTCGAACGTCTTCGAGATACGCGACTGGTCGAACCCGCGGATCGTGAGGAAGCCGCCGCCCGAACCGTAGCCGTCATTGTTCTGGAAGCTGACACCGGGCAGCTGGTTGATGATGTCCGAGATCGCCTGGCCGGGCGTCTGATGGGTGATGAACTGCTGGGTCAGCACCTCGCGCGTCTTGGTGGTGTCGGGTATCGACACGCCGGCGACAGCCTGCGGGCCACGGTTGCCGGTGACGACGATGGTCTGATCGAAAACCTGCGTACCGGTCGACTGGGCGAAGGCCGGCGTGACAGCGGCGAGCGCAAGCGCCGAGACCGAGGCGCGCGCAATGAGCTTGGTGATGGTCATGGTTGAAGCAACCCCCTTGAAGCGAATCCCTTTCGGGCTCCGCGGCCCGATAGGCACGGCCGCTAGGGACTGGGAATGACAGATTTGCGACAGCAAAAAATTTCTACCGCATCGCATCAATTCGCCATGAGGGTGTTGCCCGGCCGGCACAGTGTTCATCTGGGTGACAGGATTCTGTGATCGCAAAAACGGCAAAATAGCGGAAATCTGCGAAAAATCGTGCAAGGTTCTGCGATGGGTGGATGCGATATGGCGATGAATCGAACTTATATTGCGATGCGGCAAAAGGAGTCGGTTTTAAACAGCCACGCATCTTCGCTTGGGCACCGCTGGAGCAGTTTTGCTACATGCATCGCGCTCACCGCTTCCGTATTGCTGTGTGATGCGGCTATGACAGCGCCGCCGGGGAAAAGAGACCTTAGGGGAGTTGCAAAGATGCGGTTTGGCAAGGCGGGTTGGAGCGTGGCCGGGGCCATGTTGCTGATGACGGGCGCGCACGCCCAGAGGCAGAGCACATCGCCGGCCGATCCTCATCTCGATCTGGAGCAGGTGGACGGCGCCAAGGCGATGGCGACGGTGAAGGCGTGGAACGCGCGCACGCTCGCCGCGCTGGAGAAGCAGCCGCATTTCGCCGAATACCAATCCCGCGCGCTTGCCTTCCTTTCCGATACGCAGAAGATCGCCGAACCAGATCAGGTGCAGGGCGGGCAGGTGCTCAATTTCTGGCAGGACGCCGATCACCCGCGTGGCCTGTGGCGCACCTCGCCGCTCGCCGCCTTCGCTGCCGGCAAGCCCGAATGGCGCACGTTGATCGACGTCGGCGCGCTCGGCCAGAAGGAAGGCCGCAAATGGGTCTTCAAGGGCGCGAGCTGCCTATCGCCGGCCTACGTGAAGTGCATGGTCGCGCTGTCCGATGGCGGCGGCGACGCGGTGGTGACGCGCGAATTCGATATGACGAGCGCGCAGTTCGTCGATGGCGGCTTCACGATGCCCGAGGCCAAGACCGAGGTGAGCTGGGCCAGCCCCGATGCGCTCTATGTCGCGACCGATTTCGGGCCGGGCAGCACGACGGATTCGGGCTATGCGCGGATCGTGAAGCTCTGGAAGCGCGGCACGCCGCTCGCTTCGGCCACCGTCGTCAGCGAGGGCATCAAGAGCGACGTCTCGGTGAACGCCCATGTCATCGTCGATGGGGACCGGACGTGGCCGGTGCTCGATCGCGGCGTCGATTTCTACCACCACAAGCTCAGCCACATCGCGCCCCACGGCAAGCTGGTGCCATCGCCGCTGCCCGACGATGCCGATCTCAACGACGTGCTGGACGGGCACGCCATCGCGACGCTCAAGTCGGCTTGGCAGGGGCATCCGGCGGGCAGTGTGGTCGCCTACTCGATACCGGACGTGCTGGCCGGTAAGGCACCGGCGATCGAGACCGTGTTTCAGCCCAACGCCCATCAGGCGGTGGAGGATGTCGGCGCCAGCAAGTCGGTCGTCTGGGTGAAACTGCTCGATGACGTATCGGGCCGCCTGATCGCGCTGAGCCGCACAGCCAACGGCACGTGGAGCGGGCAGGCGGTCGCGCTTGCTGACAAATCCACGATCCACCTCAACGCCGCCGCGTCGGACAGCGACACGGCCTTCGCGACGGTGGAGGGGATGCTGACGCCGCCAACGCTCTATCGCGTGACGCCGGGCGGGGCACCGGTCGCGGTGCAGGCGCTCCCTGCCAGGTTCGATGCCTCTAACATGGTCGTCGAGCAGCATTTCGCCACATCGAAGGACGGCGCGAAGGTCCCCTACTTCCTCGTCCATCGGAAGGATCTGAAAGGCCCCGTTCCGGCCTACATGCACGCTTATGGCGGCTTCGAGCTGGCGCAGACGCCGACCTACCTGATCAACGAGCCCTATCGCTCCGGCCCGGCGGCGCTCTACTGGGTGGAGGAGGGCAATGCCTATGTCCTCGCCAACATTCGCGGCGGCGGCGAGTACGGCCCCGCCTGGCACGACGCGGCGCTGCGCGAGAAGCGGCAGAACGCCTATGACGATCTCTATGCCGTCGCCGAGGATCTGGTGAAGGCCGGGATCACC
>Ga0207695_10011306_pt1 | contig 10820 bp, 9 predicted proteins | sample KBSC54metaG_FD_184354 | JGI IMG/M metagenome (GOLD analysis project Ga0207695, IMG submission 184354) | Corn rhizosphere microbial communities from Kellogg Biological Station, Michigan, USA - KBS C5-4 metaG (SPAdes) (version 2) | ecosystem: Host-associated > Plants > Roots > Rhizosphere > Soil... | reverse complement strand
TCCGTCTTTCCAGTCGGCCGGGGTTGCAACGCTGTATTTTGCAGTTAACTGCAGTGAATCAATCACCCTTAAAATTTCCTGGAAATTGCGACCAGTTGATGCAGGATAAGTGATCATCAGCTTTACCGTTTTATCAGGCGCAATAATAAATAACGACCGCACAGTTGCTGTTAACGATGCATTGGGGTGTATCATATCATAAGCTAAAGCTATTTCGCGGTTCTCATCCCCTATTATCGGGAAATTTACTTCTACGTTCTGCGTCTCATTGATATCATTTATCCAACCCTTATGCGATTCAACCGAATCAACACTCAGGGCCACCACTTTAACGTTCCGTTTATCAAATTCGCTTTTTAACGATGCTGTTTTGCCCAGTTCGGTAGTACAAACCGGTGTGTAATCAGCCGGGTGCGAAAATAATACACCCCAGCTGTCGCCCAGGAATTCATAAAAATCAATTTCGCCCTGCGAAGTTTTTGCCTTAAAGTTTGGAGCTAAATCTCCCAATCGTAAACCCATAATATTAAATGTTTATTTAGTAAAAATAATATACTAAGGTAAGCGGATTGTTGGATTTATCAATATTGATTTTTATTAAATTCTATTAATTACATAGGGATTATAGTTTATTGCATATTGTAGGGTCGAATTGCGTTCGCCCTCGTCTGCCAAGTCAATTTAAAGAATCCACCCAAAGGCTGCGTCCTCACAGCCGTTTATTGAACGGTGTCCGGATTGTACGGGGCAAAATATAGTGATTACCTGTCGCCGGGGGCGAATGCAATTCGCCCCTACGCATAATCCTCCCAACAATTCCCCTATATCGTTGTTAAACAAACTAACCGCCTTAAAACGGCGGTCACCCCTATGAAGAGACACACCTATGATACCGGGATAATTGGCAATTGTGCTTTCCTGGCCCATGTAAACAAGAATACTAATATCGACTGGCTGTGCTGGCCACGCTTCGACAGCACTTTCATTTTTGGTGGTTTGCTTGATAAAGAACAAGGCGGTTCGTTCTCCATTTTACCAACTGATGATTACGCATCACATCAATACTACCTGGAGAACACCAATGTGCTGGTAACCGAAATTACTTGCGCAAAGGGCGCCGTGTACCGGATCACTGATTTCGCGCCCCGATTTTACGAGCACCAGCGCTATTATAAAGCCCTGATGCTTATCCGTAAAATAGAGCCAGTAGAAGGTACCGCGCAAATTGTTGTAAAATGCGAGCCGGTATCCGATTATGGGCGCACAAAGCTGCATGTAAACCGGGGCAGCAACCACATACAGTTCTTAGGTGGCGATGAAAATATGCGGCTCACCACCAATATACCTATCAGCTATGTATTTGACGAACAACCTTTCGTACTAAACGAAACCAAGTACCTGGCGCTTACTTATGGTGAACCGCTTGAAGCACCGCTGGTGAGCACTGCTGAACGTTTTTTATTCCAGACTACTCAGTACTGGCGAACATGGATAAAACACTCGTCCATAGCTACTTATTTCCAGCCATTTGTAATCCGGTCGGCGCTGGCGTTGAAAATTCATCAATATGAAGATACCGGGGCTATTATTGCGGCCAGCACCACCAGCTTGCCGGAGTCGCCGGGGAGCGGACGTAATTGGGACTATCGCTACTGCTGGCTGCGCGATACTTATTACGTGCTTACCTCGCTAAATCATATAGGCCATTTCGAGGAGATGGAGAAATATTTTAGTTATGTAACAGATATATCTTTTAACGAACACGAACGTTACCAGCCCCTTTATGGCATTACCGGCAAAAAGGATTTGGTGGAAGAGATACGCGAAGACCTGGCCGGTTATATGGGTAATCAGCCGGTACGCGTGGGAAACCAGGCATCAGAACACATACAGAACGATATTTACGGCCAGGTAATGATATCCCTGCTCCCGCTGTATACTGACCATCGTTTTATATTCTCTGAAAGGAAAGATTCTGTACGCTGGATCGAGTTTTTATTAAGCAAAATCGAACGTACAATCGATGAAAAAGACGCTGGTATTTGGGAATTCCGCAATATGGCAAACATTCATTGTTACAGCAACCTGTTCCAATGGGCAGGCGCCTCAGCAGCCGAAAAAATGGCGCTAACCATCGACAATAAAGATCTGGTAAAAAGGGCGATAAAAGTTAAAAAGCGCGCCGCCAAACATATTGAAAGCTGTTACGACCCGGTACGCAAAGTTTATACGAACTCGGCCGGTAGTCCAAACCTTGATGCAAGCACCCTGCAGCTGATCATGATGAATTATCTCGACCCTGCATCAGACCGGGCTAAAGACCATTTAATTGCACTGGAAAAAGAACTAAAGGCCAGTAATGGCTTATTCTACAGGTATTTATATAAAGATGATTTTGGTAAACCCAAAACTACTTTCCTGATTTGCGCCTTTTGGTACATCGAGGCCCTGGCCTGCGTCGGCCGTATGGATGATGCCATGCGCGAGTTCGAGAACATCCTCAAATATTCAAACCACCTGTTGCTCTTCAGCGAAGACGTTGACGAAAGCGATGGTAGCCAATGGGGGAATTTCCCACAGGCATACAGTCATGTTGGGTTGATGAATGCTGCTTACAGGATTGCTATTAAGCTGGATAGGCCAATATTTTTATAGTTTGGTGAAAGGCGAAAGCATAAAGGTCAAAGGCGAAAAGTAAATTATCATAAGAAACAGTGCACAACCTTTTGCCTTTCGCCTTTACCCTTTTACCTATTCTACAGCAATTCCCAGCTTCAGCTTATACCTAAAGCCTCTCCCACCGCCAAAATCATTTTCAAGCTTCAAAACCTCGTGCGTTTTTTTCGATATCCAAAACCGTTCATAACCTTTCTCTGGTGCTTTATTATCGTTGAAGTTATTCAGCACCCAGCAATCAATCTTTTCGCCATTGCTGCCGGTTAAGTAGTCGCTTCCGGTTACGGTATAGGCAACTTCGGTTGATTTTTCGAACCCGGGGTCGTAGTAATTGATAAGGAATACCCGATCTTCTTTATAGGGCAGCAGCGAGTAAATAAGCATATCGGCATGCCAGTTGAGGTTATATTTTTGAAACGAGTCGTTAAAATCTTTGGTAGCTTCTGTTTTTACTGAGTCAGGCACATCGCTTTTATTGTTCACGTTTGTATAGGATACCTGTTTGGTTTCAAAATCAAGCTTGACGGAATAACCCAAACGCTTCCAATATGTATCGTGCAGCAGTGTGCTGAAGCTTTTTGCATCGAATACGGTATAGCATTTGTGGACAATTGTATCCATTTCCCACTGCTGGGTTACCGTAATGGCAGGTTTGTTATGATACTGTCCAGCCTGAACATTAAACTTAATAAGTGCAACCCGGGTGGCGGCGCCATCTTTTGTTTTTTTACCGAATTGTAAATAGCTGATATCACCTTTTTGTAGGTTTTTTAGTTCGAGGGTGGCGGGCTCAACCCTTAAAGTATCACCGGTTTTTGCAATGGCTGGAATTGTAAATACGGATAAGGCGGCAATTAAAAATAGTTTCATAGTTAATCTTTTCCGGTAAATCTTCAATTTCCGGCTCTAACTATGAAACGAACTCAATGAATACCCTTATTTTTTTAACGGGTTGCACGTAAATGCCAACCACTCTCCATTCACTATTCCCCAATCACCATCACTAATGAACCGGCACCGCCTCGGTAAAGCTCAATAACAACCTTCTCACCTCCGCCGGGTTGCGCAGATAAAACTTGGCAGCAGAAACGTTGCCGCCAACTTTAATAGTTACGGCCGATTCGGGTAAGGCTTTAAATACGTCCTCGTCGGTATAGTCATCACCAAAAGCAATAATAAAATCATAGTCGTTTTTATCAAGCAGCATTAAAGCGGCTTTACCTTTGTTTATCTCCATATTCTTCACTTCCAGTACCTTATCGCCTGGCAGTAACTGTAATCCTTTATCACTTGCCAGGTATTTCAGGTTATTCATCAATTCGTTGGCTCGTAGTTCACCCAGGCCACCCTGGGAATTGCGGTAGTGCCAAACCAGTGAATACGTTTTCTCTTCGATAAAAGAGCCGGGCGTACGGTCCACATAAGTTTCCAATACCGGGTATATGTCATGCTTCCAGCTGTCCGACAGTCCGGATATCTTGTGCCACGTTGTATTTTGCTGTTTAAACCACGAGCCATGCTCGGCAATGAGGTAAATGTTCTTATCATCAAACCACTCGCCCAGGTTTTCGTGTTTGCGGCCGCTTATCAATACCAGCATATTGGCCGGGTCTTCGCTCAACCTGTCAATAATGGTGTGCAATTCCTTATCCGGCGTTGCCTGGTTTATGTTCGATTTGAAATTTACCAGCGTGCCGTCGTAATCTAAAAATATGATGCGTTTTTTTGTTTTATGGTACCTGTTAATAATAGATTGTTCGGTAGCGAAGCTAACATGCCGCGTTTGCATTGAGCGCTGCATCTGTTTTACTTCCTTTAGTCTGTCCATAAAAATTTTTACCCAATGGGTGATGTTAAACTTACTCACCAACTGCCGCATTGTTTGCATGCGTCGCCTTTGCTCACTCAGCGGCATGTTAATGGCCGCTATAATTGCATCGCATACTTCGGTGGTATTGTTGGGGTTAACAACTATAGCGTCAATTAATTCTTTCGAGGCGCCGGCCATTTCGCTTAATATCAAGACACCATCGTTATTTATCCGGCTGGCCACGTACTCTTTGCTAACCAGGTTCATCCCATCCCGCATGGGGGTAACCAGGCAAACGTCCGCCGAGTAATACAATGCTGAAAGTGTTTCAATCGGGAACGAACGATAATAATAATGAATTGGCGTCCATTCCATATTGCGGTACAGTCCATTAATGTTTCCAACCCTTTTATCGATCTCATCGCGCAGGTGGGCGTATTGCGGCACGGTATCGCGCGATGGCACCACAATCATATGCAGGGTTATTTTGCCGCAATATTCAGGGTGCAGCTGCAACAGCTGCTCAAAGGCCTGGAGGCGCTGCAATATGCCTTTGCTGTAGTCAAGCCGGTCGATAGATATAACAAGTTTTGTGCCCTTAAACGTCTCTTTTATTACCGCAACCTGTTCAATAACCTCTTTTTCAAGCGGCAACGATGCATATTTTTTATCATCGATACCCATAGGGAACGATTCAACTACTATAGAGCGATCGCCACAGGTAATTACGTTTGCCGAAGATGTTACCGGCAGTATACGGGTTGTAGCGCCCAAAAAATGCCGCACGTCATCAAACGTATGAAAGCCAATTAAATCGGCGCCAAGCATACCTTCCAGTAACTCTTTGCGCCAGGGTATCAGCCTGAACATTTCGTGCGACGGGAAAGGGATATGAAGGAAGAAACCTATAGAAACATCAGGCATGGCCTTACGCACCAGTTGTGGCAAAAGCATTAATTGATAATCATGGATCCATATCACGTCGCCGGGTTCGGCAATAGCCAATATAGCATCCTTAAACTTTTCATTTACAATATTATAATAGTTCCAATTCGACTCTTTGTATACAGAATAAGTTGAAGTGTAATAGTGGAAAATTGGCCACAAAATATCGTTACTAAAGCCTTCATAGTACTGGTTAATTTCTTCCTGGTCTAAAAACACCGGCACCAGGCTAAGGTCCTTCAGTTGAGTGGTTATTTGATCGCGGTCTTTTTCTTCGGCAACTTCAATACCCGGCCAGCCAATCCATTTGTTATTTCCTTTTTTGTAAATTGATCCCAAACCGGTGGCCAGCCCCCCTTCGCTTGCAGCCGATGTATATTCATCACCTGTTTTCGAAATTTTTACGGGCAGCCTGTTTGAAACTATTATTGTTTTTGACATAATTTAATGGGCACTAATTTTCACGAATTAAATCGAATTACACGAATTGAATAAATTGCTCGAGTCTCGGTAATTACCAGGTTTTGACGTAACCCAATATTGATTCGCACCAACTTAATAAGGTTTATTCGCCCAAGTTGTTTTAAAAAAGTGCATTTTCATGTCATTTAAGCCGTTTTTAAGAAAAAAAGCAATCGGGGACAATATTGTCTAGGTTGATCCAGAACCCATAACCCGCTGCAAATCAAATTCGTGAAATTCGATTTAATTAGTAAAAATTAGTGCATAACAAAAAAGCCACCCGCAAATGCGGATGGCTTACACAATGTGTTATTAGTTAATAGTTATTTAACCTGTTTAAAAAACTCAACATTACCTGAGTTTGCAACCCTTACCAAAATTTCGTGTTTGTCGTTTTTCAAATCAACAAAGTACGAAGTTGGCTCGATGTCGCTGTTTAAAGCTTCGTTAGCCTGGTAAACAATAACGTTGTCGGCAGTATAGCCTTTGTAGCTATCGGCAATCATTTTTTGCGATTTAGCAGGGATAGCTTTGTAAGAAATAGTTTGGGTAGTACCTAAAAAGTCGCCGGCCAAAGTGTAGAAAGCAGTTTTCTTTACACCGTCGATTAAGAAATCAACTTTTTGGCAGTTTTTAGTTACAGTCCAAACAGTGTTTGTTGCGTTGGCAAAATCAGAAGCAAAAGCTTGTTGAACAGCATAAGAAGCTGAACCACCATCAACTTTTTTACCGCCATCACCAGCGAATACATTTACGCTGAATAAAGCAGCTGTTGCGATTGTTAAAAATATCTTTTTCATGTTATGTTAAATTTTAAATCCGCAACAAAAATAAGCTAAAATTGCTAATTGTGTAAATTTAAATGAACTTTTATGAATATTTTATAATAACCGTCACTTTAACACGATATTTTGAAATTATTGTATTTTACTTAGTGTATTTTTTACAATATGTAAATGAAAAAATTAATCAAAAATGGCTTCAATTGATTGGTATCGCCTATTTTACAATGGCTTAATATGAAATTAACCAAATTTTGGAAATTTCAGAACTACTACTCTTTTTTTCACAAAAGCCGGAGGAAGATACCAGCTAACGGAAACTTATAATTGCCGCCCCATCACCATTACAACTTATACAACCTCTTCAACTATTAAAACCCTTATCCGTTATCCGCGAAACCCGGATATAGCGTCATTCCCCCATCCATAAATATAGTAGCACCGGTTATATAGTCAGCATCATCTGAGGCCAGCCAGGTGGCTAACTTGCCGATATCCTCAGGTTTGCCAATCCGCCTATAAGGTATTAAGGTTAAAAGTTTGTCCAGTGCCTCCGGGGTGTCCCATGCTGCTTTATTAATTGGTGTTTGTATCGCGCCGGGTCCAATTCCTACTACCCTTATTTTATGCGGCGCCAGTTCCTGAGCAATACTTTTCATAAACATGCTGATGCCCCCTTTGCTGGCAGCGTAGTTTACATGGCCAGCCCATGGGATAACTTCGTGCACGCTGCTCATGCAGATAATTTTCCCGGCCGCCCTGCTCCTGCCTTCAACCACTCCCCTGCGGATAAACTCCCTGGCCGCTGCGCGCGAGCACAAAAATTGGCCGGTAAGGTTTATGTTAATGACGGTATTCCACTGATCGAGCGTCATATCAACAAACTTCGAATCCTTTTGCAAGCCGGCGTTGTTTACCAAAATGTCAATAGTGCCATATCGACTAAACATTTCGGCAAACATAGCTTGCACCTCTGCTTCGTGACTAACGTCTGCCTGGAAAGCAAACGCCTCACCACCTGCGGATTTTATCTCGCTTACAGTTGTGTCCGCTGCTTCTTTGTTGTGGGCATAGTTGATAACCACCCGGGCGCCGGCCTGTGCCAGGGCTAATGCCACGCCTTTGCCTATGCCGCTGTCGGCGCCTGTTACTAATGCTGATTGTCCGCTTAATGATGAGGTTGAATTCATAGCTGTAATATTATTGATCTTTTATTAAGGTAAAGTAATTTGTAAAAGAATGTTTGTGTTGTTCCAGGGTAACAATTTAAAATAATAATATCTCATATTCATTAGATTTGCCAAAATCTGATCGCAATGGTATTTTTTTATTGCAGCCTGTCAATTTGCTTAATCACAATATTTCTAAATTTCTACCTCGTTATTGGTTTGAATAAAATAAAACAGCTAAGCAGGCAGTCAATTATTGCGCAGGAAGTACCACTTGCCATAATAGTTGCCGTACGTAACGAAGAAGAAGACCTTGAAACGGCGCTGAAAAGCCTTTGCAACATCAATTATCAAAGCTACCGGCTCATCGTGGTAAATGACCGGTCGACCGACCGTACAGCCGAAATATTAAACGATGTTAAGGGCAGCTACCCGCAGATTAATATAGTAACCATCGATACGCTGCCGGAAGGCTGGATGGGTAAAAATAATGCGATGTACCAGGGGTATCTCAACAGCACTGAAGAATGGATTCTTTTTACAGATGCAGACATTGTATTCCATCCCGATGCCATCAGCCGTGCGATGGGCTATGCGGTACGCAATAAATTAGACCACCTGACGATACTGCCAGAGATGATTTCAAGGTCGGCCCTTTTAAACAGCGTGTATGCCACATTTTGCATTATGTTGATGATGCATATGAAACCATGGGAAGCCAAAAATCCGAAGTCGAAAGCATCTTCCGGTATCGGAGCCTTTAACTTAATAAGGCGCGACGCCTATGAAAAAATCGGCACGCATGTTAAAATCAAACTACGGCCAGATGACGACCTGCAGCTTGGTATAAAAGTTAAACAGGCAAAGCTGAAGCAGGATGTTTTAGCCGCCAAAGGATATGTATGTTTGGAATGGTATAAAAACCTTACGCAGTTTGGCAACGGGCTACAAAAAAACTCTTTCTCGGTGTCTGATTATAAATTACCGATAGCAATTGCTAATGTGTTATTTGTCCTGGTGTCAATCGCTTTACCCATGCCGGTAATGTTCATTTTTGGCACGGTAACCATCAGGCTGATGGCCGCCACCATGCTTTTGTTTCACATCATCTATATGACGATTATCCCGCCAAACAAATGGTGGTACGCATTCATGATTCCTTTTTCCGGATTCTTTATTAGCTGGATAATTTTAAGAGCATCGGTAATAACCGTAAAACAAGGCGGTATTTATTGGCGTGACAGCTTTTATTCGCTGGAGGACTTGAAATCAAACTAGCGCTGTTACCTTGAACAACAAGAAAACGGTCGCGAAAAATCAACGTAATCTACGAAATCAAAATAATCAACGGTTCAGGGCTTTTATATACTCATGAAACAAATGCAGCGCCTTCCTCTTATCCTCTGTTAACTCAAAATCAAGCTTGTGCATTAAGTAATCTTCAAGGTCAAAGTCTGCCCGCTGAGGAAGTTCCTTTAGTAGTTCGGTCCGGTGTTCAAGGCCAAATTTCAAGGCCTTATTGAACTCCTCCATAAAGCCCGTCGGGATAGGTTTGTTTGCAACCCAGGCGGCAAACACGAACGGAAGGCCGGTAAATTTCTGCCATTCTTCGGCCAAATCGTACACATATTTATACTGCTGTTTTTTGCCAAAGGTGCGATCGCCTATCTGTACAAAAGCTGTATGCGGGTCTGCCGGGGCAGCATAGTCCGGCGCATTTTTAATCGTCTGATGATCGGCCTTCCAGTAATTTTTCAGCAATACCAGTGCTAAATTATTTGATGAGCGCGACTCGGGGTCGAGCTGCAATGTTTTGATATCTTTTGCCTCACAATTGCTAAAAATAAAAACCGAGTTAACCGGCCCGGAAGCACCGATGCAATAGTTTGAGACTATTTCCCAGCGGGGTAAACTCAAAATGGCGGCAACGGGTATCAGGCCGATGTCGACCTTATCGTCAATCAGTTTTTGGGCACAGTCCGATGGCATGTCCAGGCTAAGGTCGATGTCATTGATCACCTCGCTATGTTGTATGCCGTATAAAAATGGTTTTGTATTGGTGTAGCTTACTGCTGATATTCGTATTTTGGTATCCAATGTGTTAAGATATTTTCAGGTGGTTGGCATTGTTAAAGTCGGTAATTTCAAACTTTTTGCCATCGTAGTTTACTTTATAAAGCACCAGGTTCTGGTGCGGGAAACTGTCCATTTCGGTAAGTGGCCTTTCGGTAAGCAGGCATAATAACAGGCGCATCGCGCGGCCATGCATGCATATCAAAACCGTCTTTTCCTCGGGGTGACTCATGATAACTTTTAGCGCTTCCTGTTGCCGGGCTTTTACTTCGTTAGGGCTTTCGCCGCCTTCAAATTTCGAGTCGAGCTTGCCATCCATCCAGTCGCGCATCAATTGTAAAAACGCAGCTTTATTTTCGGTAGTGGCGGGTTGTCCTTCGTGTATGCCCCAAGCCAGCTCATCCAGCCCGGATAATTTTTCATAAGGGATCCCTAAATCGATGAATTGCTGTATGCTTTGCTGCGTACGCCTTAACGCCGAGATATAAATTTTATCAAACGGTACATCGCCATAAGCCTCGAAAAATTGTCGGGCCTGTTTGCGCCCCTCGTCGTTCAGGTTGGTATCCATGCCCCGCCCCTGCACAATGCCGCGTTTATTCAGGTCGGTTTGCCCATGGCGGACGATGTATAGTGTTTTGTTCATTAGTTCAGTTGTTCATTAGTTCATTGGTTGTAAAGCGGCGAACTAGCGAAGCGAATATTTTCTTGAATAATTATTTTATCTAAATTTTTAATAAACCATGCCCTAATGAACCGGTGAACTAATTAACCACCGGCAACCGGTAAAATTGTGGTTTTGCCTCTTCAGGGAATTCAAAATTAGTGTAGTCGGTAACCACGTTATACAGTGTATCCCTTTCAATCGGTTCGCGGCTAACGTTTTTTATCAGTTCAACCAAT
>Ga0207695_10011300_pt1 | contig 10822 bp, 7 predicted proteins | sample KBSC54metaG_FD_184354 | JGI IMG/M metagenome (GOLD analysis project Ga0207695, IMG submission 184354) | Corn rhizosphere microbial communities from Kellogg Biological Station, Michigan, USA - KBS C5-4 metaG (SPAdes) (version 2) | ecosystem: Host-associated > Plants > Roots > Rhizosphere > Soil... | reverse complement strand
TTTGTATCTCGACTCATCCAGCCATTTTTTTTCTCTCATTTTTTCTATCAGCTTCATATATTTTACGGGGTTTGACAAGAAGCCTTTGAATAGTCTTTTCCCGACAAATGTTTTGGTAACGAAATAGTACAGAGGATTAAAGACGAGCCCATCTGCTGCAATCAACAAGGCCTTATCTATAGACTTAGGCATTTGCTCTATGAGGGTAAGGCATACCCTACCGCCCATACTATAGCCTAATAGTGAGACCTCCTTAACACCGGTTTTGTCTATTAGCTGCTTTACAAGGTCTGTAAGGTCTTTTTTCTCAAGCGGTAAGTGTTTTTCCCATTTGCTCCTCCCGTGATGCGGCAGGTCTATACTATAGATAGTAAAATCTTTCTCGAGGTACTCAAGAAAAGGCGTGAATATCGCTGCTTCATTGCCATAGCCGTGGAAAGCAAGGAGCAATCTTTTCCCTTCTCCCATTCGCAAATAGTGTAGTGCGCCCTTATCCAGTGATATAAATCCCGATTCCCTCATACGATTATTAAACTCTATACCCACTTCTAAAATTATGAATTCAGTTGCAGCTTTTTCTTAGTAATTTAACAATGTCGAACTTAATTTCTATTTAGCTTTAGTAAAAGATATTTATTCTTATGGAACCACAAACACTCGCTTCCATTCAAGGTGGCGGCTTCCTGATACAGCCTTCTGATGCAGCTAACACTTTTACCCCGGAGGACTTTAATGAAGAGCAAAGGATGATAGAACAGATGTGTATGGAATTTCTTGATAAAGAAGTGATACCACACCTGGTGGAAATAGACAAACAAGAGCCGGGACTTATGCAATCTCTGCTGGATAAGGCCGGCGCATTAGGCTTGCTGGGAGCATCCTTCCCTGAGCAATATAATGGGCTGGGTAAAGATTTTGTGACGGCTACCCTGATAAACGAATGTCTTGGCGGCGGCCACTCATTTGCAGTGGCCATGGCTGCGCATAATGGCATTGGCTCGCTACCTATACTATACTTTGGCACAGAAGAGCAAAAGCAAAAGTACATTACCAAACTGGCTACCGGCGAAATGAAAGGCGCGTATGCCCTGACAGAACCCGGCTCCGGCTCGGACGCATTAGGAGCGCGTACGACAGCTACCTTAAGTGCGGATGGCTCTAAATACGTCATCAACGGGCAAAAGATATGGATAACCAATGCAGGCTTTGCAGATGTATTCACTGTTTTTGCAAAGATCGATGGCGATAAATTCTCTGCCTTTATTGTAGAGCGCAATACCCCCGGTCTTAGCTTTGGAGAAGAAGAGCATAAGATGGGCATAAAGGGCTCCAGCACAAGGCAACTATTTTTCGAGAACTGTGCCGTGCCTAAAGAAAACCTGCTGGGTGAGATAGGCAAAGGCCACATCATAGCCTTCAACATACTGAACATAGGCCGACTGAAGCTGTGCGCTGCTGCTCTGGGTGGCGCTAAGCGTGCCCTGAATATTACCATTAAGTACGCTACAACTCGTGAGCAATTCAAAACACCTATCGCCCATTTTGGCGCCATACAACATAAGCTGGCAGAAATGGCTATCAAAATTTTTGCTTCTGAAAGTTCGCTTTATAGAACAGCCAAGTGGATAGACGAAAAAGAAAATGCACTGCGCGCAGCGGGCAAGCATGAAAATGAAAGTGTGCTGGGTGCTGCTGAAGAATATGCCATAGAATGCGCGATACTGAAAGTGATAGGCTCTGAAGCACTGGACTATGTGGTAGATGAGGGCGTACAGATACACGGTGGTAATGGGTTTTCTGATGAATACGATATATCCCGCTCTTATCGCGATAGCCGTATCAATAGAATTTTTGAAGGTACCAATGAAATAAACAGGCTGCTGGTGCTGGATATGTACCTAAAACGCGGCATGAAGGGTCGCATAAACCTGATGGGCCCTGCTATGGGCATACAGAAGGAGCTGGTAAGCATTCCTGACTTTAGCGAAAGCGACGCACCATTTGCAGCAGAACAAAAAGCAATAGACAACTTTAAGAAAGCTATACTGATGTGCGCAGGTGCAGCAGCACAAAAACTAATGATGAAGCTGGAAAGCGAGCAGGAAGTGCTGATGAACGTGGCTGATATGGTGCTTGACACCTTCCAGGCTGAAAGTATATTGCTACGTGCTATAAAAATGAAGGAAAGCAATAATGAAAATGCAGACCTGGCACTGGATGTTGCGCACACCTTCATAGCCGATGCTGCAGACCGCATTAATCATTCCGGTAAAAATGCTATAAATGCTTTTGCAGATGGGGATGAACAACGGATGATGCTAATGGGATTGAAGCGCTTTACTAAGGGTGATAACTTCAATACCAAAGATGCCCGCAGACGTATAACAGCTAAGCTGCTGGAAAAGCAGGGCTATTTCTTTTAGTAAGGTACTTCTTAATAATATCGGACGGACTGGTAATAATTATCAGTCCGTTTTTTATTTAAGTGACTCTGCATTTATACATTGATAAATACACCATACGGCGAAAGGTATAATTCTGATAAAAAATTTGTGTTTTTGCGATTTTTGGCGCTATGCTTTTGCAAGATTGCGTTTCAGCGGATTGATGCAGGGTATAATTGGGTATAAAGGGATGGCTTTATACCTTTTAAAATTAGCTGATGTCCTGATTAGCAAATTAGCTAATATTTATTGGGTTTACAGTATGTCAAAGAACTTTTGCCAATTAGCTGATATGATTATTAGCTGATTAACTAAGGCAAGGTACTATTATGAATAGGCGAATTCCAAGAAAACATATCCACATTCTTGATTCAAAATGAAAAAGTAAAAATTAAAGAGTTTTGTTGATTGTTTTCGGGGCTTGTTTGGTGAGGTTTTATTCGTTGATCCTTTTCTTTATTTCTTCTTCTGCGTGAGTCTACTTTCTTTTTGTCTCGCCAAAAATGAAAGTAGCAAAGAAAAAGGCGAGTTTTGGCAAATTGCTCCGCATGCCAAAACTGGCCTTACGCTGTTAACGCCGTTCGCTTATCGGCGACATGCACTGAAATTATTGCCGCTGTTGGGGACTATGATGCTTCTGTATACGTGGGTGCTGGGTGCTTCTATTGTTCGTTCTCTTCTCGTTTCTCCGGCAACAATTAAGGCGCGATCATAGGCTGAGCGTTAATGCGCTTATTGTCTTTTCTCGATCTTATTCGAAAACAGGTCTGAAGAACAAATCAAATTTCTAAAAAGACTAAAAAAACTATTGCAAAAAGAAAAAGATAGAAAGGAAAGATAATTAGGAGCTTGACTGACGCAAGCCAAAGGGTCTCCTATCTGAAGACCCTTTGGAGAATGAAGGTACTTTGTATCTGAAATCACTATGTAGCAAAACTTTCTACTTTATCACAACATGCCTATCTGTTAATAAAAGAATTGTTCTGAAATGATTTTCCCATCGCGAACTTCAAACACAGCTATTTCCTCCAGCTTCACACGAGGCTTATCTTTGAATGTAACGTCTCTACTCATTGAAACACTAAAAAAATTGCCGCCTGTTACAGGTTTACTACACTCTTGCCCATGAATCTCTTCTATCAGTTTACGCCGTGCTTCTCCTTTGGCTTTTACGGCAGTGAGTCCTTTTGTAAGAGTTGGAATACCCATCGCTATTGCATGTTCAGGTTCTTTGTTAATGATGTCTTGCCCATAAAGCTCCTCCTGAATCTCCGTCCATTTCTGTTGCTTTGCCAGTTCGTAATAACGATCAGCTACTTGTTGCGTTGTCATAATAGTATGTTTTTATGCGTTAATTATTTTAAGTTGGAAACTTCTTCCAGATACAAAATTATATGGTCATCAAAGATTAGCAGTAGCAATAAGTCCATTAAATTTGCTCAATCGTATTTATTTTCGCTATGGATGCACTAAGTGATGTTTTAGATAGTTTGAAGCTAAAAGGAGTTGTTTATCAAAAAATCCGATTTACTGCGCCATGGGGAGTGGCTATAGCCCAAGATCAATATTCACAGTTTTGGCGGCTTTTAAAAGGCACATGTTATGTAAGCATACCAGGTGAAGAAATCATTAAAATGGATGAGGGCGATTTTATCTTAGTACCCCATGGAGCTGCTCACCGTATCCTTGGTCACCCTGACAATGCTTCTGTGCCCTCGGCTCAATATGTTAAGGCGCTCCAGAATGGGCAACCCCTATTTCAGGGTAATGATGAAGAGACACTGTTAATAGGCGGACACTTTGAATTCACCTCACCAGTGCTGCACCCTTTTATACAATCATTGCCTAAGGTGATAAAAATAAATAGTCATCAAAACGAGATCAGGCTTTGGCTGGAGCAGTCGGCGGCGTTTATGAATGAGGAGCTTAGTACCGGGAGGGCAGGTAGCAGTGTGATTTTAGGACGATTGGCAGAAGTGATATTTATATTGATAATACGCGCTTATATAGAGGAGGCTGAAGTTGGACAGGGCTTTCTACGGGCAATCAAAGACCCCAAAATCAGCACTTCGTTAAATTATATGCATGCTGCTCCCGAAAAAGAATGGACGTTAGAGCAACTTGCAGCGGCAGCGGGCATGTCAAGGTCTCTATATTGTAGAGAATTTAAAAGGCTACTGGGAGAAACGCCATTAGTTTATCTGACGAACTGGCGAATTTTAAAATCGCAGGAATTTTTATTAGAGAATAAAGAAAACATAAGCGAAATAGCAGAAAAGGTGGGTTATCAGTCAGAAGCTGCATTTAACAGGCTATTCAAATCAAAAGTTGGCGAAACACCAGCCAGCTATAGAAGGCGGGGTCTTACTCAATCAAAATAAAAGGACCTGATTGACGGTTATCGGAAGGTCCTTTGGAGAAAAATTTGGGACGCTAATAACGATTATTCGCTGGTTCCTTCCCTTGTTTCTTCTTCTGCGTGAGTCTACTTTCTTTTTGTCTCGCCAAAAATGAAAGTAGACTAACTAACGCGAGCCAAAGGGTCTCCTAATGGAAGACCCTTTGGAGAATGAAACTACACCGAACCAGGTAGTTATTATTCAACTATAATTTTTGCATTATACCTGCCATCCTTTGTGTTTGCGGATAAGAAGTATAGTCCCGCGGGCTGATTCAATTTTATAGTAGCAGGCTTATTTGTTGCAATATTAAAATCATTTACTTTTTTGCCTGTAATATCTGTAATACTTACCCTGATATTCTCATCTTTTTCAGATGCAATATTAATTGTAAATGTGCCGCGATTAGGGTTAGGGTATATATCCATTTTTGCATTGGCTGAACTAACATTTTTGACAAGAGTTCGGCAGTCCATAATGTATATTGATTTAGTAGCTTCTGATTTGCAGGTAGTGCCAGTTACCGTATAAATAATAGTATCCTTGCCGGAGGAATTACCAGCAACTAACCCTGCAGATAACACACTTGCAAACTTGTTGCTACTGCTCCACTTACCACCAGCAACTGTATCAGTAAATAATGTCGTCTTACCTACACATAAGGTATCCAATCCTGTTATTATTCCGGCATCCGGTGAAGATAAAATAGTAATGACTGTACTAGTAGATGCCGCATGACAACCATTAGTATAAGTAATTGTGTCGATACCAGATTTTATGGCTGCTACAATTCCATCGTGCACTGTTGCATTACCATTCGTTGCGGTCCAGCTACCGCCGGTTATACTATCGCTCAAAGTTATTGTAGCACCAGGGCATACAGTTGTAATACCTGTAATTGGCCCTATTGTACTTGTGGAATTTACCCGAATAAGCGTATACAGCGTATCTGTACTGCAACTGCCTTTTACAATATACAGGATAGTATCACTGCCTATAGCAACACTTTTTACAAGGCCTGTACTGTCTATTGTAGCGATAGATGTGTCTTTACTCATCCAAGCCCCACCTTTTATGGAATCACTCAACAAAATTGTATAGCCTATACATATATCCCTGGGACCCTTTGCTTCAGGAATTGGAGTAGTTTCATAAGCTCCTATATCTACAGTACTACTTTCAATTCGTGCGGCACCGGTAATATCAGTTATCTCGCTTCCAACTACAAAGGCGTTGCTGCCATTGTTTCTTGCCGGGCTACATGCCTGTAATTCAAGGCCGTCATCATGTGTGCCCCAAATGCTATCCGACCCTTTCAGGTCTGCTTCATTGACAAACTTCGGATCAGTGCCGCTGTAAGTATTGTTTGCAAAAGTATCCGTCATGCCAGGCCAAAGGCTTGTATCGTTGGTGGTGCTTGCGCCATAGTTCTTATAAAAAATGTTATTAACAACGACTGAGCCATTGGCAGCATTAACAAATTGAATCGCACCACCTAGACCACCTGCAATAGCACTATCCGCATAAAAAGTGTTATTAACTAAATATTGTGGCCCACCATACAATTCTAAAGCACCACCACCTGTGCTGGAATCTTTGTTGTTAATAAAAACATTATTAAATAAAGTGTCGGGATATGCCGATGTGCGAATTGCGCCGCCTCCCAACATAGATCTATTGCCAACAAAAATATTGCCGTTGCAATTATCTAAACTACTTTCCTGCCATATTGCACCGCCAGACATTGCTTTATTATTGCTAAAAACATTGCCCGGCCCAATAATTTCATTGCAGTTATCCGCGCCGATAGCACCTCCGCCATTTAAAGCACTATTATTTTTAAAAGTACAGTTATGAAAATGAATAGCGTAAAAAGAAGCTGTATTGTATACCCCTCCTCCATAGCTACCTCCCATTCCTATTCCTATTCCAGCAGTATCTCTATTTGCTACATTTGAATTAAAAATACACTTATCAAAGGTAACTGCAGATTCAGTGTTGAATACGGCGCCACCGGTACTATTTGAGAAGTCAGAGACGTCTGCTCGTACATCAGCAGAATCGGATGTAAACGTACAGTTGGTAATAGTCTGTGGAGAATAATAATTATATATTGCCCCTCCTGCAGCGCTTGCAGAGGCAGTACCATTATAACAACGACTTATATTAGAAGTGAATACACAATTAGTAATAACCGGGGATGAATAAAGATTAAATACGCCGCCGCCACAAGAGCCATAGCCAGAAAAAGAAGCTGAACTATAAACTAAATTGCCTGTAAAAATGCAATTAGTTATCACGGTTGAATAATATAAATTATAGATGCCGGCACCATAAGCATTTCCGTCTAAATTAACAGAGGAATTAGATATAAAACTACAATTATTTATTTCCGGTGCCGGCAAACTAGTATCTGACCGTCCTTCATTGTATATAGCCCCACCATACGTTTCTTCGTTAACTCCTTTCGATCTAATTGAATTACCTATGAAGATGCAATTTTCAATTTTTAATTGTGAATTTAGATTGGCTATTGCCCCTCCTCTTTGTGGCCCTGAAGAAGCCGCATTTACTGCATTTGCAGTAAATTTGGAATTAATAATAAGAGTTGATGAATTCTGCATAAATATTGCACCTCCACTATAACCCGTATTGATATTTGAATCAAAATAGCAATTACTAATAATTGGGCTACTTTGTACTATATATAGGCCTGCGCCATAACCCCCATTCATAGTATTTGACCGTATCTTACAATTGTTTATTATCAGCTTTGCCGAATTGTTGTAAGCGAGCACAATACCTCCGCCCCAATTCCTATATACAGTAATTCCATTATATAGCCTAGAAGCGCCGCCATCGTAGGTAGCTGTGCCATTGCGTATAGTTAAGCAGTCCAATATGACGCTATCTGCGTTTAGAGATAGCCCAGCAATAGTGATCACGTGATAGCTATTTGCATGGCCAGATATTTTTCCATCCAGATAGGTTGTATGATTTGTATCACGTGCAGCTATACTCGTTTCGCTTCCAGCAAAGCCGCCATATATTTTAAGCGCTTTACCTACTCCATTGCCGCGATAAAAAGTAAAAGATGTATCACTGCGATCAGCAGGTAAGGAAGCAATTCCATCTATAGGAGTATATGTTCCTTTTGCTATCCAGATATCTACTTCAGCAGAAGTATCAATATTTGCTACAGCCATCGCCTTTGTTAGGTTACGGAAAGCTGTAGACCAACTCGTACCAGAATTAATATCGTTTCCCTTTGCGGAATCTACGTAATAGATCTTTTGAGCATTAGTTGTTAGTTGTAACAGTAATAGAGTAAATAATAATATTATTCGGGTAAAATTCATCTTTAGTAAGTGAAACATTGGTTATAGGATTTAATATATCAAATATAGGCAAATGATAAAAAACAAAAGCCTCGCAATATGAGGCTTTTGTTTTTCTATGATCCAGATTGGATTCAAACCAATAATCATTTACTTAATGCTAGGATTCACGCCACTCTTTGCCGGTCATGTTGATGAAGACGTCTTCGAGGTTGGCGGCTTTTACTTCTTTTTTTCGCTGGAAGCCTGAGGCTAAAAGTTTGTCGATAAGCCCGTCAGGAGTGTCTATTGCTATTATTTCGCCGCTATCCACTATTGCTACGCGTTCGCATAGTTCTTCGGCTTCATCCATATAGTGCGTGGTGAGCACTACGGTTGCGCCTCTTTCTCTTAGTTGCTTAATGAGGTCCCAGAGATTGCGACGGGCCTGGGGGTCAAGGCCTGTGGTTGGCTCATCAAGGAATATTATCTTAGGTTCATTAATAAGTGTGGTAGCTATAGAAAAACGCTGTTTCTGTCCCCCGGAAAGTTCTTTGTATTTGCTCTTTGCTTTTTCCCGCAGGTTCACAGTATCGAGCAGTGCCATTGGGTCTATCTGACGATTATATAAGCCAGCAAATAATTCAATGATCTGTTTCAGGTTAAGATTAGGATAGTAACCTGCGGCCTGTAACTGCACGCCTATTATATTTTTGATAGCCTGCGGCTCTTTGTCGAGGTTTTTACCATCTACCCAAACTTCGCCACTGGTCTTATCTCTAAGTGTTTCTATTATTTCGAGTGTGGTAGTCTTGCCTGCACCGTTAGGGCCGAGTATGCCAAATATCTCACCTTCCATTACTTCGAAGCTTATGCCTTTTACGGCTGTAAACTCGTCATATTTCTTTACCAGGTTACTAACTTTTATTATCGCCTCTGCCATAAAAATGATCTAATAATGCTGCAATTTAAGCAATGAATGTATTAAGCAAGGAAACTTACTTTTCTATTAAAAAACAACTTCTGTGCAACCTGCCCTGGAAATCGAAAGGCGTGGTAACACCTGTTATGTTTTTTACGGTGGCGGCAGGAATGCTGTCCCGCTCGAGTACAAAACCACGATAGTTATTGCTGAAATATATGCGGCCGGTCTCCGTACAGCCCCTTAACAGTTTTTTGAGTAATACTACATGGTCGCGCTGTACATCAAAAGTATCATCCATGCGCTTGCTATTGGAAAAGGTGGGGGGATCACAAACAATGATATCATAAAAGTCTTTAGGCATGTCGTTATTTATCCACTCCATCACGTCAGCATGAATAAACTGGTGCTTCTTGTCGTCATACAGTTTGTTGTACTGCATGTTTCGCTTTGCCCAGTTGAGATATGTTTTAGAAAGATCGACCGAGGTAACAATAGACGCGCCACCCTTGGCAGCATATACACTAAATGAGCCGGTGTAACAAAACAGATTGAGCACTCGCATATCCTTCGCTTCGTCCCGTACCATGCCGCGGGTGATGCGGTGGTCGAGAAACAGGCCTGTATCCAGATAATCGGTGAGGTTGATAATAAAGTGAAGGCCCCCCTCAGGTACTATCCGCTCTACTTTTTGCTCGTCAAATTTTTCATACTGCCCTTGGCGGCCTGCCTTGCGTTGCCTTTCCTTCACGAAAATAAGCTCCTCTCCTATTTCCAGTACCGTGGCTATTACTTTTCTGCAGGCAAGCAGCCATTCGGTATGCTCCTCATCTTCCATACCATGACGGCGCTTATATTCTGCAGCATGCACCACACCATCATATAACTCTATGGCAAAAGGGAACTCGGGCAAATCGTGATCGTAAAAGCGATAACAGGCTATCTCCTGCCTACGCGCCAGCTTGCTGTAATGCTTATACATTTTCCGCAAGCGGTTCTCAAACATCAGCAGCTTTTCCTGATTACTCAATATTTAATGGATTAATCTTCAAAAATACATAAATCAACGAGGCCTGACTATGGAGAAATTATTATTCCAATATAAAGACATTGTTAATTATCAAAATTATATAAACAAACATTTGTTATTATACAGTTTTGTTTAATACTTTTGCAGGCGATTTAAAAGCCCAATGGCTAAAAAATTCCATATCGTTGTTACTTTGCTTTTCTTATTGATAGCTATTTCCTTCTCTTCTTTCGGAAACAGTAAAACGGTGCCCCCATTAAATAGATATATACTGCAAGATAGTACCATGATACTATCCCAAATGGAAATGGAGATAAGTCCTTCGAAAGCTGTATCTATCTATGACAAAGGGAAATTCCCCTTAAAGAATAAATTTATTATAAGAATAAAGGCTTTAAATGATTACAATGCAGGCTTAGGATTAGCTGCTGTAATGCCACCGATATTCTTTTCTTCAACTATTTTTTCAACGCACTACTTTGCACTTTACCGTTCTCATATTAGTGCAATACTGAACAGCTTCTACCTGCTCAGAGGTCCTCCTGTGTCTATTGTATAAATGCACTTTTGCATTATATAATTTTTATAGACATTTACAATACTCCTTTAAGGTTTTATACATTAATTTATGACGCAATTCAAAAGTATGCGCCTCAGAAAAGGCCTACGTTTTGGGATAATATGTATCTTAATTCATATATCTCAAACCT
>Ga0207695_10011297_pt1 | contig 10824 bp, 7 predicted proteins | sample KBSC54metaG_FD_184354 | JGI IMG/M metagenome (GOLD analysis project Ga0207695, IMG submission 184354) | Corn rhizosphere microbial communities from Kellogg Biological Station, Michigan, USA - KBS C5-4 metaG (SPAdes) (version 2) | ecosystem: Host-associated > Plants > Roots > Rhizosphere > Soil... | reverse complement strand
AGTGGTTTTCGAGTACAACCTCGGCATCGACGGCAAGCCGATGGTCTACCTCGACCTTACGCACATCGATCGCGCGACCCTCGATCGCAAGCTCGAGGGCATTCTGGAAATCTACGAGAAGTTTGTGGGAGACGATCCGCGCGACACGCCGATGAAGATTTTCCCCGGCATGCACTACACCATGGGCGGGCTGTGGGTGGACTTCAACCAGGCGACGAACATTCCCGGGATTTTTGCCGCCGGCGAGTGCGAATACCAATACCACGGTGCCAACCGGCTTGGGGCGAATTCGCTGGTATCGTGCATCTTCGGCGGGTTCAGCGCGGGGCCGAATGCGGTGCGGTATGCGCGTTCACAGTCGGCGGCGCCGAGCAACGGGCATTTTGATTCCGAGCGTAAGCGACAGGAAGAGATCAACGCCAACCTGATGAAATCGGATGGCACTGAGAACCCATTTCGGTTGTGGCGCGAACTCGGTGAGCTGATGACTAAGGATTGCACCGTCATCCGCTACAACAACAATCTTGTCCAGACGGATGCCAAGCTGGTTGAGCTACTCGAACGCTATCGTCACATCAACCTGAGTGATCGTTCGATGTGGGCTAACACGTCATTTGTGTTTACGCGGCAGCTTTATAACATGCTGCAACTCTCGCGAGTTGTTGCCCAGGGCGCGCGCATGCGCGACGAATCTCGCGGCGCGCACTATAAGCCCGACTTCCCCGAGCGCGATGACAAAAACTGGCTGAAAACCACAAAGGCGTATTTCGCTCCCGATGCGGACGAACCGAAGTTTGAATTCGAGCCGGTGGATGTGTCGCTGATACCACCTAGGGCGAGGAAGTACTAAAACACTTAGGCATCCATGAAGGCAGCACCATGAAGGCAGACCAGAGCAAATACGCTCGTCGGCTATGAAGAGCTTCGATCGACGATCATTTGGTGGGCGTGTCTGTCCTCTTCCTGATAACAGGGATTGAGCAAATTTATCAGCACCACAACTCCGGTTGGCTGCTGGTCGCAACACCGCTTTTAGTATTGGCTGGCTATTTCGTACGCAGTCACTTTATTCGTCGCAAACTTAAAAAAGAAGAGCAGAACTCCACCACTTCGTTGCAACAATGAGTTCCAGCCGAATGCGATCCGGCCATTCAAGTCTCCTGCAAAAACATCCTTGACACGACTTATTTCAGACTCTAGTCTTTTATCTTCAGGCTGCAAGGCCTGAATAGCCGTACTCATGCAGAGTGGCTGAGGGTTACGGGCCCGAGGAAGCCACGGCAACCGGATCAGGAACAGCCTGATCGCCCGGTGCCAAGTCCCGCCCGAATAGCGGGGGACATGAGAAGACGGTGAGAGGTTTTGCCTCATCCCCCTCGAACCCGGATGAGGCTTTCGTGTTTTTGGAGCGCGCAGGGCCCGGCGCAGCTCAGCAGGAGAACCAAATTGTCAGGGCGCATTTATTTTGACCATTCCGCTACCACCCCGCTCGATCCTCGTGTGCTTGAGGGGATGCTTCCCTTCCTCGTCGAGTCATTTGGTAACGCATCCAGCCAGCACGCCGAAGGACGTGAGGCCCGCGGAGCCGTGGAGACAGCACGCGCGCAGGTTGCGGCGCTGCTCAATGCAGACGCGAATGAAATCATCTTCACGGGCAGCGGCACCGAGGCTGATAATCTTGCGCTGATTGGAGCAGTACGGACGAGCGTTGGGCCGACCCATGTTATTACCAGTCCCATTGAACATGCTGCGATCTTAAAAACCTGCGAGTATCTCGAAGAAAGCGGAGTAAGTGTCACCCAGCTGCCGGTGGACTCTGATGGGCTGGTTGACACCTTGGACCTCGAAGCCGCTTTTCGTCCCGAAACACGGATTGTCTCCGTCATGGCCGCAAGCAACCTGGTCGGGACGGTTCAGCCCATCGCAGAACTCGCAGAGATCACCGCCGAGCACGGCGCGTTGTTCCACACTGACGCGGTGCAGGCCGGCGGCAAGGTTCCCATAGATGTGAAGAGTTCACCAATTGATCTGGTTTCGCTTTCTGCACACAAGCTGCACGGGCCCAAAGGAATCGGGGCGCTGTTTGTGCGACGGGGTGTTGCACTGGCGCCGATCGTGCTTGGTGGTGGACAGGAGCGCGGCTTGCGGTCCGCAACAGAAAACGTTGCCGGAATTGTTGGATTCGGCGTTGTAGCAGAGATTGCGCGAAAAGAAATGGACGCTGAGGCAACGCGCCTTCGAAACCTGCGGGAGAAGATCGTGCGGGTGCTCGCGCAGACGGTGCCGCAGGCTTACGTGATCGGCCATCCGGAAAAGCGGCTGCCGGGTCATCTGTCGTTGGCATTTGCCGGACAGGAGGTTCTCGCGGGTCGGTTGGTTCAACTTTTGGACAGGGCTGGTGTCGCGGTTTCTGCCGGGAGCGCCTGCAACGCCCACCACGCGGATAAACCCTCGCACGTACTGCTCGCAATGGGCTACGATGCCGAGCGCGCGCGTGGACTGGTTCGCATAACCCTCGGGCGATTCAACACCGAAACCGAAGTCGATCGGTTTCTGGAGATCCTGACTGGGTTGGTTGAGGAACTGAATCCCGATTTGGACTGGACAACGAGCCCGCAGTTGGCTGGGCCGCTGCAAGGTGTTACGGTGTAGATTTTCCAGCTTTTTTGATGTTCATCCGTCACAGACATTGATCTTAGAGTCCCATTATCCTTCTCCCTGTCATCCCGAGCGAAGAAGTTCATTCGCTCGCAGATGAACTTCACAGAGAGGGATCTGCAGTTGAAACAATACAAATACTACGTGTACATCATGGCAAGTAGATCGCTGAACCTGTACACGGGGGAATAACAGTATTTTCCGACGCGTACTACAGCACAAGAGTGGTGACATCGAGGGATTCACTAAACGTTACCATCAATCGGCTGGTGTATTACGAGGTGTTTCACCACGTCGGGAATGCAATTGCTTGTGAAAAACAGATGAGATTCATTCGCAAACGAATGAATCTGCTTGCTCGGGATGACATATTCTTAAGGTCCGGAGACCGTCTTGAAAGCCAGTTTTAAATCTGATAGTCGATTTCGATAATTGCCTGCAGCGATTTCTCGCTATCCTGGTCGGCAACTTCGGCGACCGTCCCTTCCAGTTGGTGCACACGCTTCTGCAGTTCTTTGACCTGGGTCGCAACGACGGAGAGTGCCTCGGACAAAGGATCCGTGATCTGCTTGGGATCGGTGATCACCACGCGCTTGCCGTTGCGGAAGATGATGTGGCCGGGCACGCCAACCACTGTGGAGTCATCGGGAATGCTGCGCAGGACGACCGAACCGGCGCCAATCCGCGAATTGTGCCCGATTTCAATATTGCCAAGCACGCGTGCGCCGGCGCCAATGACAACGCCGTTTCCGATGGTCGGATGACGCTTGCCCTGCTCTTTCCCGGTGCCCCCGAGGGTCACTCCCTGGTAGATGGTCACCTCATCGCCGATGATTGTGGTCTCGCCAACGACAACACCCATTCCATGATCGATGAACAGGCGGGCTCCGATCTGTGCGCCGGGGTGAATCTCGATACCTGTCATCCAGCGCGCAAATTGCGAGAGAAAACGGGCGATCAAACGAATGCCGTGTGTCCACAGCCAGTGATCGAGACGATAAAACCACAACGCATGCAGGCCGGAGTAGCAGAGCACGACTTCGAGCGCGGATTTGGCAGCTGGGTCGTTCTGCAATATCCACGAGATGTCATCGCGCATGCGTTGGAAAGGCATTGCTGACCTCTTAATGCCCGGGGGCTGAAGCCCCAGTCATTTTGGACGCTCTTACGGCACGACTAAAGTCGTGCCCTCCCGTTCGCGCGCCATGCACCGATGCGGCCGCTTTGACCCATTCGGCTCCCTCGCGTGCTCGGTCGATCCATGCCGAGCCCATTCGACTGCTGCAGGCTCTACACCGCTACGGTCGCCTGTTCTTGCGCTTCTTTCCGCAGGCTTTCGAATAGGATGCTACTCAAATATCGCTCCCCGAAATCGGGAAGCACCACGACAATTATCTTGCCTGCGTTCTCCTCTCGTGCGGCAACCTGCAACGCCCCTACAACTGCCGCACCTGAGGAGATTCCAACTAGCAGGCCTTCCTCGATCGCCAGGCGCCGCGCCATCGTAATCGAGTCCTGGCTGGAAACTTGGACAACCTCGTCGATGAAATCCGTGCGAAGAATTTTTGGAATGAAGCCAGCGCCGATACCTTGAATTTTATGCGTAGACGGCGCTCCGCCGGAGAGAACGGCGCTCTCAACGGGCTCGACTGCGACCACCTTGAAAGAAGGCTTTTTCGGCTTGATGAATTCAGAAACGCCAGTCAGTGTGCCGCCTGTCCCCACGCCTGAGATCAGGATGTCGACCTTACCATCTGTGTCGTTCCAGATTTCCGGACCAGTCGTTTCGAAGTGAATTTTGGGATTCGCAGGATTCTCGAACTGCTGCAGGATGTATCCGTTTAATGTATTCGCAAGAATCTCGTTCGCCTTCGAGATCGCTCCCGACATTCCCTTCGCTCCCGGTGTTAAAACAATCTCCGCGCCAAAGGCTTTGAGCAGGACACGGCGCTCCATGGTCATGGTGTCGGGCATCGTGAGAACAAGTTTGTAGCCCTTCACAGCCGCTACAAATGCTAACCCGATGCCTGTGTTCCCGCTGGTAGGCTCGATCAGAACCGTTTTGCCGGGATGGATCTTTCCTGCCTTCTCGGCTTCGTTAATCAGGCTGACACCGATGCGGTCCTTTACACTCGAGCACGGATTGAAGCTCTCCAGCTTTGCCAGCACGGTCGCCTTGCTCCCATTCACGACCTTATTGAGTTGCACCAGCGGCGTGCGTCCGATGAGTTCGGTTACATCTTTCGCGACTTTCATTATGTAAGTCTCCTTCAGGGCGACCTCGTGCTTTTGGCGCCGCTTGCGGCTTTTCACCGCAAAGGACACAAAGGTGCACGAATAAAATCGAGCACTATAAAACAACAACGGCCTACGAGTCTGAGATCGTGGGCCGTCTGGGAATCTACTGGAATCTTGAAAGATTGCTTGGTCCCTTGCAGCCCACTAGTCCGCGCAACCGGCGCAGAGACAACAACACAGCAAGTGTAAGCCGCAATGGATCATGTGTTACTCCTCAACTGTAGCACGTTCGACGCAAATGGCTTTGTGATTGGGATCACGGCCATAATGCAGAGCTTGCCATACAGTCCGGCCCAGTCGCCGTTTAACCTCCGGAAACTGCTCTTCATGCGAACCTGCCTGCGAGTACTGTGCGGCGCTTGAAGAGGAGCTTGGGAATGGCCTACAATCCTCTTCCCCAGTCGAACGTGGCGCCTATGGACGAAGAATTCAGTATCGATAGGTCGGATGCATTTACGCACGAAGTGCTTGCGCTGCGCGGTCCTTTGACCGCCGGCAACGCACCGATCTTTCAAAATGCAATGCGCCGCGAGGAACCCGCGGAGATCGTGATCCTGGATTTTTCGGACGTACCATACGTGGATTCTGCCGGGCTTGGCTCATTGGTGAGCGCATTCATCTCGCGCCAAAAAGCGGGGCGGAAAATTGTGCTCAGCGGCATCAATGCGCGCGTGCAGAAGTTGTTTGAGATTACACGCGTGCAGGACCTGTTCCTGATTTTTCCCAGCCCGGACGAGGCCATTGCGGCGCTGCAGAGTGCGGCGCAAGCATAAAAGCGTGGTAGGTCGTGCGGCAATCCGAACTAAAACCGCTTGGGAAATTGCAGGGTCTGTGTGTTCAGAAACGCCTCGAGCTTCGCGCGGTCTTCGGGCTTCATGTCGGTGATGTCGATACCGTTCCCAACTTGGGGATAACGGGTAGCAATGAGGCCTTTTGCGCTTAGCTTCTGGCCGTCGAGCCACATGACAAGGTCCAGCTTCGTGCCCACATCCAGAGTGAACATGGTCTCGATGTAGCAACCGCCTAAGCTGATTTCGGTGGTCGTAACTCTCACCGGAGCCGTACATCCGGCGTAGCGCAATTCGAGCGCGAGCGCCGATTTCACGCGAGGAAACTTTCGCCGTTCCTGAATGCGATCGGGAGCCATTTGCGCACCCCTTCTCCCCGACTACAGGAAAACCGATTTTGTGCGAATCATACGATGTTCCGGAGAGCCTGACAATTCATCAGCAAGGTTACGTCAGGGATTGGCCGCAAGGTGCCCGAGGGAACCAACAAGGACGGCAGAGTCAGCACATTCAAGCGGCGGGGCGCAGAAAGTGGGCGGGTGGTATTCTGGCGGGCCGCTTTTCTTGCATGTGCGTGACGGGGTAGGTTTTCCTGGGAGAGAGTACATGAAATCATTCGTTCTTTGGTTATTGCTTTCGGCCGCTGTCCTTGCACAAACCGCCAATAAGGCTACGATCCCCGTAGTGACGGGCGATGCACGTGTCGATAAGCTCTTGAGCCAGATGACGCTGCAGGAGAAGATCACGCTGATTCATGGCACCCAGGAAGATCCCAAGGTCTATCAAGGCCAGGCAGGTTATCTCGCGGGTGTGCCGCGGCTAGGAATTCCGGGCCTGCGTTTTGCCGACGGCCCTCCAGGAGTCTTGACTCGTCATCCCTCGCAAGGAGAGACCGCGACCATGGGTGTCGCAGCAACCTTCAGCGCGAAGGACGCCGAACAGAACGGATTAGTAATTGGCCGTGAAGATCGCGCGCTCGGCATCGATGTATCTCTGCAGCCGTTCGTCAATATCGATCGCGACCTGGAGTTCCGGCGCGGATACAACACGTTTGGTGAAGATCCGTACCTGACGTCTGTGATGGGCGCCGCCGAGATCAAGGGTATTCAATCGCAGCATGTGATGGCGCAGGTAAAGCACTACGTCGGGTACGACTCCGACGCGACGAATATCTTTATCGATGATCAGACATTGCACGAGATTTATGTGGCGCCCTTCGATGCGGCGGTGAAAGCGGGCGTCTCGTCGATTATGTGCTCCTACAACCGCTTGAATGGAACGTTTGCCTGCGGCAACAAGGACACGCTGACCACGATCCTGCGCGACCAGATCGGCTTTAAAGGCTTTGTTACATCCGACTGGGGCGCAACCCACGCAGTGGACTTCATCAATGCGGGTCTCGATATGGAGATGCCCGGCGAACCAGCGCCGGGGGCGGTGTTCACGATTCCCTCTTTCTTCGATTTCAAACCGCTGCCGCCACCTCCGCCACCTCGGGCCATGGAAGGGCTCATGGAAATGTTCGGCGGACATATTCCGGAAGAGCCCGCGCCAAAGGGATTTGGAGGCGGTGACTTTGGCGTGAAATTGAGCCCGAAGAAAATGCAGGAAGCGCTGAAGGACGGAACTGTGACCGAAGCTGCGATCAATCGGGCTGCTGGCCGCGTTCTATATGAAATCGTGCACTTCGGTTACATGGACGGGCAACAGAAGCACACAGTAACGACGCAGGCGATCGAAGCAAATGCCAAGATCATTCAGAAGACGGGCGAAGACGCTGCCGTGCTGCTGAAGAACGACGATCATGCGCTTCCGCTAAAAGCAGGTGAACTGAGTTCGGTCGTCCTGATTGGACCGACCGCAGCGCAGGTGGATTCGATCGGCATCAACGGCGAGCGCTCGGTGGGCTTGCCATCACGACAGGTCGGACCGCTCGCAGCCATGAGGAAGATTTCCGGAAACGCGAATATTCAATTCGCGGTCGCCGACGACATGACCGGATCCCTGATTCCTGCTGACGCCCTGAGCCACGACGGCAAGCCAGGTCTGCTCCGAAGTGGCGGGAAGAACGAACAGACCGACGCCCAAATCAACTTCACGGTAAAACAAGGAACCGCACTTCCGCCGAATTCCGTCCTGACGTGGAAGGGCACGCTCACGCCGCCTCACGCAGGCAACTACTGGATCTATCTCCAAGCGATCGGAACCAATGCCACGATGTCCATTGACGGCAAACGCGCGCTGCGGACAGGAGCATTCCAGGGCGGCGTGCACGGCGACATTCTGCAGGCCAATCAGGACAACGTCGTCCCAACGCCAGATGGACTCGACAATGTGCGGCGCGCGGTTGAACTCACCGCTGGGCCGCATCAGGTCGAGATTGTAACCAGCTCAGACACATCCGGATCCCCGGTTCAGTTGCGGCTGAACTGGTATACGCCCGAGGAGCGCGTGGCGGACCACGATGCCGCAATCGCTGCGGCGAAGAAAGCAAAAACCGCGGTGGTGTTTGTCTGGACACGGCTGCAGCCGGTGTTCGGCCTCCCCGGAGATCAGGACAAGCTGGTGGAAGAGGTGGCAGCCGCAAATCCCAACACCATCGTCGTCTTGAACACGAGCCAGCCGGTTGCGCTGCCGTGGGTGGACAAGGTTAAGGCGGTACTCGAAATGTGGTGGCCCGGCGACGAAGGCGGCTGGTCAACCGCCAACATTCTGCTGGGCAAGGTCAGCCCCGCGGGACGCCTGCCAGTGACTTGGGGCAAGCAATTGGAGGACTATCCGGCGACAAATCCCAAGTATCCAGAACGAAGTAAGAAGGGCGTCGATAAGAAGACGACCTACAGCGAGGGCGTGAATGTCGGCTATCGCTGGTTCGACAAGGCGAATGTTGAGCCACTGTTCGCGTTTGGTCACGGGCTCAGCTATACATCGTTCGAGTATTCCGGGCTGAAGGTGGTGAAGGCGGCGGATGGCGGTTTTGATGTCACGGCACAAATCAAGAACACCGGTGGCGTAGATTCCGACGAGGTGCCGCAGGTTTATCTCGGAGCGCCGAGTGATATTCCAGACGGCGTGCAGTTTCCGGTGCGAGCGCTCGTGGCATTCGATCGCGTGCATCTGCGGGCGGGAGAAGCGAAAACTATTACGCTTCACGTTGCCGAACGCCAGACGCAGTATTGGTCAACGAAGGAACAGAAATGGGTGACACCGGTTGGCAAACGAACCGTCAGCGTTGGCGGATCGTCGCGCAATTTGCCACTGAAGCAAGAGATCGAGTAACCGCGAGTTAAGGCTGCACGCCCTTGGCATACGCGTGCTCGGTCTCAACCTAAAAAACACTCATCGCAGAAGCAGCAGAGCAGGTCAGCAATACTGATTCCCGCGACCTTTGGTACCATCTTGCGGGAACGTCTGGGAGGGTTCATGCCTGAGAAGACGGATGCGGTAACGCTTGGCCGCCGGGTATTGGGAATCGTGCTCGCCGGAGGAAAAGGAACGCGCCTCTATCCTCTGACCCGCGAGCGCGCGAAACCTGCAGTTCCCTTCGGCGGCAAGTATCGAATCATCGACTTCGTTCTCAGCAATTTTGTGAATTCCGGAATCTACTCGATCTACGTGCTCACACAATTCCGCAGCCAGTCGCTGTTGCAGCACTTGAGCGAGGGCTGGCAGTTCAGCGGACTTCTGAAAAGCCACTTCATCACGCACGTTCCCGCTCAAATGCGTTCCGAGAGCGAATCCTGGTACCAGGGAACGGCGGACGCAATCTACCAGAACATCAACTTGATTGAGCAATCGCATCCGGATTTTGTTGCGATCTTCGGCGCCGATCACATTTACCGCATGAACATCGCCGGGATGATTGATTTCCATCGAACTAAGAAGGCAGAAGTGTCGGTGGCTGCAATACCAGTGCCGCGATCACAGGCTCGCGAATTCGGCGTGATTGAGGTTGGAGAAGATGGGCGCATCATGGCTTTTCACGAAAAAAAATCGGATGCACCGACGATGCCAGACGATCCCAACCGGGTGTATGCCTCGATGGGCAACTACATCTTCTCGACCAGCACGCTCCTGGAACTGCTGAAGGCTGATGCCGAAAACGAAGCCAGCCATCACGACTTCGGCATGGACATTTTGCCCAAACTCGCCGGCAAGGCGCCCATTTACGCGTACAACTTCGAGACCAATCGGATCCCGGGCGAGGCCGAAGATTCTGTGCCGTACTGGCGGGACGTAGGAACGATCGACGCCTACTACGAAGCCAGCATGGATCTCAATCAGATCAAGCCGGACCTCAACCTTTACAACCGCGAATGGCCGGTGCGGAGCACCAGTTATCCCGATCCTCCGGCGAAATTTGTTTTTGATGAAGCCAACCGGCGCGGCGAGGCGCTCGACAGTATCGTTTCCGGCGGTTGCATTCTGTCCGGCGGCATTGTGAAAAAGTCAGTGCTGGGACGCGGAGTGCGCGTGCACACCGGAGCTGTGGTCGAAGGCTCCGTTCTCATGGACAACTGCGACATCGGCCGGCACGCGAAAGTTCGGCGCGCGATCCTCGATAAGAACGTCCCTATCGCGGAAGGCTTGACCGTGGGCTACGATCTCGACGCCGACCGCGCCCGCGGATGGCACGTCACGGAGTCGGGGATCGTGGTGATTGGCAGAGTATATAGCTCGGTGCCCATGGCCGCGATGTTCACTTAAATCACTGACAATCGTTTGGCGCAAGAGCAACAATGCTGGGAAGGAAATTGGAGGCGCGGGTCGGAATCGAACCGACGCATAAAGGTTTTGCAGACCTCTCCCTTACCACTTGGGTACCGCGCCCTCGGAACATTAAGGTACCGTCCCGCACGGAAATTGTCCACCGGCTGCTGGAACGGTCTGGCCAAAACCAGCGGTCTTGCCGCGACATCAGGACGAAACGCAAAATCTGGAGCGGGAGACGGGATTTGAACCCGCGACTTCGACCTTGGCAAGGTCGCACTCTACCGCTGAGTTACTCCCGCTCAGTGTAGAAATTATAAACTACGATTCAGCGTTCCTGCGAGAGTACAAGGATCGGTGCTGAAGCTGC
>Ga0207695_10011296_pt1 | contig 10824 bp, 11 predicted proteins | sample KBSC54metaG_FD_184354 | JGI IMG/M metagenome (GOLD analysis project Ga0207695, IMG submission 184354) | Corn rhizosphere microbial communities from Kellogg Biological Station, Michigan, USA - KBS C5-4 metaG (SPAdes) (version 2) | ecosystem: Host-associated > Plants > Roots > Rhizosphere > Soil... | reverse complement strand
CACCGACGGCAGCGAGGAGGTCGAGCGCCGCCTGGGCGTCGCCGAGCGGGAGCTGGCCGCACGCGACGAGTTCGCACACGTTGTCGTCAACGACCGCCTGGAGGACGCGCTCGACCAACTGGCAGAGATCGTCTCCACCGAGCTGAGCTGAACCGAGCGACTACACTCACCTTCCCACACCGGAAAGGCGCCAACAGACCATGATGACCTCACCCCGCATCGACAACCTGCTCGAGAACGTCGACTCCAACTACGCGAGCGTCCTCGTCGCGGCCAAGCGGGCGCGCCAGATCAACAGCTACTACCACAACCTCGGCGAGGGAGCCTTCGAGGAATTCCCGCCGCCGATGATCGAGACTGCCTCCAAGAACTACTTGACGATCGCCCTGGAGGAAGTAGCGCAGGGCAAGATCAAGTACCACTACCGTTAGGCGGCGTTTCGGCGCAAGCGCGCACCCAGAGCTTGCGCCCCAGGCGCCCTCTGTCGTAGGAAGTCATCATGGCCAGAATCCTGCTCGGGGTGAGCGGCGGCATCGCCGCCTACAAGGCGCTCGAGTTCACGCGGTTGGCGACGGCGGCGGGGCATTCGCTGCGAGTGGTGCAGACGCCGACCAGTCAGCGCTTCGTCGGCGCGGCGTCGTTTGCCGCGCTGACCGGAGCGCCGGTGCTCACCGACGAGTTCGAGCCTGACCCGGCGCGCGGCGCCTTCCCCGGCGAAGACCCACCCTCGCATCAGCCGCTCAGCCACCTGTGGCTGGTGGCAAACGCCGACCTCTTTCTGATCGCCCCGGCCTCGGCCAACACGATCGCCAAGCTCGCGACGGGCGTCGCCGACAATCTGCTGTGCAGCTGTGCGCTTGCCGCCGCCTGCCCGCTCGCGGTGGCGCCGGCGATGAACAACCACATGTACGAGCACCCGGCAACGCAGGCCAACCTCCAGACCTTGCGCGAGCGCGGCGTGCATCTCATAGACCCCGACACGGGCCGGCTGGCATCGCTGGGCGAGCACGGCATCGGTCGTCTGGCCGAGCCGGCGCGGCTGCTGGCCGAATGCGAACGACTGCTCGCCGGCGATTCAGAGAGCGCGAATGTCAAGATAGACGAGGCATGGCGCGGCCTGCGCGTGCTGATCAGCGCCGGCGGCACCCGCGAGCCGATCGACGGCGTGCGCTTCGTCGGCAACCGCTCATCCGGGCGCATGGGCGTCGCGCTGGCCGAGGCCGCACACCGCCGTGGCGCACAAGTGACGCTCGTGGGCGCCAATCTGGCGGTCCCAGCGCCCGCGGGGGTGAAGGAGATAGCGGTGGGCACGGCCGCCGAGCTGCAAAGCGCCTGCGAGCAGCGCTTCGAGGACTGCGACGTGCTGGTGATGGCGGCGGCGGTGGCGGACTTCCGCCCGGCCCAGGTCGAGCAGGGCAAGATCAAGAAGGAGGGGCGCGAGCGGCTGCGGCTCGAGCTCGAGCCCACCGAGGACGTGCTCGCACGGCTCGCCGCACGCAAGCGCGCCGGCCAGACGATCGTCGGCTTTGCCGCCGAGCACGGCGCCGACGCGGTGGAGCTCGGCCGCTCGAAGCTGTCGGCCAAGAAACTCGACGCGCTCGTCGTCAACGACATCTCGCGCCCCGAGATCGGCTTCGAGTCATCAGAGAACGAGGTGACGATTCTCACGACCGCCGGTCAGCAGCAGGTCGCGCGCGCCCGAAAGAGCAGCGTCGCCGAGGCGATCCTCGACGCCATAGAGCGCCTGCGGAGCGCCGACTGAGAAGCGCGCTTGCCGCGGCTTCGACGAGGACCGCGACAGTAAAGTGAGCGCATGGACAGCGTCTACGACCTCTACACGCGTGGATGCGACCTGCTCGAGCACGGCGACCACATGGCTGCGATAGTCCCGCTCACCCGCGCACGGGAACTGGAGCCGAGCAAGGCGTCGATCCGCGAGGCGCTTGGGCGCGCTCTCTTTCACGCCCAGCGCTACGAGCGCGCCGCCGAGGAGTTCGAGGCGATCGCCGAGTCGGCGCCGACCAACGACTACGCGCTGTTTTGCCTTGGGCGCTCGATGCAGCTGCTCGGCCGCCATCGTGAGGCCTGCCACCCGCTGGCGTTGGCCTGCTCGCTGCGCCCGACTCGCGCCGACTACCGCCTGTACCGCGAACGCGCGCGTCGCGACGCGGCCAGCGGACCGTAGGAACGCTGACACCGGGGTAGGGCCACTGCTATTCTCGGGCCACAGCTTTCGTGTCGTCGCAGGGGCGGCGGCTGGTAGGACCGAGAGTGGGCGCCCGCCCGCTTTTTTTACGCCTCGAACAGGACCGGGAAGAGAGTCAGACATCAGTGTCAGCAGTGCAAGCCGATATAGAGCAGCGACTCGCGGCCGCCGCGCCAGAGGTCGAGGTGCTGCTCGCCGAGACGTTTCCAAATGGCACCCTGCGCGTCTTCATCGACCATCCGGACGGAGTAACGCTCGGCCTGTGCGAGCAGGTCACCGGGCTGCTCTCGGACCTGCGCGAGCGCTACTGCCTCGAGGTCTCATCGCCGGGGGCGCAGCGTCCGTTGACCAAGCCCAGCCACTTCCGCCGCTTCGTCGGCCGCCGTGCGCGCGTGCGTACGCTGCGCCCCCGGCCGGTCGCATCCGGCTGCGGCGAGGATGGGCAGCGCGCGGTGCGCAGCTTCACCGGTGAGCTGGTGGGCGCCACCGACAGCGAGATCACTTTGGCCGCCGAGGGTGGGATCGTCGCGATCCCCTACTCGGAGATACGTCGTTCGAACCTCGTCGAGGAGTAGGAGAGAAAACCTATGTCACGCGAGATCCTGGAAGCAATGCACGCTTTGGCGCGCGAGAAGGGCATCGAGTCCGAGAAGCTGATGATCGCGCTCGAGGACGCGCTGCTCTCGGCCTACAAGAAGCAGCCGGGCTCCGCCAAGTACGCCCGTGTGGAAATGGACCGTGAGACGGCCGACTTCCGCGTGATCGAACTGATCATCCCCGAGCGCTTGGAGGCGCACCTGATCGTCGAGACAATCGACGAGGGGACGGTCGTCGATCCCGAGACAGGCGAGCTGCGTGAACCGGAGGAGCCGGAAATCGACCCGGCCAAGTTCGAGCAGTACCGCGACCAGATCGACGAACGCGACGTCACCCCTGAGGACTTCGGGCGGATCGCCGCCCAGACCGCCAAGCAGGTGATCCTGCAGCGCATCCGCGAGGCCGAGCGCGACATGATGTTCGAGGAGTACCGCGACCGCGTCGGCGAGCTGATCACCGGCATCGTGCAGCAATCCGACTCGCGCTACACGCTCGTGCAACTGCGCGAGCGCGTCGAGGCGCTGTTGCCGAAGTCAGAGCAGGTCGACGGCGAGCGCTACGACCACTCACAGCGGATCAAGGCCGTCATCAAGGAGGTCTCGCCCTCCACCAAGGGGCCGTCGATCATCGTCTCCCGGCGCGACCCCGAGCTGATCAAGAAGCTGTTCGAGCTGGAGGTGCCAGAGATCGCCGACGGCCTGGTGGAAATCGCCAACGTCGCGCGCGAGCCCGGCTACCGTTCCAAGATCGCCGTCATCTCCCATGCCGACGGCGTCGACCCGGTCGGCGCCTGCGTGGGACCGCGCGGTTCGCGCGTGCGCATGGTCGTATCCGAGCTGCGCGGCGAGAAGATCGACATCATTCCCCACAATGACGAGCCCGCGCGCTTCGTTGCCAAGGCCCTCTCGCCGGCACGCGTGCGCGAGGTGCTGGTCGACGACGAGGCCAAGCAGGCGACCGTGATCGTGCCCGACGACCAGCTCTCGCTGGCAATCGGCCGCGAGGGGCAGAACGCACGCCTGGCCGCGCGCTTGACCGGCTGGCGCGTGGACATCCGCTCGGAGACCGAGTTCGCCGCCGAGGAGGCCGAGCACGGCTACGAGGAGGAGGATCCGCAGGGACGTTGCGCGGCGGTCCTCTCCAACGGCCGCCGTTGCCCGAACGCCTCGCTGCCGGGCTCGCGCTATTGCGGCCTCGAGTCACATCAGGCGCTCAACGAGATCGAGGGAGACAACGTCGCGGACCTCTCCCCACAGGGCGGCGCGGACGTCGCCGAACACGAGCCGCCGGTCGAGGACGCGCCCGTCGAGGCGCTGGCCGAAGCCCAGGCGGAGCAGGCCGCAGAGGAGCAGGCGTCATAGCGCACGTCCCCCGGCGCCGCTGCGTCGGCTGCGGCCGGGTGACCTCGAAGTCGGAGCTGGTGCGCATCGTCGCGCTGCCGTCCGGAGAGCGGCGCTCAACCGCGACGCTCGACCGCGGCGGAGATATACCCGGTCGCGGCGCCTACCTGTGCAGGCTCAACGCGACGGACGCGCCAAACCCGATCTGTCTGCGGCTCGCGACGCGAAAGGGGGGCCTGCAACGCGCGCTGCGCCGCGCTGTGGAGGTCCCCACTGAGCTGATGAGCGCCGGACCCCTAGAATCGGAGGGCCGATGAGCAAGAAGCGCGTACACGAAATCGCCAAGGAGCAGGGAATCTCCAGCAAGGAGCTGCTGGACAAGCTGGCCGCCGCTGGTATCGCCGCCAAGGCCGCCGCATCCTCAGTCGAGGAGGCGGACGCGCTGCGCGCGATCGGCCGCAACGGGGCTGCGCCCGCAGCGGCGCCAAAGCCGGCGGCTCCCGCCGCGCCCGCCGCCAAGCCGGCAGCGGCCGTGGCATCGCCCGCGCAGCCCACAGCGACAGCCCCCGAGGCCCGCTCCGGGGCAGCGCAAGCACCGGCTTCGCAGGCAGCGGCGGCGGCCTCGCCGACCACAGAGGGCCAGGCCGCGGCTTCTCAACCGGCAGCGGCGGCCCAGCAAGGAGAGCGTGTGCGGCCCACGCGCGACTCGCGCCAGGGAGAGCGCACTCCCGCCAGCGGCGGCGCCGGCGGGCGACGACGGGTCGTGATCGACTCGCAGGCCTCGCGACGCCAGCAGGGCGGGCCAGCCAACCAGCCCGTGCGCCGACCCCGTCGCGGGCGCCGCCGGCGCGGCACCTACGACGAGACGATCGCCCCGATCGACACCGCCGCGATGGAGGCGACCGACCTGATTCGCGTCAACTCCGGCTCCACGGTCAAGGACGTCGCCGAGTACCTCGGCGTGCCGGTGCCCGAAGTGATCAAGAAGCTGATGACCCTCGGCGAGATGGCCACGCTCACGCAGACGCTCTCCGACGACGCGATCCAGGTGCTGGCAGACGAGTTCGACAAGCAGATCGAGATCGTCCACGCCGCCGACGAGGTCGAGGTCGAGCCCGTCTTCGAAGACGATGAGCAGGACCTGGTCGAACGGCCGCCGGTCGTGACGATCATGGGGCACGTCGACCACGGCAAGACCTCGCTGCTGGACGCGATCCGCGAGACCGAGGTCGCGGCGGGGGAGGCCGGCGGCATCACCCAGCACATCGGCGCCTATCAGGTCACTCATTCCGGCAAGCCGATCACCTTCCTCGATACGCCCGGCCACGAGGCGTTCACCGCCATGCGCGCCCGCGGCGCTCGCGTCACCGACCTGGCCGTGATCGTTGTCGCCGCCGACGATGGCGTCAAGCCGCAGACCCAGGAGGCGATCGATACGCCCGGCCACGAGGCGTTCACCGCCATGCGCGCCCGCGGCGCTCGCGTCACCGACCTGGCCGTGATCGTTGTCGCCGCCGACGATGGCGTCAAGCCGCAGACCCAGGAGGCGATCGACCACGCCAAGGCCGCCGAGGTGCCGATCGTGGTCGCGGTCAATAAGATCGACAAGGAGGGGGCGCAGCCCGAGCGGGTCAGGACCGAATTGACCCAACAGGGGCTGCAACCCGCCGAGTGGGGCGGGGAGATCGAGTTCGTCGACGTCTCCGCCAAGACCCGCCAGGGGCTCGACTCGCTGCTTGACACGATCCAGCTGGTCACCGACCTCGAGGAGCTGAGAGCCAACCGCGACGCGGCCGCCTCGGGCAACGTGATCGAGTCAAAGCTCGACCCCGGTCGCGGGCCTGTGGTCACGATCCTGATCGCGCGCGGAACGCTCGAGGTCGGCGACGCGCTCGTCGCCGGGGCGCACTTCGGGCGCGTGCGCGCCATGCACGACTTCGTCGGCAAGCGCGTGAAGGCGGCCGAACCGGGCGAGCCGGTCGAGGTGCTCGGCTTTGACGGCGTGCCGGAGGCCGGCGAGTTCGTGCACGTGGTCGAGAACGAGCGCCGCGCCCGACAGTTGGCGGGCGAACGCGCCAACCGCCTGAAGACTGAGGCGCTCGCGCGCCGCTCCGGGCGCAAGGTGTCGCTCGAGGATGTCTTCAAGCTCGCGCAGGAAGGCACCGTCAAGGAGCTCTCGCTGGTGATCAAGGCCGATGTCGCCGGGTCGCTGGAGGCGATCGAGGACGAGATCGCCAAGCTGCCCCAGGACGAGGTCGCGGTCAACATCATCCACCGCGGCGTGGGCGGCATCAACGAGTCAGACGTGATGCTGGCATCGGCCTCCGAAGGCGTGGTCCTGGCCTTCAACGTCAGGCCCGTCGGCGACGCCCGGGCGGTGGCGGATCGCGAGGGGGTGGAGATCCGCTCCTACTCGGTCATCTACCGCGCGATCGAAGAGCTGCGCGCCGCCATGCAGGGCATGCTCGAGCCGACCGAGGTGGAGACCCCGTTGGGTCAGGCGGAGGTGCGCCAGCTCTTCCGCGCCTCGCGCATCGGCGTGATCGCCGGCTCGCATGTCAGCGAGGGCAAGGTCACGCGCGGGGCACGAGTTCGCCTCGTGCGCGACGGCACCGTCATCTACGACACCACGATCGCCTCGTTGCGCCGTTTCAACGAGGATGCGCGCGAGGTGAGCGCCGGTTACGAGTGCGGAATCGTGCTCGCCAACTTTCAGGACCTCAAGGAGGGAGACGTTCTGGAGACCTACGAGACCCGCCTCCAGGAGCGTCAGCTCGCCTGAGTTCTCGAGGCGCCGAATGAGTGATTGCTCATGCAAGGCGGCGTTCTCGCATCTCAGATGCGACGATGGGCAGTAGGATGAGCACGGGTCGCATGCGTCGCGTGGATGAGGCGATCAGACAAGTGATCGGCGACGCGCTGGCTTCTGATTTGAAGGACCCAAGGGTGGGATTCGTGACCGTGACCGACGTCAAGACAAGCTCGGACCTGAGCCATGCGCGTGTTTACGTGAGCGTGTTCGGCGACGACGACGCCCGTGCCGAGACGATGGCTGGCCTGGGCCACGCGCACGGTTTCCTGCAACGCCGCGTCGCGGGCGAGCTGAAGCTGAAGCGAACGCCCACGCTCGAGTTCGCCTACGACGACACCAGCGAGCGAGCGATGCGCCTGGACGCCTTGATCGACGAGGTCAGCGGCGAATGAGCACGACAGAGCTGGCCAGAACGCGCGAGTTGGTGCTTGAGCGCGTGCGCGGCGACGCGAGCTTCGTCGTCGCCACGCACGAGAACCCCGACGGCGACGCGCTCGGCTCGCTGATCGGGATGCACGGGCTGCTGAGCGCGCTCGGCAAGGACTCCGCGATGTTCATCTCCGCAAGCGATCTGCCGCTGCCGCGCGAGTACCGTTGCCCGGCGCTCGAGCAGGCGATCCAGGCCGCGCCGGCCGACATCGCGCAGCACACCGTCGTCATGCTCGACTGCGGCAACATCGACCGTAATCCAGCCGCGGTGCTGCAGAGCGGCAAGCACCTGCTGAACATCGACCACCACCACGACAACACCCTGTTCGGCACGCTCAACCTGGTCGATCCGAGCGCCTCCTGCACGGCCGAGATCGTCTGGGATCTGATGCACGGTCTCGACCTCGCGCCCACCGCCGCCATCGCCGAGGCGCTGTACATCGCGCTGGTCACCGACACTGGGCGCTTCATGTACGAGAACACCGGGCCGCGGGCTCATCGCATGGCCGCAGAGCTGATCGCGATCGGCGTCAACGTGGCGCATGTCAACCGGCGGCTGTATGAGGAGATGCCGCAGGCCAAGCTTGACCTGCTTGGCGTGGCGCTCGGGCGCATCCAGCGCTTCGATGGCGACGCGCTGACGCTTGTCGCGCTCGACGCGGCGGATTTTGAGCGCGTCGGCGCCGAGGAAAGTCTCTCCGAGGGGATCGTCGACAACCTGCGCTCGATCGCCGGCACCCGGGTCGCCGTGCTCGTGCGCGAGCTGATGGGGGCCGAGAACCAAGGCAAGCGCAAGGTGTCGCTGCGGGCGACCGGCGACGACGTCGACGTCTCGATCATCGCGCGCACGCAGGGCGGGGGCGGCCATAGGCGTGCGGCCGGCTTCTCCACGACGTTGGCGGTCGGAGAGCTGATCGAGCTGTTGCGCCACGAGCTCGCGCTGCAACTGCACCCGGCGCCGAACGGCTCCCCGGTCGCCACGCTGGCCTGAGGCCAGGGCGATCTCGCTCCGGGCACGGCAGGCGCGAGCGATGGACGGCATTCTGCTGATCGACAAGCCCGCCGGGATCACCTCGCACGATGTCGTCGCCGCCGTGCGCCGCGCGCTGGCCGATCGGAGATCGCATCGATCCCCGATCGCCCAGCCGCGCACCGGGCACGCCGGCACACTCGATCCGTTCGCGACTGGACTGCTGATCGTGCTCGTCGGGCGGGCAACCAAGTTGCAGCGGGCGATGATGGAGCTGCCGAAGAGCTATGAGACGATCGCGCGCCTGGGTGCCACCTCGACCACCGGCGATACCGAGGGCGAGATCGCAATCACCGGGGCGATCCCGCCCGACCCACCACCGCTGCCGGTCGGCGAGATCCGTCAAAGACCCCCGATCTACTCGGCCGTGAAGGTGGGGGGAGAGCGCGCCTACCGGCGCGCTCGTCGTGGCGAGCGGGTCGAGATGCCACCGCGAGTCGTGACCGTCACACGCTTTGAGCAGCTCTGGCGCGAACGCCCCGACCCAGTCGACGGCACGGCGCGAGCAGCGTTTGCGATCGACTGTTCCTCGGGCACGTACGTGCGCTCGCTGATCGCCGATCTCGGCGACGCCTACTGTTTGGAGCTGCGCCGCACCGCGATCGGGCCGTTTCTGGCCAGGGACGCTGTTCAGCTTCCCCCACGTGAGCAACAGTGGCGCGATCCGCCGCTGATCCCCCCGGAGGATGCCCTCGCCGCCGCGCAGCGACACGTCGCATAGGTCCGTACGTAGAACCCTTAGGCTTCACGCCGTGAAGATCACCTGGCTGCCCGCCTGTACCGGTGAGGGCGACGTGCAGCCGCGCGAGCGGCGCGTGGCTGTGGGCTCCTTTGACGGCGTTCACCTCGGCCACCGCGAGGTTATCCGCGGGGCCGACAGTGTTCTCACCTTCGACCCGCACCCGACCGCCGTCGTCGCGCCGGCGCACACGCCGAAGCTGCTCACGCCACTTGCCGTCAAGGCCGAGCTGGTCGAGGCGCTCGGTGTCGATGAGTTGATCGTGGTTGCATTCAACGCCGACTTCGCCAAGCGCAGCGCTCAGGAGTTCATCGACGACGTGCTGGTCGGCACGCTCGGCGCCACACACGTCTCGGTCGGGGAGAACTTCCGCTTTGGCAATCGCGCCCAGGGGGACACGCGCATGCTCGAAGCCGATGGGAGGTTCTCCACACGTGTGGCGCCGCTGCTCGAGGTCGAAGGAGAGATCGTCTCCTCAAGCCACATCCGCGGGCTCGTGCTCGCAGGCGAGGTCACTTCCGCGGCGCGCTTCCTCGGATCGCCGTTTCAGATGCGCGGAGAGGTCGTGCAGGGCGATCGGCGCGGGCGCGAGCTTGGCTTTCCAACCGCGAACCTGATCCCCGACGACGCGCTCGTGTGCCCAGGGCATGGGGTCTACGCCTGTCTTGCCGACGGCAGGCCGGCTGCGGTGAACGTCGGCGTGCGGCCGACATTCGTCACTGGGCGCGGGGAGCTGGTCGAGGCCTACGTACTGGACTTCGAGGGCGACCTGTATGGCAAGCAGCTGCGCTTGGACTTCCTGGAGCGTCTGCGCGGCGAGCGACGCTTTACCACCGCCGAGGAGCTGGTTGAGCAGATGCACCGCGATGTGGAGCTCACGCGCGAGATCGCCGGCCGCTCCTGCTAGCCTGTGCGGCCGCTATGACGATCACTGCAGAGAGAAAGCGCGAGATTGCCGCCAAGTTCGGCGCCGGGGAGCAGGACACCGGCAGCACGAAGGTTCAGGTGGCGCTGCTGACCGAGCGCATCAACCACCTCACCGAGCACCTGCGCGAGCAGAGCAAGGATCACCACTCGCGCCGGGGGCTGTTGATGCTGGTGGGACGCAGACGCCGCTTTCTCGACTACCTGCAGCGCAGCGACCTCGAGGGCTACCGCGCCCTCATCAAGGAGCTCGGGCTCCGCAAGTAAGCCGGCGGCGTTCTGAAGCGATGGGCGCCACCGACACGGGCTCGAGCGTGCTGGCTCCGGGGACGACGGTTCCACCGTTCAAGCTGACCACCGAGTCGGGGGAGAGCTTCACCGAGACCGATCTACAGGGCAAGACGACCGTCTTTGTCTTCTACCCGTTCGCCTTCAGTCCGGTCTGCACCGACCAACTGCAGGTCTACGAGCAGTCTTTGACGGAGATCACCGCGGATGGCGCTGTTATCTACGGCGTCTCCTGCGACTCCAGTTGGGCACAGAAAGCCTTCCGCGAGAAGCTCGGCGTCAGCATCCCGCAGCTCTCTGACTTCGAGCCGAAGGGCGCCGCGTGCGCCGCCTTTGGCGTGCTTCACCCCGGGGGTTTCCCTCAGCGGGCGCTCGTCATCGTCGACTCGGACGGAGTCGTGCGCTGGAGCTATCAGGCGCCCTCGCCGGCCGATCTGCCGCCGGCACACATGATCGTCG
>Ga0207695_10011294_pt1 | contig 10826 bp, 15 predicted proteins | sample KBSC54metaG_FD_184354 | JGI IMG/M metagenome (GOLD analysis project Ga0207695, IMG submission 184354) | Corn rhizosphere microbial communities from Kellogg Biological Station, Michigan, USA - KBS C5-4 metaG (SPAdes) (version 2) | ecosystem: Host-associated > Plants > Roots > Rhizosphere > Soil... | reverse complement strand
TAATAAAAGCTTAATAAATTCAATGCTAACATAATAATAATGCAGGTTAGACGATGGTAGCACTTTTCCCTTTATGATCGCTTTTGCCCTTTTGTTTAGAGCGGGAAGTATCCATGCAGTTTGTACAACAAGAATCAAAATGATTATTAGAAAAAATGATATCAACATAGATCTTATTTCGCCCGTATAAAAAAATAAACTAACCGATATAATTATTGCAAAGGCCCATTCCACTTTGTTGAGGGCGCTGAATACTAATTTGCCGATGCTTAATCCAACAGGCATTGCAAGATTTTGCGCCCTGAATTTTAACCACGATTCCATAAAACTGATAGCACCTATAAAACCTGTCCATACAAAAGTGCAGGCGGCGATAAAAATAATATTGTTCATTATATTAAACTTTTAAAAGGATTGCCTTTGAAATATTCTATTTTGGATTCGAATAGTTCAGCCATTTTACCGGCACGCCATTTTGCCTCTTCGGCGATTGCGCCTGTAAACAAATCATCGACGGTTTGTGTAAACAATTCCATCCATCTTTTAAAATGATCATGAGATATTGGCAAGTTTGCATGAGGTGGAAAAGGGGCTCCAAAATAGGTACGCTCCTCAAGTAGAATTGTTTGCCAGAAAGTGTACATTTTTTCAAGGTGTTGCGGCCAGCGATCCTTTATTCTTTCATCAAATATTGGCCCTATCAATTTATCCTGCCTTACTTTTCCATAAAAAATATTCACCAATATTTTAATATCTTCAAGGGAAATAATTTCTTTTTTGTTAGTCATAATTTTTATTCTTTCACCGGCAGGTAAGTGATGAGATAATACAGCACCCAGCCTGCGAAACCGATAATCAATATCCATACCCATGATGGAATACTTTGAGGAGTTTCGCTCCCCTGGATCAAAAATGTTTTTTGATCACCTTTGCTATATGCATTAATCATGATCGGTAAAACTCCATCTACTACAGCATTTTCTTTAATGCCCTCAATGGCAATGGAAGGCCCGTTTCTTACTTCAAATGGAATCAGGCGAAGACCTTCTTTGCCGGTAGGATCTTTACTTACAATTTTTAATGTATGATTTCCATCAACCATTTTGCGGGTGTCAAGTTCAAAATTTACTGGTGAAACAAATTCTGCAATTGGCTTTTGTTCATCATCCAGAAAAATAAATATGGTGCTTTTATCTTTCATTATTCATTATTTAAAACAAGTCTTTTAATATGGCTTTGCGATTGTTCTCCCGGCCTTACCAGCCATTTAACAGAAAAGAAAAGAGTAAAGAGAACGATGATTACTACTATACTAACGATTACATAATCCCAGTTGCCATCAGGCCCTGCTCCATGCGTAACTCCTTTTAACAACGCAGGCTGCTGCTTTTCACAGGCAGGACATGCAAATGATGCCAGGGCTGAAACAACCAGCAACATTGATGCAAATACTTTTTTCATAACGAAACATTTTTACTTTTAACAATAATACCTTTCCTTTTATTTAGGTGATGCTACTTTCACAGCATCCATTAATTTTTGTACTTCTTCCGTTGTCACCTGCTTTGAATTATTTCCCCAACTGGATCTTTCATGATTCATGATCGCAGAGATTTCATTCGCGGTTAAATTGTTCATGGTACCCACCGCAGGCATAGGCCCAAATCCTTCTTTTTCGCGGCCGGTATATCCATTCATAATAATATTTACCATCAATTCAGGATTGTCATCTGTTACAACTTTGCTTCCCTTTAGCGGAGGAAATGCACCTGCTAATCCTTCTCCATTTTCCTGGTGGCAGCTTTGGCAATTGGCCGTATATAAAGCTACGCCATTCAAAGCTCTGGAAGCCGTTGCTGTTCCGCCTGCTTCTTTAGCTTCCCTCTTGTATAAAAATGCGGGAATAGCTGTTCCATCAGGCAATTTGGTTTGCTTTAAAGAAAGAAGATAAGCAACCAGTTGCAATGCTTCCCTGCTAGCAACTACTTTCCCGGTATCGCCATTTAAATATTGTTTGGGAATATTTACAACCACATCTCCTTTTGCCGCAGCAGGTTTTATTTCAAATAGCCAGGGATATGCCGGCATTATAGATTGAGGAACAAGAATGCGCGGATCAAATAAATGTACAAGTTGCCAGTCTTTGCTTGCCTGCCGGTTACCAACGTTAGTAAGGTCCGGGCCGGTTCTTTCAGAGCCTAACAAGGTAGCAGTATTTCTCCAAAAGTCCTGTCGATGGTCGCCTGCATAATCTGCGGCTATGCTTGGCCGTGAGCCCCACACTTTATCCATGTCTACATTACGTACCTGCTGGGTATGGCAACCTATACATCCGTTAGCAATATAAACCTCTTTACCTTTTAAAGCTTCTGCACTTAGCGGCTCTGCATTAGGCAAAACAGCATTATTGTTTTGCATGGTAAGCGCAGGAATAATTGCCACCAACATTGTTAATCCTACAAAGAACAGGGTAGCTGTCCCAAAAAGTCTTTTATGATTATCGAATAATTCCATGTTATATCAATGTCTTTTTATGCAATTGGATCAAAAATTATTTTGTTCGCTTTTCAATTTTTCCAGGGCCAAATCTTTCACGTCAACAACCTCGCGGCCGGCCAGCATTTTATACATATTATATGCGAAGAACAAATGCGACAACCACATGAGGCTGCCGCCTATGGCACGCCACAACCAATAAGGAGCCATAAAAACGACACCATCAATAAATGGCTTTCCCTGCATCCACATGATTCCCTTAATAGTGCTTCCATACATTAACGGAACGGTATAAAACAACAAACCAATTAACGCCATCCAAAAATGAGCACCTACCGTTATTTGGGGAGGCTCTTTACCCGTAAGCCTGGGCACTACTGCATATATGCCCGCCCAGAGAAAGAACGTAATTATTCCATACATGGTAAGGTGCGAATGGGCAACAGTAAAATCAGTAAAGTGCCAATATAAATTGGACGTACGAAAGGCCTCTGCGGTGCCTTGCATAGAGCCTGTAAAATAAAATATGATACCCACAAAGAAGAAGGGCAATGTGTAGCTACCGGCTAACTTATACCATGAGCCTCTAAACGTCATGATGAAATTTGTAGATCCTGCCACAACCGGTATTATCATGCCTGCACTGCCTGCTATAGCTATCGTTTGAAGCCACCAGGGAATAGCGCTGAAAATAAAGTGATGTGTGCCAATCAATGTATAAAATAATATCTGCGTCCAAAAGGCCAGAATTCCCAGGCTGTAAGAATAGATTGGTTTATTAAGCTGCTGCGGAAGCATATAGTAAACTATGCCTAGCGTAAAGAACATAAACCACATGCCCACTCCCTGATGCATGTAGTAACCCTGTGCAATTGTATTGCCGAGCCCATTGGCCCAAAAAGGCAAATAGGCTACCAATACAATTACTATTGTAAATATTATAGAGGCAACCATGTACCAATTGGAAATATAAATCTCTTTAGTTTCCCGTTTGGCTATTGTTTTTAAAAAATTAATTAACGTTAATACAAGCCCGATGGCAAATAACAACATCACCGGCCAGATGTATTCGCGATATTCACCACCGCTATTGTTAATGCCACCCATGAGGCATAATGAACCAATCAATACAGAGGCATTAATAAGAATTAGCGTGTGCCAGCCTTGTTTCATACTTGATAAAGAAGTATTGCTTACAGTGGGTACAATGTAATATCCAAGTCCCAGCATGCCCAAAGACGCCCAACCCCAAAAAACGATATTGGTATGAACCGGCCTCAGGCGTCCAAAACTAAGCCAGCTTATATGATCTACATCAGGCGCTACGAATTTAACACCAAGATATTCCCCTACAGTAGTACCAACTACCAGCCAAATAGTGGCACATCCGAGAAACCATAAAACAAGTTTTGTTAATTCCGGATCTTTATTTGGTCTTTTGAGTGCCTTCTTTTTTACAGCAACCACGGGAATGCTGCTATTTGTGTTTATATTAATTAAGCCTTTGCTATCTTCTGCTTTTAATTTCCCGGACAATTCATCGTTCGCAAGCCGGTAATCCAATGCAGCCTTCCTTTTTAATAAGGTTTCGTTTATTTCATCATCCGGCAATTCTTTCAGGAAAGCAGCAAGTTTTTCTGCTTCGTCCATATCCCGCTTCCTGTAATACTGATTCAAAACGTTTCTTACTTTAACTATCATTAAAATAATGCCAACCAATATGGGAATAAGAATTAAGATAATCGTAATGACTACGCCAGGATCACTTAATACCGAATTCGTGCTTTTTTCCGGAGACTGTGCAAAAAGGCTTTGGTTGGCAAATAAAGAAAGCGACAGGAAAAAGAAAGTCAAAAGAATAGAATAAATGCTTCCCCCTGAAGAAGGCCCCTGGGGCTTTTTACTTTGTTTGTATTGCATGAACTCATCTATTTGCTTGCTATCCATATTACTAATATATTGGTTCAGGCGGCCTTCTTCATCACCAGCCTTTTTCTTTCTTTTATTCATAACAACTTCGGAGGTTTTTATCTTTAAAAAGATTACTGCCACTAACGCAATACCCGCCACAATCAAGAGAAGTACGATGCTTCCCTCGTGAGAAGGAACAATGGGTTTAACTGCACTATCCGTCTGTGCATCCAACGAAATTGAAAAAAAACTTGTCATAACAAAAATTGCCAGCGATCTCAAAATGAACTTTACCTGCATAAAATATATTAATACCTTTTTATCTTTTATTGTTTCAAAAAAACTATTTCCGTTTTAAGAAAGTTAGATTCTTTTCAAGTTGCTTGCTAAATTCCCCAATCCTTGCATTCTCCAGCATATTATAGAGGTCTTCCCGAACTTTCTTAAATTCATAGTGTATAGGGCATGGCTTGATCTCAGAGCAATTTTTAAGGCCCAGGCCGCAGCCGGTAAAAAGTTTATTTCCATCAATTGCTTTAACGATATCTGCTAAAGAACAATGAGACGATTCTTCTTCAAGATAAAAACCACCCGTGGGTCCTTTTAAAGATTGAACAAGCCCTTTACGGCTTAAGTCCTGCAAAATTTTTGCAATAAAATATTCAGGAGCGTCAATTGCTTTAGCTATTTCCTTTATCCCCACCCTGATCCCTGCTTTTGATTTTTGGGCTATAAAAATCATTGCCCGGATGGCGTATTCTAAAGTTTTTGAAAACATTTATTCCTTTTATAATGCAAAGGTAAAAAAAAGAAGTAATAAAGGATAAAAAAGTCTTTTATTTAGCAAAATATATCTGGTAAAATTTTCTGAGGAATATCAAAATATCATTCAACAATTATTTTACCTTTCATTACCTGATGAATAGCACAAAAATAATCAGAGTTGATTTCAACTACCATTTTCCAGAACGCACCTGCTGTAATATTGGAAGAAGTCCATGCTTTTTTATTTTCTTCGGTTACACAATGAGTAACCATATCACGATTAACCCACATAATAGTATCTCCTTTCTTTACAGAAATTTCTTCCGGTTGAAACTTCATGTCTTTTATTTCAACAACATGCAATTGTGGCTCCGAGGGGCCGGGATATACAGGATTAGAAACGGTTGAATCAGATACAGGCACTTTGATAGCCCTTTCTTCAGGGGTGGCGCAACCATACAGAAACAAGAGGAGAAATATATACCGAAACCCTATTTCTCCCCATTTTAAACTTGTCTTCATTATTTTGCAAACTCCTTTTGTACCATTTCAGCATGGGCTAAATGCGCTTTCAGCGTAGGCACTACATCCTGTAATAATTTTTTTAATTCTGCATTTTGGCTTTGCGGTATCAACAAATTTTCGACAGCGTCGATAACGGCTTTATGATAAGCAACTTCATTATCTATATAAGCTTTATCAAAGGCTTTTCCGGATTTTGAATTCAACTGTTTTTTTGTTTTTGCTGCATCAGACAAAAGCTTTTGGCTTACTGCATTATCTTTTGGAGTAACTCCTAATTTAGTAACCAATGCTACGGCCTGTTTAATTACTGCTGTGTGATCGTCGCTCATAGTTTGCGCAAACTTTAAGACATCAGCATTTTTTGATTTTGTCTTCGCAATCTTTGCGTAGTTAACATCTATTTGATTAGCAACAACAGCAACAGAAGCTATTTCCGGATCAGTAAGTTTTGGGGTTACCTGTGCGTACGCAGATCCGAATACTATCATTGCAAATACAGTAACTGCACTAATTGGTTTCAGGATTAGTTTCATAATATTTATTTTTAAAAAATTAAAAAATTAGTTATACACCAATAGAGTAGCTCAACGCAAAAAGGTTACAATAAAAATGGAAAATTTGAAAAGGTTAAAGGCAGCAGCTTTTTTACGAAAGTATTTTCTTCATTACCTCATTCACTATTTTGTCGCAATAGATAAGGTTGAATTCATAAATATCTTCGGGAGAGTATATCTTTTCTATTTCTTTCCGCAACATCATTTTGGCCCGATTCAACCTCACTTTTACATTAGATGTAGTAATGTTTAACAATTCAGCAGTATCGGCCACGCCTAATCCCGTTAGTTCTCTCAATGTAAATGTCATCCTGTAATCTTCAGGCAGATTTTTAAGAGCAGTCTCAATAACAATTTTTAATTCTTTATTGACAACAGTGCTGCCAGGGTTGCTATGGTTGGTGTTGAGAAACATTGCTCCGGAATTTTTGTTAACTGATATTTCTATAGTCGGTTTATTTTGATAACTGAGCTTTTGAGATTTATGATAACATAGATTCAGCATTATTCTTATAATCCATGTCTTAAAAGAAGAACGATTTTCAAACTTTGCGAGGCCTTGAAAACTATTAATAAAAGCTTCCTGCATTAAGTCTTCAGTATCCTGGTGATTGTAACCATAGCCTCTTCCTGTTTTATAAAGATCGGGATTATACCTCCGGATTAAAATCTCAAAGAGTTCTTTATTGCCCAACAAAATTTCCCGGATGACTGCTGAGTCAGGAAATTGCTCAACATTTTTATAAATGGTAGCGTAATTCATAACATAGTGTTTTGTCTTTCGAATACATCTTTGCTGGTTAACAGACACATCAAGACTTATTAGAGTGAACAAGCAACATAAAGGTTACACAAAAAACAAATTTTTATTACCAACAAATAAAATTCTAATCTCTGAAATATCATGCAAGTTCACCAATTGTTGTTCTATCTCCATCATTAGCTCCGCATAATTAAATGTGTTTATTTAAATTTTCGATATTCGTTTGTTTCAAAATAGCCGCGAACGCCGTTGTATGCTTCACTTCTTTAATTGATTTTGGAGATAATGGATTTTTAGAATGTTCTTTAATGGATAGCTGCAACCATTTTACATCGTGCCAGTTCCCAAGTTTATAAATGCCTTTTTCAAAAATACCTACTTCCTGAAAGCCCAGGTTTTTATGAAATGCTTCGCTTCTTGCGTTTGGCAGAACTATCCCTGCAAATACATTAATTACATCCTGGAGTTTAAGTATGTTGAATAATGACTGGTAAAGAGTTTTTGCAACTCCTTTGCCATAATAATGCGGGGAAAGATAAATAGTTGTTTCTGCTGACCATTGATGACCGTGGGCCAGCCTGTACCTATTAGCAAAAGTGTAGCCAATAATTATATTATTCACTTCACAAACCAAAACAGGATAATAAGCAGCTATATTTTTAATTTTTTTGGAGAAATCTGCCAGGTCAGGAACTTCATGTTCTGGTGTGATGGTAGTTGACGTAACAAAGGGTTTGTAAATTTCCAATACCTGGTTAATATCAGCATTTTTTATAAGCCTTATGATAGAATTATTTTTCAACTTAATGTCATTTTTTACAGAAGCTATACTTCACGTTTACGGTTGCTGCTCTAAATATGTTTTGAAATTACTTCTTCTTAATCAATCATATCCAGGAATTCACTTTTTATATCGTGCTGTAAAAACTTGCCTCCGTAATAAGAGGTTATTGTACTGCTGTTTGTATCTCTCACTCCTCTTGACGAAACACAAAAATGTACTGCATCAATAACAACGGCAACATCATCAGTCCGCAGTACCTCTTTCAATTCTTCTGCAATTTCGTTTGTAAGGCGTTCCTGCACCTGAGGCCGTTTACAATAATATTCTACTATGCGATTGATTTTAGAAAGCCCGATAACTTTCCCGCTTGAGTAGTAAGCAACATGAGCTTTACCAATAATTGGAACAAAGTGATGTTCGCAATACGTATAAATTGTAATATTTTTTTCTACAAGCATTCCATTATAGTTGTACTTATTTTCAAAAAGAGTAATACCGGGTTTATTATGAATATTTAACCCGCTGAATATTTCTTTTACATACATCCTGGCAACACGGTCAGGGGTATCTCTCAGGCTATCATCATTTATATCAAGCTCTAATAAAATCATTATTTGCTTAAAATGCTCACGAATTAATTTTATTTTAGTTTCATCTCCCAGGCCATCTGTATTTGTGTGCTGTAATCTTTCAATTGGAGTGTCAGCTATATTTCCATTGATTTTTTTTAATTCTATTTCATTACAATGCACCGAAAATGTATTTCCATTTTGCTTCATGAGTTTCAATTAATTTTATTAGTGTATTTTATAAATTAGAGTAAGTGAACAGGGGAAGGTTACAAAACTATAAGTTAGAAATTTATTGTAAGGGCAGAGGATCACAAATAACCTTTTTAAAATACATTTAAGGTTACATTGAAAATAATTAGAAAAATATCCTATTCTATACAACTAATTTTTCCAATCTTTTCTCTTTTAAAATTGCTATGTCTTTTCCGGATAAACGAACAATTTTCTCTTTTTCTAATTCAGTAATCATCCTGAAGAAAGTTTCGTAGGGTGTTTTTGTATTAGATGAGGATCAATAGTGAATTGAAAAAAATTAACATGTTTAAAATAACTATTAAAGAATATGTAAATCTTTAGAATTTATGTCTCCTATATTTTCCAGCAAGAATTTGCCCATATAAAAATCATATTTTTGCGGCGTGAAAAGATACTTAAAAATTATTGCCATACTTAGCGTAGCACTTGTGTACTGCTTTGCTATAAGCATATACTGCAATGCTTTTAATGCCGGTTCTTCTTTTTCGCAACTTACAACTTCGCAAAACCAACTTTATAAATCTGAAGTTTCATCAAACTTATTTTGCCATACAACCCAATCAGAAAGTTCGGTCTTTGCAGGTAGCCATATATCCTTTCCTTCTTTAAAAAATTCTTTGAGCACATTTGCTGCCTGCACCAATGCAACAGAGAAATTATTTTTCAGCGCATTTTCACAGTACAACTTTTATGCACAAAATTTATTGATCCGGTTAAAACAAACCGACTTTATTTATCCCTCCCATAACTTCTGGTAATCCATTTTTATTTATGCCTTGATAATAACAAGGCAATTGTATTTTCCTTGTTGCAGGTGTGAAATTTATTTTTATGCCTGTCACGATAATGTATTATTAAAAAATAAAAAAAATAAAATGGATTCAGGAACAATAATTATCGCAATGCTATTTATACTTGTTTGCTCCATACCATTTGTAATAATGGGCAGAAACAGCAAGAAACGAGAAAAGCAATTTTTACGAACCCTTTTAGAGATAGCAGGTAAAAATAATGGCAAGCTTTCTAACCACGATTTTTTGACTCACGCGGCAATAGGAATAGACGATGATGCCAATATGATTTTCTTTGTAAAAAAAGCAAACAATATGGAAACGCATCAACTGGTAACTTTACATGAAATTCAAAAATGCAATATGATAACTGCAACCAGGAACGGAAGCAATGAAGATGGTCTCTTTAAAATTATAGAGAAACTTGAATTAGCATTTGAACACCGGGACAAACGCAAACCAAATACAGTGTTAGAATTTTATAATGCAGATTATAGCAGCCCAACTTTAACAGGAGAACTTCAGCTAATAGAAAAGTGGTGCAAGATGATAAATGATAAAATTGCCGCTTCTGCATCACAAGTAAAAATGATTGCGTAGGAAGTCACAACAAACTTTGTTTAGTTGCCCGCACAATATTTAAATAGTGTAGCAGTTATAAAATTGTTTGTTTAATCTTTTTAATGAGTCCTGCTATATTCCTGTTGCTGCCGACCGCACAGCCAGGATTAAATAGCAGGACTCATTATTATTTTACGGGTTCATCTTATTTGGCGAAAGCGCTTACATAACGTTCTCTTTCTTTTTAGTATTTTCACTTATTTAAAAATCTTGCAAAAGTTTCTGATTGTGTTTTTACAATTTCATTCTTTTATCCAACATTACTGATTGCGCAAGCATGACTTGTACAATTTGAAAACTATAAAAAACAAGATGCTTAATTAAATCATTAAATAACACAGGAGAAAGATACATGAAGCTGGAATTGATTAAACCTAATAAAGCGCTTAATAAGGCTTACCTCAAAGAAAAGGTAAGTCGTAGCAATATAGAATTATTTAAGAAGAACCTACAACAATTACTCAGCCGGATAAGTGAACAGGAAAGTGAGGAACACCTGAAAAATGTAATAGCCGGTTTTTTAAAAGATACCTGGTACAAAGATCAATTTGAAATAAACACCAAAGACAGAAACGACCTCGTAATTCATACAGGCAAAACAACAAAAGAACCTGCAGGTGTTATTCTGTGCGAATCGTTTCACTAAATTAATTTTGAATTCGGTTTGTTTACAACTTTGCAATCACAACCCTTAAAAAAATTAAAAGAGATTGACTTTGTTATCAAATCAATCTCTTTACATGTAATTGAAAAAAAGTGACCGCGTTAGGATTCAAACCTAAAACCTTC
>Ga0207695_10011289_pt1 | contig 10830 bp, 6 predicted proteins | sample KBSC54metaG_FD_184354 | JGI IMG/M metagenome (GOLD analysis project Ga0207695, IMG submission 184354) | Corn rhizosphere microbial communities from Kellogg Biological Station, Michigan, USA - KBS C5-4 metaG (SPAdes) (version 2) | ecosystem: Host-associated > Plants > Roots > Rhizosphere > Soil... | reverse complement strand
CGCTTGCTCCACCTCGCGATGATCAAAACGGAAAATCAGAATGTCGATACTCCGCTTAGCTGCGTCCAGGCCGTGGATTAACGCCGAAATCCCGTCCTCCGGTTCCACCAGTAAACGGACCACACCCGGGCGCGCGGCAGTCTTTGAGATCGTAGTTTTCGCCTTGGCTCTTGGCACTGCATTTGCTCAAGCAAGGATATGGCCACGCCTCATCAAAACCGGAAACCTAATATTTCCAAAAGCTTGCGTGCGATCCCCTGCCTCTTTTTATTGGCGGTCCTTACGGCCCCGGCACAGGAGCGCCCGGACTCCCACGCGGTCTCGCAGTCCCCGGAAAAAACTACCAGTGCGGCGCCCATTCTCTGGCAGGACCCGGCTGATATCACGTCCCGCGATCTCCGCTTCGGCCAAGGCGGTGAAAGCCACGCGCCACAAGGTACCGTCTTCCATTTCGTAAAAGAAGACCTCTCCGGCACGAATCCTAAAATCATAGTGGCCGACCAAGCCGGCCAAAAATGGAAAATGAAACTGGGTGCGGAAACCAAGCCCGAAGTCGCAGCCTCCCGCTTGGTCTGGGCCGTCGGTTACTTCGCCAATGAAAACTACTTCCTGCCCCAACTTCAGATCACCGGCCTGCCCGCCCACCTCCACCGCGGGCAGCACTTCATCTCCTCCGGCGGCGAAGTCCGCGACGCCCGCCTGCAGCGCATGGACAAGTCCGAAGAAAAAGACGGCAACTGGAAATGGAAGCAGGATCCCTTCACCGGCACCCGCGAACTCAACGGCCTGCGTACCCTCATGGCGCTCATCAACAACTGGGATCTCAAAGACGTCAATAACAAAATTGTCATTGAAAAAACCGCTGGCGTCCCCAGCGAGATTTACTACGTGAGCGATCTGGGAGCTTCCTTTGGCCCCTCCGGCATCGTCCTGGGCCTAAGCAAATCGCGCGGCAATCTCGAAGCCTACCGGTCCTCGCGCTTCATCACCAAGCTCACCCCGCAGTATGTGAACTTCGCTACTCCGCGCCGTGCCGCGCTCATTGAGCTAGTCAATCCGCCTCAATTCATCATGCGCCTTCGCCTCCGCTGGATCGGCCGCCACATCCCGCGCGCCGATGCCAAGTGGATGGCCGAATTGCTTCAGCGCCTATCCCCCGCGCAGATCCGCGACGCTTTTCGTGCCGCCGGTTATTCGCCCGAGGAAGTGGAGGGCTTCGCCACGGTCCTTGAGAACCGCATCGCTTCGTTGAATGATATGTAGTGGCTAAAGCTACTGCGCGAACTGCAGCTCGTGCAGCTCCGCGTAGAGCCCGCCCTTTTCGAGCAGTTGGTCGTGCGTCCCCTGCTCCGCAATGGCCCCGTCCTGCACCACGTAAATGATGTCCGCGCTCCGAATGGTAGCCAGATGATGCGCGATCACCATACAGGTTTTGCCCTTCATCAAGCGATTCAGCGCCTCAAACACCAGTTGCTCTGACGCTGCATCCAGCCCTGAAGTAGGTTCGTCGAGCAGCAGGATCGGCGTGTTGCGGATCACGGCCCGCGCGATCGCAATCCGCTGCCGCTGTCCGCCCGAAAGCGTCACGCCGCGCTCCCCCACCAGCGTGTCGTAGCCCCGCGGCATCTTATCGATGAACTCATCGGCGTTCGCTAGCTGCGCCGCCTTGATGATCTCCTCGCGCCTCGCCCCCGGCTTGCCGTAAGCAATGTTCCTCCAAATCGGCCCGTGGAACAGCAGAGTCTCCTGCAGCACAAAACTGATTTGTTCGCGCAGCGATTTCTGCGTATAGGTTTTGACATCCCGCCCGTCGATCTTCACCACCCCCGACAGCGGATCGTAAAACCGTGAGAGCAGCGAAAACACAGAGCTCTTGCCAGCGCCCGTCGGCCCCACCAGCGCCGCTATCTGCCCCGGCTCCACCCGGAGGCTGAGCCCCTGAAAGATAGGCCGCTCCGCCTCATACCCAAACGTCACGTTCTCGAATTCGATCAGCCCCTTGAATCGCGGAGCCGGCCTTGCCCCCGGCAGGTCCCTTACTTCGCTCTCCATGTCCAGAACTTCGCGGATGCGATCGTAACCCACCGCGGCTTTCGAATAGGCGTCCGTCATCTTCGAAAGATCCTGCATTGGCTTGTACATTTTGCCCAGGTACAAAATGAACACCACCAGCGACCCCGAAGACAGCGTCCCGTCCAGCACCATGCGCGCTCCAAACCACAGCACCAGGCTGGTGCCGATCGCCACGATGATCTCGACAATGGGATACAGTTTCGCCTTCAGCCCGCGTGCCCGCATCGCCAGTTCGACACTTTCCAGGCTCTCTTCTTCCAGGCGCCGCTCCTCATAATCCTCGCGCGCGAAGGCCTTCACCACATGCATCGACGTCAATACTTCCTGGATCACCGACGCGATTTTGCCCTCCTGCTCCCGCACCTGCTTCGAGGACTTCTTGATCAGCCGCGTATAGTGATACACCACCAAAAACAATACCGGAACCACGGAGAGCGCAATCAGTGTGAACTTCCAGTTGATGTAGAACATCACGCCGATCATCCCCACCAGCGTCAGGCTATTGATCAACGCACTCAGTAATCCGGTAGTAATGAAACTCTGGACCGAATCGATATCGCCGGTAATGCGGCTCGTCAAGTCGCCCGTCTTTGCCTGGTCGTGGAACGCCAGTGACAGCCGCTGCATCCGCGAGTACAGCCGTCCCCGCAGATCATGCATTACCCACTGCCCGACACTGGTGGTGAAGTATTTCTCGTAGTACGAACACAACGCCCCCACCATCGCGATAGCCAGCGCGGCCGCGGCCGCGAACAGCAGAACGCCGTGTTTATCGCCTGCTGAAATTCTGAGAATGAACGGATTCAGCCAGCCATGGATCTGCCGCTCCCGCAAAACATTGTCGAGAACGATCTTGAGCGGCCAGGGGCCCAGCAGATTGGCGATGCTCTCCCCAACCGCCGCCAGCAACCCTAATGTTAAAGCCTTGGAATGCGGCGCGAGCAGGTCCCGAATAAATCGAGGATCCGATTTCGCCACTGATTCAGGCTCTCCGGCCCAACGCGGTAACCAGCGATAGCAGGAAGAAAATCAGGAATAGAAAAAAGATAACCTTAGCGATGCCCGCCGCCGCCAACGCGACCCCCGTGAAGCCGAAGATCGCCGCCGCCAGCGCCACCAGTATAAATATCAGACCCCAGTTCAGCATTCTGTTTCTCCTCCGCGACTTACCATGTCACCATTCGCAATCCGCGTTTGGTTCAAGCAGCGATCTGGCACTCCCCGCCGGCCTTCACCCGGCTGACCCGGTTGCCCGTTTCCCGCTCCTTGATGCGCGATTGCACCGACCGCCGCGCGCGCAGCAGTCGAATCCGCACCGCCGTGTAACTTATGCCCTGCATGCGTGCGATTTCTTCAATCGGATGCCCTTCTAGGTAGTCTTCAAACAACCGCCGGTCGCTGGGCCGGCACCACGCCAGAAACCGCTCCAGGTCGATAGCCCCCAAGTTGACATCCGAGTTGGTAGGCAGCTCGGTAAGCGGCATCTGATGGTTCTCGCTGCGCATCACGCTGCGATAGCAGTTGAGCGCGATGGTGTTGACCCAAGTGGTCACCACGCTTTCGTTGCGCAGTTGATTAATTCTTTCCCATCCTTTCGCCCAGGCGGCCTGAGCAGCTTCGCGTGCGCACTCATTGCGCGCCCCTCGCGAAAGTAGCAGCCGGATCGTGCGATCGAAGCCACGCTGGTAAGCCTCTCCATATGCTTCCACTGTCATTGCTCTTAAAACTCCTCGCAGGCTTCACTTGCACTTCGGAGTCCACGGCGCATCTGTACGTGAGTCCAGCGTGTATCTCCAATGCTGGCCGCAAGTTTTACTGTTTTGAATGCACCCGGGGTAGAAGCTGCACGCGCGCGCAACGAGCTTAACTGACCGCCTGCCGGTCAGTACGTTCGCGTTCGCCGCGGCTTTCCCGGATCTCGTTAATCCGGTTGTGCAGCGTGCGCAAACTGATTCCCAACATGGCCGCGGCGCGCTTTCGGTTTTGATTCACATAGCGCAAGGTGAGTTCAATGAATGCAATCTCGACGGCCGACAGCGGTATCCCCGGGCGCAAAGTGAGAGTTTCCACCGGAAAGTTCTGCGGGGCGGGTTTGGGAGCAGCGGGAGCCGCCGGTGGCGTCGCATCCAGTTGCACATGTTGCCCTTCAATAGGCCCGGACCCCGCCAGAATCGTGGCCCGTTCGATCACATTGCGCAGTTCCCGAACATTGCCTGGCCACGCATATTCGCGGCACCGCTCCAGTACTTCAGGAGTGATCGAGGTGATGCTGGTCCCGTGTTTCTCGTTCAGCAGCGGAATCATGGAATCGATCAACAGAGGAATATCTTCTACCCGCTTGCGCAAAGGCGGCAGCTCAATCTGAAACACGTTGAGCCGGTAATATAAATCTCCGCGCAGCTGGTTCTCGCGCAGCGCTTCGTCCGGGTGCCGGTTGGTTGCGGCAATCACCCGCACGTCCACCGGTATCTCCGTCTTCCCGCCCAGCCGCCGGACACTATGTTCCTCCAGAGCGCGTAGTAGTTTCGATTGAGTGGCCGGCGGCATCTCCGTGATTTCATCCAGGAACAACGTCCCGCCTTCTGCTTGCTCGAAACATCCCGGACGCCGCTCAAAGGCCCCCGTAAAAGCGCCTTTTTCGTGCCCGAACAGTTCACTCTCAATCAGCGTCTCCGGGAGCGCCGCGCAATTCACCGCCACAAACGGCTGGTTCGCCCGTAGACTTAAGTTATGAATTTCGCGAGCTGCCAGTTCCTTCCCCGTCCCGCTTTCGCCGATCAGAAGAATCGACACCGATCGCGGCGCTGCCTGCCGGATCAGCGAAAATACATCCTGCATCGCAGCCGAGCGCCCCACCAAACGCCCGAACGACGTTCGCAGCACTAGATCGCGTTTCAGGCTCTCCGCTTCGCGCAGCAGCCTGCTATGCTCGATCGCGCGCTGTAATAGCGGCTGCAAAGCGTCCAGTTTCACCGGCTTTTCTAAAAACCAATACGCTTCCAGATCGCGGATCACTGACAGCGCTTTTTCCAGACTCCCAAAGCCCGTCAACACAATCGCCGGAATCGCCCGGCCCCGCTCCCGCAGCGTGCGCAGGAATTCGAAGCCATCCATCCGCGGCATCATCAGATCGGTGACGATCACATCCGGCGCCCATGAAACCAGCTTATCCAGCGCTTCCTGGCCATCGCCCGCCGTAGCCGTGATGAAACTCTCTTTCGAAAGACGCGCCGCCAGCTGATCCCGCATCTCCGCATCGTCGTCGACCAGCAATACCCGCCCCGGCTCTCCGGAAATGATTGGATCGGCCACGCTCTCAATATCGCGGCTTGCGCTAAAGCTCATATAAGCTACGCAGCGCGCCTGCTGCGGTTGAATTCATCGAGCGCCCGGTCTAACATCTCAACTCGCGTGTTGAGATCTCGAATCCCATCGAGCAGCACGCGACTGTTGCTCACTTCCAGCTTTGAATTGAGTTTTTTCGAGAGACGCTCTTCCAGATGACGGATGCCCATCAACTCATCCGCGATCCATGAGACCTTGCCGAACACCCCTGAATTCCGGCCGTTCTCTGGGTTCTTCTTTTGGACATTCATGCGTTTCGTCCTTGCATCTGGAGCGCCAATCTCCCGATGCCTTAAACCCATGCAATTTTTGCATGGAAAACGCTGTCAGAATTGCCGGACCCTCCCCGAAATCAACAGCCGCCCTAGCGTTCTCAGTCCTTTCCGGCTGGCATTACAGTTGCCTTAGGAGTACTAAGAACATCACCGCAAAACGCGGCCGGAGAAGAAAATGCTTGGATGGTTGACGGTATTCGCTTTACTAACTGTGTGCAGTCTCATAGCAATGTTGTTGGGAGGTGCTGCTGCCATAGTACCGGCCGTCTCAGCCAGTGCATCTTTTGCGCTGCTGTTTTTTCTATGTCTATTAACGCGTGCACTTCGCGGCCGCGTATGATCGGACTTGCCCATGCCAGGCAAGCCCAGTCGCGTCGTCGTAGCAATTTATTCCTCCAGTGAAGAGGCTGCACGCGCCTATAGCAGTGTCCGCGCCAAAGCCTCCAAAGTCGAAAGTCTGCTTCTCACCAGCGAAGCGGCGCCGCGCGCTCGCTCGCGCTTGAGCCGCTACGCCCCGTCACTCGCGGGAGAGGATGCGGTTCTCGTAGCCCCGCCGCCCTCCGACATTCAGTCCATCGTCAAGACCCTGCGAGGTACCGGCGAGCCTTCGATCTTCATGCTTACCGAGCATGTCCCGGAGCTGCCGCCCGTTCTCGCTGCTCCTCCCTTATCCATCCCGGAAATGGCGCGCCAATGCGCGGAGCACCGCAACCCTTCGCCGCTTTCGAAAAATCAAATCTTGGCCCGCGTGCGCGATAGCGAGACTCGCCTCGAAGCCGTGAATCAAAGCCTGGGCGAAGCCGCGCGCCTGGATCACACCCTCACCGCTTCCGCCGAATGGCTGCTCGACAATACCTATCTCATCCGCACCGGGATTGCGGACATTCGCCGCTCGCTGCCCAAAGACCATCCCCACATCCACGCTCGCCAATACGGTTATCTATTCGTCTCCGAGCTGGCCGCCGAACTGGTCCGCTACTCCGATCATTGCCTGGATGACGGCAACATCTCGCAGGCTCTCGTCGAATACCAATACTGGACCCCCCTTTCCATCGCCGAGCTCTGGTCCTTCCCCCTGCTTCTGCGCTTATCCGTCATCGAATCCCTGGCTGCGTTAGTCCAGCGCGTCGACCGCGCCCAGCAGCTTCGCGAGGCCGGCTACTTCTGGGCCAACCGCTTAGCCGCCAGCGCCCGCCGCGATGATGAAGCCTTTGGGCGCACTCTCCAGCAGCTCGAAACCGAATCGGTCGGCGCCGAGCCCTACTTCGCCACCTCTCTCCTCGAGCAGCTTCAGGACGAAGACCGCGCCCTCGCCCCCACCCAGCAGTGGGTGGAGGCCAAACTCGGCATGCCGCTCAGCGAAGTGGTCCGCGCCGAGCACAACCGCGAAGCCGCCGAGCGCGTCTCCATCGCCAACGCCTTCGGCAGCCTGCGCACGCTCGCGCGCCTCGACTTCACCAGAATTTTCGAAGCCACCAGTCTGGTCGAAGCCGCACTCCGCACCGACCCAACCCACGCCGGCAGCGACTTCGTTACCCGCGACCGCTCCCGCAAAGTGGTCGAGGAAATCGCGAGGCACAGCGCCACCGGAGAACTCGACGTAGCACGCCGCGCCATCGCCCTGGCCCAGCGTGCGCAAGGGCCCGCCGCGTCCGTGTCTTATTTCCTGTTAGACCAAGGAATCGCCGAGCTGGAGCGTGAAACCGGCGCTCGCATGCCGCTGCGCATCCGCACCATCCGCGCCCTCCGCCGCAATGCCACGCCTTTTTATCTCACCAGCACCATAGGCCTCACCGGATGGTTTCTCGCGCTCTCACTCACCGTCGCCTGGGCCGTCGGAGTCCGCCAGCCCCTCCTGCTCACCATCCTCGGCACGCTCGCGCTGTTCCCGCTCAGTGAACTAGCCATTCAAATCGTCAACGCCCTCGTAATCTCATTGCTCCCCCCCGACCCCCTTCCCAAAATGGATTTCAAGGAAGGCATTCCCCTGGAACACACCACCTTGGTGGTCGTGCCGATGATGCTCTCGAGCACCGACGTGGTGCGCCAGGAAGTAGAGAAGCTCGAAGTCCGCTTTCTAGCGAATCAAGAAACCAACGTCTTTTACAGCCTGTTCCCTGATTTCACGGATTCCCAGGAAGTCAATGCCTTCGGCGACACCGAAGTTCTCGCCGCAGCCCGCCAAGGCATCGAAGAACTCAACGCCCGCTATCCCGGCAACCGCTTTCTCCTGTTTCACCGCCCCCGCGTCTGGTCTGACAGCGAGCGCCGCTGGATCGGCCGCGAACGTAAGCGAGGCAAGCTCGAAGATCTCAATGCGTTGCTCTGCGGGGAAGGCGATCCTTCCATTTTGTGCGTAGGCGAGCTGCCCCGCTCCATCCCGCACGTAATCACGCTCGACGCCGACACCCAGCTCCCGCCCGAGACCGCCCGCCGCATGATAGAAACCGTGGCCCACCCGCTCAATCGCGTGGTGCTCGACCCCATCACGCGCGTCCGCTCCCGCGGCTTTACCATCATCCAGCCTCGCGTCAGCATCTCCCTGCCCGGCGCGACAGCCACCCATTTCACGCGTGTCTTCGCCGACACCTCCGGCACCGATCCCTATTGCCAAACCGTCTCCGATGCCCAACAAGACCTCTTCGGCGAAGCCATCTTCCACGGCAAAGCCATCTACGACGTCCGCTCTTTTCGCGATAGCGTCGGCCATCGCTTCCCGCCCGAAACTCTTCTCAGTCACGACCTCATCGAAGGCGCTTACGTGGGCGTCGGCCTGGCCAGCGACATCGAGCTCTTCGAGAACATGCCGTTCGACTACGCCACTTACAGCAAGCGCCAGCATCGCTGGATTCGTGGCGATTGGCAGATCGCCCCCTGGATGCTTTCGCGCGTCCCCACCGCCAACGGTTCGCTGGAGCGCAACCCACTCAGCGTCATCAACCGCTGGCGGATCTTCGATAACCTGCGCCGCAGCCTGGTCCCCAGCGCGTCTCTTTTGCTTTTACTGTTCGGCTGGCTAACCCTGAAAGCCCCCGCCGTCTGGAGCCTGGTAGTCGGCCTCGCCATCGCCATCCCCGCCGTCGCGCCCTTATTCGAACGCTTCGCCCGCTATCTGCAAGGTTCCATCCGCGGCTGGCGCGGCGCTTTCGACGAGCTCATTCGCGCCGCCGTCATGATCGCTTTCCTACCGCATCAGGCCTGGTTGTCTATCGACGCCATCTGGCGCGTCACCTATCGCCGCTGGATCAGCAACCACCACTTGCTCGAATGGCAAACCGCCGAAAGTGTTTCGCTCGCCCATTCGCATTTCACCTCCACCATGCGCCAGATGCTGATGGTCTCCGGATGCTCCATCATCCTCATGATCGTCATGCGCATCCAAAGCGTCTTCGCGCCCACCGCACTCTTTCTGATCTTGTGGGCCCTGTCGCCCCTGCTCATGCAATGGCTCGCGCGCCCCGTCCGCAGCCACAGCCGCCAGCGTTTCCAGAAAGCCAACAGCGCCTTTCTCCGCAGCTTGGCCCGCCGCACCTGGCGCTTTTTCGACGATCTTGTCGGCCCCGCCATGAACTGGCTGCCGCCCGACAACACCCAACTCTCGCTGCACATCGAAGTAGCCCCGCGCACCTCGCCCACCAACATCGGCTTCTGGCTAACCTCTGCGCTCGCTGCTCGCGACTTCGGCTATCTCACCGCCGACGATTTCTGCCGCCGCTGCACCCAGACGCTCGATACGCTCGACCGCCTGGAACACTACGAAGGCCACATCCTTAACTGGTACGACATCCAGACCCTAAAACCATTGGAGCCCCGTTACGTTTCTACCGCCGACAGCGGCAATCTCATCGCTTGCCTGTGGGTGCTCGAACAAGGCTGCCACGACGCCATTCGCGCCCCCGCCCTCGGCCAGCAATGCCTGCGCGGGCTCATCGATACCCTTTCGATCCTTCACGAATCCTGCGGCCCCACGCCTCTCGCCAGCGTCCACCTCCGCACCTTACAGCGCCTCTTGCGAGGGAAAGCCGAAGGCTACGGCCTGATCGGACGTCTGCGCCTCGCCATCGCTCCGCTCCAGCAATTACGCGAAATCGAGCGCGCCGCCGAACCCGCCTATTGGGCTTCGCGCCTCGAATACGAACTCAAATCCTGGATCGAAACCGTCGAGCTTTACCTCAAATGGATGGAGACGCTCATGCGTCCCCCCGAGGAGACCGTCCAGGTCTTAGGAAATCATGTCGCTCGCCTTCGCCGCCGTGCCGTGCGCGCCGTCCCCTCCCTGCACGCCTTAGCGTCGGGCCACTCCGGCCCCGTCGATGAAATCCTCACACGCCGCCTCGACCCCGCGCTGCCCTCCGAAGTCGCCGGATGGCTCAACCAGCTCGCCACCGAATATCAGGAAGCTCGCACCAATGCCGCCCGCTCCGTCGCCAACTTGCAGCGCTTGGCCGCCTCCGCCGAACGCCTCGCCAGCGGCATGAACATGCGCTTTCTATACGATCAACGCCGCCGCATGTTCGGCATCGGATATGCCGTTGGAACGCCCGTGGAATTCACCAGCCACTACGATCTCTTGGCCAGTGAAGCCCGCCTCGCCAGCCTGGTGGCCATGGCCAAAGGCGACGTCCCCGTTGAACATTGGTTCGCCCTGGGCCGCCCCCGCACTGCCTCCGCCGCAGGCCAAACCCTGCTCTCCTGGAGCGGCACTGCCTTTGAATACCTCATGCCCGTGCTCTTCACCCGCATGTTCGCCAACTCGCTTTTGGAAAACGCCTGCAACGACGCCATCCACCGCCAGATCGATTACGGCGAACACATGAAAGTGCCCTGGGGCATTTCCGAATCCGCCTACAGCGCCCTCGATGCCAGCCAGACCTATCAGTATCAAGCCTTCGGCGTCCCTCAACTAGCTTTGAAGCCCGGCCTCGAAGAAGAAGGCTTAGTAATCTCGCCATATTCCACGATGCTGGCACTCCCCGTGCAACCAGCCGCCGCCTTGGAAAATCTGAAGCACCTCGAAGAATTCGGTTTGCTAGGCCCCATGGGACTCTACGAAGCCATCGACTTCACCCGCGCCGCCGAACGCCACGGCGAGCGCGGCGTCGTCATCTACAGCTACATGGCGCACCACCAAGGCATG
>Ga0207695_10011288_pt1 | contig 10830 bp, 10 predicted proteins | sample KBSC54metaG_FD_184354 | JGI IMG/M metagenome (GOLD analysis project Ga0207695, IMG submission 184354) | Corn rhizosphere microbial communities from Kellogg Biological Station, Michigan, USA - KBS C5-4 metaG (SPAdes) (version 2) | ecosystem: Host-associated > Plants > Roots > Rhizosphere > Soil... | reverse complement strand
TCATGCCTGTAATCCATTGAATAGACTACACTTGCTCCAAAAGTCAGAAGTGGGCTATTTGTGGAAAAACTGTTGCTAACCCGACGCATCCACGGTCCGCTTTCCGTCTAAGGGTGCGGAACGTCAAGGCTTACTTATCGCCGATCCTCAGCAGCTGAAAGGGGTCGTCGTGACCGGGTTTTCCGAACTTTCTGCGCAAAACCCGGAAGCCTCCGAACCCTATTCCTACGATAATACTAAGGGCCCCAAGTACCCCCGTGAGGACGAAGACATTGAGAAACAGCTTGTACATCAATAGGCCCTGATTGACCGGAACCTTCTCATTCAACGTGAGATTCCCCGCATATTGGACCCGGGCCAGCACCCGTTCCGCGGCATCCTGATCGGGTGGCTGGACGATCGCAGCTACTAGCGGACCGCTCCGTTTGGCGATAGTACCAGGGAGTTTGGTGAATTCCTGCTCCCGTTCGCGGGCGATGTTGGGGGTCGGGTAGCTGAAAATGGCTAGGCTTAGCTCGCCTTTAGGCGTCCTGTAGCGGCCCAATTGGCCCTCGGTACCTAGGTGGAAGGCCGCCAGAGAAGGGGCGATCCTGGGTTCAAAGCGGGCCAGGGAGACTGGACCCAAGATATACCGCTCGGAATTAGGGATTAGGCCGTCCTGAGGAAGATAGCCGGCCAACGCAGGGAGGGGAGCATTGTCCAGTTGAGGGAGCTGGGTAAAAAGCAATTCCAGGTCCTTTTGTTCCGGGACGTCGCCAGAAACCTGAAAAACGTAGTTTCCGTACGCAAATAGGGCCCCGTCGGGGGTTTTGGCCGAAAGAGCGGATATCTTTGCCGGTGTAGCATTATCCGGCCGGCGGGCTTCGAATAATGCCAGGGCGCCGGTGGAGTCGCGGAGCCTCCAGGCGGCCGCCATAAAACGTTTCCCAGATGGTTTGTCAGGTATCGTGGTGTACTGCGCCTGTTCGGCGGAGATGAACCCGAATTCCTGATACAACGACGCATCGTCTGCCGCCAACGACTTAGTCGCGCCCCTGGCAAAGTCGCCGATGTGGTCCGGCAAAATGGCGGCGCGGAGCGGCAACGATGCGATAACCAGCAGGCTTAGCGCACAGGGCGCGGCGGTAAAGCGTGCAAGAAATCCTGCCGCCACACTCCGTTGTGCGCGTTTAAAACTTAGGCTCCGCAGCATTTTTTGTACTTCTTTCCGCTGCCACATGGGCAAGGATCGTTGCGGCCCACCTGCTTTTTCGCCAGGACGGGCTGTTTCGTAGTCGACCGTTCGCCGCCCACGAATTGCAGCTCGGCCAGTTCCTTTTCCTTCTTACGCTCGATTTTCCGCGTGAAGTCCATCACGGAATTCTGCGCGGCGCGCGATTCGAGCTGGCGCTGCTCGGCCGCAACCCCCACGGCTTCGGGCTCGTCTCCGTCCTCGTCTTCCTCATTCCACAATTCCGGATGAGGGACATTCGCGTCCGTGGGACCTTCGCTTCGCTGCAGGAAGAACAGGTAGCGTATCGTCTCATCCTCGATGCGATCCATCATGTCCTGGAACAGCACGTAGGATTCTTTCTTATACTCGACCAGCGGATCCTTCTGGCCGTAGCCGCGTAGCCCGATGCCTTCCTTCAGGTGATCCATCGACAACAAGTGATCTTTCCACTGGTTGTCGATGACGTTGAGCATGATCATGCGCTCGGTCTCGCGCAGCAGCGGCGCGCTGAGCATGTCTTCTTTTTCCTGATACTTCTTGTTGAGCTGCTCGAGAATATCCGCCTCAGCCTGGCTGCGATGCAGGTCCATCAGGCCTTCGGTGCGAATCTTGACCCCGAATTGCGTGAGCACGTCGGTTTCGAGGCCGGTCCAATCGTAGTTGCTGGGGTGCGTTTTCTCAGGCAGGCGTGCATCGACGAACGAACCCAGGATGCCCTCGATGATTTCGCCGACGCGTCCTTTCTGGTCGTTGCCTTCCAGCAGGCCGCGGCGCATGCTGTACACCGCCTGGCGCTGCTTATTCATCACGTCGTCGTATTCGATGATATGCTTGCGGGCGGCGAAATTCTGCGCTTCCACGGCCTTCTGCGCGGCTGCGATGCGCTTGGTGATCATCTTGCTCTCGATCGGCACATCTTCTTCCATGCCGAGCCGCAGCATCAGGTTCTGCATGCGCTCGCCGCCGAAAATTCGCATCAGATCGTCTTGCAGCGACAGGTAAAAGCGAGCAGACCCGGGATCACCCTGCCGTCCCGACCGTCCACGTAGCTGATTGTCAATACGCCGGGAATCGTGCCGCTCCGTGCCCAAAATGTGTAGGCCGCCCAGCTCGACCACTTCGTCATGCTCCTGTTGCGTCTCAGCCTTAAACCGGGAGAAAACTTCATCCCATTCCTGGCGTTCCGGCGATCCGACGGCCGCGGTCTGCATGGCGTCGGGATCCTTATTCTCCTTGCGCAGCCGCTCCTTGGTCATGAACTCGGGATTACCGCCGAGCAGAATATCGGTACCGCGGCCAGCCATGTTAGTCGAGACTGTGACCACGCCCTTGCGTCCCGCCTGCGCCACCAGGAACGCTTCACGCTCGTGGTTCTTGGCATTCAAAACTTCGTGCCGGACACCCATCTTGCTCAAGATCTTCGAGAGCTTTTCCGATTTTTCGACGGACACGGTGCCCACCAGAATCGGCTGTCCGGTGGCGTGAATCTGCTCGATCTCTTTCGCCGCGTTGCGGAATTTCTCTTCTTCCGTGCGATACACCATGTCCTGGAAATCCAGGCGCTGCAAGGGGCGATTGGTCGGGATCTGGGTGACTTCCAGCTTATAGATGCTGTCGAATTCAGCCGCTTCCGTATCGGCCGTGCCGGTCATGCCGGCTAACTTTTTATACATGCGGAAATAATTCTGGAATGTGATGGTCGCCAGTGTCTGGTTCTCGCGCTGGATCTTCACGCCTTCTTTGGCTTCGACGGCCTGGTGTAGCCCGTCCGACCAGCGCCGGCCCGGCATCAGACGGCCGGTGAATTCGTCCACGATGATGACTTCATCGTCCTTCACCACGTAGTCTTTATCCCGCTGGAACAGCACGTGCGCCTTGAGCCCCTGCTGCACGTGGTGGTTGACCTCCATATTGGCGGCTTCATAGAGATTGCCCATGCCCAGCAGCCGCTCGATCTTGAGGGAACCTTCTTCCGTCAGCGCTACGCTGCGGTGCCGCTCGTCAACGGTGTAATCGCCCGTGGTCCATTTCTGGCCCGGCTCTTTGCCCTCGATCACTTCGCCGCGAATCAGGCTGGGGATCAGGCGATTGATCTTGTAGTACTTATCGGTGGACTCCTCGCTCGGACCCGAAATAATGAGCGGCGTACGCGCTTCGTCGATCAGGATCGAGTCCACTTCATCGACGATGGCGTAGTTGAACATCTTGAACTGGGTGCCCTTACCGTCGACGGCGGGCACAATTATGGGTTCGATGGTGCGCTGTACACACTCGGCGATCCGGAACTTCATGTTGTCGCGCAGGTAATCGAATCCGAATTCGTTGTTGGTTCCGTAGGTGATGTCGGCGGCGTAACTGTTGCGGCGCTCGCCGTCATCCAGATCATGTACGATGACGCCGACGCTCAATCCCAGAGCTTTGTAGATCCGGCCCATCCATGCCGAGTCGCGTTCTGCCAGATAGTCGTTCACCGTGACCACGTGAACGCCAAGCCCCGAGAGCGCGTTCAGGTATACCGGCAGCGTCGCGACTAGAGTCTTCCCTTCGCCGGTCTTCATCTCGGCGATTTTGCCGCGATGGAGCACGATGCCGCCGATCAACTGGACGTCGAAATGCCGCATGTTGAGGATGCGGCGGCCAGCTTCGCGCACGGTGGCGAATGCTGGGATCAGGATATCGTCGAGCGAAGCGCCCTGAGCGAGTTGTTCCTTGAATGTGACGGTCTGCGCGGCGAGTTCCTGATCCGAGAGTTCCTTAATGCGGCCCTCCATATCGTTGATGGCCGCGATCAGAGGGCGCATCGCCTTGATATCGCGCTCGTGCTTGGTGCCGAAAACCTTGCCCATCACTGACTCGAAGTCCATAATTGAGCCTCCCGGTGTTAAAGATTAAACTTGCGGTTGAAATACGGATCGGGTTGCGAGTTGATGGTTTTTTAGCAGCGAAGCTGAACGAGATGCTGCGATCGTGGGGAGAAGGGAACTACGGTTTGGCTCGCGACCATCCACAACGAATGCCGCAGAGGAGTCTCGGCCAAAGCAATGATGGGGAAGATAGCCTGAGGCGACGGCCTGTCTGCGCGGACATTTAAAGCCGACGATTCGTCCATCGGTGTCGCCACCGACAGCAACAGACGAGTCAGCGAATTCGACTTGTGTTCGTTCGAAACAGCGGGCCCCTGGGCGATGATCGCCGATAGGGCCGAAAGGCCGAGCAGCGGAGCCAAAGTTACCAGGATAATTCGCCCGAATCGCACGGAAGTCCTTCTATTTGTGATTTTAGCATAGGGCGGCTCCGCGATTTGAGGGTGAGATAATCGACCAAGAATGCTTGGCGATCTCAAGCACGCTCTGCGCGGGTTGCGCCGGGCTCCGGTCTCCGGCGCGGTCATCATTCTTCTGCTGGCCTTGGGAATCGGCGCGAACACCATCATCTTCAGCCTCATAGATGCTCTGCTGTTGCGGCCGCTGCCGGTCCAGCGGCCCCAGGAACTAGTGCAGTTGATGAATCTGGGAGGCATCGTTTATCCCGAGTTTCCACGTGTTGTTTGCCACATGATGCGTAGTGATTCACCCCCGGCGCTGTCCGAGGTCGCCTGCGAAGGAGAATTGGATCTCGCAATCTCCGATCGCTCGCAGATCGAGCGGATCCATGTGAACGTCATTTCCCCCAATTACTTCAGCTTGCTCGGCGTGAGTGCTCTCTATGGGCATCTACCGTCGCTCCCTGACGAAGCAGTCCTGAGTTACCCCTTCTGGCAGCGCTGGTTCGCGTCGGACCGCACCGCTTTGGGCCGTAAACTTCTGCTCGATGGACATCCGTTCACAGTGGCGGGAATTCTGCCGCAAGGGTTCAATGGAATACAGGCCGATACAGGACCGGACGTTAGAATTACGGAGGCGGGCGAGGATACGCTTTCGCGCGGCGATGCGGTGGCGTTCCCATGGGTGTTCGGCCGGCTGCGCTCCGGCGCCACGCTTGCCGAAGTAACCGCGCAATCGGAGACGGTCCTCTATGCGGCGTCGACGGCCGCTCGGAAATCTCGCGACAAACTGAAGGCAGTCGCCATCGGGTCAGGATCATCCGCGTTGCGCGATCGATTCTCGGCGGCACTCGTTCTTCTGATGGCAGGCACGATTCTGCTTCTCCTGATCGTGTGTGCCAATGTGGCCGCGCTGATGCTGGCGCGCGCTACGGCACAGAGTCGCGAGACCGCCGTCCGGATCGCCGTAGGAGCCACACGCCGAAGATTGCTGCGGCAAGTAGCGACCGAGAGTGCGGCGCTAGTGCTGGTTGGCGGAGCCCTGGGAGTTGCGCTGGCTTACGCGGCCATGCCATTGGTGATTCGTGCAATGCCGCCGATCCGAGACCGGGCCGCGGTGTCTCATCCCCTGATCCTGGATATTTCGCCCGACGTACGGATTCTCACGTTTAGCTTGGGCATATGTGCGGGGGCCGCATTCCTATTTGCTCTGGCGCCCGCGGCGGCATCGGTAGCCGTGGACGTAAACGAAACCCTGAAGGCCGCACGGAGCAGCCCTAAAATTGCTCGGTCGAGAGGTGTCCTGGTCGCCGCGCAAGTGGCCCTTTGTACGATCCTGCTGTTGGGTGCCGGTCTACTGGTGCGCACTCTCCGGCAACTGCGTTGTCTCGACGCAGGTTTCGACTCCCAACACGTGGTTACGTTTTCGTTGGAGCCGCAGATGGTTGGCTACACGCCCGAAAATGGCCGTTCTTTGGAGGAGCGGTTACTGGAGCAGGTACGGTCGCTGCCGGGAGTCGTGTCGGCGAGCTATGCCGGCCGCGGCGTTATGCGTGGCACAGGAATAAAGACCACACTCGCGCCCACAGGCGTTCCAACCGGCCCAGGCGACGCTCTCAATACCAGCATGAATGGGGTCACCCCGGACTATTTTGAGACCATGGGAATCCGTATTTTGGCGGGCCATGGATTCACCGGTCGCGAGCCCGCTGGCGCACCAACATCGGTCGTGGTAAATCAGGCCTTGACGCGCCGCTTCTTTCCCGGTCGGGACCCGCTGGGACAGCACCTCGGCGGAAATGTTCCCGCGCAGCCAGCATACGAAATCATTGGTGTAGCGAGCGATGCCAAATACCGCTCGCTTCGGGAGGAAATTCCGCCGACGTTGTACCTGCCCGAGACCCTCGGCAATCGTGCCACGATCTTGCATGTCCGCACTGCGAACGACCCCAGCGGAATCATCAACGCTGTGCGGGGCGCGCTCCGCTCGCTCGACGCGCGCCTTCCATTCTATGAGATCCATACCTTGCAACAGGAAGTAGACGGGTCGCTTTGGCAAGAACGGCTGGTGGCTGCGTTGTCCTCCGTTTTCGGACTGATGGCTGCCATTCTAGCGGGCGTCGGACTGTACGGCATGCTGGCTCAAGCGGTTGCGCAGCGGAGGCGCGAGATCGGGATCCGCATGGCGCTAGGGGCTCTGCCGGGAGCGATCATCCGGCTGGTCACTTGGCAAGCGATGACGCCTGTCGTAGCGGGCGTTGTTACCGGCTTGGCCGCTTTTGCGATCGCGGCCCGATGGATAACCAGCCTGCTTTACGGCGTGCGCCCGGCCGACCCAGCCATAGTCACTCTCACGGTTGCATTCGTGGCATTGCTGGCGGCTGGCGCCATAACAGTGCCGGCATGGCAAGCGGCGTGGGTCAATCCGTCGAAGGCCCTGCGAGAGGAAAACTAGCGGAAGCAAATTCCCGCGAGTGATAACCTAGAAACAGAATGCTCCCGAAGCTTATTTCGATCGGAAGCTTTTACCTTCCGACCTATGGCGTGATGGTCGCGCTGGCTTTTCTTGCTGGGCTCGCGATCACCGTGAAGCTGGCCCGCCGCAAAGGCCTGAATCCCGAGTTGGTGACGAACCTGGCGGTCTACGTGGCGTTAGCCGGAATGCTGGGCGCCAAGATCCTGATGATCGTGTTCGATTGGCATCGCTACATGGCGAATCCGAGCGATATCTTCTCTCTAGCGACCCTCCAGGCCGCGGGCGTTTTTCAAGGCGGGCTGATTCTGGCGCTGGTCACCGCGATCATTTATATGCGGAAGCAGCGTTTGCCCCTGCTCGGTACATCGGACGCATTTGCCCCCGGGCTCGCGCTAGGACATGCCATAGGCAAAATTGGCTGCTTCGCCGCAGGATGCTGCTGGGGCATTGAAACCAAGGTCCCATGGGCGGTAAGGTTCCACGATCCGGCGGCCTACGCGCTCACAGGAGTCCCGCTCGAGATCCCGCTGCATCCTTCGCAATTGTACGAATCGGGTTCGGAAGCTCTGGTGTTCGCGTTCCTCTACTGGCGATTCGGAAAGCCCCACGCGCCCGGCCAGATCATCGGATTGTACTTGGTGACCAGTTCGGTTCTTCGGTTCCTGATCGAGTTCACGCGCAATCATGAGCAGGCGCTCCCGTTCGGCCTGCCTCTCTCGATTACGCAGTGGATCGCCATAGGGCTGGCCGCCGCGGGTGCGGTATTACTGGCCCGGGCACGCCGTCCCGCGGGGATCGTTCCCAATACCAAGCAGCCGGTACACGCCTAAATAAACCTGACCTTTCTGCCGATCCTTCCCGCAGGGATGCGTGTGCGCCAAAAGGGATTTGTCTTAATCGCGATGTCCGTCGCGATGGTACTGATGCTGGCCGTGATGGGCCTGGCTTTCGATTTCGGCCGCATCTACATCGCCCGCAACGAAGCTCAAGTCTTCACGGACGCCGCCGCCATGGCAGCTGCGTCGAAACTGGATGGAACTAACCAAGGGTTGGATCGGGCGCGCCAAGCCGTCGGGCGATTGCCAATGCGCTGGAACCTCGGCACTAAAGCGTTCACCGGCGTAGTGGTCGAGTTCAGCGCGGATAAACAGAGTTGGGCCCGGGTCACGGCTCCCGACAATCAAGTTGAGATTACTTTCCTGCGCGCCGTCGGCGGACCAGCCGTGTTCACAGTTCCCGCGCACAGCGTAGCTGCGGCAAACCCCGTGAGGCTGATCGAATGAGGCGGGTAAACCAGCGCGGCCATGCCATGATCGAACTCGCCGTATCAGCGGCTGTGATGATGTCGTGCGTCGCGGGAACGGTGCAGTTCGGTTATACGTTTTATATCTATAACGAGTTGGTGACCGCCGTGGGCAATGGTGGCCGATACGCAGCGATGCGGACGTACCGGTCCGCCGGGCAGCCCGACATCGAGAAAGGTGAGGCCGCGATCCGGAATATGGTGGCGTTCGGCGATAGTCGCCCTGCGCCAGATGCGTTGCCTCAGGTTGCGAATCTCAAGCCGGAGCAAGTGCGAGTGGAATGGGTCATGGATGAAGCCGGGAGACCGGCCGCCGTGAGCGTCTCGATTGTCAATTACACCGTGGACGCGGCTTTCGGAATGTTTCGCTTCACTGGAAAGCCGGCCGTCGAGTATCCGTTCGTGGGGCGATTCGCGCCGTCGGAGAGCGAGCCGTGAGACGTTCCAACCAAAGCGGACAGAGCATGGTCGAAGCGACTCTTGTTCTGCTAGTCTTCTTTACGCTGCTGCTGGGTGTGATCGACTGCGGGCAGGTCCTGTTCGCCCACCAGTCGCTTGTGGAGCGCGTACGCTCAGCCGTTCGTTGGGGCGTGGTGCATCCATGGAATGAGAAGACGGGATCCGAAGCCGTCGTCAATCTGGTTCTCTATAACCAGACGGAGAAGCCTCGCGGCAGCGTGCCGACATTCTTGGGATTGCAGCCGGAGAATATTATGGTCCGTCACCAGGCTCCCTCTGTCGATCGTCCGGACGACGAGACGCTCAATGTGACAATTGTGAATTTCCGCTCGCAATTCTTTTCTCCATTGCTAGGGCAGGGGATTGCGCGGGCGGTGGTGAGCCCTCGGGCGGTCGCGATCACCGCGCCGATGGCATCGCGGCAGGCCCTCACTTCGCTTCAGACGAATTACCCGCAGCCGTGAGAGGCGATGTGATCGTTGAACTTCTTGCGGGCAACTTCGTAAATGCGCCGGGCACTGTCTGCCCGCTTATGCGCTTTCTCGAAGTTCTTCCCGGTATTTTGCTGTAGCCCGGCGATCGCATCCGCGTAGACCTTTAGATCGGCCCGCAGCCGCGCCTTTAGGATTTCGCGAGTTTTGCAGGCTGGAGCGTCCGCCACTTGCATGGAATCAGTAGATCGTTTTGCTGGTTCTCTGTTTCAGAGAAGGGACGCCTAGGAAGTACCATGACTCGCGATCCTCTCGTTATCCTAGAGATTGGCTACCCTCAAACCCTTTCAACCTTATCGGTACACCTCCAAAGCCGGAGATCCGGCGAACCTGCTTACCCAGCCGTACGACAAAATTAGCCCTGCCATGCAGGCGAAGTATCTGGCCGCTAGCCCGTATAATCTGGTGCGCGTGATTCTCGGTGAACGCCACAGCGCGGATACTCCGTCCGACAACGTCTATATGCGCGCCGCGCAATATCTGCATGATTGGACGCGCGACGGCATCTTGGCGCAGGATCCTAAGCCGGGGTTCTACGCCTACTTTCAGGATTTTGCCGTGCCCGATACGCAGGAGCGAGCCACACGTATGGGGTTCATCGGCATCGGCAAAGTGGAGGACTACTCGGCGGGCGTGGTGTATCGCCACGAGCAAACGCTTTCAGGTCCCAAGAAGGACCGTCTGGAATTGCTGCGCCACACGCGCGGGCACTTCGGTCAAATTTTCATGTTGTATCCGGATCGTGAAGGCGCAGTCGATCGGCTGTTAGCAAAAGCCGCAGAGGGCGCGGCCGAACTCGACGTCCTGGATGAGTACGATGCCCGGCACCGGATGTGGCCCATCACCGATCCGGCGACCACTCAACTCATGCAGTCCCTCATGCGAGACAAGAAGCTGCTCATTGCCGACGGGCATCATCGCTACGAAACGGCCTTGGCATATCGCAACGATAATCCGGGCGTGCCCGCGGCGGAATACGTGATGATGACCTTCGTCAATATGTATTCGCCGGGGCTGAAGATACTGGCGACCCATCGCGTGCTGCGGAACCTCGAAGGATTCCAGGCTGCGGCACTGATCGCCAAGGCGCGCAGCGGCGGCTGGTCGGTGCATGAAGGAATGCCCGAGCGGGACGCCCATTCAGGCACCGTTCGGATTGGACTTGTCGCCGCCAGTAGGGCATACGTGTTGGAACGCGAGCGGCATGAAGGCGAATTGGATGTGCCTGTGCTGCACACCGAAATTCTTGGCGGTCTCCTGGGGATCAGCGAAGAATCCGTGCGCGACGAAAGATACATCACCTACGTGCGCGGGATCGATGCAGCCGTAGCCGAAGTTCGGGAGAAGGGCGCTCAGGCGGCTTTCCTGCTGGAGCCCACGCCAATTGAGGAGATGGCTCGGATCGCCTTCGCGGGCGGCGTGATGCCGCAAAAGTCGACGGACTTTTATCCGAAGCTCCTCAGCGGCGTGACAATTTATCGGTTATGACGACAGGCGGCAAGACCGCCTGTCCTACTTTAGTTTCGGAAGAATGGCGCGCAATAGAGCGGCCAGCGTATCTTTGACCCGATCGCCTGTCTCCATCACTTCCGCGTGACTCAACTTCTGCGGCAAAATACCCGCCGC
>Ga0207695_10011286_pt1 | contig 10832 bp, 9 predicted proteins | sample KBSC54metaG_FD_184354 | JGI IMG/M metagenome (GOLD analysis project Ga0207695, IMG submission 184354) | Corn rhizosphere microbial communities from Kellogg Biological Station, Michigan, USA - KBS C5-4 metaG (SPAdes) (version 2) | ecosystem: Host-associated > Plants > Roots > Rhizosphere > Soil... | reverse complement strand
ACTTGTGCAAGACGCCGCTGCCGTGAAAGACGAAGCTCGGCGTCCAGGGCTTCTCGATCGGCTGGCCCTCAACCAGCACCCGCTCCAGGACGAAGTCTGGTAGGCACGCTCGACCCACTTGCCCCCAACGCCATTCGCAAGCCGATTTCGCGAGCCCTCTGCGTCACGCCGTACGCCAGCACGCCGTACAGTCCAATCGACGCCAGGGCCAGCGCCAGTGCCGCGAACGCGCCCAACAGCATCATCTGCTGCCGGCGGTCGACCAGCGTGGAATTGATGATGTCTTCCATCGTCTCGACATTCGCCACCGGCACATCGGGAGCGGCCGACGCCACGATCCGCCGGATCGCCGACACCGGCGCCAAAGGATCGCCCTTTGTCCGCACCGCCAGATAATCCGAATCCGACGGCGGGTACACTTCCTGCGTCGTCGGAATGTAGAACCCCGGCTTCATCCACAAATCGTAGCCGCGCTCCTGCACATCCTCGACCACGCCGATGATCGTCCGCCATTTCACCTTCGCTCCGTCGATCGAAATGCGATGGCCGATCGCCGGCTGCTTCGGCCAGAAATGGCGCGCGAATGTCTCGTTGATGATGATCCCCGGCTGCGACGCCGGCGTCTCGCTGCCGTCGAAGAAGCGCCCCTCCCGCAGTTTCACGCCCATCATCTGTAAGTAATTCGACGACCCCGCGCGATACAGCGCGTCCGGCGAGAAATTCGGATCCTTGGGGACGTCCTCCATTCGATACCCCTGCGTGTTGCCGATCGACTGGAACGGAAGCGTGGATGCGTATGCCGCGCCCTCGACTCCCGGCAGTGCGCGTACCTGCTCGAGCACCCGCTGCTGAAACGCCAGTGCCCGGGCGGGATCGTCGTACAGGGAATTTTGCGCCGTCCGCAGCGTCAATAGATGGTCCGCGCGGAACCCCAGGTCGATCGCGCGCAGCTTCGCCATCGTCTCGATCATCAACCCTGCGCCCGTCAGCAGCACCAATGCCGACGCCACTTCCAGCACCACCAGGGCGTCGCGAGTTCTGCGACCGCCTGAGTCCGCGCCCGATCTTCCGCCCTGCTTCAGCGCGTCGTTCACCGATGCTCGCGACGCTTCCAGTGCGGGAATCAGGCTGAAGATCACGCCCGTTGCCAGCGACACTGCGAACGTGAACAGCAGCAACCGCGCATCCACCCCCGGTTTCGCCGACACCGGCAGTCCCAGCGGCACCAGTCCCGACAACGCCTTCATTCCCGCCAGCGCGAATGCCAATCCCAGCGCGCCGCCGGCAAACGCAAGCAGCGCGCCTTCCGTAACCATTTGCCGGATCAGCCGCATTCGTCCGGCGCCCAGCGCCGCGCGGATTGCGATCTCCCGTTTCCTGGCGACGGCCCGCGTCAGCAGCAGACTCGCCAGATTCGCGCACGCGATCAGCAGCACGAATCCCGCCGCGCACATCAGCACCACCAGCACCGTCTGCATCCGCCCCAGCACGTCTTCCTTGATCGGCGTCACGAGCGCGCCCATATCGCGATCGTCATCCGGATACTGCTCGCTCAGCCGCTTGGCGATCGCGCGCATGTCCTGATTCGCCGCCGCCAGCGTCACGCCGGGCCTCAGGCGAGCCACGCAATTCAAGTAGTGGCTGCCCCGCACCGCGCGCAACTTCGGCGTCACGTGCATCGGAACCCAGAAGTCGCGCCGCGTGTTGCGGAACACGAAATCGCGCGGCATCACGCCGATAATCTGAAAGTTCTCGCCATCCAGCAGAATCGACCGCCCGGCGATATCGCTCGCCGCCCCATAGCGCCGCTGCCACAGCGCGTACCCGATCACCACCACCTTGGCATCGTCGCGATCTTCGGCCTCGGTAAACGTCCGCCCGATCAACGGCGCCACTCCGAGCACCGCGAAGAAATTCGGAGTCGCCTGATACCCGAGTAGTTGTTCGGCGGCGCCATCGCCGGTAGCCGCGCGCGTGCGCGTCCGCGTCGCAGCGATATCGGCGAACACGTGATTCTGCTCCCGCCAATCGAAGTAATTCGCGGGTGACGGCGTGTTGTGCGCGAAGCCGATCGAACTGAAATCCTCCCACACCATCGCCACGCGATCGGGATCGGCATACGGCAGCGGCCGCAATAACACCGCGTCCAGAGTCGAAAAGATCGCGGAGTTCGCACCGATCCCCAAGGCCAGCGCCAGGATCGCTATGCAAGTGAATCCCGGCGATTGCCTCAGCAGCCGGAATCCGTATCGCAGGTCTGCCAGCAGCGTATGCATCGTATTTATATACGCTCGCCCGCGCTTTCGGTTTGCAAAACAAAAGCGCCGTTCCGTACGAGTGTTATAACGTCTTCAGGAAAGCGATCAGATCCTGCCGGGCTGCCGGCGACAGCTTCAGCCCGAACTCGTGCCCCCGAATCGGACCGGCGCCGGGATGGAAGCCCTTCGGCACATAGTCATCCCCCAATCGCGCCGGATCCAGCCATTCTTCCAGTGTCTCCGCCCTCGCCATGGCCAAAAGCATTGCGATACCAGATGCCGCGCAACGAGATGAGTTACCGTGGAATCGCAAATGCCATTTCAGAATCGTGTCGATCCATGGGGCCGCCTTTTCCGCACCCCGGCGCGCGGGACCTTCATGGGAAACCGCGGAGGCGCGCTACACAACGATGCGCGCGAAATCGTCCGCCAACACAAGAGCCACCGCTGGATTACTTGCGCTCTTAAGTTCAAAGGTTGGCATCGCGAAGTGATGACGCCGGGTCGTTATACCGAACTCTTCTTCCTCGACGAGGCCGTGGCGTTCGCCGCCGGCCACCGTCCCTGCGCCGAGTGCCGCCGCTCGCATTTCAACGCCTTCCTCGCCGCCTGGCGGCTGAGCCATGCGCAACCGCCTACCGCGATCGTGCGCGCGCCCGACATTGACGCGGAGTTGCACAGCGCCCGCAAGGTCACCTACCAGGCGCCGCTCGCCTCTCTGCCCAATGGCAGTTTTGTGGAGATCAACGCCGCCGCGTGGCTGGTGTGGCATGAAGCGCTGTATCGCTGGTCCCCCGAAGGCTACGTCAGCAGAGAACCCCGCGCCGGCCGCACCGTGACGGTGTTGACTCCGGCTCCCATCGTGGAATGCTTTCGCGCCGGGTATCTGCCACAGATACACGAGTCTTATCGATGACCGCCATCGAAACGCCCCCGACCTCGATCGGAGCCGCACGAGTCAGCAAGCGGTTTGCTTGGGTCCCGGCGACCAGTTCTCGGCCACTGGGGTCGCGTCGTTCGCAACCTACCTCAGCGCCGGCCAGTTCAAAATCAGATGGCGTCCGCTCGCGATGTAGAACACTTCGCGTCCGTCACCGCGCCATGCGGCCATACCGCCGCCCTCCATGGAGATCGCCCATTTTCCAGTGCGGGGCGGCACGGCACATTTCACCGATTTATTTCATCCGCGATATCAAGGACTTCCGGATCTGACTTTCGGAGTCCAGCCCCCTCGACAGTTACCGTGTAGTTGTCCGAGGAAAACTGGGATGACGCCATGCAAGCCGGGGCCACCCTGGGCAACGTACTCGAAACTAAATCCACCCTTCTGGCCCGCGTCGATCGCATGATCGGCCGCTTGGAACCTCCGTTCGCCAGATCACCAAGGAACTCCAACGCCTCCAGGCCGCCCGCCGTAAAGCGCAGCCTTCGGCCTACCCGGCGAACAAAGCCCGCGCTTCTGCCGTGGCCCTCCCCCGTTAACTGCCGCTGATCTTTGGCAATCGAATCCTCACTTTCGCCACGCGTGTCTTCGTGGGGCAGACGCTTTCGCCTATCCAGCCGCGAGCACGGCGAGCGGCGACTAAACCCCGGCCCCGCTAAACCGTGCCCGACCTGACCACGAAGTAGGGTTGGTTGGCGAGGTCCGGGGCGAAGCCGGGATACAGCCAGGCCTTGTCCGGCGACTCGCGGAGTTCGAAGTAATACTGCATCGGGTACGGCGACTCGGTGTACGGGCCGGGCACCGACGCCGTGTGCTTCGCGCCGTTGGACGCCATGTCGATGCTTTGCCATCGCTCGGCGTGGGTGACGCGGCGGTAGTAGAGGCGCGCGGATGGGACCTTGGCCGACAATTCCACTGCGAGCGGTTGGCCGGGGCGGAAGTGCGCGGGGGGCGTGTGGTGCGCCACCGCGAACCCGCGATGCGGACGGCTGGCCGCTTCGACGACGGCGGCGCGGACCTGCTCCGTCCCTTCGCCCGGCTTGGCCGATTCGAGCTTCTTGGCCATGTCATTCAGGTCGTCGTCGATGGCTGCGAGGCGGTCCTGCCAGTGGCCCCGCAGCCAGGCCAGTTCGCCGACGGTGATGTCGTCCACGTACACGCCCTTCGTCCGCTCGGCGATGCGCGCCCAGGTGGAACGCGCGCCCTGGTATTCCTGCAGCGCCTGCTCTAGTGCGCCGCGGTCGCCCGTCTTCTCGAAAATGCGATACAGGACGCCCGCGCGGAGTTTCGCGCCATAGAAGCGGCCGAGTCCGATCTGGATCGTGACGTCGATGGCCATGCGTTGAAACTCGGGCGAGCCCACGTTGGTGGCTAGATTCTCGGCCTGCTTGAGCTGCTGCGCGGCCTTCTCGGCGAGATCTTCCAGGCACTGCGCCACGTCGATGGGATTGTACTTGCCGCTGCGCTCGCCCTTCAGTAGCTCGTCGGCGAAGTCGTTCACGCGCGAGAAGATCTGCGGATCGAGCGGGCTGACGTTGCCGAACACCCGGGGCGACGGCGTGTCGCTGTACGCCTTGGTCTTGCGCGCGTCCACGATGGGCTGATTGGTGTAGATCTCGGGCCAGTAATTATTGTTGGCGGCGGAAGGCAGGTGCGCCGACGTGAAGACCGGCAGAATGCGGCTGGCATTGGCGAGCGCCCCTTCGGCGTAGCCGGCGCCGGGTCCGAACTGCTGGTAATAATCGCGGCTGTAGGTTTCCGGATCGGTGTCGGGATTGTAGAGCATGCGGCCCCAGACGCGGTAGGAATGCAGATACTTCTCCCAATCGTAGCGGGGCTTGAGGGTAGTATCGGCGTAGGCGCAGCGGCCGCCGGAGAGTCCCGACCCGCGCCGTCCTTTGAACGACAGCGGCTCGAAAATCTCGACGCCCTTGCTGCCGCAGAAACCGAAGGCGCGCGAGTAGCCGGCGGCCATCACGGGATCGCCCCACAGGAGGAGGCGCTGCGTGCCCGGCCAGATGCGGTGGAAAACGCCGTATTTACGGTCCTCGCGCAGCAGGTCGGCGTATCCGTAGCGCGTGAAACTGCGCGTGCCGGTGCTCAGCGCCATGAGTCCTGTGGCCGCGCCCTTGGGCACTTCCTGATTGCGGATGTCGGCCTGATGGTACGGCATGCCCATGTGCTCGGCCCAGAACTTGGGCGAGACCGTGACCGGCATGCCGGTGGCGAGTCCGGTGTCGATCATCTGCTGATCGATGCCTTTGGTGTGCAGGTCGATCGGCACGGTGCGGCCGCTCAGCTTCACGCCGTCGAACACGGTCTTCCAGAAATCGTAGCTGCCTTCGGTGACGCCGCTTTCGCCGTGAATGCGGAAGGTAAGTCCGCCGATAGCGGGGCAGGCCTTGAGCACGGCGGCCAGCGCGTCGCGGCAATACGGCGCGTGGTTCTCCTTATTCAACCCGGAGATGGTGTAGTTGGCACGCGGGCTGTTCTCGTAGACGTAACCGTGCATCCAGAGCCCAAGTTGGAATTCGAGGCCGCGCGCCACCGTCTGCTCACTGATGAACTTGAGCATTTCGAGATTCCCGTCGCGCTCGGAGTCGGGGAGGTTGACGGCGCGGACGTTGTAGCCCGGCAGCGCAAGGAGGAAGGGATACGGGAAGAGGAAATACGAGTCGGTGACCTCGCGGATGAAGTCGTAGCCGATGCTCAGGCTGAGGGCGAAGCGGTTGAAGCGCTGCGAGGCGAGCATCGTCAGGTAGGCCTGCCAGAAGTCACGGTCGTTGTACCAGGGCTTGTCCTCGACATCGCTGACAAACATGCGGGCGATGCTGCGGACGGAATTGGAGGGGCGCTCGGCGATGGTCCGGGCGGGAACGAGGGCGGCCGCGGGATCGGCGCCGTAACGCGCGCGGTCGGCGAGTTCGAGCAGGGCGTAGACGAGGCCGCGCGGGTCGGCGCCGCCGGCCGTGACGACGGTGTGGCCGGACTGGTGCGACGGCGTGAGCGCGAGCGATTCGGGCGCGGCGGCGGCGCCGTGTCCGCTGGCGACGATGCAAATATCCTTAGGTTTCGCCTCTCGGAGCGAGTCGTAACGGGCGACCGCGATGCCGCGGCCGGCCAGCGTCTTCTGCAGTTCGGCGGCGGCCCAACGGGCGGGAGCGCTGGATGCAATTGGGTCGTTGGGATCGGCAATCAGCGCGACGCTGGCGCCTCCATTGGTCTGGGCCATCGCCAGGGGGACGCCTGCTAAAGCGCCCAACAAAAGATCTCGCCGGCGTATTTCGGACATATCATTCATCATGCCATCCCTGCATGGGATAATGGGCGCACACCCTGCATGGACCGTCGACATTTTCTGGCAACCGCGGCCGCCGGCGCCGCGAGCGTCCGTAGTAAAGCCGCCGCACCGGGCCGCTCGCTGGTCCTGATTAGCGAGGCGGACGCCGCTCGCATGCGGTCGGCGATGACGGCGGAACGGACCGCGCTGTTCGAGAAGATGGCGAAGGACGCGCTGGCGGCCGGCCCGTGGAGCATCACGTATCATCGTCCGAGCGGGGTTCCGGTGAGCGCCGGCCCAAACGATTACGTGAGCGAAGGTCCGTACTGGTGGCCCGATCCGAAGAATCCGAGCGGGCCGTATATTCGCAAAGACGGGCAGCGGAATCCCGATCGCTTCCTGGGCAATCGCAACGACCTGGGCGCGATCTGTAGTTCGGTGCTGGGGCTCGGACTGGGCGCGTACTTCCTCAAGAATGCGGCATGCGCGCCGCGCGCGAACAAGGTGCTGGAGGTCTGGTTCCTCGATCCGAAGACGCGCATGACGCCGCACCTGGAGCACGGGCAATTGACGCGCGGGCATGACGACGGGCGCGGCACGGGGCTCATCGACACGGTGTCGTACATGCACCTGGTGCAGGGCATCGCGCTCATGGAACTGGCGGGCGGCCTGGACGCAAGCGTGGCGCAAGGCGTCCGCGAGTGGTTCGCCGCGTTCGCCAAGTGGATGACGACGAGCAAGAAGGGGCTTTCGGAGAAGACGTCGGGCAACAATCATGCGACGTGGTGGACGGCGCAGGTGGCGTCGTTCTCGTTGTTCACCGGCGACGCGGCCGGCCTGCAGATGTGCTGGAATCACTACCGCAATTACCTGGCGCCCACGGAGATTCAGCCGAACGGCAGTTGTCCGCGCGAGGAGGCTCGCACGGCGTCGCTGAGCTACTCCTCGATGAACCTGGACGCGTTCGCGACCATCTGCCGGCTGGCGCAGATCAACGGCGTGGACCTGTGGAAGTTCCGCACGCCGAAGGGCATCGGGGTGGAGAAGAGCTTCGCTTATCTGCTGCCGTACATACTGCAACCCGAGACGTGGAAGAAGGAACAGATCTCGAAGTACAGCGCGAGCGGGTACGTGTTCCCAGGGCTTGCGGGCGTCGGGTTGCCGTCGAAGGAACTGCTGGCCGGGTATATGAAACTGCCGCGGGCCGACTCGGCGTGGGTGCAGTTTTGCGACCTGCTGGTGCGGTCGGCATAGCGCGTCACAAATGGACTTCGGGCGGTGTTGGTTATCATATGAAAGTGAAGCTTCGCGTTGTCGTTCTGCTCGCACTGGCAGCCTCTTTGGCCCCTGCCACCGACTACATCAAAGGGAACTCATTCGGCAATCCGTCAGCGCCGGTGATGATCGAGATCTTCAGCGATTTCCAGTGTCCGGCCTGCAAGCTGTTTCACGACACCGAGTTTCCGCGGCTGATGAAAGAGTACGTGGCGCCCGGCAAGGTGTACGTGATCAATCGCTACTTCCCGCTGGAGATGCATCCGTACGGCATGAAGGCGGCCGAGGTGGTGGCGGCAGCGGCGCAACTCGGGAAATACGAGCAGGCGTCGGAGATCGCGTTCGCCAAGCAGCAGGAGTGGGGAACGAGCGGCAAGATCGAAGAGACCGTGGACAACGTGCTGACGTCGGCCGAACAGCAGAAGCTGAAGGGCCTGCTGAAGGCGCCGGCGGTGCAGCAGACGATCGCGCACGACGTGACCGAGGGCAAGGCTGTTCCGGTGCCCGGCACTCCGACGCTGGTGATCACCTATCGGCTGAAGCGGTACACGGTGGGCGGGCGCGAAGTCCTGAAGTACGAATGGATAAAGGCAATGCTCGATGACATCCTCTCGAAATAGGGTTCTGCACATCACCACCGTGGTCCTGCGGGTGCTGGTGGGACTGGTGTTCGTTTACGCCGCGTACGTGAAGCTGAGAGATCCGTGGGCGCTGTTCGCCATGTCGATCGACTCGTACGGCATTTTGCCGCTGCGATGGGTGGAGTTCGTGGCGCGGGCGCTGCCGTGGTTCGAAATGCTGCTGGGCGTGTGGCTGATCTCGGGGTATTTCCAGCGAGTGGCGACGGGCACGGGGACGCTGCTGATTCTGGGCTTCATCGGCGCGATGGCGTGGGCGAAGTTGCACGGCAAGCAGATCGACTGCGGCTGCTTCGGACCGGGCGAAGCGATCGGACCGTGGAGCATCATTCGCGATGCGTCGATCGGGGCCGCGCTGCTGTTCGTGACGGTGATGAGCTACTGGAAGCCGCGCAAAGCGGAACGCGCGTACGGTGCCTGATCCGATCCTCGACCGCGAACTCGCGTATCACGAGAAGCTGTACTCGGGCTTCGCGCAATCGCACTTCGCGCGTCCGGCGGTGCGGGCCCTGCGGGCGCACATGGTGCGGCGGATCCTGGCGCTGACGGGCGCGGGCGTGTCGTCGCGAGTGCTCAGCTTGGGGTGCGGGATCGGCGATACGGAGTTGCTGCTGGCGCCGCATGTGGGCGAGGTGGTGGGGATCGATCTGTCGCCGGCGGCGATCCGGCAGGCGCGCGCGGATGCGGCGCGGTTGGGGATCGGGAATGCGCATTTCGTCGAGGGCACGAAGGCGGAGGGGCGCTTCGACGCGGTGATCGCGATCTTCTTCCTGCATCATCTGCCGGACGACGCGCTTGCGGCGCTGCCGGGACAGTTGAAGGAGTTGCTGCCGGCGGGCGGCGTGTTCTACTCGCTGGATCCGAGCGCGGCGCGGCTGTCGGGGAGAGTCGGGCGGCTGCTGATACCCGGGCTGATGAAGCGGTATCAGACGCCGGATGAGCGGGAGTTAGACGCGGAGACTACGGCCGGATTGTTCCGGGGCGCGGGGTTCGAGACGCGGGTAGAGATGTACGACTTCGCATCGTCGCCGCTGGCGGGGTTATTTCCGGGGTGGCGGTCGGGGTATGAGGCCATGCGGGTGGTGGATGAATGGATACTCAGGACGCCTCTGCGGGCGGTCGGGAGCAACTTCGAGATTGTTGCGAGGCCGAGCGGGCGCTCGGCCTAACCGGCGGCAAAGACCGCCGGTGTTACCCTTGTGTTGTGAAACTGGCGTGGTTGGTTGCGATGGCGGCTGCCTGCGTGATGGCGGCGGACATGAAGCCCCTGCTCAACGGGAAGAATCTCGACGGCTGGGAGATCATCGGGGACGGCGAGTGGACCGTGCTGGCCGACGGCACGCTGGTCGGGCAGCGGACGGGCGACCTGCGGAAGATGATGGCGCCGGGGGCTGCGTTCACCACGCCGAAAGAGTACAGCGCGTGGATGAACTCGCAGTCGTGGCTGTACACGAAGCGGGACGACTTCGGCGAGTTCGACCTGCACGTGGAGTATTGGACGAAGACTGCCGGAAACAGCGGCGTCTCGATCCGCGACACCTCGCGCGCCAAGTGGGCCATCACGATTCCGGTGGACTACACCAAGACGCCGTCCAAGATCGGGTACGAGATTCAAATCAACAATAAGTATCCCGACCCGCATCCGTCGGGGAGCATCTACGGCTTCGTGGACGCGCCCAAGGACGCGCAGCACGACGACGATTGGAACGCCATGGACATCGTGTCTCGCAACGACAAGATCACGGTGTCGATCAACGGGCGCGTGGTGGCGGAGTACGCGGGCGATCCGCAGCGATCGAAGACCGGGCCGATCGGGCTGCAACTGCACGACCAGTTCTCAATCGTGATGTTTCGCAATATCAAGATTCGGGAGATCGGCCGCTAGGCAGAGGGTCACTCCGGCGGAGAGCATCTCTTCAACGGCGGCGATGGAGCCCCGGCTGGTGAGCGAGGCGACGGCATCGCTGACGAGCGTGGCGCGCTTGCCTAGGCGCATCAGGCCGCGCATCGCCCACAACACGCAGATCTCGGTGACCACTCCATAGACGACGAAGCGCTCGCCGCCGAGGTGGGCGATGACGCGCTCGAGATTGGCCGCCTGGAATACGTCCACGGTCTGCTTCTCGACGATGATCTGCTGCGCGCCATCGATCGCGACCTCGCCGGGGCGATTGGGGACGATGACGCGGCGGGGCAAGAGGGTGGCTTCGGCCTTGTGCTGTCCGGTGGTCCCGGCGACGCAGTGGTGCGGCCAGACGTTGAATTCGGGATCGTTCTCGGTGTGCGCGTCGACGGTCGAGATGACGGGGATGTCGTGGCCGGCGGCGTAGCGATTCAGGCGGCCGATGTTGTCCACGATCTTCTCGGCGCCGGGGACGTAGAGGGCGCCGCTGGGGTAGAGGAAGTCGAGCTGCGAATCGATATCGAGGAAGATGGTT
>Ga0207695_10011283_pt1 | contig 10833 bp, 8 predicted proteins | sample KBSC54metaG_FD_184354 | JGI IMG/M metagenome (GOLD analysis project Ga0207695, IMG submission 184354) | Corn rhizosphere microbial communities from Kellogg Biological Station, Michigan, USA - KBS C5-4 metaG (SPAdes) (version 2) | ecosystem: Host-associated > Plants > Roots > Rhizosphere > Soil... | reverse complement strand
AGCCGGCGCATCACCGATGAGCATAGATTGGTATATACTGTGAAGGATCAGCGGTTACATATATTGCAATGCAGGTTTCATTACGAAAAATAAGAATTAAAAAGCCCCCGGCGTTGCCGGGGGCCGAGGCCTCAAAATTATCTCGTCTCCGCGGCCGGCCGTGCCGGCGGCGTAAATCCTTTCTCCTTTAACAGCTTATTGATCTCCGCAATAGCTCTTTCCAACTGGTTGTCCTTACCCTGTGCCGCCTGTGTAAGGTCTTCCGCCACCGGGATGTCCGGATCCACTCCATGTCCTTCCTTGAACCAGGTACCATCGGGATTGAACATCCGGAAAGTAGGCACCGTGATATTCCCTCCATCGATGAGTGGCGGCGCTCCGCTAATACCAATAAGGCCGCCCCAGGTACGGCTGCCGATAAGAGGACCCAGACCCGCCTTGCGGAAATAGTCCGGGAATGCATCGCCGCCCGATCCGCTCCATCCATTGATGAGCATCACCTTGGGACCGAAATTGCCAGCCGGAGGCCAGTTCCAGCTGACACCGTCACGGGTAGCCCAGAATGCCAGCGGCTTACGATCCAGCATCTCGATGAACCTGTCCGGTATCTGCCCGCCACTATTGAATCGCTCATCGATCACCAGCGCCTTCTTATCCAACTGTGCCGTGAACTGGCGTATCAATTCATTCTGTCCATCGATGCCCGTGCTACGTACATAGATATAACCCGCAGCACCACCCGAAGCTTCTTCCACCCTGCGTCTGTTCTGTTCGATCCAGGCCAGATGACGCAATCTCGACTCGTCGCGTAATGTCTGCACGACGGCGGTGCGGGCGCCTGTCCACGATCCGTTGCTGCTATAGGTGAGCTCGACGGGCTTGTCCGCCAGGTTCCCAAACACCGCATAGGGTTCGGTCTTTGTCGTCAGCGCCACGCCATTAACGGCCAGTATATAATCACCTTCTTTGATCATCACCCCCGGCTGATCCAGCGGAGAATGCACTTCTGCATCCCAGGGCGCCCCTTTGATGATCTTCTTTATCTTATAATGCTCGCCATCGGCTTCCCAATCCACTCCTAAATAGCCTACCGATGCACGTTTTGGAACTTCTTCCACACCACCGCCATGATAGGTATGAGAAGCATTGAGCTCCCCGATCATCTCCCCGATGATAAAATTCACCTCTTCACGGGTGACGGCGCCTTCCAGCATCTTTAAATACCGCTCCTTCACCTTGTTCCAATCCACACCGTGCATGCCCGGGTCATAGAAGAAATCTCTCTCCAGTCTCCATGCATCCGTAACGATCTGTTTCCACTCCTTACGCGGATCTACCCAAGCCTGCATTTCGGAAGTGCGCAAAGGCTTTTCCAGTTTCTGTCCTTCGTCTGCCGCAATGATATAGAACATACCATTCTTTCCAACGAGCAGGTGTTTGCCATCGGCAGCGAGAACACAGCCTCCCGCATCCGCCACGATAGTCTTTTCCTTCCTCTTGTCCAGGTCGAAGAACAGCACAGGGGATTCTTTTGCATCCGAGCCGGTATTGGGACGGCGTTGATAGATAAGCTTGCCATCCGCGGCATACAGATTGTTGTAATTACCCGCCTCCACCGGCAGCAGCACGAGCCGTGATTCCAGCCCATCCAGGTCGATGTCCACCGTGACCGTTTTGGATTTGGGCTTGGCTGCAGCAGCCGGCGCGGCAGGAGGTGTGGCAGGCGCTGCAGATTCCTCTTCCTTCCGGGCCACCGTATCATCCTTGGGGTACAGCGGAGAAGGCGTGCTTTTTTTCAGCACGAGGACGGCCAGCTTCGTCGAGTTGGGATAAATGAATGTATTATCCAGATCGCTATACAGCGGGTTGAATGTTTGATTGGTGGAGATGAACAGGTATTTGCCGCCGGGTTCGAATACCGGGTTGGAACACGAGTAATATCCGCTGGTAGCCTGGCGCAGTATCTTGTTCGTATAGTCGTAAAGGAATACGGCCTGATGTTGATTGGGCAGGTCGCGATCAAAGGCAAGCCAGCGGCTGTCGGGTGACCAGCTGGCGGAGAATCCATTCAGATTGCCTTCGAACATACGAAGACCATGATCTACATATGTGGTCTGTCCGGTGGTACGGTCGAAGATATAGATCTTCATCGCCTTGTCGACATAGACCAGTTTCTTGCTGTCGGGCGACCAGTAAAGATTATACCGATAGCCCGGGCCATAGGATGTGAGCTTTTTTTCGGACCCTTCCACACCGGGTTCACGGACCGTCAGTTCATATTCTCCTGACCGGTCGCTCCAATACGCGATGTATTTTCCATCGGGGCTCCAGGAGGGGAATCGCTCCGCCACATCCGAAGACTGGGTAAGATTTTTTACGGGGCCATTTTCCGCGGGCACAGAGAAGAGATCGCCCCTGGCTTCAACAATAGCGCGTTTGCCATCCGGCGAGATATTGACGCCGTTGATCTGCTTGTCCACTGTCTGTAACGTAGGGCGAAGAGCTGTCTCATCTGTCACCACCTGTATGGGTACTTCCGTGGATTTACGGGAGGAAAAGTTGTACAGATAAAGTTTTCCCGCGTACTCAAAAACTATATCATCCGGACCCGCAGAAGGATAATGCACGTCATAATCCGTAAAATTCGTCAGCTGTGTGAAAGCTTTGGAAGAGATGTTGTACTCCCACAGATTCATTCTTTTTTCCGCTCCCCGATCGGAGAGGAAATAGATACTCCCACCGTGCCACATGGGCAGCTCGTCATCCGCATCGGTGGTGGATATATTCTCGGAGGAATAATTGGCGAGGTTGAAGAGATGTATCTGGGCATTCCAACCGCCCCGGTAGCGTTTCCAGTTGCGGAACACCTGGGACTTGAATACAAACGCGATCTGGTTGCCATCGGGGGACAGCGAGCCGAACTCCGCGTAGGGGAGGGGAAGCTTTTGTGCAGCGCCGCCGGCGATGTCGATCCTGAAGAACTGGTCAAAGCGTTCGCGACCCGCCTCTCTGCCAGAGGCGAAGAGAAGATGTTTGCCATCCGGGTACCAGTCTACTACTCTCTCCAGGGAACCATACCAGGTCAGGCGGGTGGCCGGACCTCCATCCGTGGGAATGGTATAGACAGAGTTGCTACCATCGTAGTCGGCAGTATAGGCGATGGTATGACCATCGGGAGAGAACTTGGGGAATATCTCGACACCTGCGGGCGAGCTGAGATGCTGAGCCTTTCCTCCTTCTTTGGGCACAACCCAGAGATCGTTGGCGTAGGTGAAGACGATCTGCGAAGCAGATACATCCGGATATCGCATCAGCGCGGCATTGATCTGCGCGCGGGATGAGAAGGCGAGAGGTGCCAGGGCAATAATGGATAAAACGATTTTACGCATAAGCATATGATTAGGTGACGAATATAATAATTTCAAAGGTCATTTAGCTGACCGCTCATGGATAGCCTTGACCGAAGCGGGATGGTCCCGCCTACGACGGCCCAAATGACCAGGGCGTATACAAGGTACCAGAGGGATTCCTGGCCCGCCGACAGGGGAGAGGGGCCCAGCGCAGCCAGAGAGCCTGTGGAACTGGCATGCATAAGTATGACGGGAAGCCCGCTGCCGGTGGCATCGTATATCCAGGCCATGAGGACGCGCATGGCTGTCATCACCAGTATGAATGCGAAAAAATAATAGGGCAACCAGCTTCCATGCGGATATGCTGTGCCCAGGTAATCGATCACCGGCAGGTGCCACACCCCCCAACAGACACCCAGCACCACACCCGCGGTGGTGATGGAAAATCGTGTTTTCAACGCCGGTAACGCCACTCCGGTCCAGCCTATCTCTTCCACGACGCCCGCCAGAATGCCAAAAAGCAGCCCAATATAAAAATGGTTGGGTGTATAGATAGGAGATACCAGCCAGACAAGGACCCACAAGGTAATAAGTACCATGATAGGAGGGAGGAACAGCGCCAGCGTCCATATCTTCCATCCTGCCCGTGCACGGAATATCCGTCGAAATAGCGCGCGAACGCCTACCCTACCTTCCCATCGTGCCGTCAGCAAAATACCAGAGAGACTGGGTCCTAACAGCATAATGGGAAAGAGCATGAGCCCATCCATTTTCGTCGTTGGATGAGAAAGCCAGGCGCCAGTCCAGGAGATAGCAAAGGCCAGGACAAAAAAGACCGTGACAGAACGCATTGACATGGGAAAAAGATAATGCCAAAACGAACCACAGGTTCGTTGGCCGAAGGCCCGACATAAGGCCTTTGGCGGAATTGGACTAAATTTTAAAAGACCAATTTCGCTCAATATATTTGGAAAAATGTAAGCTATGCAGCGTTTTTTCATCCTCTTAGTGTTTTCTCTGCTGGTCAATCTTTCCCGGGGACAGAATAAAGTAGTGGTATTCCAATCGGACTTTGGCCTGAAGGACGGTGCGGTGTCCGAGATGAAAGGGGTAGCCGTCGGTGTGGCGCCCGACCTGAGGCTATTCGATCTCACCCACGAGATCCCTGCTTATAATATATGGGAGGCGTCCTACCGGCTGAGACAGACCGTGCCATACTGGCCTGCCGGCACCGTCTTTGTGTCCGTCGTCGATCCGGGAGTCGGTACGGAAAGAAAATCCGTCGTCCTGAAGACGCGTACCGGACAGTTCATCGTCACGCCGGACAATGGGACCTTGACCCTGGTGGCGGAGACATTGGGAATAGCAGAGATCAGGGAGATAGACGAGAATGTCAATCGCAGGACAGGCTCACAGGAGTCCTATACGTTTCACGGCCGCGACGTCTATGCCTATACGGGAGCGCGACTGGCTGCGGGGGTGATCACCTTCGAACAGGTAGGACCTTTGCTGCCACGACAGGAAGTGGTTTCCATCCCTTATCAGAAGGCTGTACTGGACGGAAAAACGATCAAAGGCACCATACCCGTGCTGGACGTACAATATGGAAATATATGGACCAATATACCCGGTGATCTTTTTGCACAATTGAAGCCTTCCTTCGGAGATCAGCTGCATGTAAAGATCCTGCACCAGGGCAAATCCGTTTATGAAGGAGATATGCCGTATAGCTCCACCTTTGGGGCCGTCGCGCTGGGCAAGCCGCTGGTGTATCTGAACAGCCTGCTGCAATTGTCCTTTGCCCTGAATCAGGGAAGTTTTGCGGAAGTACATAAGGTGGCCAGCGGGAACGACTGGAGTGTGGAAGTTTCGAAAAAATGAATAGCCCGGAGAGGGAAGTGGCCGGGCGCATCAGAGGTATAACTGCACCATATGCCGCCAATAGCGGGCCTTATGAGACTCTCCATCCCAGAGATGAAGAGCGTTCCAGATGCCTTTGCTCCATAGCGCATTGCTGATGATCTGGTTATTCTCCAGGAATACATCCTTTTCCCCCACAACAAAGATGATCTCCTGCGCCTTGATCAGGCGTATCAGCTGCTCGTCATACAGATTGGGTATGAACTGCGCCGGCATATTGTAATAGATATTCTCGTCCCTGTAGCCGTCGAAGAGGTCGTCGAAATGCGGCATGGTGACGGTGAGATCATAGCGCCCGCTGAGCCCCACTATCTTATGAAAAATGGTAGGATATTTAAAAGCCACATTGGCTGCATGATAGGCGCCCAGGCTGCAACCCGCCGCTACCAGGGTCCGGGAGGCATTCTTTTGATGTACCAGGGGGACCACTTCTCGTAGGATATACTGCTCATACTGGAGATGACGGAGGATACGGTGGGCAGGAGGAATATCCCGGGCATAGAAGCTTTCTTTATCGATGCTGTCCAGACAAAATACCTGTATCTGCCGCGTTTCTATTTTTTTACGCATGGCGTCGATGACCTGCCAGTCCTCGTAGTCATAGAAATGCGCTGTTCGGGTGGGAAACAATAAAACAGGGTCGCCGGCCTCGCCAAAGATCAGCAATTCCATGTCCCGTTGTAATGAGGGACTAAACCATTTATGATATTCTCGGTTCATCGGACGATGGTGGACAGTTGTTGCCGTATGATGTCCTTCCATAAAGCATAGCCTTTCGTACTGATATGTAATCCATCCGGGTCCAGGAATTCTCTTTTAGGGTACCCCGCATTATCCGTCATCTTGTGATAGACATCTATATAATGCAAATGGTTGCCTTGGTGTTGTATCTCTTTTTCGATAAGAGTATTGGTATAGCGAATGCTCTCGACGATGTTCCAGCGGGTGATGCTGGGCTTGACGGAGATAAAGGCCAGGGGGATGTCCCCGAAATGCTGGCGGGTGCGCGCTACCAACTGTTGAAAGAAGATGAGCACTTCTTCCGGATGTCTGCCGTCTCCCAGGTCATTGTCACCGGCATAGACGATGATCGAGCTGGGACGATAGTGTGACAGCAGCCGGTCGAAGAACCACACGCAGGCTGCCAGTGTCGAGCCGCCAAAACCCAGATTGGCCGGCTGGTATTCCTTAAAGTCCTCGTACAGGGTCTCCCAGAGCCGGATGGAGCTGCTGCCATAGAATATCATTTTCGGTTCATATTCCAGGCTGGCCCTTTCCTGTTCCAGGCGTTGCACTTCATGTTCGTACCAGATCATGTGAGGGTGGAGTATCCAAATTTAAAGACGAAATTAATAAAGCCGGCTGAAGTTGGGCGCCTGGGGGTAATTAATAAAATTAAAATAACTTACGAGATGAGGCAGCCGCTTTGATGGGACCGAATGGCCCGTATTTATGCTGCGACTCCGGGAAGCTGTCGGCATAAGGCCCGAAAGGATGGTCAAAGGGTTTGCGGGAGATATCCGGCCAATCCGCCGTAAATGTCTTTTGAGGCCGTGGACGGGAATTGACATAGGCGGCTACATCCCAGGCTTCCGCGTCTGTCAGCTGAGGTGTGGAATGCCCCGTGCCATAAGGCATATTATCCCTTACGTATCCCGCCAGACGGCTCAGCCGGAAGAGCCCGGCGCCCGTATTGTAGCTATGAGGCCCCCAGAGGGGCGGATAGATATAATGACAGCTGTCCGGATAGAGCATACCGGCGCCTTGCGGACCGTGACAGCGGGCGCATTTATCCGTATAAACCTGTCCTCCTTTTAGGGTATCTGCTGCCCTGTCGGAATAGGCTACATCGGATATGCCGACACCGGGTGGACGCGAACCTTTGGGCACGTCCCTGCCCAGCCATTTTATATAGGAATAAATGGCCTGCATCTCGCGGCTGGCGGTATCCAACGGCGCACCGTCGAGACTTCGCTGAATACAGTCATTGATCCTTTTGTAAATAGTTTCGATGGAGCCGCTCCGGTCCCGGAACTTCGGATAAGTAGAAAATACGGCGCTGTAATTATTACCCCAGGGACGGGTACCCGCATCCAGATGGCAATTCTGACAATTCATGCCGTTGCTGATGGTGGCGATCTTCCCTTTGGGACCCAGATAAAGGGATGTGTTGGCGATGAGCTCGCGACCATATCGGATGAGCGTGCCCTCGGGTGTATGTGGTATACTGGCAGTATCCGGTGCAACCCATGGCTTGTTCTTAGAGGACAAAGGGTTGTCCTCTCCTCGGTGAGAAGAACAACCCAAGAATAGAATTATAACCAGGTATCGCATTACCCCACGAAGCAGTAGTGACAGCCATGTTCCTGTGCGCGTCCTACGGCCCAGACACCGGATGGGACGGGTTGTACGCCAGGCAGCAGTCCGGCGAGCCAGTCCTTTTTCACGTCGGCAGGTTCCTGTCCCATGCCTTGCGCCACCACTGCACTGTATACCGTCATGGCGGCATCACAAACACAGAACATGACGCCACTATCCTGTAGCTGATCGATGCCGATGTCGACATTGCCGAAGCCAGGGATTTTGTAATCACCCGGTTTGGGTTTCCAGAATGGATTTCTGACAGCAGGCGCCTTGGTAGCAGGGTCGTCTACTTTAAACATCTCCCCGAATTTGTATTTTGCCCAGAGCCTGTCCTCGAAGGCAAAGGGGATACCTTCATGACGTAAGATTACCACGACGCTGTTCTCTTTTTCGGGAGTACCCGTGGCGGCATTGGTCAGAAGGAAGACCTTTGGCCAGGCAAAAGGAAATATTTGATGCGGAGCCGTCACGTCGAAGACTATGCGGTGTTTGCCTTTGATCGTACTGAACCAGGCATCGGCATCACCGGGACCCGTAGCGAGCGCTTCATCCGGATGGACGATGGGTGTCGCGGCCGCTTGAAAAGGTTTTGCAATGGAGGCGATGCCGAGAGCGGCGACGCCGGCAGCGATCTTTGAAAGAAAGCCGCGGCGGGAGGGAGGGAAATTGGGTGTGTTTGTCATAACGTGCTTTCCGCAAATATATCGGGATAGTATAGCAATGTCAATGACATGATAATGCTAGTTTCCCATCGGCGGGATTGGACGGTCCAACGACGGTCAAACGATACGATCCCGCAAAGCTTTGGCCACCGCCTCCCGGCCGCAATTCACATGTAGCTTGGAGTAGATATTGCGAATATGACCTCTCACCGTATCGACGCTGATATGGCAATTTCCAGCGATCATCTTATAGCTAAATCCTTTTACCAATTGCTTGAGCACTTCTTTTTCCCGCTCGGTAAGGTGATATTGCAGCCGGCCCTGGCCTGTCTGCTGAAAAGAGTGCAATACTTTTTTTGCAATGGCAGGAGACAGCGGCGCCCCGCCGTGGAGGACATTGTCGATGGCTTCCAGAAGATGGACGAAGGAGGTATTCTTGAGTATATAGCCGTTGGCCCCTCCGCAGAGACACTCGAATAGCCTGTCCTCATCCTCCAGCACCGTATGGATGATGATATATGTCTCCGGGTATTTTTCTTTTATGATGCGCAGCCCTTCAATGCCATCCACTTCGGGCATGCTGATGTCCATGATCACGATGTCCGGTCTGTGCCGGTCGACGACAGCGGCAGCCTGTGCGCAGTTATCATAGCCACCCGCCACGGTATAGCCATCCACACCGTCGAGCAGTATGGTAAGCGACTCGCGCAGCCGGGCATTGTCCTCAAAAATAACGATCGATACAGCCATACTTAAAATTAGTACGGGTAATGTTATGTCTTTATAGCACATTTATGCTATACCTGCGTGCAACGTTATGGTCGTCCCCTCCATTGGACCGGACTCGATCTTTAGCCGCCATCCATGGTCCCGGGCCCTCTCCCGCATGTTCCGGAGGCCATTGCTCGTACGGGACGCTCCCGCATCAAACCCGGACCCATTGTCCGCGATGGTCATGATCAGGGTATTGGGCGCCGACGCGAAATGGATAAAGGCTCGTGTGGCATTGGAGTGCTTGGCCATATTATTGACGCTCTCTTTAAAGATAAGATAAACATCCCGGCGTTGTTTCATGGACAGCTTGACCGCCTCTACGGCATCCGGTATCTCCGCATGCAGCTCGATCTTATCGGCCTCCAGCAGCCGGGTGGCATAATGCAGCATACGCGGCAGGGCATCTCCCAGCGTATCGATGGCAGGATCGATGCTCCATATGATGTCCCGCATGGCTTCCGATACGGTTTGGCTGTCCTCGTAAATGCTTTCCAGGAGCTGTCTCACGGCCTTTTCATTGTGCAGCTGCTGTTTGGCCAGCAGACTGCTCAGGCTGATATTGGTGAGATTGGCGCCTACCTCGTCATGGAGGTTCCTGGATATCTCGCTGCGTATCTGCCGGGTACGGTTCAGCTGTTTTTGACGATAGCTGTAGAGCGCATACATCATCCCCAACAGGACCAGCAGCATCAATGTGTAAAACCAGGGAGCACGGTAGAAAGGCATAGGTATCCGGAAACTCACGCTGGCTGTCTGTCCGAAAAGCTCTCCACCGGCCCCCGCGGCATGTACCATGAATGTATACCCGCCCGGTCCCAGGTGACTAAAATTGATCTGACGCTGATGGCCTACCATGATCCAGCCCGTGTCCTCCCCTTCCAGCCGGTAGGCATAACAAGTGCCAGGGCCATCCGTAAGATCGATGGCGGTATATTGAACGGTGACATTGTTGCCATCGGCCTTCAGATCTGTGATGAGGGTCCTGGGAGGCTTAGTAGAAGGGCATATCTGATGAGGGAAAAAGTAAAAGAAATTGCCATGCCCGGCCGAATAGAGACGCCTGCTGCTGCTGTCGAAGTAGAAGTCCGCGGTAGGGTAAGTGACAGGCAGTCCGTCCCTGGTGGAAAAATTCACAAAGCTCTCCGTCGACAGATAAAAGCAGGTAAGCCCACCCTCCGTCGCCAGCCAAAGCTTGCCGTGATGGTCGTTATAGATGCTGCTGACATGACCGTTGGCCAAACCCTTTTCATGTCCATAGAGGACGGCCGACCCTTTGGAACGATTGTATCGGACCAGTCCGCTGGTGATGGAACCCAGCCAGAGGATGCTGTCGTTGTCGCAGTAGATACTGCTCAGATTACCGGGCTGTTCCCCGGAGGTGGCCGGCAGGCGCACGATCTCGAAACTGTCTGTTGGACGGCTCCAATGGACGAGCTCCCTGCTGGCATCGCTGACGAACCAAAGACCATCCTTCCCGTCCCCGGTGATATGTGTAGGATAGCGCAGCGGGTACGCATGTGGATCGTTGCCCGGATAGTATCGGAAACGTCTCTGTCCGGGATCCCAGCAGCAAAGTCCCCGGCCTTTACCCAAGCCCATCCATACATGACCATCATCGTCACAGTACTGAGTAGTGATAGCAACGGAGTCCAGCGCGGAAGGCTTGCCGGGGCTTGTGGGCAGGCGGCCGCATTTTTTTCTCCGGAGACTGTACCAGAACAATCCCTTCTGTGTCCCCAGCCAGAGCGTGTCTTCATCGATCT
>Ga0207695_10011278_pt1 | contig 10834 bp, 12 predicted proteins | sample KBSC54metaG_FD_184354 | JGI IMG/M metagenome (GOLD analysis project Ga0207695, IMG submission 184354) | Corn rhizosphere microbial communities from Kellogg Biological Station, Michigan, USA - KBS C5-4 metaG (SPAdes) (version 2) | ecosystem: Host-associated > Plants > Roots > Rhizosphere > Soil... | reverse complement strand
CGTTGACGCGGCCCACGCTGACCCAATTATTGAGCCACAGCGTCTTCTTCTCCTGCGCGTACCACGACGCATCATAGTAGGCGCCCGCCGGCAAAGCCTCGGGGCAATGATCGAGAAGCGGCGATTGCGGATGGCGGACGAAGCTCATCTCAAAACCTTCCCGGCGGCGTGGCCCGCTTGCGCGGCGGATTGAAGAACGGGCGCGGCACCACTTTCGCCTTCACCATCAGCTTCGAATATTGCAACTCGCGGAGCGCATAGATTTCGACCCAGAGATTGGCATTCTTCTCGAAGTGATAGGGCCGCTCAATCATGCCAAGGGCAATTGAAGACTTCAAGCTCGGCGACCAGATGGCGCCGGTGATGTGGCCCACTTCGTGCTTCTTGTCGTGATAGATCAGCGAGTGCTCGCCCGAGACATTGCCTTCCAGTTCCAGGCCCACCAGCGCCCAGCGCGAGGTCTTGTGGTCGCGCTCATGCAGCAGCGCGCGGCGGCCGTTGAAGTGACCCTTCTCCCAATCGATCATCCAGTCGAGACCCAGCTCAAAGGGCGAACGCACACGGTCGGCGCGCAGCGCCTGCTCGGCGGCGACGAATTCATAATTGGTGATGATGAAGCCCGCTTCCAGCCGCGCCATGTTCAGCGCCGTGGTGCCAATGGCGCGAATGCCGAACAGCTTGCCGGCTTCGAACAGCATGTCCCAGAAAGCCAGGGCCTGGTCCGGTGTGGTCCAGAGTTCATAGCCGAGATCGCCGGTGAACCCGGTGCGCGAGATACGAAGCATGCCCTTGCCGAATGTCGCCGACATGATCTGGAATGGCTTCAACTCCGCAACCTTGGCGAAGCCCGCGGCCTCAAGCACAGCGAAGGCGCATGGCCCCTGCAGTGACAGCGCCGCAATCTGCGTAGTGACATCCTCAATCTCGACATCATACCCACACGCTGCATCACGGAACCATGGCAGATGTCGCTCCTGGCAGCAGATCAGGAATTCATGCTCGGCAAAATGGAACAGTGTGCCGTCGTCCAGCAGCTTGCCGTCGTCATCGCACCAAGCCGTGTAATGCACCTGCCCGACCTTGAGTTTGGCCACATTGCGGATCATCACACGGTCGAGATAGGCGCTCGCATCCGTGCCGGTGACGCGGTACTTTACCATCGGCGAGAGATCATAGACGCTCGCCTGGTTGCGGATCGCCGTATACTCCATGCTCTCGTCTTCTAAAGCGAGCGCCGTCGTGTAACCGCCCCACGGCGCCCAGGCATTCAGCTTGTTCAACGCGGACGTGCGCGCGTGGAAGGGCGAATGCAGCAGCGGGCGCTCGTAATGCAGGAGATCGGCTTTCATCCGCGCTTCTCCTTCAGAATATGATTGGCCGCATTCCAGCCGGCTGCGCCCGAAATGCCACCGCCAGGATGCGCGCCGGCACCGCCGAGATAGAGCCCCCGGATCGGCGTCTCATACTGTGCCATGCCACCAAAGGGGCGCAGAAACAGCATGCGCTCCACCGCCAGTTCGCCATGATGCCAGTTGCCGCCGATCAGGCCATATTGATTCTCGATATCTTCGGGCGTGAGCAGCTCGGTGTCAGTCACCAGCTTGCCGATGCCTGGCGCGTAAAGCTCGAGCTGCTTCATGATCGCTTTGAGGAATTGCGGCTTGGCCTTGCCCCAGCCACCTTCTGGCGCCGTCGGTGCGAATTGCACAGTGGCCGAGAGCCGATGCGCCCCGCCTTCAAAGGCCGATGGCAGCACAATCTCCATCACCGGCTCCGGTGAAAATTCGCTGTACTTGATGAAATTGAACTGCTCCTCCACCGCCTTTGACGAAGGCGCAATAACAAGGCGCGAGCGCAAATTCGCGCCACGGAAATCCGGCGCGGCTTTAAGTGTAAGGTTGAGCTTCGCCACCGAGCCGCGCATGCGGATGGCTTCCACCTTGCGCACGAAGCCCACATCGAGATGACGCGGCCCGACCAGCTTCATGAACGTGGTCTGCGGATTGATCGCCGAGATCACGCGCTTCGCGTCAATCCGCTCCTCGCCGATAATCACGCCAACGACTTTGTCATTCTCGATCACCAATGATTTTACAGGCGTGCCAGTCCGCATCTCCACACCGAGCGCAGTGATCGCCTTGCTCATCGCCACCGTGACGCTGGCAACGCCGCCCTTCGGATATTTCAGCGCCCCGCCGGCAATGCGGTTGAGCAGCAGCAACAGCGAATTTGGCGAGCGCGGCCCCATGACGGCGCCGAGCACCGTGTCATGCGCGATGAGGCCTTTGAGGCGATCATCGGTGAGTTCATCGTCGAGCACATCAAACACATTGATCAGCAGGAGCCGCAGGAAATCCTGCAGCGCATCTTTGCCGCGCATGCGCAGGCCGAGACCAAGCTTCGCCAGCGACACAAGATCATTGCCGACCTTCTGTGCAAGGCGCGGCGGCGTCATCTGCTTGAACGGCTTCAGTGTGGCGGCATGCGCGACCAAGCGCGCGCGGAGTTCACTCCATGCCTTTGCCTCCGCAGCAGAGACGCCGGAGAGCGTTTCACCGAAGCTGCCGCCGAAGACGAAATGCTCACCGTTGGGCGAGAGAGCCGTGGTGCTGACATTGTCATCGGCGTAACTGAGACCATGCTTCGCAAGCTGAAGCTCTTTCTCAACACGATCATCCAAAACATTGATAAGATGAGAGAGTTCTGCTCCACCGCCGAGCGCCGCACGCCCCTCCAGCAACAGCACTTTCTGTCCCGCTTTGGCAAGCCGGCCTGCCGCGGCCAAGCCGTTGGTTCCGCCACCAATGACGATCGCATCATAGGACGGCATAGGGTTCACTCATCGGCAAAGGTGTCTTGAGATCGCGCAGAATTTCTGCCGCCGCATTGCGGCCGGGTGCTCCCATCACGCCGCCGCCGGGATGGGTGGACGAACCGCACATCCACAGATCCTTGATCGGCGAACGGTATTGCGCGGCACCCGGCACTGGGCGGTTGAACAGCAACTGGTCGAATGTCAGTTCGCCCTGGAAAATATTGCCTTCGGTGAGGCCGACTTCTTTTTCAAGTTCGCGCGGCGTGCGCACTTCGACATGCAGCACCAGCTTTTTGAATCCCGGCGCATATTTCTCAATCTGATGGAGGCAGGTCTTGCCGAAAGCATCGCGGTCAGCATCGGTCCATTCGCGGCCCTCGATCTTCGGCGGAGCGTATTGCACGAAGCAGCTCATGAAATGCTTGCCCGGCGGCGCCATGGTCGGATCGATGGTCGTCGGGATCATCACGTCCTGGAACGGATCGCGCGAGAAATGCCCCGCCTTCCAATCGTCGTAAGCGCGCTCCATGCGTTCAATCGAGTCAGTGAAATGCAGATCACCGCGAATGTTCGGCGCGCCCTTCGGCAGGGCTTTGAACGTCGGCAGGCCGTCGAGCGCGATATTGAGCTTGCCGGACGAACCACGGATCTTGAAATTCCGCACCGCCTTCAGGAAAGGCTGCGGCAGTTCTTTCTCTTCGACGCATTTCAGGAAGGTGCGCTTCACATCCATATTGGAAACGACGCGCTTGCCGTAAAGGTCGTCGCCGCCTTCCAGCACCACCCCTACAGCGCGGCCATCCTTCACTAGTACGCGCTCAATCGCCTTGCCGGCGCGGATTTCGCCACCCGCCGCCTGGAAGCTGGCGGCCAAGGCCTTGGTAATCGAGCCCATCCCACCGCGCGCAAAGCCCCAAGCACCGATATTGCCATCCACATCGCCCATATAATGATGCAGCAGCACATAGGCCGAACCCGGCGACATCGGGCCGAGCGCCGTGCCGATGATCGCCGAAACGGCCAGATAAGCCTTGATCACCTTGCTCTCGAAATATTCATCGAGAAAATCCGAAATGCTCATCGTCCAGAAGCGGATCATTTCATAGCGCTCATGCTCCGTGAGGCCCATGAACTTCTTGCCGATGAACAGCAGCTCTTGCAGGTCGCGCGGCTTGAACGAAGCCGGATCGGGCGGCGTGCGCATCAGCAGCGGCCGGATGAAGCGGCAATGGCGCAGCACATCGCGCGCATAGCGGTCATAGGCCTCGGCGTCACGCGGCGAATGTCGCGCAAATTCGCGGCGGTTGGCATCGTGATCGCGGAACATGCCGAGATAGCCGCCATCTTCCTTCAGCACTGCGCCGCCTTCATAAGGCAGGACCTGCAGGCCATGCTTCGGCAGTTCCAGATCGCGCATGATCTCGGGCCGGAACAGCGAAGAGACATAGGAGCAGTTCGAATAAGTGAAGCCCCTGTGCAGCGAGCGCGAGACGGCGGCACCACCCACCCACTCATTCTTTTCGACGACGACCACCTTCAACCCGGCGCGCGCCAGATAGCACGCGGCCACAAGCCCGTTGTGGCCGCCGCCCGCGATGATGGCGTCGTAAGTCGTCATGCGCGCTTCTCGGTCTCCAGCTGTTCCAGCGTAAGATCGACGGCGGCCTCCACCGCGCGCAGCGTGTCGTCGAGACAGGATTGGTCATGCGCTTCGCACATGAACCACGGTTCGCGTGAATCCGGCTCGACGATGATATTCATGTCCTGCAGGTGGCGCGCCATCTTGTCATAGAAGGAGTAATCGGATTTCTTCCAGGCACGGTAATCGACCGGCGGCTTCGGCGCAAAAAACAGGCCGAACATCGAGGAATGACCGGCGAAGGAATGCACGATACCGCGCCGGTCGAGAATGCTCTTGATGCCCGCCTTCAGCTTTTCGCCATACGCCGCGAGCGTATCGAGTGCAGGCGTTTCATCCAGAATCTGCAGGCAGCGTTCAGCGGCGGCCAGCGACACGGAATGCGCGGTGTAAGTGCCGCCATGTGCCGCGCCGCCATAGCGGAACATGCGCATCACGTCTTCACGCCCGCCGATCGCGGCAATTGGATAGCCATTGGCCATCGCCTTGGCGAAGGTGGAAAGATCGGGCTTCACGCCATGCAGCGACTGCACACCGCCTCGCGCGACGCGGAAGCCGGTCTTTACTTCATCGATGATCAGCAGCACGCCATATTTGTCGCACAGCGCGCGGGCCAGCTTGACGAATTCGGTGGTCGCCGAAATACCGCAGCAATTTCCCATAATCGGCTCCATCATCATGGCGGCGAGCTTGCTGCCATGCTGCTTGAACACATCCTCAAGGCGCTGCGCATCATTCATCGGCGTGAGATGCACCAGATCTTTCAGCGTCACGGGAATGCCCTTTGAGTACGGCACCACGGAAGGATCCTCGCCGCTCTTTGGATCCCAGGCATCCATATTCGCCATCCACATGGCCGCGTCATAGAGGCCGTGATAGCTGCCTTCGATCAGCAGGTATTGATCGCGCCCGGTGAAGGCGCGCGACACGCGAAGCGCCGCCATCGTGGCTTCCGTGCCGCTGTTGGAGAAGCGCACGAGATCGACCGACGGCACCATCTTCGCAATGCGATCGGCGACAATGAGTTCGCGTTCAGTCGACAGCGCGAATACACCGCCCACTTCCATGCCCTTCTTGGCGGCATCGTCGACGCGGTCATCGGCATAGCCGAGAATGGCCGGGCCATAGCCCAGGCGGTAATCGACATAGCAATTGTCGTCGATGTCCCAGGTGCGGCCGCCCTTGCCACGCTTCACATAGATCGTGCGGTCATCGCCCCAGTAACGGAAAGTGGACGCCACGCCCAGTGGCAGGCGCTTCAGCGCCTTCTGGAAATGTGCATTGGACTTGGAAAGGTCTCTGGTGTTCTTGAGTGTCATGATTCCTCTCCAAGAATTGTTGATGCGCCAAAGCTAGCCAAATTTTGACTGACGTGTCAATCAGATGAAAATATATGTTGTATTTCATTGCATTATAATTTATATATTTCTGAATGTTGGCTCATGACAAAGATGCGCGCGTGCCTATTGCCCGCAAAATCAGCCGCGACGAACGCCAGATGCAGATCATCCGCGCCACGATGCGCGTGCTGGCGCGCAAGGGCTATGCCTCGACGATGATTTCCGATGTGGCAACTGAGGCAGGTGTATCGCACGGCCTGGTGATCTTCCATTTCGAGACGAAGGAAAAGCTGCTCACCGCCACCCTGCTTCACATGGCAGAAGAATATCGCAACAACTGGATTACCGCGCTGGGGAAGTCAGGCCCCGCGCCCGAGCAGCAGCTGAACTCACTGATCGAAGCGGATTTCGACAAGAGGATCTGCACGCCGGACCATCTGGCCTGCTGGTGCGCCTTCTGGGGCGAGGCGCAGAGCCGCCCGATCTACCAGCAGGAATGCGCGCCGAACGACAAGAGGTACATCCGCAATCTCGAACAGGTGTGTGCCGCGCTCATCAAGCAGGGCGGCTACACGCATGATCCCAAACGCACGGCGCGCATCTTGCGCCTGGTGAGCGACGGTCTGTGGCTGGATATTCTCTCTATGAAAAATCCTTACAACCGCACCGAAGCCCTTCGCACGATATTCACCTGCGCCGCCTTGCTGTTCCCCAAACACTTCACCGATGCAGGCTTGATCGCCCCCTGATATGGGTCGGCGCATGTTCGCCGGATTCGAGAACCGGGATCATGTTGCGCCAGATCTCAATATTGTGATCGACAAATTCGCGGCCAAGATTGGCCACCGCCTCTTGATACAGAGGCCCCTGCAGCCGCGCGAGTTCGTCTCGGGCGCGAACGCGGTACCATTCATTGCGGCTGTTGATGGCAATGTCTGTGAAACCAGCCTCCTCCAGCGCCGCGCGATAACGCGCCGGCGAAGCCATGCCGAAATCCAGGCCTTCGGAGGCAATGTAATCCTTCATCTGCTGTGACGGCTCATGGTCATGGCCGATCAGCCAATCCGAAGCAACGAACCATCCGCCGGGCTTCAGCACGCGGGTGACTTCGCGCATCAATGCATGCTTGTCGGGGATGTGGACGATCGAGTCCTTACTGAAAACCACGTCGAATGTTTGAGGCCGAAACGGCAGCGGTCCAGGTGCGACTTTCACAATGCCGACCTGCGCGGCAATCCCGGCTTCGGAAGCATAGCGCCGCGCAGTGTTCAGGACACCGTCTTCCACGTCGATGCCGGTGACGTAAGCCGCGCCATGCGTCTTCACCAATTCGATCTCGATGCCGCCTGCCCCGCAGCCAATATCAAGAACGCTCTTGCCCTTGAGATTCATGCCGTCGAGCAGCCGCGCCACTTCCTCCGGTCCGCCGGGCGACAACCAGCCCTTGCCCCAGATGCGTTCGAGGATGCCGATCAGGTTGGAATGATAAAGCTCGCCGTCAATGTTATTACCCATTGCGGCGAGCTTAAGTTCAGATTGCGTGGTCGGTCAAACCGCCTCTTGCACCTTGGCGTGGCCGGCAACGCTGCCCAGCGCGACGAAAGACAGAGCCGCGATCACGCCGAACACGCCGGAGATCAGGAAGGCCGGAGCATAGCTGCCCCATTCCTCGCGGATGAAGCCGGCGCCGAAGGCGGCAACGGCCGCACCCAGCTGATGGCCCACCAGCACCCAGCCGAACACGATCGGCGCTTCCTGCGTGCCAAAGGTGCGGTTGGCGATGGCCACCGTCGGCGGGACCGTGGCGATCCAGTCGAGGCCATAGAAGACCGCGAAAATGCCGAGGCTGATGGGGCCGAAATCAATGAAGGGGAGTGCGATCAGCGACAGGCCGCGGAAGCCGTAATAGAAGAACAACAGCTTTCTCGGATCATACTTGTCGGTGAGCCAGCCCGAAGCCGTGGTGCCGATGAGATCGAAGAAGCCCATGGTTGACAGCAGGCCGGCAGCGGCGACAGGCGCGATGCCGTGATCGCCACAGAACGAGATCAAATGCGTGCCGACGAGGCCATTGGTGGTCAGGCCGCAAATGAAGAACGTGCCGAACAGCAGCCAGAAGGTGGGCACGCGTGAGGCGCGGACCAGAGCCGAAATGGCGATGCCCACACCAGCAGGGCGTACCACTGGCGGCGGCGCATCCGGGCTTTCACCAAAGCGGACAGTTTTGGCTGACTGCGGGCTTTCGGGAATGAAGAAGAACACGATGGGCACCAGCACGAGGCAGGCAAGGCCCACCACGCGCACCACATTTTGCCAGTCGCCGTCGCGTGTAAGCCAGGCGAGGAACGGCAGGAAGATCAGTGAGCCGGTCGCCGTGCTGGCCGAGAGAATGCCCATGAACAGGCCGCGTCGCACCGCGAACCAGCGGTTCACCACCGCCGAGCCCAGAACCATGGCCACGCAGCCGCTGCCCAGGCCGGAGATCACACCCCAGCTCAGTAGATATTGCCAGCTCTGCGTCATGAACTGGCTCAGGGTGATGGGAATCGCCATCAGGAACAGGCCCAGCATCATGGTGCGGCGGATGCCGATGGTGAGCATCAGCGCCGCCGCGAACGGGCCGACAAGACCATAGATGAAGATGCCGATGGCGGCCGTGGCGGAGACGGTGGCGCGGTCCCAGCCGAAATGCGCCTGCAGCGGCGTGATCAGCACCGAGGGTGCCGAGCGCACGCCCGCGCCCACCAGCAGGGCCAGGAAGGTGACGGCCAGCACCAGTATGGCGCGGTGGCGAAGCGATTGGGTGTTCATGTCAGGCCTTTGCAAGTTCGATAATGTCGGAAGAAACGGAATGCAGATTGGCGAGGCGCGCGGTACCGAGACTTTCGGCAATCTCGGCCTCCGCCTTGAGCCAGTCCGGCTCGGCGCTCGTCAGCTTAGCGAGGCCGGATTTGGTGAGCGACGCGAGGCGCATATGGCCTTTCTCGGCGGCGACGATTTTCACCCAGCCGGCTTTTTCCAGCGGCGCGATGGTGCGATAAAGCGAGGTGCGGTCCATCACCATGTAATCGGCGAGCTCGCTCAAACTGCGCGAAGCGTGACGCTTGATGTTCCGCAGCAGCGAGAACTGTGTGATAGTGATGCCATGCTGCGACAGATGCGTGTCATAAATGGTGGTGAGCACGCGCGAGGCCTTGCGGAGCGCGATACAGGCGCAGGATGTTGGATTGAAATCTGGTTGATGCATATGCATCATGTATATGCATCAAGCTCTGGAGTCAACAGCCGGAACCAAGTCCTAGTTAACCCGTTGGAGCGCAGCAAAATATGGAGGTTTCACATGCTGCACTGGGCCATTGTCTTTCTGGTGATTTCGCTGGTCGCAGGGTTTTTCGGCTTTAGCGGTGTGTCGCAAGCGGCCGCCGGCGTCTCCAAGATCCTGTTCGTGCTGGCGCTGATCGTCTTCGTGATCCTGTTGTTCATCGGCATCCGGATTGTGGGTTGACCACAACGAAATAAAAACATCACCGCTGCTCAAAGCGGTGATGTTTTACTGTCCGGCGGTGAGTTTAGATCAGTAGTACTCGGCGCTGAAAGCGCGCGGCAGCGGCGCTTTTGGGCGCTCGCTGTCATGGGTCTCTTTAGGACCAGCCACGCCGTCGTCGCAGGGCCGCTCGTCATGGTTGTCTTGAGCTTCGGTTTGTTCAGGATTCATGTGCAAGCTCCTTAAATCCGGCCCATCACGATGAGCACGACAAGGATAACCAAGATGATGCCGATACTGCCGGACGGGCGGTAACCCCAGTCGCGGCTGTAGCCCCAGCTCGGCAGCGCGCCGAGCAGCGCCAGAATAACGATGATAATCAGGATGGTTCCAAGCATGTTTGCCTCCACTGCTGCCGGACCTAACGCTTTCAAGGCTTTACGGTTCCCGGGAACAGGCCCTTCATTCCCGCGTTATAGGAAAGCAATTCAAATCAGTGAGGGTGTCATGGCCGAACGGAGTTTCTGGAAGGGGCAGTTGCGGCTCTCATTGGTGACCATTCCGGTGCGCATGGTATCTGCCACCAATGCCGACGCTGAGATTCATTTCCATCAGCTTGACCGCTCCAGCAAAAAGCGCATCCGCTATGTGAAGACGGCGCCCGGCGTTGGCGAAGTCGCCAATGAGAACATCGTGAAAGGCTTCGAAGTTGAGCCAGGCAAATATGTTACGCTGGAGGATGACGAGATTGACTCGCTCAAGCTGGAGACGCGCCACACGATCGAGCTGACTGAGTTTGTGGAAGTCTGCGAGATCGATCCACTCTACTTTGACCGGCCTTATTATCTGCTTCCGGACGGTGAAGTGGCGGAGGAAGGCTACCGCGTCATCCGCGATGCATTGCGAGATGAGAAAAAAGCCGGCATCGGCCAGCTAACACTGCGCGGCAAGGAAAACCTGGTGGCGCTGAAATGCAGCGGTGATGGGCTTCTCCTTGAGACCATGCGCTATGAAAGCGAGATTAAGGAAGCCGACGATGTGTTTTCCAAGATCGGCAAATCCAAGCTACGCGGCGACCTGGTGGATATGGCACGTGAGCTTATCGCCAAGCGTTCCACCCATTTCGAGCCGGCGAAATTCAAGAACCATTATGCCCATGCGTTGCGCGAACTGGTCCAAGCCAAGCTGAAAAACGGCAAGGTGACGGTTGATGAGGAGAAGCACGAAAAGGCTCCGGTCATCGACTTCATGGAAGCCTTGCGCAATTCGGTCAGCAAGGGTGGCAAGAAGCCTGCGGCCGCAAAACCGAAGGCGGCGGCCAAGGCGCCGACCAAGCGCAAGAGGGCTTGATCCGTGGCGCACACCCATTCGCATGACCTTTCGCAATACAAGGCCAAGCGCAATTTCAGCATCACCAAGGAACCCAAGCCAAAGCGCGGCAAAGTGGGAGGCCATGTCTTTGTAATACAGCGCCATTGGGCTACGCGCGAGCATTTCGACCTGCGGCTGGAAATGCACGGCGTGATGGTGAGCTGGGCGGTCACGCGGGGCCCCAG
>Ga0207695_10011276_pt1 | contig 10836 bp, 12 predicted proteins | sample KBSC54metaG_FD_184354 | JGI IMG/M metagenome (GOLD analysis project Ga0207695, IMG submission 184354) | Corn rhizosphere microbial communities from Kellogg Biological Station, Michigan, USA - KBS C5-4 metaG (SPAdes) (version 2) | ecosystem: Host-associated > Plants > Roots > Rhizosphere > Soil... | reverse complement strand
TGGTGCGCGTTGCGGTGTTCCACGACCTGAACAATGCCCGCACCGCCTTCGAGCAGGTGCAGGCCGCCGGTCCGGCCCGCATCATCCGTGCTGTGGGCGCCAATGGCCCGCTGTTCCGCGTGGAAGTCGGCCCGCTCAATTCCAAGGCCGATGCCGATGCCGCGATGACCTCGGTGCAGGGCTCGGGCTTCGAAGACGCCAAGATGGTGGCGGCCGAACCGCAGCAGATCTCGATGAACTAAAGTTGAGTTTGGTTCACTTGGAAAGGTGAGGGCGGACGGCTACAACCTTCGCCATGTTGAGACTCAGCCTTATTCTGCTCATCTGGTTTGGCGCCTGCGTTTCCGCGCGCGCTGAAGTGATGCTGGAAAACCTGACCTGGATGGAACTGCGCGATGCAATCGCGGCCGGCGACACCACGGTCATCATTCCCATCGGCGGCACCGAGCAGAGCGGGCCGCAGATGGCGCTGGGCAAGCACAATGCGCGCGTTGCCTTCCTCAGCCAGAAGATTGCGGAAGCAGCCGGCCACACACTGGTCGCCCCCGTCATCGCTTACGTGCCGGAAGGGCAGATTGATCCGCCCACGGAGCATATGCGTTTCCCCGGCACGCTCACCATCGATGACAAGACTTTCATCCAGCTGCTGGAACAAACCGCATCGTCGCTGCGTCATGCGGGCTTCACCCATGTGATCTTCATGGGCGATCATGGCGGCTACCAGAAGGATCTTTCCGTGGCGGCGGATGCGTTGAACAAGAGCTGGAAGGGCAAGGGCAGGGCGCTCGCCTTGCTCAAGTATTATGACATCACCCAGAATGAATATGTCCAGGCCCTGCATGAGGCGGGGATGAGCAATGACGAGATCGGCACCCATGCGGCGCTGGCCGATACGTCGCTCGAGCTTGCCACCGCGCCCGATCAAGTGCGCGCGGACAAGTTGCAGCAGCCTGGCATTTTCGGGGCCCAGAACGGCGTCTATGGCGGCAATCCGGCGCGGTCAACAGCCGCATTGGGGCAGAAAGGCGTTGACCTCATCATCGCGGGCACAGTAACCGAAATCCGCAAATTCGTGGACGGTAACTAGGTGCAACTGAAATCTCTTCTGCTGGTGGGTGTGGCCGTCACGGCTTTCGTGACCGGCGTGCAGGCCGCCGAGGCGCCGGACCTCTCCACCTGTGCCAGCGACCATCTTCGCGTCAGTGACGTCGCCCCCGCCACGCTGTTGCTGGCGCAAACGGATGCGCCCCGCGCGCCGCAGACCTCAAGCGACGCCATCCCCGCGCCGATCGCAGCACCCACGCCGGTGCCCGTCGACATCGGTGCCGCACCCGCCGTGCCTGATCCCGCCAACATCTACAGCGAAACGTCACAAGACCATCAGGGCCCGTCCACCGCCCTGCCGCGCGTCTATGTGCCGAACCATTCCAACAACACCGTCTCGGTGATCGACCTCAACACCAAGAAGGTGATCGACACGTTCAAGGTGGGCAAGGGCCCGCAGCACGTCGTGCCCAGCTTCGACATGAAGACGTTGTGGGTGAACAACACCGCCGATGGCACCACCAAGGGCAGCGTCACGCCGATTGATCCGGAAACCGGCAAGCCCGCCGGCCCCGAGATCGCCGTCGATGATCCCTACAACATGTATTTCACGCCCGACGGCAAATACGCCATCGTGGTGGCCGAAGCCTACCGCCGCCTCGATATCCGCGACGCGCATACGATGCAGCTCGTCTCGTCGATCCCCACGCCCACCTGCGACGGCCTGAACCATGCCGACTACACGGCCGACTTCTCTGAGATGATCTTCACCTGCGAATTCGGCGGCGTCTATTCCGGCAAGCACGGCCAGGCGCCGAAGGACAAGAATGCCGGCCCCAGCCTGATCAAGGTGGACCTGAAGAAGGGCGAGGTCACCGGCGAGCTCACCTTCTCCAAGCCCGGCATGCCGCAGGATGCGCGCCTCTCGCCCGACGGCAAGACCTTCTTCGTCACCGACATGATGAATGACGGCGTGTTCCTCGTCGATGCCGCCACCTTCACCGAAGTGGGCTTCATCTTCACCGGCAAGGGCGCGCATGGCCTCAATGTCAGCCGCGACGGCAAATATCTCTATGTGGCCAATCGCGGCTCCAACCGCATGCCCGACAAATGGGGCGGGCCGGGCAGCGTCTCGGTCATCAACTTTGCCACCCATGCGGTCGAACATACCTGGCTGATCCCCGGTGGTGGTTCGCCCGACATGGGCAATGTCACGCCCGACGGCAAGGAGCTCTGGCTCTCCGGCCGCTACGACGGCGTGGTCTATTGCATCGACACCAGCACGGGCGACGTGACCAAGATCAATGTCGGCATCGAGCCGCATGGCCTCACCGTCTGGCCGCAAGTGGGCCGCTTCAGCCTCGGGCATACGGGGAATATGCGCTAGGCAAGCCGGATTCGACATAAAATACCAACTGTGTTATTTTGTGTTCGAAATTGGAGGTCACCATGAGCGACACTTTTTCCGTCCGGCTGCCCAAGGCCCAGCGCAGCTTTCTGGACCGCATGGCAAAAGCCACCGACCGAACGCGCAACGAGATCATCACCGGCGCCATCGGCAAGATGATGGACAACTACAATTTCGTCATGTCTCGCATCGAGCAGGGAGAGGCCGATGCCGCGGCCGGGCGCGTCCACAGTCTGTCTGACGTGGAACGCCGCACCCAAGCCGTCATTGATCGCGCTCAGAAAGCAAAATGAGGCCTGTTCGCTGGACGGAGAACGCCTTGGCGGATTTCGAGGCAGCGCTCGCTTTCATCGCTGCGGAAAATCCGCCAAACGCCCAATTGGTGCGGGACCGGATTTTGAATACGGTGCGAAACCTTGAAGCGTTCTCCCTGGGGTTGCCGGCGCCCAAGGGGCATCTCAAACTCTACATTCCCAGGACATCCTATTTCGTCATTTTTGACGAGACACCGAAGGATGACGGCATTCTCATTCTCGCTTTCATCCACGCGTCGCGGGATTGGGAGCAGATCGATTGGGATAAGCTGGAGCTGTAGCGGTAGCCAAGATCAATGTCGGCATCGAGCCGCATGGCCTCACCGTCTGGCCGCAAGTGGGCCGCTTCAGCCTCGGGCATACGGGGAACATGCGCCCGGCATCGCCTTCTGCGGCCTGCAAAAACAACCTTCCGCGCACGGAACATTGACGAACACATTCGTAGGTTCTTATTTTGTTCCTATGTCTCAAATCACCCTGAATGAGATCGACCTCGACATTATCGAGCGCGCCTTCGCGATAGCCATTGGATCGGGCCAGATGCCTGATCCGAATTTGCTGGGCGATCACGCGCGCGTGCGGGTGTTGCGGCAGGCGCTGCTGGACCGACACGACGAACTGCTCCGCGAAATGTGGGGCAACAGCAGGCGCCGGAGCTAGGAGGGCCGGGATGCGCATGACCCGCGATGTTGAGCTGATCGCCGCCGCCGTCTTCTCCGACGAGCATCTGGAAATCGGCGCGATCAAATGCCTGGCCGACCTGGAATTGAACGCCGATCTCAAGCAGCACGTGACGCGTTTCGAGGAGATCGCCACGCACATTTCGTCGCTGCCGCCGGATATCCAGTTTCGCTTGGCCGAGGTGGCGAGGCTGGGACTAAGTCATCTCGGCATTGCGGCTCAGAGTCTGTGAACCACCAAGACCACATGCAGTAGCAAAATTATTTCTGCCATATCTGAAATTAGTCCTTTTTGACCATATTGCTGAGCACAGCAACGAGCAGCAGACTGCAAAACCAACCGAACAAGATCTCGAACCAGAGCGCATATCGTGCCCAAGATCGAAACGAGTACCAGTGGTCGTCCGCACTCACCATAGGTGACCAATCATTTTCTTGTTGGAGATCCACCAAAGGCAAAAGGACGTCTAGTGAATAGATCATCGGATTGAATGTTGTGTATTCGTTTGGCAGCACGCGACAGTTGGCGAGCACCGAGAGTTCTGCATCATTGAATTTGGTATAGATCCCTCGATCTCGCTGCCTTGCCTCCGCATCTTTTTTACAGCGATCTAAGAGTAAAGCGTTAGTGTGTATTGCAGGGGCAGATGGGGCCATCCATCCACTTTGCTTCGAGAAGTCGAAGACCTCGGAGCAGATTGCCCATGTTAGGAGCATTGCAGCAATAATGTTTTGTGGGCGGTAGCCGTACCCTGCCACCAAGCGGTAGAAGCGGTACCATGCGGCATGCAACTGTCTAATGTTTCCGGTAACTAAGAGAGCGTCTTGTTTTGCAATAGCAACTTGATTGGCGTCGTCATAATGCCCCATTTCACGCAAAACTTTTATGAGCTGTTCCCAGGGCTGCGGGCGGAAGTCTCGTTTAGGATGTCGGCTTGATTGGCGTTCGAGCCATTTTATGCGTGTTGCGGCATCGGTTGGTGCGCCACCGGCTATTGTGCTGTAACGAAGCCCGTCCAATTCTAGTTTCAAATAGGAGTCAGGCACGTCGACGAGGCTTCCAAATTCTGCTGCGATGAAATCCACCACGCCGTTCGCCTTAAATCCGTCGTTTAGAAACACACTGCCTTTGATCACCGAATACTCAGCATTCAGTGCGTCGCCTTCTGCAAAATCAAAACTCGCGCTGCTACACGAGAGATTGCCACCGATCTGCGCACTCAACAGTCGGACTTCTCCTTTGGCTTTAAATCCCTCATCGAAATGAACGCTGCCTTTAATGACCGCACGGTCTGCACTCAGTGCGGGCCCTTGCTTATTTTCGAAACTTGCACTGCTGCACGAGAGAGTATCACCAATCTGTGCGCCCAGTAGTCGCACTTCCCCTCTGGCGTTGAATCCGTCATCAAGAAAAACAGCGCCTTCGATGATTGAGCCGTCAGCGCTGAGAGCAAAATTGTCCAGCGATTCGAAACTTGCATTACTGCACGAGAGATCGCCGCCGACTTGCACGCCCAAGAGTCGTACGGAACCTACGGCGTTGAATCCTTCATCGAAAAAAATATCACCTTTGATCACCGCGCTGTCAACGCTCAGCGCAATGCCTTTTTTATGTTTGAAGGTTCCGCTGTTGCATAAAAGGCTGCCGCCAATCTGTGCACCAACAAGGCGGACGCTTCCTTTCGATTTGAATCCTTCATCAAAAAAAATATTGCCATTAACGATTGCATTGTCAGCAATCAAAGCATCCTTTTGCTTTGGCTCAAAACTTGCGTGGCTGCATATTAGATTGCCGCCGATTTGTGCGCCTATCAGTAGGATTTCGCTTTTCGCGATGAACCCCTGATCAAAATGCACATCACCTTTGAATACTGCGCCGTTAGCTCTAATTGCTTTGGTCAATGAACCAGTGAATTTCAGAGCCCCAATATCGCAATACTGAAGCATTACTTCGTCCGAAAAAATGGAATTCTGAATGGTCAGTGACGCCAAACAACTGCATGAAGTTAAGTCAAGACGGCCTTTGATATGGGCGCCGAATATTTGAACGCCTCTCTCATGGACTGAATTGTTTTCATCGCCGCCGAGAAGTAAGAAACGGATCAATTCAGCGCGGATTGTATTAGCTCTCGTGCTTTTTTTTGGCCTTGTGCCGCCAGCGATTATGAGAGAATCTCCTCTCCGACACTGAGTAAGTAGTCTGCTTTCAACTGGTGTGAGTTTTGGAAAGTCTTCCAGTGATCGACCGAATGCTCGACGCGGGGTTGAGTATTTCTCCATCTTAATACGTTAGGATGAGTTAATGGGAGGGGCAAGAGCGATTGCACCCAGCTTCACACAATGCGCGCCATTCCTTATCCAATTCGATAATTTTCCATCGCTCTTGACAATATATTCCTATAGGACTATATCCCTCTCCGAACGCTACCCAACTGAAGGAGGGGACGATGTCGACAGCGTCTCATCATCGCCGGGTGCGTTTGCAGCTCCTGCATTTCATCCGGCTCAACGCGCCGGGGAAATCCGGGCGCAGCGCGGCAGGCCCTTGGGCACTCGACCCAAGCGCCTTCGATGGCTTACAACCCCAGCGGAAAACAGACAGGCCCGTGGGCCTGGCGCGCACGCGCCAGAGCGATGCGGCGCCCGGAGATCCAGTCACTGCGACAGGCCCGGGATGCTTCATGCCCATGGTGGACACCGTGCGATCTGGGGCCCTGGAAGATCTGCCGCGCAGGCGCAAAATGCTGCGTCTCTCGGCCCGCGCCCCAGCCGTTGTCAGCGGCTGCGGAGCCACGCGGGCCTTCTTCGACAGAGAAGCCGGGCTTCAGCCCAACATTCTTCCTCCAAGATCTTGATCGGGCCTGAAGCCAGGGCAGGGACATCCCTTCCTTCGTTCATTCTCGAAATGGCCGCCCACGCTGGTCCAAAAAGTCTGCACCTTTTTGGGCGTGGGCGCGCATACGCAACCCGAGGCCCTCCATGACAAAATTAAAATCCAAACGCCGTGCGATGCCAGAACCCTTCCTGTCGAAGACGCCATGGGAGGGCTTTGCGCGCGGCGACCATCCGCGCGCGCAACCGCTTGCGTCCTGTCCGGATGCGCGGTGCCGACGGTCCAAAGAATGCCACGCCGCCCATGGCGGGCTGTTCTGCCAGCGCACGCATTTCTCCGGCCGCGAACAGGCCCGGCTGGATATCAAGGAGCGCCAGGCGCTGGACAGCCTCTTTCCGCCGCTGATCCACGACCTGCCGGCCCAGATGCGCCTCGCATTCCTGAAGCTGCGCCATGCGCACATGGCGAAAGAGCGCGACGTCAGGAATGAAGAACTCACCGCGCGCTGGAAGGCCGGCGTGCTCGAGCATCTCTATGGCAAGTGGCGCGCCAAGGGCGCGCTGATGCAGCCGCCGCCGCGGGAGTACCGTGAAGGGCGCAGTTAGAGCTCCAAACTCACACATCACTCCGTCACCCCTGCGAAGGCAGGGGTCCAGCTTGGGCGACCGAGTCCGTGATTCCAAAGCTGGATGCCTGCCTTCGCAGGCATGACGGGGTTAGGGAGGCGGGGGATTTGTCAGGCTGCACAAGAAATGACGTACGCCCCTCAAAATTCTTGCAATTGTCATCCGGCCCGCTCATAAGCGCCCAAAATCCATCGACCAAAAATCCCAACAAGAGGCCCATCATGAGCTCCATTCTCGATATCCATGCCCGCGAAATCCTGGACAGCCGCGGCAATCCCACCGTTGAAGTGGATGTGACGCTGGAAGACGGCGCCTTCGGCCGCGCCGCCGTGCCCTCGGGCGCCTCCACCGGCGCGCATGAAGCCGTGGAACTGCGCGATGGCGACAAGAAGCGCTATCTCGGCAAGGGCGTGACCAAGGCGGTGGAAGCTGTGAACGGCCCGATCTTCGACGCGCTGATCGACATGGACGCCACCGACCAGATCGCCATTGACCGCGAGATGATCTCGCTTGACGGTACGCCGAACAAGTCGAAGCTGGGCGCCAATGCCATCCTGGGCGTGTCGCTCGCCGTGGCTAAGGCTGCCGCTGAATCGTCGGCCCTGCCGCTCTACCGCTATGTCGGTGGCGCTTCCGCCCGCACCTTGCCGGTGCCGATGATGAACATCATCAATGGCGGCGTGCATGCCGACAATCCGATCGACTTCCAGGAATTCATGATCCTCCCGGTGGGCGCTGCGAGCTTCAAGGAAGCGCTGCGTGCCGGTGCGGAGATTTTCCACACGCTGAAGTCCGCGCTGAAGAAGGCCGGCCACAATACCAATGTGGGCGATGAAGGCGGCTTCGCGCCGAACCTGCCGTCGGCTGAGGCCGCGCTCGATTTCGTGATGAAGGCCATCGAGCAGGCCGGCTACAAGCCGGGCGCTGACGTGTATCTCGGCATGGATTGCGCCGCGACCGAATTCTTCAAGGACGGCAAGTACGTCTATGAAGGCGAAGGCGTCACCCGCACCATCGACGAGCAGGTGGAGTATATGGCCAAGCTCGCCAAGGCCTATCCGATCATCTCGATCGAAGACGGCTTCTCGGAAGACGATTGGGATGGCTGGAAGAAGGTCACCGACAAGATCGGCAAGAGCTGCCAGCTGGTGGGCGACGACCTGTTCGTCACCAACACCACGCGCCTGTCGCGCGGCATCAAGGACGGCGTGGCCAATTCGATCCTGGTGAAGGTGAACCAGATCGGGTCTTTGACCGAGACGCTGGAAGCCGTCGAGATGGCGCATAAAGCCGGCTACACCGCCGTCATGTCCCACCGTTCGGGCGAGACCGAAGATTCCACCATTGCGGATCTTGCGGTTGCCACCAACTGCGGCCAGATCAAGACGGGCTCGCTCGCCCGTTCCGACCGGTTGGCCAAGTACAACCAGCTTCTTCGCATCGAGGAAGAACTCGGCACCGCCGCCCTCTATGCTGGCCGCTCGGCCTTCAAGGGCCTGAAGTAGGTTCTTTGGTTCTTAGACTTTGAAAATCCGGACGCTCAAGCCCCCCAGGCTTGAGCGTTCATATTTTAGGATGAGCCCATAAGCCTCGGCCAACTCACGCGTGATGGCGAGCCCAAGGCCATGCCCCGCGCGGGCGTTGTCAAGCTTGAGACCGCGCTTTTCAATTTCCATCAACTGTGCGGCCGCAACGCCGGGTCCATCATCCTCAATGCGCAAAAGATCGGTGTCATGCGAGATGCGCACTTCGGACTTCGCCCACTTGCGCGCGTTGTCCAAAAGGTTGCCGAGGATTTCGAGCAGATCATTCCGCTCGATCGCCACCGCTGCGTCGGCAGCAATCGTGTTGTCCCAATTGAGATTGACGCCTTCGGGAGTCTTCGAGATGGCACGCAGAATACGGTCCACAGCAGGACGCAATGGTGTTGACGCATTGCCTTGGCCACTGGCCATGCGAGCGCGCGCCAGTTGACGCTCCACCTGGCTGTTGATCAGTTCAGCATTCTCGCGGATCGAAAAGCTCGCCGCTTTGTAGCCGTGCCGATCCATGTCATCAGCTACGGCATTGAGCACGGTGAGCGGAGTCTTGAGACCATGCGCCATGTTACTAGCCCGCTGCCGCGCGCGTTCCAGCGCCGCATCGCGCCCCTCGAGCAATTCATTGAGGCTGGAGACCAGCGGCTGCACTTCGGAAGGAAAGCGCCCTGTAAGACGCTGCGCGTTGCCACCATGCACGTCCTTCACCGCCTCATCGAGCATCTGCAGCGGCCGCAGGCCCAAAAGGATTTGAATCAACGCGCCAACAAGCAGCGCCGCTGACAAAATGCCGAGGCCAAGGATGAGGTCATTGCGGAAGCCCTGTGCGGCATCGTCAATCTCGCTGCGGTCCACCGCCATGGTGACGGAGAGTTTGCGCTCTGATCCATCGGCCAACGGCAGGACGAGTGATTTCACCAAAGCAAAAAGCGGCGTCTTGTTGGGTCCGTCAATCAACTCGATTTCGTGACCTGCCGTCAAATCCGGCAAGGCGGCATCGAACAAGGAGCGCGAACGGATCGGTGTCTGCTGCGGTTCGTCGATCTGCCAGTAGAGTCCACTATAAGGCCTTTCAAAGCGCGGGTCGCTCAGCGCGCCATCCACCACGATCTTGTTGCCGTCATCGATCCGCACCTTGGCGGCGAGCTGGACGAAATCGTTCTCCAACTGGCGGCGCGCCAAATCGCCGGCATAGTGCAGGAAGATGAAGAGAAAGGCGGTGCCCGCCACCAAGAGAGAAAGTGCGATCCCGACAGCTGCGGCGGCGAGCAGCCGCAGCTTCAGGGAGTCTGGCTTCATCCCGCCATGCCTTGCAGGTAGTAGCCGAAGCCGCGTCTTGTCTTGATCAGGTCACTGCCCAGCTTGCGGCGGAGACGGCTGACCACGGCCTCGATGGCATTGGCGTCACGGTTGTGGTCGTGCTCGTAAAGCGCATCGGCCAGCTCGGTCTGGGTGACGACGCGGCCCTTCTGCATGGCGAGGAATTGCACCAGGCGGAATTCCAGCGGCGTGAGGGAGATGGCCTGACCTGCGATCTCCACCACGCGGTCACGCAGGTTGATGGTGAGCGGACCAACTTCAATCGTGGACTTTGCGACACCGCCGGAGCGGCGGAGCAGGGCGCGGAGACGGGCCAGCAGTTCCTGCATCTGGAAGGGCTTGCCCAAATAGTCGTCGGCGCCGCTGTCGATACCATCCACGCGTTCGGCCCAGGAGCCGCGTGCGGAAAGCACAATCACAGGAAAATCCAGGCTTTCCGAACGCCAGCGTTTGATCACCGACAGACCGTCCAGCTTCGGCAGGCCCAGATCCATGATCACGGCCGCGTAGTTTTCGGTGGCGCCCTTGAACCAGGCGTCTTCGCCATCGGCAGAAATGTCGGCGACAAAGCCGGCTCCTGCGAGGGTCTCGGCAATGTTGGTGGCAATGGCGGTTTCGTCTTCAACGATCAGGATACGCATTTTATTTCCGGCTAAGGGTCTGGGCATCGAGGAACAGGGTACGAAGCTCAACGACATTGGCAAGATAGCGCACTTCATAGACAAGGCCATCGCCGGTCGTGTGCAGTTTCACGTCGAGAACCTGGCCCGGATATTTCTGGTCAAGATAGGTGATGAGCAGCGGCATGGAAGCGGCCTTGCCGTTTTGAATGGCGGATTTCGACTGCTCCTGGTCGAGAACCGGGGTCTTTACAAATTGCGCGGCGGGAGAATTTCCATGGCCCTTGTGCTTGCCCAATTTATCGCCGCTGTTTGCGGGCGAGGGCGCTCCGCTGTTATCCGCATCATCGCCTATGCCGTTGTCGCCGTCGGGCGGTGACGCTGCAAGAGCAGGAGGCGGCGGAGGTGGAGGGGTGGGATGAACTATGAGATGAAAAAGATTAAATCCACCTC
>Ga0207695_10011263_pt1 | contig 10844 bp, 8 predicted proteins | sample KBSC54metaG_FD_184354 | JGI IMG/M metagenome (GOLD analysis project Ga0207695, IMG submission 184354) | Corn rhizosphere microbial communities from Kellogg Biological Station, Michigan, USA - KBS C5-4 metaG (SPAdes) (version 2) | ecosystem: Host-associated > Plants > Roots > Rhizosphere > Soil... | reverse complement strand
GGTCTCACCGGTAGTAGATCAAAATGGTCACTGCACGCATGTGCTTTGGAGTGCGCGTAACGTGACCGACCGGGTGAAGACTGCCCGCGCCTTACTCGAAAGCGAAGAACGTTATGCTCTGGTGACACAGGCCACTCTCGATGGGATTTTTGACTGGAACCTGGCCACCGGCGGTTCTCATCTTTCGCCGCGGTTTAAGGAAATTCTGGGCTATGGTGACCACGAATTATCCGATGATTTTTCCTCGTTCATCGGCCGCCTCCACCCCGATGACCTCAGCTGGTTAAGCGAACGGGTGCTCCGACAAAACGCAGACCGGAGCATAGAAAAATTCGATCATGAAGTGCGCCTGCGCCGCAAAGACGGCGGATACTGCTGGGTGGTCTCCCGCGGTCAGGTGGTTCGGGACTCGCGGGGACACCCTACGCGATTCATAGGTGCTATTCGCGATGTTACGGAGCGCAAGCGGGCCGAAGAAGCGTCGGCTTTCCTGGCTGCGATTGTGCAGTCCTCCGACAACAGTATTGTTGGAACGGATCTGGACGGCACCATTCTGAGCTGGAACGCCGGCTCCGAGCGAATGTGGGGATACACCGCCGAGGAAGTCCTGGGAAAAAATAATCGTATTCTGTTTCCCGAAGGCCGGAGTGAAGAGTACGCTGATACAATCGAACGCATCCAGCGAGATGAGCCGATCGAGCGTTATGAAACCTTGCGAGTCAGAAAAAACGGGACCCCAGTCCCGGTGTCCCTGATCGTTTCACCGGTTAAAGACGCTTGCGGAAAACTGCTGGGCGTGGCGTCGATTTATTCCGACGTGACCGAGCGCAACGAGTCCCAAGCGCGCCTTCTGGCGGCAAAGCAGGCGGCGGAAGCTTCCGCGGCATCGCTGCGGGAGAGTGAAGAGCGCTATGTTCTGGTCACTCAGGCCACTCGTGACGGGATTTTTGACGGGAATCTGCTGACCGGATACTCCTATCACTCACAGCGTTTCAGCGAAATTCTGGGATATCAAGAGGATGAGTTGCCGAACGTCGCCTCGTCGTTCTTCGACCGTGTCCACCCGGAGGATCGTCCGCGGCTGCTCGAAAACGCCGCCCGCAATACCAAGGATAAGACTGTCGAAGCGTTCGAGAGCGAAGTGAGGGTCCTCTGTAAGGACGGTAGTTACCGCTGGGTGGCTTCCGGCGGCAGGTTGGTGCGCGATAGTGAAGGCAACGCTATCCGAGTAGTCGGGGCCATTCGCGATATTACCCAGCGCAGAGAGGCTGAAGAGAAGTTGGCTGCCAGCGAAAAGCGTCTCCGGGACATTCTCGATGCCTTCTTCGGATTCGTTGGGCTGTTCACGCTCGACGGCCGGCTGATCGACTGTAACCGTACTCCGCTTGAGGCAGCGGGAGTTCGCCTCGAAGATATAGTCGGCAAGCCTTTTGCTGAAAACCGCTGGTGGGGCAGTAGTGCCGACGAACGCACGCGTCTCCGCGAAATGATGGCGCGGGCGGCCGCTGGCGAGGTGGTGCGCTATGAGAGTTGCGGCGTGGCAGGCGGCAGGGAAATCGACATTGATACCACCTTTGGCCCCCTGCGGGACCAGGAAGGCCGCATCGTCAGTGTGGTGGGTTTCGGCGTGGATATCACCGCGCGCAAGGAAGCCGAAGCCAAGCTGGTCCTGGCCAAACAGGTGGCCGAAGTCGCCAGCCGCGCCAAGAGCGAATTTCTAGCCAACATGAGCCATGAAATCCGCACGCCCATGAACGGCATCATTGGCTTGACCGAAGTGGTACTCGAATCCAATTTGAATCCCGAGCAACGCGAGTATCTGAGTCTGGTTAAGAGTTCCGCTGCTTCTCTCATGCACATCATGAGTGACATCCTGGACATTTCCAAGATCCAGGCAGGAAAGCTGATTTTGCATCCCAAGGAATTCTGGCCCGCGGATCTGGTTTCGAGCGCCGTTAGAGGATTTGCCATTGCCGCACGCGAAAAGAAACTCCGGCTCAAACTCGACATCCAGCGCGAGATTCCGGATGTGCTGCTGGGCGACCCCGGTTGCTTAAAGCAGGTTCTCGATAATCTGATAGGGAACGCCATCAAATTTACCACTAGCGGCGAGGTGACGGTTCGAGTTGGAATTTCGTCGGAAAACTCCGAAAAGTTGCACTTCCAGGTTAGCGATACCGGAATCGGCATCGCTGCGGACCAGCAACAGCGGATATTCGAACCGTTTACCCAGGTGGACGCATCCTCCAGAAGGGAATTCGGAGGCGCCGGACTGGGCCTGGCGATCTCCGCGCAATTGGTGGAGATGATGGGTGGGGATATATGGGTCGTCAGCGACGGCCGCTCGGGAAGCTCATTCCACTTCACCGGACGCTTCCCCACCGTAGCGACTTCCTCCGATACTACCAGCGAATCCCGCCAAGAATCCAACCCGACGCAGATTACAGCGACCGATTACCCTTTGGCCCAGGATCGCCGCAGCGCTCCGCGTTTTGCATCCGATGACACGGCGTCTTTGAAAGTACTCTATCCGTTTTCACCCGTCGAGTTTCCCGCACGGATTCTGAATGTCTCGACGGACGGCCTTCAGCTAGCGGCGGATCGACCCCTGGACCCTGGAATGCGAGTGCAAATTCAAAGCACTAGTGACTTTGCTGTGGCGGAAGTCCGCTACTGTGTTCCCGCCAGCCCGGGATTTCACATTGGCGTCCACCTTGACGACGTCGTTTAATAGGGGTGGAATCCCGCCTTACTTCCCCTTGGCGGCTTCAAAACGGATTTGCCGCAGGGTTTCGCCATCGCTTGCAAGCTCCACAGCACCGGGCGGAAATTTGTTGGCGCTCAGAATGAACGCCAGAAGGGTCGCGTTCTGTTCCCGGCTCAGGCTTCCGGGTTGATCGGCAGGCATGGAGGTCTGCATTTTATCGAACAGGTCTCCGACCGTCATCCCGTTCCATTCCATCATGAAATCGGCGCCCGCCAGCGGAGGAGCCTGCCCGCGGCCTTCCAGTTTTTCGCCATGACAGGAGGCGCACTTCTGGCTGTAAAGCGTCTCGCCACGGTGGGCTTGGTCCTGCGTATAGATACCGTCCCACACGGACGCCGGCCCTTGCGCCCAAAGCTTCCCCCCGAGCGCAAGGGCTCCCGCTAACCATATGGTGGCGTACCCCATTGATCCCATATTCAAACCATAACACCGCCCTTGACACCCTTCGTGTCGATTCCCTACAGTGAGGAACGAGCGCCTTGCGCCCTGGATCTTGTGAGGAAAACGCCATGACCCGCTGTCTGAATCATTGGATGAAGAACTGGAACAATCGTTTTGCGATGGGACTTTTTTTGGCTGGCTGCGGCGCCGCTGCGCTGACCCCCGCTATACAAGCCGCCGGTGTCCCGGCCTGTGATCCCAACAACGCCGGCATCACGCTTCCCGCCGGTTTCTGCGCATTTGTGGCCGCCGATGGCCTGGGTACCGCGCGGCACATGGTAACGGCGGCCAACGGCGATCTCTATGTGGCGCTACAGAACGGCGGCGTGATGGCCTTGCGCGACACCAAGGGCGACGGCCGCTTTGACATGAAAGAAAAGTTCGGCAGCACCAGCGTCACCGGCATCGCCCTGCGCAACGGCTACCTCTACATCGCCACGCCCAACACGGTCCAACGCTACAAGATGATGCCCGGCCAATTGAAGCCTGCCGGCGAGCCTGAAATCGTGGTTAAGGATCTGCAAGGTGTCCGCCAGCACGGCGACAAGGGCATTGCCTTCGACGGCAAGGGCTCACTGTATGTGAATGTGGGAGCGCCTTCAAATGCCTGTCAGGTGAAGGACCGCACCGCGCAATCCCCGGGGCAGGACCCTTGTCCCATTCTCGAAGAACACGGCGGCATCTGGAAGTTCGACGAAAACAAACTGGGTCAGACCCAGGCGAGTGGCACCCGCTTTGCCACCGGCCTACGCCAGATGCCGGCCATCGCCTGGCACGACGGTGCGTTATACATTGCGATGAACAACCGCGATCAGCTCGACATTATGTGGCCGGGCAAGTTCACCGCTCAGGAGAATGCCGAACGCCCTGCGGAACCGTTGTATCGTGCCGTTGCGGGCTCCAACTTCGGCTGGCCCTATTGCTTCTATGACTTCGGGGAGAAGAAATTCCTGCTCAACCCGGAGTACGGCGGCGATGGCAAGGCCGTGGGCCGCTGTACTGAATTCACTCCACCGGTGGCGGCGTTTCCGGCGCACTGGGCTCCGGTGGATATGATTTTCTATACCGGGCGCCAGTTTCCAGCCAAGTATCGCGATGGCGCGTTCATCGTGTTTCATGGTTCCTGGAACCGCGCGCCTATGCCGCAAGCTGGCTACAACGTGACTTTCCAGGCGTTCTCCGGCGGCAAGCCTTCGGGAAATTTTGAGGTCTTCGCGAGCGGGTTCCCCGGCAAGGCCCCGCTGATGAATCCCGGCGACGCAGTGGCCCGCCCGGATGGTGTCGCGCAAGCGCCGGACGGCTCGCTGTATATCAGCGACAGCCAGAAGGGCAGGATCTGGCGGGTCCTCTATAAGTAGCCGGTATTAGTAACCAGCGGCGAGCGCTCCCTTGCAGTTAACGCTGCCGGTGATAGCTCTTAAGCTGCTCGAGGCGCCCTTTGGCGGCGGAATTATCCGGTTCAATTTCGAGCGCCTTTTCGAGCGACGCCATTGCGGCCGTGTCATCCAGCTTGCGGGTTTCGGCAAAGGCCAGCGCCATATAGCTGCGCACGGACCGCGGATAAAACTCCAGGTTCAGCTTCATCAGCGCGATAGCATCGTCGGCGCGCGCGTTGGCCATCTGGTTTGAAACCGTGATCAGCGTGTCTTCGCCGAAATCGTAGGTTGAGCGGCCGAAGAAGTGCTGGCGCAGGTCGCGATACTGGTCGATGGCGGCGGCGACACCTTTTTCGCGCGTGGTCTGCCAGACGATATCGCTGATGGGACGTGGGACCGGAACGCCGCGATGGCAGTAGGCGCACTCAATGTCCGTGACCTGTCCGGGGGCCTTGCCGGTGGCGGCGCGGAGACGCGCGTTGATGTCATCGGTCATCGCCATCATGGCGCGGGCGATTTCCTTTTTCGGCTCCGCCTCGCCCGAGCCGCGCGGCGCCGAGTGGCAGTACGCGCATTGCACGCCCAGCGATTGCGCAATCTGCTGCATCTGCGAGACGCGGTCCACTTTCGGGACTTCTTGCGCCAGAGCCGGGAGTGCGGCCGTTAAAACAGAAACTGCTACTAGCGTGTAGTTCATGCGTGCGGGTGCCTCGCCCGATCAGTATACACCTACTTTATGGGCGGGACGAAAGCGATGGTCCGGGCAAAGAACCAGCACAAAAAGAACACCACCGGCAACAGCGCCATCAGATATAACGTTGAGTAGCCCACCAGATCCCGCGCCTTCAGGCGCAGGATGCCCAGCAGCGGCAGCATCCAAAAAGGATTGATCAGGTTGGGCAGCGCCTCGGCGACGTTATAAATCTGCACCACCCAACCGAGGTGCACCTGGCGCGCGATCGCGGCCTGCAGCACGTAAGGCGCTTCGACCACCCACTTGCTGCCGCCCGACGGGATGAACAGTCCCAGCACCGCCGAATAGCCCGCGGCCAGCAGCGCGAAGGTATCGTGCGTGCTCGCCGACGTGAACAAGTGCGCCAGTTTCGCCGAGAGTCCGGTGCCCACGATCATGCCGAAGATCATGGCGTAGAACGGAAACTGAATCAGCACTCCGCCCGTCGCTGGAATGGACTCCGTCACCGCCCGCACAAAATTGCGCGGACGCCAGTGCAGCAACAGTCCCGCGGTGAGAAACATCAGGTTGTAGATGTTAAGGTCCAGCGCCGCGAGCGCCCCTTGCGGCGAAGTGCGAAACACATTCACCAGGTATCCCAGCAACAGTGCGCCCACCAGGATGCTGAGCAGCGGGCTATATTCCAGCCACTCGCCTGGTTTCGAATGCCGCTCGCGCTCCGCCGCGGGAGCCTCGAAGTGCAGGCCATAGCTTTCCGCCGTGCGTGCGTTTTCAGGCGTCGGCGCCGAGAAATACGCGACCGCGATCGAGACCGCGATCACCACTACGGCAGTCACCATGCTCTGCCACAGGAACAGAGTTTGGGTGAGCGGGATCAGACCGCTGATCGCGAACAGCGAAGGCGGCAGGGCGGATTTCGTTGCCATCAGCATGGCCGCAGAAGACGACAGACCGAGTGCCCACACCGAGCACGTGCCCAGGTAAGCGGCAGTGCCGGCGGCGCGGTAGTCCATCCCTTTCACGCGTCCGGTCATCTCGCGCACCAGAAAGCCGCTAATGATGGGGCTGAGGCCCCAGGAGATCAGCGAACTGGTGGTCGCAACGAAGGCTACCAGTGTAATCGCTCCGCGCGGCGTCTTAGGAATACCGGCGAGCCAATGAATCCCGCGCCGGACCACCGGCGTTAACGCCACCACGTAGCCGCCGATAATGATCATCACCATTTGCATGGTGAAGGGCACCAGCGTCCAAAAATTCTTACCCGCTTCGAGGCCCAGTTGCACCGGGCTCTCTCCCGAAAGGATGCCCAGCCCGTACACCACCAGCACGCCCAAAAAAGCGAATACCAGGGGATCCGGAAACCACTTCTCGCTCCAGTTGGCGAGCGCCAGGCCGGTGCGGGCTACGCGTGTTTCCGCGATCTGTTGAGTTACTTTTTTGGAAGCCTGCATACCGTTTCCGGCGTCTCACTATTGTATGACCCTGCAGTTCCGCGCGTTGGACGCTTGAAGGCCACGATATTTCGCGTCACCATGAAAGTGGGTAAGGAGGGTATATGCAACAACCAGCGACTTATCCAGCAGACACTTCAGCCGATTTCCTCCCGCTGAAGGGTATCGATCACATGGAGTTGTACGTCGGCAATGCGAAACAGGCTGCGTATTTTTATCGTCGCGCGTTCGGTATGGCGCTAATCGCTTATTGCGGCCCTGAAACCGGCACTCGCGACCGGGTTTCCTACGTGGTCGAGCAAAACCATATCCGCTTTGTATTGACCACGCCGCTCCATCCCGAGAGCGTCATGGCCGGCCAGATTCTGCGCCACGGGGACGGCGTGAAGAGCATCGCTCTCACGGTTGAAGACGCCTCCGCCGCCTATCGCGAAACCACCCGTCGCGGCGGGCTCAGTGTCGCTCCGCCCACCATCGTCCGGGACGATTCCGGGGAGGTGCGTCTGGCATCCATCGCCACGTACGGGCATACCATTCATACTTTTGTCGAGCGCGCCAACTATCGCGGCGCATTTCTTCCCGGCTTCATCGAAGTGCCCGGCCCCGACCGTCTCGCCGAACCAACCGGCCTGCTACACATCGATCACACCGTCGGCAACGTCGGACTCGGAGAGATGAATAAGTGGGTTGAATTCTACGAGCGGGTAATGGGGTTCAGCCTGTACCAGACCTTCGACGATCACGACATCAGCACGGAATATTCGTCGCTGATGTCAAAAGTGGTTTCAAACGGCACCGGCTGGATCAAGTTCCCCATCAATGAGCCCGCGCAAGGCAGAAGGAAGTCTCAAATCGACGAATACCTGGAGGCGCATCGCGGACCGGGCGTGCAGCATATTGCGCTCGCAACCGACGATATCGTCTTCGCCGTCTCCCAACTGGCCCAGCGCGGAGTCGAGTTTCTCAAAGTGCCGCCCGCATATTACGATGACCTGCCGCGGCGCGTCGGCCCGATCCAGGAGCCGCTGACAAGACTGGCGGATTTGGGAATTCTGGTCGATCGCGACGAGGACGGATACCTTCTGCAAATCTTCACCCAGCCGGTCCAAGACCGACCCACTCTGTTTTTTGAGATCATCCAGCGCAAAGGCTGCCGTGGTTTTGGAAAAGGCAACTTCAAAGCCCTCTTCGAATCAATCGAGCGCGAGCAGGCGCGGCGGGGGAATTTATAAAGCCATCGTCTTGATAGGCTGCTTGACGATTAACTTTGCTGCGGTTGCCTTCAGCACCGCCTCGATGGTGGTATCGGGCGCGATTTCCTCCAGCACCAGCCCCTCGGGCGTCACCTGAATCACGGCGAGTTCCGTGACAATGGTGTTCACCACTTTGCGCCCGGTTATGGGCAGTGTGCAACTGGACAGGATCTTCGAAGCACCCTTCTTGGTGGTGTGCTCCATGGCCACGATGACGCGTCGCGCGCTCGCCACCAAATCCATCGCGCCGCCCATCCCTTTGACCATTTTCCCGGGAATCATCCAGTTGGCGAGGTCGCCCTTTTCGTCCACTTCCATGGCGCCTAATACGCTGAGATCGATGTGACGCCCACGAATCATCGCGAAAGATTCGGCGCTTGAAATGTAGGCCGTCCCGGGCAACTCTGTCACCGTTTCCTTGCCCGCATTGATGAGGTCGGCATCTTCGTCGCCCTCCATTGGATAAGGCCCGACGCCCAACATCCCGTTTTCCGATTGCAGCACCACGTCGAAGTGCGGCGGCACATAGTTTGAGACCATGGTCGGGATACCGATCCCCAGATTGACGTAAAACCCATCGCGCAGCTCGCGGGCGACGCGGCGGGCGATACGCTCGCGCTTTTCGTATTCGGTCAAAGGCACCGCGGGCGCACTCATGTAGTCCTCGGCCGGGTAGTCCGGCGCTCGATGCGCCGGTCGTAGTGCTCGCCCACTACCACGCGTTGCACATAGATACCGGGCGTAATCACTTGGTCGGCTTCAATCTCGCCGGGCTCGACCAGATGCTCCACTTCGGCAATGGTGATGGAGGCGGCAGTCGCCATCACAGGATTGAAGTTGCGGGCGGTTTTGCGATAGACCAGATTGCCCATGCGATCGCCCTTCCAGGCTTTGACCAGCGCGAAATCGGCGGTCAGCGCCCGTTCCATAAGGTATAGGCGGCCGTCAAACTCACGAACTTCTTTGCCTTCGGCGACCACAGTTCCCACCCCCGTAGGCGTGTAGAACGCCGGAATGCCGGCGCCGCCCGCACGGATCCTCTCGGCCAGCGTGCCTTGCGGGACTAGCGTCACCTTCAGCGTGCCGGCGAGCATCATTTCTTCCAGACGCCGGTTCTCACCCACGTAGCTCCCCACGTGCGAAGCGATCATGCCGGCCTCCAGCATCAAGCCCATGCCATAACCGTCTATGCCGACATTATTAGCAACGGTGTTCAGGTTGGTTACCTTCCGGCGGACCAGCGCGGCGATTAGGTTCTCCGGGACTCCGCATAGCCCGAAGCCGCCAATCATGATGCTCGAACCATTAGCGACATCCGCGACTGCGGCGTCGGAGCTGGCGACAACCTTATTCACAGCTCACCAGTATAGCGATGGTGGGGGATTTCGCGCACACTTCGAGATTTACCACAGCTTCCCAATGACGGTCGATCAGATTCTTCTTGATTTTGTTGACCTTGCAATTGGCCGCTCGGATGCACAATGCCGAGGCCGAGGTAGCTATCATGAGCGATTTTGATTATCCGAGCCCTGGATTCCATCACATCACTGTCTGTTCCGGAGCCGCCCAGGCTGACATCGATTTTTTCACGCAAGTTCTAGGGCAGCGGCTGATCAAGCAGACCATTCTCTTTGACGGGCGCTATGCCCACCATCACCTGTATTACGCCAATGCCAAGATTGATCCGGGCACGGTGATGACCAGCTTTCCGTATAGCCGGGTCTCTGGGCGTCCCGGATCCGGCCAGGTTTCATCCACAGCCTATAGCGTCGCTAGGGGTACGCTGCCGTTCTTGGTGGAGCACCTAAACCGGCATGCCATAGAGAACTCGGGTGTACAGGAACGCTTCGGGCGTAAATTTATCAACATGAAGCATCCAGCGGGACTCCGCTTCGAAGTGATGGAGGACAGCCGCGATACTCGTCAGGGTTGGAACGCCGGCGACGTTCCAGCCGAGGCCTCGGCGGTGGGCTTCAACACCTCAACCTTTTCAGTGCGGGAGATCGAAGAGGAAGAGCGCTTCCTGATCGAAGGTCTGGGCTTTCGCAAGGTGGGGCAAGAGGGGTGTTATCATCGCTTCGAAATCGGCGCGGGTGGCCCTGGAGCGCAGGTGGACCTGCTGCACGAACCTGAGCGGCCTTCGGGAAGCTGGATCTTCGGCGCGGGCACTGTGCACCACGTAGCCTTCAACGTTGCCGACGACGGCGCGCTCGCAAAACAGAAGGGCTACTACGAAGAATTGGGCTATACCGACGTATCCGAGATAAAGGATCGCAACTACTTCCACTCGATCTACGTGCGATCCCCGGGCGGTGTGCTACTTGAGTGCGCCGCAACCGCCGTAGGCGCCTTCGCCAAGGACGAAGCCTTCAGCGAGCTGGGCAAGCACCTATTGCTGCCTCCCTGGTTTGAAAACCGCCGGACAGAAATCCTGAACATGCTGGAGCCGATCCAGGTTCCCGAGTGGCATCCGTCGGTAACCGTCGGCGTGCGCGGTACCGCGCCGTCCAAGCGTGTCGACGCGACCTTTCTCAAAGAAGAGTCGGAAGTCTTCATGAAGCGGTAGATCTCGGACCGCAAATGGAAAAGACCGGGGGCCCATGGCGCAGGCCCCCGCTCTCTTTTTTTACTCGAATCCAGTTTTAGAAAACGTACTTCATCGCAAACTGGATCAGGCGCGGATTCACGCTGGTGCTGGTGATCTGCCCGAAGGTTGGTAGCGTGAACGAAGTAACCGGATTATTGAACTGCGGGTGGTTGAAGGCGTTGAAGAACTCCGCCCGGATCTGCAGCATCGCGTTTTCATGGATGCCGCCGACGCGGGTGTCCTTGACTAGGGAAAAGTCAAAGTTGAACTGGCCG
>Ga0207695_10011262_pt1 | contig 10845 bp, 10 predicted proteins | sample KBSC54metaG_FD_184354 | JGI IMG/M metagenome (GOLD analysis project Ga0207695, IMG submission 184354) | Corn rhizosphere microbial communities from Kellogg Biological Station, Michigan, USA - KBS C5-4 metaG (SPAdes) (version 2) | ecosystem: Host-associated > Plants > Roots > Rhizosphere > Soil... | reverse complement strand
GCGCGCGCACGCGGGTGACGAGCCATTCGGGCGGTGCGAACGTCGGCTGGATGTCGACGATCAGGAGGGCTTGCTGCATGGCGGATGACGTCCGGAGGTCCAGGCACGCCGATTCTAGCGCGTGCGCCGGCGGCGCGATTTCCTTACCTCGAACGTAATCGACCGCCTGCGCGGGGCCGGCGACGATAGCGGCACGCGAACCCGACAGGTTCGCGGCGCTGTCCTCCCTTCATCCACACCAGGAGCCTCGCATGAACACCGCCCAAACCGTCCAGTCCGCTCACGCCGAGCTGATCGACCGCTATTTCGATGCATGGAACGAACCCGACGCCGCGCGGCGGCGCGCGCTGATCGATGCGACCTACGCGAGCGACGCGGCCTATCGCGATCCGCTGATGGCCGGCGACGGCCACACGGGCATCGACACGATGATCGCGGCGGTGCAGGAACGCTTCCCCGCGTTCCGTTTCCGCCGCACGACCGACGTCGACGGGTTCGGCCAGCACCTGCGTTTCTCGTGGGCGCTCGTGTCGCCCGACGGCGCGGCGATCGTGAGGGGTTCGGATTTCGGCACCGTCGACGCATCGGGCCGCCTGAAGTCGGTCACGGGTTTCATCGACGAAATGCCGGCCGCGGCGCCGTGACGCGAGCCGCGACATGCGCGGCAGCGTCCGGGATCGGGTAACGTTATGCGGTTCGTTCCTGATCCCGGAGACAAGCCGACATGCTGAAGAATCTCGATCCGCTGCTGCACGCCGACATCCTGCACGCGCTGCGCGCGATGGGCCACGGAGATGAAGTCGCGATCTGCGACGCGAATTTCCCGGCGGAATCCGTCGCCGAGCACACGGTGGTCGGCCGCGCGCTGCGCATCGACGGCGCCGATTCGGCGCGCGTCGCGCGCGCGGTGCTGTCCGTGCTGCCGCTCGACACGTTCGTCGACACGCCCGCGTGGCGGATGGAAGTCGTCGGCGATCCGGTCGCGGTGCCGCCCGTGCAGCGCGAGGTGCAGGCCGAGATCGATCGCGCGGAAGGTCGCGCGGTGCCGCTCGCGGGCCTCGATCGTTTCGCGTTCTACGAGCGCGCGCAGCAGGCCTACGCGGTGATCGTCACCGGCGAGCTGCGCGGCTACGGCTGCTTTCTGTTCAAGAAAGGCGTGCTGCTGAGCGACGCGGCTTAGGGCCGGTTCCTTTTATTCGCGGCACGGCCGAACGCCGTTTTTCGCGGCGCGGCCGGGCCCGCCCCGCCGCCGCAGTGTAAAGATTTGCTACAACCTTTTTCTTGGACACCGCGGAAAGTCCCTCTATGCTGGCCCATTTGCCGCGGGCCCCGCAGGGCCGCGCGGCCCCGAACCGCACGGGGTGTGCCCCGTGCGGACGGCCGAATTGCATACGAGGAGAGAGGCATGACGCGTTCCGTCGATTCCGGCGTCATTTTTTTCGCGCGCCTGGCGCTGGCGGCGTTGTTCTTGTGGGGCGGCGTGATGAAGCTGCTCGGCTACGGCGATTTCATCGGCTATCTGCACGCGCTGAACGTGCCCTATCCGCAGGTGATGGGCCCGATCGTCGTCACGATCGAAGCGCTCGGCGGCCTGCTGCTGATCGTCGGCTACAAGGTGAGGCCGCTCGCGTTGCTGCTGGCGTTCTATACGATCGCGACCGCAATGGTCGGACACAATTTCTGGGACGCGACCGACGCCGCGGTCCAGCACGACATGGTCATCCACTTCTGGAAGAACGTCGCGATCGCCGGCGGCTTCCTGTTGCTGTTCGTGACGGGCGCCGGCGGCGCGAGCATCGACGCGCTGCGCCGGCCGAGTTCGTCGTATGGCGCGCTGCGCTGATTCGAGCTGATTCGAGCTGAACCGGGCAACGCGCGCAAGTCGTCGCACTGAAGCAAAACAGAAGGGCCGAATTCCGCACGCCGCGGGATTCGGCCCTTCGTTCATGCAGCGGGCGCGTGCGCGCCGGCGTTCAGCGTGCGTCGTTCAGATCCGGCACATCCTTCGAGAACTGCACGGCGATCGCGCCGAGCACGCAGATCGCCGCGACGTACACGACCGGCGCGAGCGGATTCGACTTCATCATCAGCGACACGATCACCGGCGTGAGGCCGCCGAAGATCGCATACGCGACGTTGTACGAGAACGAGATGCCCGAGAAGCGCACGACGGCCGGGAAGCTGCGGACCATCACGAACGGCACCGCGCCGATCGTGCCGACCGCGAAGCCGGCGATCCCGTAGTACAGCGGCAGCGTCGACGCGTCGGCGGCGACCTGCACGAACAGCAGGTAGTAGCACGCGGCCAGCACGAACCCGCCGATGCCGAGCACGCGCTTCGCGCCGATCCAGCCCGCGAGCGATCCGGCGGTGACGCAGCCGGCCGTCAGGCACAGCGTCGCGACGCTGTTCGCGAACAGCGTGGTCGCGGGCGACAGGTGGAACTGCTTCTGCAGCAGCGCGGGCGTCATCAGGATCACGACGACGATCGCCGCCGACAGCATCCACGTGAGCAGCATCGACACGATCACCGCGCGGCCGTGGTCGCGCAGCACGGCCTTCAGCGGAATCTCGGCTGCGAGCGCCTTCTTCGCCTTCATCTCGGCGAACACCGGCGTCTCGTGCAGCCAGCGGCGCAGGTATACGGAGAACAGGCCGAACACGCCGCCGAGCAGGAACGGAATGCGCCACGCGAACGCGGTCACTTCGGCGCCCGAGTAACGGCTGTTGATGCCGGCGGCGACCAGCGAGCCGAGCAGGATGCCGGCCGTGAGGCCCGCGGTCAGCGTGCCGCACGCATAGCCGATGTGGCGCGACGGCACGTGCTCCGACACGAACACCCATGCGCCCGGCACTTCGCCGCCGACCGCCGCGCCTTGCAGCACGCGGAACAGCAGCAGCAACACCGGCGCGAGGATGCCGACCGAGTCGTAAGTCGGCAGCAGGCCCATCAGCAGCGTCGGCACCGACATCATCAGTACGCTCAGCGTAAACATCCGCTTGCGGCCGAACAGGTCGCCGAAGTGCGCCATGATCACGCCGCCGAGCGGGCGCGCGAGATAGCCGGCCGCGAAGATGCCGAACGTCTGCAACTGGCGCAGCCAGTCGGGAATGTCGTGCGGGAAGAACAGCTGCCCGATCGCCGGCGCGAAGAACACGAAGATGATGAAGTCGTAGAACTCGAGGGCGCCGCCGAGTGCGGCAAGGCCAAGGGTTTTGTAGTCGCTGCGCGTGAGCGCGCGTTCGGCGGCGCGAGGCACGCCGCTCAATTCGGAAGCTTGCATGGTCAGGACGATCGGTTTTCGAATGTAGTTGTCGGTGCTGCGTCTCCAGGGCCCGCTATCGGCATGGACTGACAAGGCGCGGCTTGCATCGTCGAAGCGTGCCGGGTGCCGGATGGGGCACGAAACACGCGCCGTCGCACCGGGATGGGGCGCGACGCGGACGAGGCGTCAAAGCGGGTGGGGGGATTCTACAGGAGCGCGAAATGCGCGGGCGCGGCGGTGCGCCCGCGCATGTTCCGGACTTCGTCGAGCCGAAACGCAAGCGGCGCGGCAGGCGGGGTGAGCCGCTTGCCGCGCCGCGCGGGGCATGGGCCCCGCGATCAGTTGCCGGCGATCGTGTCGACCGGCTTGAACGCGCCGTGCTCGACCTTGTAGATCGTCACCGGCGCATCCTTCAGGTCGCCCTTCGCGTCGTATGCGATGCTAGGCGCCGACACGCCCTTGACCGACACCTTGCCGAGATACGGCGTATAGACTTTCGGGTCGGTCGAGTTCGCGTCCTTCATCGCGGTGAGCAGCGCGATCGTGCCGTCGTACGCGTAGGGCGAGTAGGTGATCACGTCTTCGTTGAAGCGTGCCTTGTAGCGCGATGCGTAGCCGGCGAAGCCCGGCATCTTTTCCTTCGGCAGCCCGCCCATGTAGACGATCGCGCCTTCGGCCGCTTCGCCGCCGACCTTCAGGAACGTCGGCGAGCGCGACATCTCGCCGGTCACGAATGCCGACTTCATGCCGAGCTGGCGCATCTTGCGGATCATCGGCGAAGACTGCGCATCGCCGCCGCCGTAGAAGATCGCGTCGGGGTTGACGCCCTTCAGATTGGTCAGGATCGCGGAGAAGTCGAGCGCCTTGTCGTTCGTGAAGTCGCGCTTGACGATCGTGCCGCCCGCGGCCTGCACGGCCTTCGCGAATTCGTCGGCGATGCCCTGGCCGTAGGCCGTGCGGTCGTCGATGATCGCGATGCGCTTGAAGTGCAGCGACTTCACCGCATAGGTGCCGACGATGCGGCCGGCCTGCGCGTCGCTCGTCAGCAGCCGGTAGGTCGTCTTGTAGCCGCGCGCCGTGTATTGCGGCGACGTCGCCATCGAGATCTGCGGCAGCCCCGCGCGATCGTACAGGTCGGACGCCGGAATGCTCGTGCCCGAGTTGAAGTGGCCGATCACGCCGCGGACATTGTCGTCGATCAGCCGCTGCGCGACGGTCGTGCCGGTGCGCGGGTCGGCCTGGTCGTCCTGCGAGTCGAGCTGGAACGTGACGGGCTTGCCGCCGATCGTCGGATGCGTTGCGTTGAAATCGGCGATCGCGAGTTGCACGCCCTTCTGCATGTCCGCGCCGTAGTTCGACTGCGGCCCCGTCAGCGGTGCGGCGAAACCGATCTTGACGACGTCGGCGGCGATGGCGTGTGCGCCCGACAGTGCGCAGGCAGCAGCCAGCGCGACGTGCGATACCTTCAGCTTCACTTTCACTTCCCCTTGATGGCGTGGTTGGGCCGCCGCCGGCCAGCCGGCTGGTGCGGTAAACCGGGCGAGACGTATCGGTAGGCACGCCGATGCGACGGCGGTGCGGCTCGCCGCCCGCCGCGCGGGTTATGCCGGAATCGGCGTGCGCGGTAGCGGCGGGATGTCGTCTCGTAACCGTTGAGCGAAGTCTAGGTAGCGAAAATGCCCGCGTCTTGCGCGTTCGGTGCGCGGCCGGCGACGATTTCGGCATATCGTCGATAACCCTGATATATGCTGAAATCGTCATGCGGAGTGCGCAAACGCGCCAAGACGCGACATGCCGGCATTTCTAGGATGGCGGGTTCGGGCATGCGTGGTCGCGGCGCCGGCGGAGTGTGCTGGATGTTGCCGCCCGCACCGGCCGACGCGAAATCGTCTCCGCCGGACACGCGAGCGGCGCGGTGGTTGTGTGCACAACCTCACGGCGTACGATGCGCCGACGTATGCGGTCGCTGAATCACCGCCGATCGGCGGCGCATTGCGCGGGCCACCGTGTGCCGAGCCGAGCCGAGCCGCGCCGTCCCGCTCGCTTGCCCGCGATCGCCATGACGCGTTCGAGAGCGCACTCCTATAATCGACGCCATCAGCCACTCCCTTCGCAGATGCCGGGATGACGACCTTCCTTGCCGCACCGCCCATGAGCCTGTCCGATACGTTGCGCTACCAGCCCGACAACGCCGATCTCGGCGCGATGCTCGCGCATTTCCGCCTGCTAGAGCCGGTGTTCGACGCGCTGCCCGACGTCGCGTTCTTCGTGAAGGACGCGAACGGCCGCTACGCGCTCGTCAACCGCACGCTGGCCATGCGCTGCGGCTATAAGGACAAGCGCGACCTGCTCGGCAAGACGACCGACGAAGTGTTTCCGCGCCGCTTCGGCCGCACCTATTTCGAGCAGGACATGGCGACGATCACCGCCGGCCAGCAATTGATGGACCAGCTCGAGCTGCATCTGTATCCGGGCCGTCAGCCGGGCTGGTGCCTGACCTGCAAGGAGCCGCTGCGCGATGCGGCCGGCAAGGTGGTCGGCCTCGCGGGCATTTCGCGCGACCTGAAAGCGCAAGAGGGCTCGCATCCGGCGTACAGCAAGCTCGCCGACGTGGTCCAGCACATCCAGGATCACTACGTGCAGCCGCTGAACCTCAAGCAGCTCGCGCAGATGGCCGGGATGTCGGTCGCGCAGCTCGAACGCTACTTCCACAAGGTGTTTCACCTGACGCCGCGCCAGGTGCTGCTGAAGACGCGGCTCGACGCGGCCACGGCATTGCTCGTCACGCACGACAAGGTGACCGACGTGGCGGCGCTATGCGGTTATACGGATCACAGCGCGTTCACGCGCCAGTTCAAGGCGACGGTCGGCGTGACGCCGACGGAATACCGGCTGATGCTGCAGGATCGGGCGGGGTGAAGCGACGCGCCGGCCGGGCCGGCGGTTCGGGATGATCGGGGTGAGGCGGGAACGGTGAGCGGGAAAAGCGTCGGCTCAGCGGTAGCCGAGCCCTTTCAGGACGGCCGTGCCGTCTTCGGTCAGCCGGAAGCGCGGTGACGTGTCGGCGTCGAGCTTGATCATCTCGACGAGACCGGCTTCCTGCAGCGCGGGCAATTCGGGTTTGGCATTCGCGCCGATCGGCGCGTGCAGCAGCACGAGCAGCGTCGCGATTTCGTGATGGCTGAGCAAACGGCGCAGCATCGTCTTTTTCGCAGGGGGGGCGGGCTGGCGGCCCGCGGGTGCATCTACGGCGCTCATCGCTGTCCTCCTTTTTCGGGATATCCATCGGGTACTGGTTGCGGATGGTGCCGAGAAAGACTTAAGCGATTCTTAAAATTGCAGCCACCGCGCCGGTGTTGCGGCACGGCAAGCATTACCGGATGTAACTCGCACCGGCCGGCCGTGCCGGATGCGCACGCGTCAACCTTGTCGGGCGGGGCGCCGCCGCGATATTCACCACGATGGTGCGTGCGCAGCGGCTGGCGCCGGGGAGCCCGTGGTTCTCCCACGTGCTCCGACCGGGAACGAACTTCCCGGTGCTTCCTTATTTCCTGCGCTGGGCCTGCGCGGCGAGCCGCACGGCCGCGTTTGTCGCACCGTAGCCGTCATAGCCGCCGCGCCGCTCGACGATCTCGAGCGAGAAGCGGTTGTCGACCAGTTCCGTGTACGCATGCAGGAATTCGCCGCCGTTTTCGTCGCGGTCGTACAGCAGATGGTGGGCGCTCAGCGTGTCGATCAATTCGTCCGGCAGCGCGTAGCGCGCGGCGAGATCGTCGTAGTAGTTCGGCGGGATCCGCAGGAACGGCACGCCGTCGGCTGCGAACGCGGCGACCGTCTTCACGATGTCGTCGGTCCGGAACGCGACGTGATTCAGCCCCGTGCCGTGATAGCGGTCCAGCGATTCGGCGACGGCCGTATGGCGGTCGACCGACGCATTCAGCGCGATCCGCACCGAGCCGTCCGCGCTGCGCACCGCCCGGCTGCGCATCAGGCCGTACGGGTCGGGCACGAGCCAGCTGCGTTCGGCCTCGAAGCCGAATGCGGTCTTGAAGAACAGGATCCACGTATCGAGCGCGTCGGCCGGCAGCGCGAGGCACACGTGGTCGATGCCCGTCAGCGGGCCGACCTCGGTGGGGCCGTCGATGTCGGTCAGCACGAAATCCGATTCATACAGCGTCGGCGCGTTCGGCGTCTCGTCGACGAAGTATTCGAGGCTGCCGTCCGGCGCCTGCACGCTCGGCAGCACGCGCTCGTTCGGGCCGACGCGCCCGGAAAACGGCGCATAGCCGAAGCCGGCCGCGCGTTCGAACGCCACTTTCGCATCGTCGACGCGAAACGCCGACGCACAGAGCGACAACCCGTGCTGCTGGAAGAACGCATCGGCGAACGAGTCGCGCTCGGCGTTCAGCACGATCGACGCGGCGCCGTGCTGGAACAGCGTTACGTCCTTCGACCGATGGCGGCCCGCGAGCCGGAACCGCATCTTGCCGAGCCATGCGCCGACGGTGGCTGCCGCCTGCGCGTCGACCGCGAACTCGATGAACTGGAACCCGACGTGCGCGGGCGGCGCCGGCGGCGCGAACAGCGGCTGGTCGGAAGCCGGCGCGCGGCCGTCCTGCGCGAGCCGCGCGCGCGTCAGTTCTTCCAGATAGAGCAGCGAGCGGTGGCCGTCGGCGGCCGTGATCGCAGTCGGCGCGGCGCGGAAGCCGTCGTTGAAGATCTCGAGCGACAGCGGCCCCGTATAGCCGGACTCGATCACGCGAGCCGTGAAGCGTGCGAGGTCGAAGTCGCCCTGGCCGGGGAACGAGCGGAAGTGGCGGCTCCATTCGAGCACGTCCATCGCGAGCTTCGGCGCATCGGCGATCTGCACGAACGCGATCCGGTCGCCGGGGATGTCGGCGATCGCGTCCGGCGAATCGTCGAGCGACAGCGTATGGAAGCTGTCGAGCGCGAGGCCGAGGTGCGGGCTGTTCACCGCATTCACGAGCTGCCACGCATGGCCGTACCGCTTCACGACGCGGCCCCACGCGAGCGCCTCGTACGCGGCGACCACGCCGGCCTGCCGCGCGGCTTCGGCGAGCGCGCCGAGCTGGTCGACCAGCAGCGCGTCGTCCGCGATCGTGTCGGGCGACACGTTGCTGCACACCAGGATGCGGTCGGTGCCGAGCGCGTGCATCACATCGAACTTGCGCCGGATGCGGTCGAGATTGCGGGCGAGCTGGGTCGGGCTCACGCCCTCGAAGTCGCGAAACGGCTGGAACAGCACGATGTCGAGGCCGAGATCGGCGGCCATGCGCCGCACGTCGGCCGGCGATCCGTCGAAGTAGACGAGGTCGTTCTCGAAGATTTCGACACCGTCGAAGCCGGCGGCCTGGACGGCGGCGAGCTTCTCGGCAAGGGTGCCGGACAGTGACACGGTGGCGATCGAGCGCTGCATGGGCAAATCCTGCGGATGAGCGGGGTGGCGTCGGCCGATCGGACCCGAATGAACCAGTCGTTGTATTCGCGGCGAACGCCATATCCCGAATTTACTAGGGAAGTGAGATCGATTATACAAACTAACTAGGTGGTACAAATTAGCGAAAACCCGAAAAGACAGCGCTTGCATGCCGGCGCACACTAGCGCCAACTTCCTGATGTCACGGGGCGCAAGCGGGCAACGTTCCGCCCCTTTTTTTAGAGCAGAAATCGTCATGAGCAAGCACAAGGTGCTGGTACTGAACGGCCCGAACCTGAATCTTTTGGGCACCCGCGAGCCCCATATCTACGGCGCGGAAACCCTCGCCGACCTCGAAGAGCGGTGCCGCACGGCGGCCGAGGGGCTCGGGCTGGAGATCGACTTCCGCCAGTCGAATGCCGAGCACCAGCTGATCGACTGGCTGCATGCCGCGCGTCACGACACGCACGGCATCGTCATCAACCCGGCTGCCTATACGCACACGTCGGTCGCGCTGGCCGACGCGCTTTCCGCGATCGCGAAGCCGGTGATCGAGGTGCATATCTCCAACGTGCATCGCCGCGAGGCCTTCCGTCACCACTCGTATGTGTCGGCGGTGGCCGAGGCCGTGATCTGCGGCTGCGGCACCGAAGGCTACGTATTCGCGTTGCAGCGCCTGTCCACCCTTTTTGCGCAGGGAGCCGCACGATGAGCCGCCCGTCTTTTCTGATCGGCCTGATCGGCCAGGGTATCGGCGGTTCGCTGTCGCCCGCGATGCATGAGGAAGAGGGATTCCGCCAGGGATTCGGCTACGTATACCGGCGCATCGATCTCGACGCGCTCGGCCTGACCGTCGACGCGCTGCCGCAACTGCTCGAGGCCGCGCAGCGGATGGGCTACAACGGGCTGAACATCACGCACCCGTGCAAGCAGCGCGTGATCGAGCACCTCGACGCGCTGTCGGACGACGCGCGCGCGCTCGGCGCGGTGAACACCGTGCTGTTCAAGGACGGCAAGCGGATCGGCCACAACACCGACTGGTCGGGTTTCGCGAAGTCGTTCCGCCGCGGGCTTCCCGACGCGTCGCTTGAGCGCGTCGTCCAGCTCGGTGCGGGTGGGGCCGGCGCGGCCGTCGCACATGCGGCGCTGCAGATGGGCGCCGCCGAATTGACGATTTTCGACGTCGACGGCACGCGTGCCGACACGCTCGCGAGCGAACTGCAGCAGCGCTTCCCGGCCGCCCGGGTCACGCCGGGCAGCGATCGCGCGGCCGCGATGCGCGCCGCGACGGGCCTGATCCATGCAACGCCGACCGGCATGACCAAGCATCCGGGGCTGCCGCTGCCGGCCGAACTGCTCCATGCGGGAATGTGGGTGGCCGACATCGTGTATTTCCCGCTCGAAACCGAACTGATTCGCGCGGCACGCGCGGCCGGCTGCGCGACGCTGCCGGGCGGCGGAATGGCCGTGTACCAGGCAGTCGACGCGTTCGAGATCTTCACCGGACGTACGCCGGACGACGAGCGGATGTTCGAGCACTTTCAGTCGCTCGTCGCGCGCTGATCCTTTCCAAAAGAGAAACCAGGAGACAACCATGCAGCACACCACCCACACGAACGCCGCGCCAGCGCAGGCGGCCGGCACGGTCCGGCGCACGTCGGCGCGCTACAAGATTCTCGCGCTGCTCGCGATCGGCACGATGATCAACTATCTCGACCGTACCGTGCTGGGGGTGGCTGCGCCGCAGCTCACCAAGGAGCTCGGCATCAACGCGGCGGTGATGGGCATCATGTTCTCCGCGTTCTCGTGGACGTACGTCGCGATGCAGGTGCCCGGCGGCCTGTTCCTCGACCGCTTCGGCAGCAAGGTCACCTATTACTGGTCGATGACGCTGTGGTCGCTGTGCACGTTCCTGCAGGGCTTCGTGCCGGGCATCGCGACGCTGCTCGCCTGCCGGCTCGGCCTCGGCGTGACGGAGGCGCCGTGCTTCCCGACCAACAGCCGCGTGGTTGCGACCTGGTTCCCGCAGAGCGAGCGCGCGATGGCGACCGGTACGTATACCGTCGGCGAATACATCGGCCTTGCGTTCTTCAGTCCGGTGCTGTTCGCGTTGATGGGCGCGTTCGGGTGGCGCTCGCTGTT
>Ga0207695_10011260_pt1 | contig 10845 bp, 11 predicted proteins | sample KBSC54metaG_FD_184354 | JGI IMG/M metagenome (GOLD analysis project Ga0207695, IMG submission 184354) | Corn rhizosphere microbial communities from Kellogg Biological Station, Michigan, USA - KBS C5-4 metaG (SPAdes) (version 2) | ecosystem: Host-associated > Plants > Roots > Rhizosphere > Soil... | reverse complement strand
TCCATGCCGTGGATGCCGGCGACGTTCGGGTCGCTGACGAGCGCGCACGCCCCCTCGATGTGATCGCCGAGGCGTTGCAGCGCGCCTTCCTGGACGACGATTCCGGCGGCGGCGAGCGCGACGTCGGGGACGTCGTGAGCTTTGAGGTCGGCGACCTGCTCGTACAAGGGGCGCCGCTCGTGGTAGAGCCGCTTGAAGTCGTCGTAGCTCTGCGCCAGCGGCCGGTCGCTCCCTCTGACCCGCTCCCAGCACGTGTCGACGTCGACGTCGAGCCAAACGACGGTCGCCTTGTCCTGCAGCAGCTCACGCACCCGCGGAGTCGTTATCGCGCCGCCTCCGAGGTCGAGAACGGCGGGGCTGCGCGAGAGCATCGACTCGACCGCACGCGTCTCCGCCTCGCGGAACGCCGCCTCGCCCGTCTCGAACAGCTCGATCGGCACGACGTCGTCCGTCACGAGCACGGGCACACCGAGCGAGCGCGCCGCCGTCGTCTTCCCCGCGCCCATGAAGCCGACGAGCGCGACGTGCTTCTTCACAGGCGCTCGAGGTACGCGCGGTGCGCGGCGACGAAGTCCACGAGCGCGTCCCCGCCGAACTTCTCCTTCGCGGCGCGCGCGAGCTCCCACGCGACCGCCGCCTCCGCGACGACCGCCAGCGCCTCGACGGCGCTGACGTCGCTGCGTTCGACCAATGCCTCCGCCGCTTCGCCGGTGGCGAGGTCGACCGAGCGCAAGGGCTTCATCAAGGTGGGCAGCGGCTTCATCGAGCAGCGCACCACGAGCTCCTCGCCGTTCGACATGCCGCCCTCGAGCCCGCCGGCGCGGTTGGTCATCCGCGTCTTGTCCGGGTTGATCTCGTCGTGCGCCTCGGAGCCGCGCAGCCCCGCGAGCTCCTTGCCGTCGCCGATCTCGACGCTCTTGACCGCCTGGATGCCCATCAGCGCGGCCGCCAGGCGCGCGTCGAGCCGGTCTTCCTTGCGCGCATAGGAGCCGAGGCCCGGCGGCACGCCCGTTGCGCGTACGAGGACGGTCCCGCCGAGCGTGTCGCGCGCCTTGCGCGCCTCGTCGACGGCGTCTGGATCGGCGCCGTGCTCGGCAACCGCCTCCCCGCGGACGTCGACGCCGATCGTCGCGAGCAGCGCCTTCGCGACCGCCCCGGCGGCGACGTGCACCGCCGTGTGCCGCGCCGACGCGCGCTCGAGGGCATTCCGCACGTCGTCGTGTCCGTACTTCTGCACCCCCGCGAGGTCGGCGTGGCCCGGGCGCGGCAGCGTCACCGGCTTCGTTCCTTTCCCCTCCGGCTCGCCCTCGGGCGGCCACGGGCTCATCCCCCACGTCCAGTTCTTGTGGTCGCGGTTGCGAACGACGAGCGCGAGCGGCGTGCCGAGCGTCCGGCCGTGGCGCAGGCCGGCGAGCACCTCGACCTCGTCCGTCTCGATCTGCTGGCGCGGCGAGCGGCCGTAGCCCTGCTGCCGGCGCCGCAGGTCGGCGTCGATCGCAGCCTGTTCGAGCTCGAGCCCGGCGGGCAGGCCCGAGAGGATCGCGACGAGTGCCGGTCCGTGCGACTCGCCTGCTGTTGCGAGGTCTAGTGACATTTCGTCACAAGCCTACGGCGCGCCGCATGACCTCGACAGGCGCCGGCACGCCGGTCCAGAGCTCGAAGCTCTCGACGCCCTGCGCGACGAGCACGTCGAGCCCGTCGTAGACGGTTGCGCCGGCGCGGACCGCCGCCTCGGCGGTCGCAGTGCGCGGGTACGGCAGGTCGATCAGCGTCTGACCGGCGTGCAGCTCGAAGAGCACCTCGTCGCGCACGGGCGTCGCGTGGATCACGACGTCCGCCTCCGACACGTCCGGAGGCCACATCGTCCGACGTGAGTAGACACGCGCTTCGGGCAGCGCGTGGCGGAACGCCGCCGCCGCGCCCCCGTCCCCGACGATCGCCGGCTTGTGACGATTTGTCACAAGCTCGAGGATCGCGGTGTCCGTCGAGTGCGCGGCGCCGCCGGGCAGGAGCGTGTTCACGGACGGGAGGTCGCTGCCGACGATCCGGGCGACGGCGAGCTTGTGCGGCGCCGTGATGTTCGCACCCGCGAAGCCGAGGGCGTCGAGACCCCGCACTGCCTCCTCGAGCCGGTCGGGCTGGACGTCGAGCGCGACATAGGTCCAGTCGAGGCCGCGTGCCGCGAAGGCGGCGTTGTGCATCCGCGGCGAGAGCGAGTGCGCGACCGGATGGCCGAGCAGTGCGACGACCTCGGTCATTTGCCGAAGCCGTACTGGATCTCGTGGTTCTGGAAGTCCTGGAAGCTCGCGGTGAAGTAGTGGTGCACCCGGTCGGGCTTCCGCACGAAGTAGAGGTAGTCGACGTGCGCGGGATGCGCGGCGGCCTGCATCGACGCGAGGCCCGGGTTGCCGATCGGCGTCGGCGGCAGGCCGAGAAACTTGCGCGTGTTGTACGGATTGTCGCTGTTCAGCTCCGACTCGAGCAGTGACTTCGTCCCCGGCACGTGCAGCCCGTACCGGATCGTCGCGTCGATCCCGAGCGGCATGCGGTCGTGCAGCCGGTTGTAGATGACCGCGGCGACGAGCGGCCGCTCGTCCGGCGCCACGGTCTCGCCCTCGACCATCGACGCGATGATCAGCACGTCGTACGGCGTCAGGTTCTTCTTGCGTGCGTACGACATGTCGATCTTCCGCCAGTTCTGCGCGAACGCCTCCAGCTGGTCGGTCACGAGCTGACGCGACGTCGTGGAGCGGAGGAAGTCGTAGGTCGCCGGGAAGAGGAATCCCTCGAGGCTGCGCTTCCGGCCGAAGCCGGCAATCGCCCGCGGTTGCGACCAGTGCAGATAGCCGTGTGCGCTCAGCTGCACGTGCTTGTGCGACTTCTGTTCGGCGATCTTCGCCACAACGGAGACCCGGTGCGCCATCGCCGCGCGCGTCATCCCCTCCGGGAAGATGATTCGGAACGGCTTCGGCGGCGGCACCACGGTCGTCGCCGGCGCCGCGGTGCTCCGCCCGTGATGCACCGCAAGGGTGATCCCGACGATCACGAGCGCGACGATCAGCGCGCCGAGCGCGATCAGCCGCCGGACGATGACCGTCCGGCGCGGCACCTGCCGGGGCGGCGGGCCCGGCTTCGGCGGCATTACGCCGGGGCGGCGCTCGACCACGCGAGAAAAGAGGAGAGGAGGTGCGCGGCCGCCCGCGCATCGAGTTCCGTGTCCGACGCCGTCTGCTGGGCCAGGTCGGTGGTGAAGCGCTCGTCGAAGAGGACGACCGGCACGCTCAGCGCCTTCCGGAGGCGCTTGGCGAACTCCTCGCTCGCGCGCGCCTGCTCGCCACGCTCGCCGCGCAACGTCAACGGCAGCCCGACGACCACCTTCTCGACGTCCTCGCGCAGGACGAGCCCTTGCAGCTCGGCGAGGCCGGCCTCGGTGTGCGCACGCTCGACGACGCCGAGGGGGCGAGCGATGGTGCCGGTCGGATCGGAGACCGCGACGCCGGTGCGCGCGGAGCCGTAGTCGAGCGCCATCACCTTCACGAGGCGACGAGCACCTTCGCCGCCCGCAGTGCGTCTGCGACGCCGTCGGGGTTCTTCCCGCCGGCTTCCGCGAGCGTCGCCTTGCCGCCGCCGCCGCCGCCGATGTGCTTGCCGAGCTCGCGGACGATCTGCACGGCGTCGAGCCCGCGGTCGACGAGCGACTGGTCGAGATTGACGACGAGGAACGCGCGGCCGTCGTCGGCCGAGACGACGATCGCGCCGTCTGCCTTCTCCTGCTGGCGAAGGCGGTCGGAGAGGTCGCGCAGGTCGCCGCCTCTCACGCCCGAGGTCTGGGCGAAGACGAACTCGCCGACCTTCTCGACCTCGGCCGCGGCCGCTTCCGCCTTCACCTTCGGCTTCTCCTTGCGCGCGCGCGTCAACTCGGCGCGCAGGTGGTCCGCCTCGCGCGCGCGCTCACGCAGCAACGCGAATGCCTCACCGGCCGTCACCGCTTCGATGCGTCGCGCGCCGGCGCCGACGGAGCTCTCGTGGAGGATGACGAACGGCCCGATCTCGGCGGTCGAGCCGACGTGTGTGCCGCCGCACAGCTCGCGCGACCAGCCGTCGATGTCGACGAGCCGGACGACGTCGCCGTACTTCTCGCCGAACAGCATCATCGCGCCGAGCTTCTTCGCCTCGGCCTGCGTCGTCTCGTAGATCCGCACCGGGTGATTCGCGAAGACGTGCTCGTTGACGATCTCCTCGATGCGCGCCTGCTCCTCGGCCGTGACCGCCTGCGGATGGGTGAAGTCGAAGCGCAGCTTGTCGGGACGCACCGCCGAGCCTGCCTGGCGCACGTGGTCGCCGAGCACCTCCTGCAGCGCCTTGTGCAGCAGGTGCGTGCCCGTGTGGTTCGCCATCGTCGGATAGCGGACGAGCCACGGCACGACGGCGCGCACCCGGTCGTTCTCCCTGAAGCCGTCCCCCCGGAAGACGAGCTCCTGGTCGTTGTCGAGCCGCAGCGCCTCGACGAGCTCGGCGCGCGTGCCGTCGTCCTTCTCGAGGTAGCCCGCGTCGGTCACCTGGCCGCCGCCTGCCGCATAGAACGGCGACTGCTCGAGCTTGCACTGGAACAGGCCGTCGCCGAGATCTGCGAACGCCGTGATGACCGTCAACACGTCGGTGCGCTCGTAGCCGACGAACTCGGTGCGCGGCGCTCCCGAAAAGCGCGGCTGGAAGGACGAGCCGCCGCGCCGCGAGATCTCGCGGTGCTCGTCCATGTAGCGGTCGTACTCCTCGTCGTTGACGCCGAGACCGCGCTCTCGCGCGAGCTCCTGTGTCAGCTCGATCGGGAACCCGTACGTCGCCTGCAGGTTGAACGCGTCTTCGCCCGTGATCTCACCGTGCGCAGCCGCATCGTCGAACAGCTTCATCCCGCGCTCGAGCGTCCTCGCGAACTGCTCCTCCTCCGCCGTGAGCACGTCCGCGATCTCGCGCCGGTGCTCGACGAGCTCGGGATACGCGTCGCCCATCTGCTCGACGACGGCGTCTGCGAGGCCGGCGAGGAACGGCGCCTCCATGCCGATGCGCAGACCGTGCTGCACAGCGCGCCGGACGATCCGCCGCATCACGTAGCCGCGCCCCTCGTTCGTCGGGGTCACGCCTTCGGCCGCGAGAAACGTCATGCCCCGCCCGTGGTCGGCGAGCACGCGGTGCGCCTTCGTCGCGTCGACCGAGTCTCCGTACGCGACGCCGGAGTTGGCGGCGACCCAGCGCATGATCGTCTGGTAGCCGTCGGTGTCGTAGACGGACGGCACCTGCTGCACGATCTGGGCCATGCGCTCGAGGCCCATGCCCGTGTCGATGTTCTGCTGCGGCAGGTCGGTGAGCGTCCCGTCCGGGTGCAGCTCGTACGACATGAAGACGAGGTTCCAGAACTCGAGGAACCGCTCGCAGCGGGAGCACCCCGGCTTGCAGTCCGGCTCACCGCAGCCCGCCTCCTCCCCCCAGTCGTAGTAGATCTCGCTGTCGGGGCCGCACGGCCCCGGACCGCCGACCGACCAGAAGTTCTCGGAGGACGGCAGCGGCGTGATCCGCTCGGGCGGCATGCCGACCTTCTCCCAGAGGTCGATCGCGACCTGGTCGGGGCCGAGCTTCAGGTCGGGGTCGCCGGCATGGACACTCACCCAGACGCGCTCCCACGGCAGCTTCAGCCGCTCCTGGACGAACTCGGTCGCGAGCTCGATCGCGCCCTCCTTGAAGTACCGGCCGAACGAGAAGTTGCCGAGCATCTCGAAGAACGTCAGGTGAAACGTGTCGAGGCCGACGACGTCGATGTCGACGGTGCGGAAGACCTTCTGCGCCGTCGTCGTCAACGGGGCGGGCGGCGGCTCGCGGCCGAGGAAGTACGGCATCTGCGGCTGCATCCCGGCGGTCGTCAGCAGGGTCGACGTGTCGCCCGCGCGCGGGATCAGCGACGCCGAGGCGACGCGCAGATGCTCCCTCTCCTCGAAAAAGGAGAGATAGCCCTCGCGGATCTCGGCGGTGGTGTGCATCAGGCGGCCATTCTAGGATCGACGCGTGACCTCTCCGAGGAGACGGAAGCGCTACCGCTACCGCTTGAGACGTCTGACACCGATTGCGGTCGTCGCGGCGGTCGCCGCGATCGGCGGCGCCTGGGTCGGCCATCTGCAGCGCTCGTTGCCGATCGCGACGGTCGCGGCCGCCCAGCAGCCCGCCGTCGTCGGGCTCGCACCGGCCGTCCAGAAGACGGTCCGGCGCCAGGAACGGCTGTTGAGCGCCGACGACATGGTGACGCACACCTTCGCGCCGAAGCTGCTCGGGAAGGCGGCGATCCTCGTCGACGCCTCCGACGGACGGGTGCTCTGGCAGCTGCACGAGCACCGGCGCCTGCACGTGGCGTCGACGACGAAGATCATGACCGCGCTGCTCGCCCTGCGGAAGCTGAAGCCGCACGACGTCGTCACGGTCGACAAGTCGGTGCCCCGCGTCCCGCTCGTGCGCGAAGGGCTGCGCACGGGCGAGCAAGTCGAGGCTTGGAAGCTCTTCTACGCGATGCTCCTCTACTCCGGGAACGACGACGCGCTCGCGCTCGCGATCGCGGCGGGCGGAACGAAGTGGCATTTCGTCCATCAGATGAACGTCGAGGCCCGCATCCTCGGGCTGCACGACACGCATTTCGTCTCGCCGAGCGGGGTCGTCGACGTCGGCAACTACTCGAGCGCCTGGGACCTCGCCGCCTTGACGCGTGTCGCGCTGCGCAACGAACGCTTCCGCTCCATCGTGCGGACGAAGGTGAAGCACGTCGGCTGGGCTGCGCCGACGTACTCGAAGATCTACATCAACAACAACCGGCTGCTCGGCTCGTATCCGGGCGCGAACGGCGTCAAGACCGGGTACACGCACAAGGCCGGTCCGTGTCTCGTTGCGTCGGCGACACGCGATGGCAGGACGCTGATCGCGGTCGTGCTCGATTCGCCCGACATGTACACGGACGCGAAGCGCCTGCTCGATCTCGGCTTCGCGTCACTCTGAGCAAGGAGACGGGCACATCTAACCGATGACGGAGTTTTCCGCCTTCCGAGAGACGCCACCGGCGGTGTGGTGAGCTGGGTCACCGACGAGCTCTGGGCGCCGGTGACGGCGGTGTCCGCCGAGCACGCGGGTCGCGCGAGCGGCCTCATCTGCTCGACCGCGGTCTCGTCGTCGCTCGACCCCGCACGCGAGCGCGTGGTGCTGCAGCTGCGCAAGGACAACGTGACGCACGACCTCGCGCTCGCGTCGCGCGCCTTCACGCTGCATCTCCTGCGGCGCGACCAGCAGGAGCTCTTTCGCTTCCTCGCGCTCGACACGGGGCCGCCGTACGAGGAGACGCTCGCGCGTGCGGACTGCCGCGTCGTCGGCACGCTCGACGCCGGCGATGCGACGGTGATCCTCGCCGACGTCGTGGCGGCGGAACGTCAACCGGGCGAGGCGTTCACCGAAGCCGACATCGTCTGGGACGACGCCCTACGCAGCGTTTGAGGCGGTGAACACGGCGGTCGAGGCCGTGACCGTGCGCGTGCCGTCGAAGTCGGGCACACGGTCGGCGAGCTGACGGTGGGCGACGGAGTTCGCGACGTAACGCCGCATGTCCTCCGACGTCATCTCGATCGCGGCCGGCAACTCGATCGCCCGCACCGAATCGAAATGCTGCGATAGGTAGCCCACGCCGTTCTCGACCATGAAGATGTCGGCGGTCTCCGTCCAGCGGTCGCGGCCGACGAGCTGCCACATCTCCTGCATGTGCGCACGGCCGTTGGTCGTCGCGACGAGCGCCCGAGCGACGCGTGCGAGCTCGGCGAGGCCGCGGTCGAGATCGGGAACGTGGTACAGCATGAAGTTCGCAACCGCCACGTCGAACGCACCGTCCGCGAACGGAAGGTCTTGCACATCGCCGACCTGCGCGTCCACGCCGAGCCTGCGGGTGAGCTCCACCATCCGTTCCGACTGGTCGACCGCAACGACGTCGAGCCCCGCGCCGACGAGACGCGCTGCGAAGCCTCCCGTCCCGCACCCGACCTCGAGAACACGCCGGGGCCGGAGAGCGAGGACCTCGTCGAATGCGACATCCGGCGGCTTCGGCTCCCTGTTCGCCCAGATCGAGAAGCGTGCGAGGAACCGAGACTCGTCCGCGTACTCGCTGCGGACGAGCTCAGGATCGTTTTGCGGGCGCGCCTTCATCCGCCGCGATCTCGTCCCGGATCTTCTCGAGCGAGCGGCGGATGAGTCGCGAGACGTGCATCTGCGAGATCCCGACCTGCTGCGCGATCTGCGACTGCGTCAGGCCGTCGAAGAACCGCAGCTGGAGGATGTGCCGCTCCCGTTCGTCGAGGATGCGGAAGCCCGGCGCCAGCACGGCGCGGTCCTCGGAGACCTCGTACTGGTGCTCCTCCGTACCGATCGACTCGAGCGGGTCGAGATCCTCCTCGCCGTCGCCGCCGCTGCCGGTCGAGAGCGAGAGCGACGAGTACGCGCGGCCCGACTCGAGCGCCTCCAACACTTCTTCCTCCTGCGCTCCTGCGGCCTGGGCGAGCTCGGGAATCGTCGGCGAGCGCCCGAGCTGCACCGTCAGCGTCTCCATCAACCGCGACAGCTGGACGTTCAGCTCCTGCAGTCCGCGCGGCACGCGCACCGCCCAACCCTTGTCGCGGAAGTGGCGCTTGATCTCGCCGATGATGTTCGGCGTCGCGTACGTCGTCAACTCGACGCCGCGCTCGAGATCGAAACGGTCGATCGCCTTGATCAGGCCGATCGCGCCGATCTGGACGAGATCCTCGAGCTGCTCCCCGCGGTACGAATAGCGCCGCGCGAGCGAGCGTACGAGCGACATGTACTGCTCGATCAGCTGCTCACGAGCCTGGAGATCGCCGTCCTCGTGGTAGCGGCGCAGCAGGATCTTGTCGTCGATGCGGGTCATCACGCCACCTGCTTCGTCAGCTCCACGTACTCCCCGTCGACCGTCACCCCGTCGCAGACCGTCTCGAGCACATGGCGCGGTTCGAGGCCGCCGGGGCCTTCGTCGAGCTGCGCGAGCGCGTCGGCCGCAAACGGGCCGACCTTCGCGCGCACGTGGCCGTCCTCGACGCACATCGTGACCGTGATGTCGTCATCGTCCTCGCGAATCGCGAGCACCGTGTCGAACGCGACCTGGAGATCCTCGAGATGCTCGAACGTGATGTCGCGCCGCGCCGCAAGACCGCCGACGACGAGGTTCGCGATGTGCCGGAAGTCCGCCTGCGCCGGCAGCGTCAGCGTGATCTCGTCGGTCACGCCCCTTCCCCCGCTTCGCGCAGCTCGTCGCCGAGCTCCTGCTCGCGGCGCGCAGCGGCGTCCTTGCCGGCCTGGACGGCATGCCGCCAGCTGCGCTTCGTCTTGAAGTCCGCAGCGCCGTAGCTGACTCCGGCCGCAAAGCCGGACACCTTCTGCACCGGTCGCGTCACGGCCATGCTGACGGCGCGTACCGCCGTGTCGACGCTCTCCGCAGCGTCGACGGCGCTGTCGGTGATCCGATCGACCTTGTCGAGTTGGCCGTTCACCCGATCCACACTGCCTCCGACCTTGTTGATCACGGGAAGGACTTCTTGCTCCGCCCCCCTGATGAACGCCGAAAGGCGCGCAACGGTTCCGCCCAGCCGCACGAGGAGATACGCGGTCGACAGGCCGACCGACAGCAGGAAGACGGCGAGCGCCAGCCTCCAGAGATCCCCCCACGTGAATGCGACCAGCATCCGGCGCGGATCCTAGATGACGCCGCAGCCGACGACGGCGTCGCCTTCGTAGAGAACGGCCGCCTGTCCGCGCGCGACGCCGTATGCGGGCTCATCGAGCTCGAGCGAGAAGCCGCCCGGTGTGCGCGTCACCCGCGCGCCGACGGCGACAGAGCGATAGCGGAGCTTCGCGTCGGCGCGGTCGACGTCGACGTAGAGGGATCCGGATGCCGAAACCTGCGTCCGCGCGAGCGCGTCGCGCTCTCCGACGACGACGGTGTTCGTGCGCGCGTCGGAGTCGATCACGTAGAGCGGCTTCGCGGCCGCCACACCGATTCCCTTCCGCTGCCCCGGCGTGAAGGTCCAATGCCCATCGTGCGTGCCGAGTTGCACACCGTTCGCGTCGACGATCGCGCCCGTGCGCTGCGCGACGCCCTGTCGCGAAAGGAACGCGCGGTAGTCGTCACCCGCGAGGAAGCACGCCTCCTGGCTCTCGGCGCGGCGCGCGGCAGCGAGGCCGGCGTGTGACGCCTCTGCGCGCGTCGACTCCTTGTCCTGCTCGCCGAGCGGGAACCAGACCCTTTCGAGCCGCCGCGGATCGAGGCGCGCGAGCATGTACGACTGGTCCTTGTGTCGATCGACGCCGCGGTGCAGGAGCGTGCGGCCCCGATGCTCGGCGATGCGTGCGTAGTGCCCCGTCGCGAGCCGGTCGCAGCCGGCGCGCTTCGCGAACGCGAGCAGCTCGGCAAAGCGGAAGCCGCCGTTGCAGCGGATGCACGGATTCGGCGTCTCGCCGCGCACGTAGCCACGGACGAACGGGGTGACGACGGCCCGCCGGAACTCCTCGCGGAGGTCGAGCGTCACGTGCGGGAGGCCGAGCCGGTGACACGTCTCGCGCGCGGCGATCACGGCTTCGGGCGAGCAGCACGCGCGGTCGGCCGCAGGCCCCTCCGGATCGAGCCAGAGCCGCAGCGTCACGCCGATCGCATTGGGCGCGGCGCGCAAGAGCGCGACTGCGCTGTCGACGCCCCCGCTCATGGCAACCGCGACGCGTCCGGCGCGCGGCTCGGCGGTGAAGATGGGGCCGAGCGCGTTCGCG
>Ga0207695_10011259_pt1 | contig 10846 bp, 11 predicted proteins | sample KBSC54metaG_FD_184354 | JGI IMG/M metagenome (GOLD analysis project Ga0207695, IMG submission 184354) | Corn rhizosphere microbial communities from Kellogg Biological Station, Michigan, USA - KBS C5-4 metaG (SPAdes) (version 2) | ecosystem: Host-associated > Plants > Roots > Rhizosphere > Soil... | reverse complement strand
AGCGCGGCCTGGTGGTGCGCACCTTCGCCGACCCGCTGCTCGAGACGTCGATCCGCTACAGCGTGGCAACCCCGCCGGAGGACGACTGCCTGCTCGAGGCGCTCGGCGCCGCCGTCCCGGCCCGGCGTGAGCCGGCCGCTCCCGGCCGCACGGCGACGGTCGAGCGACGCACGAACGAGACCGACATCCGCTGCCGGGTCGTGCTCGAGGGCAGCGGGCGCGCGACCGTCGCGACCGGCATCGGCATGCTCGACCACATGCTCGGGGCGCTCGCCGCGCACTCGCTGCTCGACTTCGACCTGGCCTGCGCGGGCGACCTGTGGGTCGACGAGCACCACACCGTCGAGGACGTGGCCATCGTGCTCGGACAGGCGCTCGACGGGGCGCTCGGCGACCGGGTCGGCATCCGCCGGTTCGGCGACGCCCGGGCGCCGCTCGACGAGGCGGCCGTCCACGCCGTCGTCGACCTGGGCGGTCGCGGCGCCGCCCGGATCGAGCTTCCGTTCGCCGGGGAGCGGGTCGGCGGCATCCCCGCCTCGCTCGTCCCCCACCTCTTCGACAGCCTCTCGCGCCACGGCCGCATGGCCATTCACCTGACCGGGACGGGCGCGGACGACCACCACCTGCTGGAGGCCGCGTTCAAGGCGCTCGCGCTGGCCCTGCGGCAGGCCTGGGAGCCCGACCCGGGCCGGGCCGGCGCCGTGCCGAGCACGAAGGGCAGCCTGTGACCGACGTCTGCGTTGTCGACTACGGCGCGGGCAACCTGCGCAGCCTGCGCACCGGCCTCGAGCGGGCCGGCGCCGAGGTGACGGTGACCGACGATCCCGCGCGGGTGGCCGCGGCCGGGCGCGTGCTCGTGCCCGGCGTCGGCGCGGCCGGCACGGCGATGACGGCGCTCGAGCGGCGCCGCCTCGCCGGCGCGATCCGCGACGCGGCGGCGGCCGGCGCCTACGTGTTCGGCATCTGTCTCGGCCTGCAGCTCCTGTTCGAGGCGAGCGACGAGGACGACGTGCCCTGCCTCGGCCTGCTGCCCGGCCGGGCGGTGGCGATGGGCTTCGCCGACCGGGTGCCGCACATGGGCTGGAACGACGTCACGCCGCAGGCCGACCACCCGCTCGCCCGGGCGCTGCCTGCCGTCTGCTACTTCGCCCATTCCTATGCGGTCGAGCCGGCGGAGGCCGGTGCGGTGCTCGGGACGACGGAGCTCGGCGGCCGCCCGTTCGCGTCGGTCGCCGGCGCCGGCCGGGTGGCCGGCACCCAGTTCCACCCGGAGAAGAGCGGCCCAGCCGGGCGCGAGCTCCTGCGCGCGTTCCTGCGGTGGAGCGACCGTGCTGCGTAGACGGGTCATCCCCTGCCTGGACGTGCGCGGCGGGCGGCTCGTGAAGGGCGTCCGCTTCCGCGAGCTGCGCGACTGCGGCGACCCGGTGGATGCGGCCGAGCGCTACGCCGCCGCCGGCGCCGACGAGATCGTCTGGCTCAACATCGCCGCCGAGTCGGAGGGCTGGCACGAGCTGCTGCGCGCCGTCGAGCGGGCGGCGGAGCGGGTCGACATTCCCCTGACCGTCGGCGGCGGCATCGACCGGCCGGAGCGGGCGCGCGAGCTGCTGCTCGCCGGCGCGGACAAGATCTCGGTCAACTCCGCCGCACTGCGCACGCCGGAGCTGATCGACGAGCTGGCGGAGCGGCTCGGCAGCCAGTGCGTCGTCGTCGCCATGGACGCCGCCCGCGGCGACGGCGGCTGGTGGACGTATTCGCGCGGCGGCATGCAGGCCACCGGCGTGGAGACCGTCGAGTGGGCGCAGGAGGCGGCCCGGCGCGGGGGCGGCGAGCTGCTCGTGACGAGCATCGACTCCGACGGCGGCCGGCGCGGCTACGACCTCGACCTGATCGGCCGGATCCGCGAGCACGTCCGGGTGCCGCTGATCGCCTCGGGCGGCGCCGGCGGCGCGGGCGACATCGTCGCGGCGCTCCAGGCCGGGGCCGACGCGGCGCTGGCCGCCTCGATCTTCCACGACGGCGATACGACGCCCGACGACGTCAAGCGGGAGGTGGCCGCATGCGGCCTGCCGGCGCGGATCTGACCGTCCCGGAGGGCGCGCTCCTGCCCTGCGTCGTCCAGGACGCCGACTCGGGTGCCGTGCTCATGCTCGCCTACGTCGACGCCGAGGCGCTCGAGGCGACCCGGCGCACGGGCCTCGCCCACTTCCACTCGCGCTCGCGCGAACGGCTGTGGCAGAAGGGCGAGACGTCCGGGAACGTGCTGCGCGTGGTCGACATCCGGGCCGACTGCGACGAGGACGCGCTGCTCTACCTGGCCCACCCGGCCGGGCCGGCCTGCCACACCGGCGCCGTGTCGTGCTTCGGCGACGGCGCGCCGCTGCTGGGCGAGCTGGCGGACGTGATCGCCGAGCGGGCCGGTGCGGACGGCGAGGGCAGCTACGTCGCCGGACTGCTGAACGATGCGCGCGAACGGGCCCAGCGCAAGGTCGGCGAGGAGGCCGTGGAGGTGCTGCTGGCCGAGCCGGGAAGCGAGCACCTGGTCTCGGAGGTGGCCGACCTCTGGTTCCACAGCATGCTGCTGCTCGCCCGCGACGGGCTCGACCCGCTGGCCCCGCTGGCGGAGCTGCGCCGTCGACGCCAGGGTTAGGGGACAGTCCCCCTAACAAATCGGGGACTGTCCCCGCCTATCTGGGGACTGTCCCCGATCGCCGGCTACGGCGTCGCGATGCGGCGCCCCGCCCGCTCCGGCTGCGGCAGGGCCGCATGCCCCGCGGCGATCGCCCGGGCTCGCGCCAGCACCTCACCACCGGCCGGCCCGGCCCGACCGGTCTTGGCGGACACGTGCAGCATCATCTGCTCGGCCGTCGCCACCAGATCGTCACCGCGATAGAGCGAGTGGAAGACGTGCAGCCGCTTCTCGTCGCAGCCGAGCACCTGGGTCGTCGTGCGCAGCCGCTCGCCGGCCGAGGCCTCGCGCAGGTGCGAGAGGTGCGTCTCGACCGTGAAGTAGCTGCCGACGCCGTCGAGATAGGCGGCGTCGATCCCGAGCAGCCCGAGCAGCGCGTCGGTCGTGTCGCCGAACACCTGCAGGTAGCGGCTCTCGTGAGCGTGGCCGTTGTAGTCGACCCATTCCGGCTCGACCGTCGCCTCGTGCAGCCGAAGCGGCTGCGAGGTGTCGAGCGCAGAGTCGGGCGGCGCGCCCGCCGCGGCGAAGAGCTCGCGCTCGTGCCGCTCGAGCACCGCGCCGGCCCCGTAGCGGTTGGCGCGCAGGCCCTGCAGCACCGAGACGAGGCAGTCGTCGCGCAGCCGCTCGAGCTCGCGCACCGACCGGCCGGCGGCCTGCGCGTCGGACTGGGCAACGAGCTTCTCGACGAGCTCCGGCGAGAGCTCGGGGACGTCGGTGAGCTTCGTCCACGGCCACCGAAGGGCCGGGCCGAACTGCTCGACGAAGTGGCGCATCCCCTCCTCGCCGCCGGCCGCCCGGTAGGTGAGGAACGAGCCCATGAACGACCAGCGCAGGCCGGCGCCGAGCCGGATCGCGTCGTCGATCTCGGCGACCGTGGCGACGTCGTCGGCGACCAGCCACAGCGCCTCGCGCCACATGGCCTCCATCAGCCGGTCGGCGATGAACCCGTCGATCTCGGCCCGCAGCACGAGCGGCTCCATCCCGATCGAGCGGTACACCGAGGCGGCCCGCGCGAGTGTCTCCGGGTCGGTGCGCTCGCCGCCGCATATCTCGACGAGCGGCAGCAGATAGACCGGGTTGAACGGATGGCCGACGGCCAGCCGCTCCGGCCGGTGCATGTCGGCCTGGAGCAGCGAGGGGCGCAGGCCCGACGTCGACGAGCAGAGCACGGCATCTGCCCCGGCGGCCCGGTCGGCCCGGGCCAGGAGCTCGCGCTTCAGGGCCTCCCGCTCGGGCGCGTTCTCCTGCACGAAGTCCGCCCCCTCGACCGCCTCCTCGACCGTCGCGACGATCTCGAGCCGGCCCTCGGCCGGGAGCGGCGCAAGCGTCAGCCGGCCCCAGGCCCGGCGGGAGTTCTCGAGCACCGCCGCGATCTTCTCCGCCGCCCGCGGGTCGGGGTCGTACACGCGCACGTCGACGCCGTTTTGCAGGAACCGCGCCGCCCAGCCTCCGCCGATGACCCCGCCGCCGAGGAGGCCCACCGCCCGCGGCCGGCCGGCCCCCGGCTCAGCCACCGGGCGTGAGCCTCAGCTTCGCCCGCACCTCGGCCGCGGTGAGGATGCGGACGTTCATCGCCCGCAGGATCTGCACCGCCCGCTCGACCAGCTGGGCGTTGGTGGCGTTCACCCCGCGCTCGAGCATGAGGTTGTCCTCGAGGCCGACGCGGACGTTTCCGCCGATCAGTGCTGCCATCGCCACGAACGGCAGCTGCATGCGCCCGATCGAGAACGCCGAGAACACCGCGTCGTCGGGAAGCTGGTTTCGCATCGCGAGCAGTGTGCCCGGGTCGTCGGGGGCGCCGTAGGGGATGCCGGTGCAGAGCTGGATCAGCGGCGGCGGGTCGATCAGGCCGTCCGCGATCATCTCCTTCACCATCACCAGGTGGCCGGTGTCGAACACCTCGAGCTCCGGCCGCACGCCGAGATCCTTGACCCGCCGAGCCATCGCCCGCAGCATCCCGGGCGTGTTCACCATGACGTAGTCGCCGCCGGCGGCGAAGTTCATCGTGCCGCAGTCGAGTGTGCAGATCTCGGGCCGCAGCTCGGCCACGTGGCGCAGGCGCTCCTCGGCGCCGGCCATGTCGGTGCCGGCGGCGTCGGGCGGCAGCGGGTCGTCCTCGCCGCCGAGGACGAGGTCGCCCCCCATCCCCGCGGTCAGGTTGAGCACGACGTCGACGTCGGCGGCGCGCACCCGCTCGACCACCCGGCGGTAGAGCTCCGGGTCGCGGGCGCCCTTCCCCGTCTCGGGATCGCGGACGTGGATGTGCGCGATCGCCGCGCCCGCCCGGGCCGCCTCGATGGCCGCGTCCGCGATCTGCCCGGGTGCAACCGGCACCAGCGGGCTGCGGCCGGCGGTGTCGCCGGCACCCGTGACGGCGCACGTGATGAAGACCTCCCAGTTCACCGACGACCTCCGATGGACGCGATGGGCACGCCATGCTACCGCGGCCCCGCCGGGCGCCCGTACGATGCTCGCGTGCGCCGCCTGATCGCCCTCGTCTGCGTGCTCGTCGTGTTCGATCTCGCGCTGTGGTCGGCGGTCGTCCCGCTGCTCCCCCACTACCGCCACGAGCTCGGGCTGAGCACGCTCCAGACGGCGTGGATCCTGGCGGGGTTCAGCCTGGCGGTCATCGTGGTCGCCGTCCCGATGGGCCACCTCGCCGACCGCATCGGCCCGCGGCTCGTGACCGCGATCGGCACGGTGGCGATGGCGCTCGCGACCGCGGGACTGGGGCTCGCGAACTCGTTCCCCGAGCTGATGGTCGCACGCGTGTTCCAGGGCGCCGGCGACGCCGCCGTGTGGGGCGCGGGGCTCGCCTGGGTGGCCGCCCGCGCGCCGGTCGAGCGCCGGGGCGAGGCGGTGGGATACGCGCAGGTCGCGGCCACGATCGGCGTCATCGCCGGGCCGTTCATCGGCGGCGTTGTCACCACGACATTCGGGATCCGGCCGACCTTCCTCGGGATGACGGGGCTCTTCGCGATCCTGCTCGTCCTGATCGCACTCGAGCCGGACGCCCGCATCGAGGATCACCGCCGCACGGGCATGGTCGCGGCGCTTCGGGCCTCGCTCGCCGAGTCGCTGATCACGGCGAGCGTGAGCATGATCCTCGTCGTCGCGCTCGTCGGCGGCGCCCTCCAGCTGCTCGTCCCGCTGCACCTGTCGAGCCTCGGCGTCGACCGCTCCGGGATCGGCCTCGTGTACTCGGTCGGCGCGGTGCTCGGCGCCGGCGTCGTCGTCGTCACCGCCCGCGTCGGCGACCGTGTCGGACGCGTGCCGCTCGCGGCTGGGGCGTGCGCGGCGCTGGCGGTGCTGACCGCATGCTTCGCTCTCCCGGCCGGGATCGGCGTGTTCGTGGGGCTCGTCATCGCCTGCTCGGGGGCCCAGTCGATCCTGTACGCGGTCGGCTACCCGCTCAGCACCGACGGCGCCGACCGCGCCCGGCTCGGGCACGGCGTCGTGCTCGGCGTCGTCAACCTGATGTGGGGGATCGGCGCCGTGGTCGGGCCGGTGGCGGGGTCGCGGCTCGCCGACTGGCAGGGGACGCGGGCCTCGTACGCGCTTCTCGCGGCCGTCTGCGCGGCGACGGCCGGCGCGTTCGTCCGCGTCCAGCGGGGCCCGGCGTCGGCGGGTTCTCAAATCGGAAGATGATGGGCCTCACCGAAGCGATTTGCGGTCCCGCCGGTCTCCCATCGGGGTCAGACCCCGAACGAATGTGCAACGGCACTGCAACAGCCGCCGTTCGGGGTCTGACCCCGATCAGAGGCTGCGCAGCGCCCGCGTCGCCCAGCCGGCGATCACGAGGATGACGACGCCGATGATGCCCAGGAGGATCCCCCCGCCGGTGACGGCGTAGAGCACGATCAGCGCGCCGATGCCGAGCCCGGCATAGCTCGTGCGCACCATCTGGCGCTTCTTGGCCTCGCGCTTGGTCAGCGACATGCGTTCAAGCGTACCGGAACGGGATCAGCCGTCCATGCTCAGCATCATGGCGGGCGGATCGATGATGTGGTCGGCCTTCGTCGGCACGACGGCCGTGCCCACCGCGAAGAACTCGATCACGTGCGAGCCCCAGCCGTGGCTGCGCTCCTGGATCTGCACGCCGACGATGCCCTCGGCCTGCACCTGCTGGGCCTCCGACTGCATCCGCTCCATGGCCAGCTCGCGGGCGTCGTAGAGCGCCTGGGTGTAGTTCTCCATCTCGACGTTCTGGCCGATCTTCGAGAAGAACCCGCGCAGGCCCTGGTGGGCGACGTGGTAGACGCAGCTGCCCATGCACATGCCCACCGGCCGGTAGCCGGCGCGCAGCAGCGTCCAGAAGTCCTGGCCGGAGAGGTCGCTCGTGAACGGCCGCCCGGTCGGCGCCCGGTGCAGCTCGCCGCCGCGGTGCTTGACGGCGGTGCCGATGGCGATGAACTCGGCCAGGTCGGCGCCCCACTCGTAGCGGCCGACGTCCAGCCTGACCCCGACGATGCCGTCGGCGCCGAGCTGGTCGGCCTCCTCCTCCATGCGCGTCATCGCCAGCTCGCGGGCGTGGTACATGGCCTGCGTGAGGACGTCCATCTCCTGGTTCTGGTTCCAGTTCGACTGCTGGAAGCCGATGTGGTAGATCGAGCTCCCGACGACCAGGCCGAGCGGGTCGAAGCCGGCCTCCTTGACGAGGAGGAACTCCCGCACGGAGAGGTCCGAGGTGAAGAGGCCCGCCTTGTTCTGGGCCAGGCGGCCGCGGGCGTCGGCGGGGACGCCCTCGAGCGAGTTGGGGTCGTAGCTCATCCGGTCTCCTTGGACAGCGTGAGGACGGTGGCGATGTCGGGGTGCCGCTTGCCCTCGCCGGAAACGATGGCGGTGGCCAGGGCGTGAATGATGTACGTGACGCCGGAGAGGCGGTCTCCGGACTCGTAGGGCCGCTCCTCCTGTGCCCAGCGGGTGGCGACGATGCCGCCCGCGCCGAGCGCCGCGGCGTCGGCGGTCAGAAGCTGGAGGACGCGGCGGCGGGCGGCGTACCAGGTCTGGGTGGCGCCCACCATCTCCACGTTCGCCCATCCGCCCCACGACGACGCCGGGATGGGCTGCGTCCAGCTGTAGAGGGTGCCGTAGTAGACGGAGGTCGCGCCGACGACGCCGCACGGCCGGTGGCCGGCCTCGAGCAGGAGCGCGCAGTCCTGGCCGCTCAGGTTCGTGAGCGCCGGGCCGTCCGGCGTGCGCAGGCCGGGCGCCCGCACGGCCGTGCCGATCGCCTGGAACTCGATCAGATCGCTGCCCCACTCGTAGCGCGCGGCGGTCACGCGCAACCCGACCACCGCATCGGCCCCCGCCAGCTCGGCCTCGGTGCGGAGCCGCTCGAGCGCGCGCCTGCGACAGTCGTTGTAGGCGTCGCTCAGCACGGTCAGCTCCTGCGACGAGCCGTACCAGCCGCCGCCCATGAACTGCCAGCCGACGTGATAGACGGACGATCCCAGCACCTGGGTGATCGGCTCGAGCCCGGCGCGGCGGACGAGCCCGAACTCGGGCACCGAGAGGTCGGAGGTGAAGGCCTGGCCGGCCTCTGCGCCGAGCGTGCGCAGCCGCTGCTCGGCGGCCGCCGGGATGCCGCCGGCGGCGATCCGCTCGATGTCGGCGCGCCGGCGCTGCTCGCGCTGGTCGCGCTCGTCCCGGCCCTCCTTCGGCCCGCCGCGGTTGAAGAAGCCCACCGCTAGCCGTCCAGCAGCCGCTCGAGGGCGATCCGCGCCCGCTCGCTCTGGCGGGCCTGCTCGCTCAGGTCGCGGCTGAGCGCCTCGATCCACGCGTCGAGGTCGAGCGGCTCGGACTTGATCACGATCCCGCGCACCTCGCTGGAGCGGGACGTGCGCAGCGAGCCGTCGTCGCGCTCGAGGTCGTAGCGGGTCTCGGCCATGGTGACCGCGATGCGGCGCACGCGCTTCTCGCGCGAGAAGAGCCCGCCGCGGCGCTCGACCCGCACGCTGCCGGGGAGCGCCCCCTCGAGCTTCACGGCCAGCGCCTCGACGAACGCCGCCATGTCGGTGGCGTCGGCGCGCAGGCTGGCCGCGACCAGCTCGAAGCCGGGGTCTTCCATCAGCGCGAAACTCTATCGCCGTGCGATGCGGGCGACGGTTCGTTCGAGCCCCTTCGGGCGGAGGCGGTGTGAGCGGCCGCCTCCGCCCGGTGGGTCTTCAGAAGGTCCCCATCGAGACCAGCGTAGATGCACGCGGCCGCCCGATCCGTGCCCGGCGTCAAGCCACCCGCGTGACGGCCGTCACGAAGCGATCAGTAGATCGGCGCCGGGGTGACCCAGGAGTTGGTCGCGCCGGCCAGCAGCCGGAGGCCGAAGTTGTGCTCGAACGCGGCGGTCAGGCTGTAGTGGCTGTAGAACACGTTCGTCGCCCCGGCGGTGATGCGGGCGGAGACGAGGATCGTCACCACCTGGCAGGTCGACTTCTTGGCGTTGTAGACGGTCGGATCGGAGCAGTCGATGCCCCAGTTGCCCTTTGTCTGCACGGACTGCTCGTTCGACTCGTCCCAGGTGACGACGACCAGGGTCTTGCCGGCCTGGTAGCTCGGGGTGGCGGCGATCGCGTTCATGACCTTCTGGATGTACGCGTCCCCGATCGCGATCCGCTGCGCCTTCGTCTGCCCGGTCACCGTCTCGCAGGGGCCGGTCATCCAGTGCATGTCGTGGCAGTCGTCCGGCGCGATCCACGAGAAGTTGGGCAGGTTGTCGGCCGCGATGTCGTTCCACAGGTTCGGGTCGGCGGGGACGTCGTTCTTCGCACACGAGCCGTCGCCCCCGCTCGACGTCGAGCCGAGGTCGGTGAACCAGAAGGCCGGGTTGTGGCCGTCCCGGTAGTACGGCACCGAGCTGGTGTTGCTCGCGCAGTTCGACGGCATCGACTGGTTGTAGTCCTTCCACGTCATCCCGGCCGCGCCGAGCTGGTGGAACATGTTGTCGGCGTTCGAGGAGCAGGCCAGGCAGGTGTTGAACGTGCCGCTCATCACCGCCAGGTAGTTGGGGAAGCTCGGGTGGGTCTCGCCGGCCGCGTTCGTCTCGTTGCGGCAGTCGGCGGCGAGCATGTGGGTGAAGGGCGCGTCGGTGGCGGCCTGCCAGGCCGAGACCGTCAGGTTCTCGTCCATGATCACGACGATGTGCTGGTAGGGCGACGTGCTCGTGGCGACGGTCCCGCACGGGCCGCTGCCGCCGCCGCCCCCGCCCCCGGGCGTCGTGACCGACGCGGCGCTCGACTTGGCCGAGGTGTTGCCGGCGGCGTCGAAGGCGTCGACGGTGTACGAGTAGGTCGTGTTGGCCTGGAGGCCGGAGTCGTGGAAGGTCGTCGTCGTCCCGCCGACGGTCTGCACCTTCGCGCCGTCGCGGAAGACGTCGTAGCCGGTCACGCCGACGTTGTCGCTCGAGGCCGACCAGGTCACGGTCGCGGCGCTCGAGCTGTCGGCCGACGCGTGCACGTTCCCGGGGACGGTCGGCGCGCTGCCGTCCGTGCCGGTCGAGCCCGCCGCGAGGACGAGGTTGTCGATGTCGAACGTCGCGCCCGCGGCCGGGGACGGCTCGGCGACGTTCACCGTCAGGGAGTCGCCGGCCTTCGCCGCCTTGTAGGAGACGGTCGGGAACGCCTGCCACGCCGAGGTGACGGCGATGCACTGCTGGGCCGAGCCGACGGTGGTCGAGCCGGTGGCCGGCACCTCCTTCAGCTTCAGGCACACGGTCCCGCCCGTTGCCGAGCGCACCGCGCCGTCGAGCGTGTAGGCCGCCCCGGCGACGAGGTTCTTCACCGGCTTGGAGGGCGTGTAGGCATACGCCTGCGTCCCCGCCGTCGACGCCGAGACGCGCGCGGCGTGACCGCCGCCGGTGCCGGTCACGAGCGAGAGCGTGCCGCCGCTGGCGGCCCAGCCGGTGAGCGAACCCGAGCCGCTGCCCTCGAACGTCCCGTTGGTGAGCAGGTTCGTGGCGGCCGGCACCGTCGCGACGAACGCCAGGACCGCCGCCGTGACGACGGCCGCGACCGGAACGATCTTCCACCTCCACCCCACCATGCCTAGCGCGAGAGTCTACATCGACTAGTGCTCCGTTCCGGAGGTTCCTTGATGATCGGGCGAGCGAAAATCGAGCATGGCAAGGACGCAGGGAGCCCCGATATCGACGATATCGGGGCGACC
>Ga0207695_10011255_pt1 | contig 10849 bp, 10 predicted proteins | sample KBSC54metaG_FD_184354 | JGI IMG/M metagenome (GOLD analysis project Ga0207695, IMG submission 184354) | Corn rhizosphere microbial communities from Kellogg Biological Station, Michigan, USA - KBS C5-4 metaG (SPAdes) (version 2) | ecosystem: Host-associated > Plants > Roots > Rhizosphere > Soil... | reverse complement strand
AGATGTGGAGATAACAGTGAATGAAGTAAGAAAAGTGAAGCATGAACTTTATGAAATTCTTAGTGATCATACAGGCCAAACTATAGAAAGAGTAACTAAAGACAGCAACAGGGATTTTTGGATGACAGCGCCTGAAGCAAAAGAATATGGCTTAATTGATGAAGTATTATTGATCAATTCCAAAAAGGCAAAAAAATAGATATTCAAAATAAAATACAACAGCAAATGAATCTTTATAAAAATAATTTGACACGTTTTGAAGAAGAAGAGGAGCCCGAAAAATCAACGCCGGAAAATCCTATGGAGAAAATGATGGGTGGGATGATGTTTGACAAGAAATTTATTGAACAGCGGAAAATTTTTCTATGGGGACCAGTAGATGATAAGAGTGCAAAGGATATCACCAACAGGCTTTTATATCTTGATGCGATGGAGCCGGGAAAAGAAATTACCTTCTACATAAATAGCCCCGGTGGGATGGTTACCAGCGGAATGGTTATTTATGATACTATGAAAATGATTAAATCTCCTGTTAGTACAGTTTGTATGGGAATGGCAGCAAGTATGGGAAGTATATTGCTGAGCGGCGGAGAAAAAGGAAAGAGGTTTATTTTTCCTCACGGGGAAGTAATGATTCACCAACCCAGCGGTGGCGGTCAAGGCACCAGCGCCGATCTTGAAATTATTGCCGTGCAAATTCTTAAAGCAAAGCAACTTGGCGCCAAAATTCTTGCTGAAAATTGTGGTCAGAGTTATGATAAAGTAATGGAAGATTTCGACAGAGACTATTGGATGGATGCTACAGAAAGCAAAAAATATGGCATAGTCGATGGTGTATTAAACAAACTATAAAGCAACATTTTGCGTTATTTGATTGTCTAATAACAAATTAGTTTTCTTTAGAATGTTGTAAAATGCGATTAAAGGCGTAAATTATACCAGGATAAAATAAAAATTTAATAAACAGCTAGCCCAAATGGCCAAACAACAAACTTTGCATTGTTCTTTTTGCGGAAGAAGTCGCGATGAAGTCAAGATTCTCATCGCGGGCCAGGAAGGTCATATTTGTGAGAATTGTGTCGAACATGCCCAAGAGATTATTACCCAGGAGATTTTCCCCATGCCGGAAAAAAATAGTCAATCATCTGCTTATAAACTTTCTGTAAAAAAGCCGGTTGAACTAAAAAAGTTTTTGGATGAATATGTAATCGGCCAGGACGATGCAAAAAAAGTATTAGCTGTTGCGGTTTATAATCACTACAAACGACTTAATCAAAAAGTTGACAGCGATGTTGAAATAGAGAAAAGTAACATAATAATGGTAGGTGAAACCGGTACCGGTAAAACTCTACTTGCCAAAACAATTGCCCGTGTTCTTAATGTACCATTTGCCATTGTAGATGCTACCGTTTTTACCGAGGCAGGTTATGTGGGCGAAGATGTTGAAAGTATTTTGAGCAGACTGCTGCAGGTGTGCAATTTTGATGTAAATGCGGCACAAAAAGGGATTGTTTATATAGATGAAATAGATAAAATTGCCCGCAAAAGTGATAACCCGAGTATTACCCGCGATGTAAGTGGCGAAGGAGTGCAACAAGGTTTACTTAAACTGCTAGAAGGTACCGAAGTACTGGTGCCCCCGCAAGGCGGGCGTAAACACCCCGAACAAAAACTTATTAAATTAAACACAAGCAATATTCTTTTCATTTGCGGTGGCGCCTTCGACGGTGTCGACAGGCTCATTGGAAGAAGGATCAACACAAATGCAATTGGATTCAACGTAAATAAAGATCTCCAGGATTTTCAGCGGAAAAATTTATTGCAGTTTGTGAATGCACAAGATTTGAAATCCTTCGGCCTAATACCTGAATTACTAGGTAGGTTGCCTGTTGTTACTTATCTTAATCCGCTTGATAAAATAACCTTAAGAAATATTTTAACTGAGCCCAAAAATTCTCTCATCAAGCAATACAAAAAATTATTTGAGTTGGAAGGGATTGATCTTGTAATTGAAAGCGATGTTTATGATTTTATGGTCGATAAGGCGATGGAATATAAGTTGGGAGCCCGTGGCCTTAGAAGCATTTGCGAAAGTATTTTAACTGATGCTATGTATGAACTACCATCACAAAAAGTGAAAACATTTACATTAACTATGGATTATGCACAACATAAGTTCAAGATAAGTAAGCTGAGTCTGTTGAAAGTTGCATAAGTATATATTTCTCAATTCAAGTTTTCAGAATTTCATTTTTCAGGCTTCAGACCTTCACATTATTTTCCACTAATTTTGAACAAATCAGAAATTAAATCTTCATTTGTTTATTTTCATTTTATTTTTACGCGAAATGCATAGGAATTAAAATTTTCTCTGCCACATTTAAACAAACATATCTCAGATGGTTGATGTAATTCTTGGCCTGCAATGGGGCGACGAAGGAAAAGGTAAAATTGTTGATTATTTTGCACCGGGATATGATGTAATTGCAAGGTTCCAGGGAGGGCCAAATGCAGGACATACTTTATATGTTGATGGAAAGAAAATTGTGCTTCATCAAATACCGTCAGGTATCTTTCACGAGAATAAAATTAATTTAATCGGCAATGGCGTTGTACTCGATGCGGTTACTTTAAAAAAGGAATGCGCTGCCGTTGAGACAATGGGAATCGATTGCAAAAAGAATCTTTATATAAGTGCAAGAACACACCTTATACTGCCTTCGCACCGGGCGTTAGATAAGGCCAGCGAACTTGCTAAAGGAAACGATAAGATTGGCTCAACACTTAAAGGCATTAGTCCTTCTTACATGGATAAAACCGGAAGGAACGGTCTGCGTGTGGGAGATCTTCTTGATAAAAATTTTATTTCTCAATATATAAAACTTCGGTTAAAACACCAGAAGCTCCTCGATAATTTTTCTTTTAATGAAGACATTTCAACATGGGAAGAAGAATTTTTTGAAGCGCTTGAATTTCTAAAACAATTGCAAATTGTAAATGGCGAATATTTTGTAAATGAAGCAATTTCCAATGGTAAAAAAATCCTGGCGGAAGGCGCGCAAGGAAGTATGCTCGATATTGACTTTGGAACATTTCCTTACGTAACGTCTTCCAATACAATTACCGCTGGCGTAGGAAGTGGGCTAGGCGTTGCACCACAAAAAATTAAAGATGTATTTGGCATTACCAAGGCCTATTGCACAAGAGTTGGAAGCGGTCCTTTTCCAACTGAACTCAACGATGAAAACGGGGAACTTTTGCGAAAAACCGGCATGGAATATGGCAGCACAACGGGCCGCCCGAGAAGATGCGGTTGGATTGACCTTGTAGCTTTAAATTTCGCTTGCATGATAAATGGCGTTACCCAGTTGGTTATGACAAAAGCAGACGTTCTTGACGCCATGGAAACCTTAGAAGTTTGTAATAGTTATAAAGTAAATGGTGAAGAAACGAACCAGGTTCCCTTTCAAATGATGAGATCGAAAGTAGAACCTGTATATAAAAAATTCGTAGGATGGAAAACGGATATTACCTCGATAAAAAATTTTAATAACTTGCCTCCTGAAATGAGTGTTTATATTAATTATATCAATGAAGTATTAGGAGTTCCTGTAAAATTTATTTCAAATGGTCCCGGAAGTGATCAAATTATTGTGACAACATGATTGTTGCACGGCAAAAAATATTTAAATATTTTTGGCAAATTAAAAATCTAATTGAAATTTTACATAATTAATCCTTTAAGAGAATTATGAAAGCAAAATCTGATAAGGAAAAAACATTTCCTGAAAAAAAACCAGTAGAAAACTCTAAATCTTCATCTAAAAAAAAGAATGATGATTTTGATGATGATGATGATGAGTTAGACGATGAAGATATGCCCATCAAGAAATCTAAAACTGCTTCATCAAAAAAGAAGTCTAAAGCAGATGACGAAGATGACGATGATGATGTGGAAGTTGAAGATGATTGGGAGAAAAATGATGACGTTGATGACTTTGACCCCGATTTCGAAGAGTTTGATATTCCCAAGTCGAAAATAAAAAAGCCCGCTGGTAAAAAAGGTAAGGGTGATGACGATTTTGATCTTGATGATGATTTCAAAGATCTCGATCTTTTTAACGATAGCGGCGACCTGGATGATGAAGAGGATGATTTTTAACAGCGATATTTCCTAACTTCCGCTGTTGAATCATAATTTTGAAAAGACAATTCTCATCATATTCAATTCATAATTTATCGGCTATTAAATTTCAAATGCTAAGCTTCATAAAAAAGTTTAGCATTTTTTGTTTTCTCGATAATCATGAATATGATTTTGATAAATCGTACGAATGTGTAGCGGGTGTCGGCGTGTTGAAATCAATAATTTCGAATGGGGCTAACAGCCTGAGAGACATTGATCAAATTCTACAGACTACTGCTGATTGGATTTTTGGCCACCTTGCTTATGACGTAAAAAATGAAATCGAAAATCTTCAATCTTACAATCCTGACTATGTTTGTTTTCCTGACTTTTATTTTTTTATTCCCGAAATAGTTTTCATTTTAACAGAAGATGAATTAAAGATTGGAGTCTTTAATTCTGCCGCTGCCCAGAAAATTTATGATGAAATTATTTCATCGGAGCCCATCGAAGGTGTCAGGTATCCGTCTCCGTTAGTAAGGGCACGATTTTCAAAAGAAGAATATATAGAGACGGTTAAAAAGTTACAGCAGCATATATTAAGGGGCGATTGTTATGAAATAAACTTCTGCCAGGAATTTTATTCGAATCAATTAGTTATTGATCCGCTTTTAGTCTATGAAAAATTAAGCGAACTGTCACCTAACCCTTTTTCTGCGTTTTACAAGCACAACGATAAATACCTGATGTGCGCAAGTCCGGAGCGATTTATTAAAAAAAAGAAAGACACAATTATTTCGCAACCGATAAAGGGAACGGCCAATCGTGTCAAAAATGATTTGGCAGCTGATGAACAGCGAAAGGATAATTTGTTTTACAATGATAAAGAACGCTCTGAAAATATAATGATTGTTGATCTAGTGAGAAACGATCTCGCAAAAATTTGTACGCAGGGTTCTGTGTCAGTAAAAGAATTTTTGAAGGTTTATACATTTCCGCAGGTGCATCAAATGATATCGACGGTCGCAGGAAATCTCAAAGAAAATATTTCGATAGCCGATGTTTTTTATGCAACCTTCCCCATGGGTTCCATGACAGGAGCGCCAAAAAAAAAGGTAATGGAATTAATTGAGAAATATGAGAAAACCAGAAGGGGATTATTTTCCGGAACATTAGGATATATCAACCCTGAAGGCGATTTTGATTTTAATGTTGTTATAAGAAGTATTCTTTATAATCAATCGAATTCTTATGTATCGATACAGGCTGGTTCAGCTATAACATTTAAAAGTGATCCGAAAAATGAATATGAAGAATGCCTGTTAAAAATAACTGCAATGAAAAAAGCTCTTGAATAAATTTGAATAAATTATTTTTTGCCTGGAGAAGTTTTCTTCTTATTGAACTTTGTGTCAACGTTTACATCTTCCAATAATTTTTGAACGCATTCATTAAGTATCGGATATTTATTAGCAACAAAAAGACTCATCTTAGTATCAGGCAGCCTCATATCAAAAGTGCCCCCAGTCGCAAGCACATCATCAAATCCGGGGTTAAACCGATTAAAATCGCTGATATCCATATCAATATTTTTTGCAATTATCGATGAGATGTATCTTCCTGATATCGCCATTGAATCAGCGCCTGATAATTCCTCTTCTGAAATATCGGGTTTTGGAGGACCATTGGTACCGTCTAAACTTGTATAATTAAAGTTGTTACCTGATGTTTCCATAATATAGTGGGTAGCAATAAATTTTTTCACATGATTGCGTGATTCTTCTGGAAGATAATATTGAAGTTTCCAGAAATTATGACTGCCACTTTTATTTATAGCAGCATAAACTCTTCCCGGGCCGCCGTTATAAGCAGCTATTACAAGAAGCCAATCATTAAAATCTTTGTAGAGGCTTAGCAAATATTTTGCAGCGGCGTTGGTGCTTTTATAATAATCTGTTCGTTCATCTTCGAATTGACTAACCTTCAATCCATAATCTTTAGCAGTGTAGGTCATAAATTGCCAAGGCCCGCGGGCTCCCGCAACAGACAAAGCATTTGATTTAAGATCACTTTCAATAACTGCCAGGTACTTTAATTCCCGCGGTAGGCCATATTGTTTAAGTATTCCATCGATCAAATTGAAATAAGGCAATGCTGTTGCCTTCATTTGCTCAAGGTATTTTCCATGAGCCTGTAAATAATCCTGCATATATGTTTCCGCGTTAGGATTTACCTGAGAACTATAAGGCATTGATGAGTTGTACGAATAATTTTTAAAAAGATCTTTAAATCCGTATTTGGTAACCTGGGCAACGTACTTTATTTTTTCTTGCCTGGGAGGAGTCGGAGATTTAATCACTTCGTCTATTGCCCGATCTTCTGACTTAATATTTTCCGGAATGCTGGTGTCCGAAAGATTTAGCAGGTAAGTGTTATTTTTTCCAAATGATAATTTTGTCAAACCTGTTTGAAGAATAACCATTAAAATCGATATGCCTAAAAATTTCTTCATCAATTAATACCTTTTGTAGTTTTTCATGAGTATGTCAGACAACTTAAGCAAAGTTAATTCATCGTTTTTATTTGTAATTACCTGCACCCCGAAAGGCATACCATTAGAATGCTTAAATAAAGGCAGCGATATTGCGGGGGTACCAGTAAGATTGGCATAGACGGTGTAGATGTCGGCCAGATAAATCGCGATGGGATCTTTTTGCATACTGCCTGCTTCGAATGCGGTTGAGGGTACTGTTGGCAATATTAGAGCATCAAAATTTTTGAAAATTTGTTCTGTCTGGTTTACAAGTAATCTCCTTATTTGTTGTGCTTTTGTAAAATAGGCATCGTAATATCCTTCACTTAAAACAAAAGTGCCAAGCATAATGCGCCTTTTTACTTCTTTGCCGAAACCCTGGCTGCGTGTTTTCTTGTAAAATTCAACCAAACCTTCATCTGTGTTTTTGTTACAATATCCGTATCTTACTCCATCATAACGTGACAGGTTACTCGAGGCCTCGGCTGTAGTAATTACATAGTAAGCCGGTACTATAAAATCTATTAGGCCGAATTCGATTTCTTCTGTTTCGTGTCCATCCTTTTTTAGAAGTTCAGCTAATTCGTAAATATTTTTTTTGATCTCGGTATCTAAACTTTTATGCTCGAGCGCATTCTTTAGCACTGCAACTCGGTAACTGTCAGATTTCTTTTTCTGGGATTGAAGAAAATTTCTAAATGGAGGTTGCTTTTGCTGGTTTACAGTACTATCAAACCGGTCAGGGCCGCTTATGACTTCCAAAACTTTTGCTGCATCCGCTACATTGTTGGAAAAAATTCCTATTTGATCAAATGAGGAAGCGTAGGCAATGAGGCCATTTCTCGATACAGATCCATAGGAAGGCTTTATGCCAACAATTCCGCAGAAATCGGCAGGTTGCCTAACCGACCCACCAGTATCGCTGCCAAGGCTTACCATACAAAGACCGGCCTGGACTGCTACTGCGGAGCCTCCGGACGATCCTCCGGGCACCTTGTTTTCATCCAACGCATTTCGGACCCGGCCATACACTGAATTTTCATTGGTGCTGCCCATTGCAAATTCGTCACAATTGCAACTGCCAATTATTATTGCATCTTCTTGTAACAAGTTTTCGACAACAGTTGAACTATATATTGAAACGAAATTTTTTAATATGCCAGAAGCCGCTGTTACTTTATGGCCCTTATAACAAATCACATCTTTAATGGCTATAATTACGCCATGAAGTTTACCTAAAACATCTCCATTTTTTCTTTTATTATCCAACGTATTTGCACGTTCAATTGACTCATCTGCAAATATTTCAACAAAGGCATTTAGGTGTTTATTGGCTGCTATTTCTTTTAAATAATGCTGTACGGCAATAAGGCAACCTTCGGTGTTGTCGGCTAAAAAATTATGATAGTCTTCTATGGAACTGAAATAAAACATTTAAGACTTTGGTATAATAAACAATATGGGATTCTCGAATAGTTTATGAATATCAACTCCATTCTTCTGCTTCCTCAACCTTTTTCTGCTTTTCAACTTTAACGCAAAGCAGAATACTTATTTCATACAAGATCATTAATGGAATGGTGCAGATAATTTGGCTAAGCATATCTGGTGGCGTAATGATCGCCGAAAGAACAAGCATAATTACGATTGCATATTTGCGCCCCTTTCGCAAAAACTTTGCACTAACAACATCAATCTTGGCGAGGAAAAACATTACCAGCGGCAGTTGAAATGCAAGTCCGGCTCCTAATATCAAAGGAATAAGGGTATTAAAATAACTGGTTATTGTCCACCGGTTTTCTATATTGTCATCCAGCGAAAAATTTGAGAAAAAGTGAATCGTATATGGCGCTATGACATAGTAGCCAAATAGCACACCAATGAAAAACAGCAGTGATACCCAAAAGATCACTCCCCGTGTATTATGTAATTCTCTTTTTGTTAAGGCAGGTTTCGTAAACTTCCAAAATTGCCAAAATACATAAGGGAAGGCAAGAATAAATCCCCCAATTAAAATTATGTTGAAGTAAACTCCAAATTGGCCGCCGACTACTGTACTTTGCATTTTTACGCTTATGTTCTGCATACATAACCTATCGCCCAATCCAATGGATCTGCTGACCTTGCACAACAAGCCATATGTTGGAAATTCAGGATGTGTGGGTCCCATGAGTATGTTCTTTACAATAAAACTATTATAGACAGCCATAACTATTGCCCCAATTGCAACCGCAACAGCAGACTTAAAAAGGTGCCCGCGTAACACATCTAAATGTTCTAAAAAGGACATCTCTGCTCGTTCGTCTGTACTATTGTTTCTCTTAAAAAATTTCATGAATGAAAAGCGTGATAAATTTTATATTATAAAAATAGAACAATGATTTCGTTTACGCATTATTGTGTTTAAAGGAAGGAAGCTGGATGCGACAAAAAAAACCCACAAATTATTGCAGGTTTAATAATCTCGTTATTCGATAATTACTTAAATATGTCTCCGCTAAATGGGTGTATTCTCCCTTTTTACCGGGGTAGCGGTATTAGAAGAACTCTTAACAATTGTAGACGTAGACTGATCAGCATTTAAATTATCCTCAATTTCTTTCTTCACGTTATCTTTCGCGTCTTTAAATTCTCTGATACCTTTGCCCAATCCACGCATTAATTCTGGAATCTTTTTACCTCCAAATAAAAGGAGCACTACTAAAGCAATAAGAATAATATGAGGGCCACTAAATAAATCTCCCATAATTTAAAATTTAAATTAATTATTGCAAATATAGACTAAAAATCAAACAGTAAACCTAGTAATTTTTGGTACTATCTTTAAAGTTAACGATCCATTAATTTAAAAAATGCCGATGGGTTTATTTATTGATATACCTTCCACATTTGGCTTTCCCATTAGCTGCTTCGTAGGGAGAAATTCCACGGGCACAGGAAGCAAAAATTACAGATAGCAGGAACGCGACGATACAAACTTTTTTCATTTTCGATAAGTAATAGTGATGTACAGTTTATATCATTCAGAGGTTTGAGCGAAGTACAAGTATATAAAATAAAAAACCGGAAAACAATAGTCTCCCGGTTTTTATCAAGAAATTTTATAATTATTTAATTCTTTTTTCCTGGATACGGGCACTTTTGCCACTTCTATCACGAAGATAATATAGTTTTGAACGGCGCACTTTACCAACCTTGTGCAATTTAATGCTATCAATGTTAGGTGAAAACAAGGGAAATAAACGTTCAACACCTATCCCATCGCTTATTTTCCTTACTGTAAATGTAGCTGTGCCACCTTCACCCTGCCGTTTAATCACGTCCCCCTTAAAACTTTGGATACGTTCTTTATTACCTTCCTGAATTTTATAATTCACAGTAATATTGTCTCCCGCCTTAAACTTGGGATGTTCTTTCTTCTGAGTTAATTGTTCGTGTATAAATGCTATTGCATTCATGGCTTTTTATTTTAGGAGTGCGAAGGTAAGTGATTTTTTTTATTTTGATAACGATTTTGACTTAATGAGATTAAAATATCATATCCCGGCTATTCTATTTACCTCGCAACATTTACGGCCCTTTTCTCCCTTATGACAGTTACTTTTATTTGGCCCGGATAGGTCATTTCCGTTTGTATTTTCTGTGCTATCTCAAAGCTTAATTTATCGCTATCTCCATCGCTTACTTTATCCGCTTCAACAATAACCCTAAGTTCGCGTCCTGCCTGTATTGCATAGGCTTTTTCGACTCCGGGATATGTTAGCGCAAGGTTTTCGAGATCTTTTATTCTTTGCAGATATTGCTGCATTATTTCCCGTCTTGCGCCGGGTCTTGCACCGCTCATGGAATCGCATGCCTGAACCACCGGTGAAATAACATATTGCATTTCAACTTCGTCATGATGGGCACCAATCGCATTACATACCGCTGGATTTTCGCCATACTTTTCTGCAAGTTTCATCCCCAAGAGTGCATGGCTTAGTTCGGTCTCATCGTCGGGAACCTTACCAATGTCGTGCAATAATCCAGCACGTTTAGCTAATTTTACATTCATGCCCAATTCCGCGGCCATCACCCCACATAGATTAGCAACTTCACGACTATGCATCAATAAATTTTGCCCGTATGAAGAGCGAAACCGCATTTTGCCCACAATTCTCACCAACTCTTTATGAAGGCCATGAATACCT
>Ga0207695_10011252_pt1 | contig 10850 bp, 7 predicted proteins | sample KBSC54metaG_FD_184354 | JGI IMG/M metagenome (GOLD analysis project Ga0207695, IMG submission 184354) | Corn rhizosphere microbial communities from Kellogg Biological Station, Michigan, USA - KBS C5-4 metaG (SPAdes) (version 2) | ecosystem: Host-associated > Plants > Roots > Rhizosphere > Soil... | reverse complement strand
GAGCGCAACCTGCCGGATCGTGCACCTGCCGCCCAGCGCTGGTAGGGGCTCGCTTCTTCTTCCGCGGGCCCGTTTGTCCTTAGCGTGCGCTTCCGGATACCGCTCATTCCAAATTTGGAATGAGGGTCATGCGAAGAGTCCAGCCTCGCATCGCCACCAAACGCGCGGGATCAAACCCGCGCAAGCACCGGTGCCGCTCAGCGTGCTCGCATGAGCGGGAGACGGACAGTCCCCGCCCACAGTCCGATCACCGCACGATCGGTCGTCACTTGAACGTTGACCCCATCTGAGCCAGCAGCGAACGAGGCGAGGCGTTCTCCCGACATCACCCGCTCGAGCGTGACGGTCGAGATTAGTCGTTGGTGACGAGCCGGAGCATCCGATCGTGCAGGCCGCCAGCGCAAACCGCAAAGCCTGCCGCGCGATGTCTGCGGCGAGATCGAGTCAAACTCGATCGTGAGTTGAACTGCGCAGCCACGATGCTAGGGCTCTGTGCTCCCGTCGATGTCGATGCGCCCGACAATCACTCGAGTCAGCGCGTGCGGCGTCGATATCGACAGCGGGAGGTAGTACGACGTCCATGCATCGGGCACCAAGTAGAAAACCCGAAACCCGGGCGTACCGAAGTAGCTCTCTTTCCATGTTTCGAGCAGCGCCGTGGCTTCGTCGCTGAAGAGACCGCGCGCGACGAGCGCGGCGTGCATTCCCTCGCGAAGCCTTCCCAGAGCTGCAGGCGAGTAGTCATCGGAGTTGAACGCGGGCACACGTGCGAGAACGCGACCCTCTTCCCCCCGCGAGAGCATCATCGCATTCGTCGTGCGGAACGCGGCCGATCGGTCGGGCCGTATGTCAACGACCCACGCGGCGCCCAGCGACGTGGAGGGAGCGGTGAGCCAAGGCATGTGGGCCGGCGCGCGAAGACTCAGCTCACGATCCGTGAGCTCGGTCTGCAGCACCGAAGGAAGATTCGCCATCCCGCGATAGAACAAGTACTGCTCGGCCTCCCCCTCAGGGGTAGTCACGGGTGCTGCTGTCACCGCTCGCGGCGCGCGCCACACACGACTCGTTGTCGACTTGAGTGTCGCGTGTTCGCGCAACGTGACGCCCTTCCAAATGAGCGAGCCCATGACTGCATCACTCAGCTTGGCGCCATCCCACCCATTCACCGAGGCGAATGCATTGGGATAAAACTCGTTGAGCACGCCGCCGCGGAAGTCGACGCGAACGTCGAACGGCGCTGGAAGTGGTGCGCCGCGTGCGGGGTGAAAGTAGATCACTGGTGTCTCGAGGCGCATCGTTATGTCCGGGCGACCATCGCCAACTGCCGCTTTGATCAGCGGCGCCACGCGATGCCGATCTGTTCCAGATGGTTCGTACTGGTGGACGAAATCGGCCAGGGGCTCGAAAAAGCCGACGCGGTTGAGGCGTCCTTCGGGTGTGCCGTTCGGCGCATGGTGGGTCGTAATGGTTCCCCACTCGTGCACGACGAGGGGCGAAGGGGAAACGCGCGTCGCGCTGGGGCGCGGCGTCAGCGAGAGCAGTGCAACGGCTGCGGCACTTACGCCCGTTCCGACAATGCGGATCATGGGGCTCCTCCAGTTTCGAGCTCAATAATCACGACCCTGGTATCCAGCTCACGCGTCACAGCACTCGCAACCGATCGCATCCGTGCTTTCTGGCGCGGAACGTGAGGGGCCATGTCGGCGATGAACCGAACCCTGGCGTTTGCGTTTCCGCTCACACTGCTTGCGTCCGCGAGCGTGTCGGCGCAAGGCGGACCGCCAATGATGACAGACGACCCCGGAACGCCCGGAAGCCGCACGTGGGAGATCAACACCGGCTGGAACGCCCAGAGCACGCCGGGCTCTGTCATTCATTCGCTGCCCATCGTTGATGCGAACTATGGCATCGGGAATCGGGTCGAGATCACGTATCAGGTCCCATTCGGCGTCGTCGTCAGCGGCGGACGTACGCAAGCCGCCATGGGAAACTCAGAGATCTCTATCAAGTGGCGATTCGTCGACGCGGGCGATTGGCAGATCTCGATGTACCCCGGCATCGATATTCTGACGCCTGGATCGCATGCAGACATTCCCGGACTCACCGACTCGGCGCGCACACTCGAGTTGCCGCTTCAGATCGAGCGGAGCGTCGGTCCAGTCTCGATCAACGGCGACATCGGTCGGACGTTCAGCACCGATCCGGGCGACGATGAATGGTTCGGCGGCGCCGCGGTCGGTGGGAACGTGAGACGCGGTTGGGAGCTCGTCACCGAAGTGCACGTGAACGCGTCCCGGCGACTCCAACGAGCGGAGTGGGTCGCCCAGGCTGGAACGCGCGTCGACGTCTCAGAGCGACTCACACTGATGTTCGCGTACGGTCGCGACGTCCGCAACGATTTCGTCCCGCGCACGTTACTCCTGGCCTATGCCGGCACGCAGCTCAGAATTGGGAAAGGACCCAAGAAAGCCGGTTCGCGATCAGGGCGCCATAGCTAGCAAACGCACGCCGATGGACCCGACGATGCGAGCAACGCGCGCCGATCCGGCGAGCACACTGCGGCAGGAGTAGCGCGCGCACCCGAACGTCCCCAATCCCGGCGACAAACAGGAGCGCGTAGGGGATTCCCCGTCATCATTTCAACCCCGCCCCGACAGAGGCGGGGTTTCGTTTGCCCGACATTCAATCGACACCTGTCGAACAACCATCGAACAAGGGCCGACCAATGTCCGATACATCCGTCACTCATCTTCTCGACAAGACGACGACGCGTCGTCGATTCCTTCGCGACGGAGGTGTGGCTGCACTCGTCGCGGGCGTCGCGACGGCATGCAAGCCGACTGCCGCGAAACCCGCTGTGGCCGCGGCCCAAATACCTCAACCTGCTGGCCAAACCGCCGGCACCATGGGTCGGCATGACACATCAGCAGCCGCGAGCGCGCTCGCGAACGCCGACGCCATGGACGCGATGCACGAAAAAGGCATCAAGGCATTCCCAGCGAAAACAGCGGGACTCGGCAACCAAGTTCTCCGGCCGACGCTCGACAAAGGCGTCAAGGTCTTCGAGATCACCGCGAAGAAAATTCAGTGGGAAACCGAGCCAGGCCACATGGTCGAAGCCTGGGCTTACAACGACCAAGTGCCCGGACCGCAAATTCGCGTGCGTGAAGGCGACCGGGTGCGGGTGATCCTGCACAACCAGCTGCCCGAGTCGACCGCAGTGCACTTCCATGGATTGGAGCTGCCAAACGAGATGGATGGCGTGCCGTTCATTACTCAGCCGCCAGTGAAGCCCGGCGAATCATATACCTATGAGTTCGTCGTTCCCAACGCCGGGTCACACATGTACCACTCGCACCACAACTCCACGAAGCAGGTGGGACTTGGGTTGCTGGGCGCGTTCATCGTGGAGCCCAAAGAGAAGACGGCGCACGACAATCCGGACGTGGATCAGGTATTCGTCCTCAATGACGGTGCGCACGGTTACACGTTCAACGGCAAGAGCTTCCCCGCGACCCAGCCCATCGTCGCCAAGCTCGGCCAAAAGGTGCGGATTCGATTCATGAATGAGGGAATGATGATCCACCCGATGCACCTGCACGGCATGCACATGACGGTGATCGCGAAGGACGGCTGGCCGGTGCCGGCGCCGTGGAGGTGCGATACGCTCAACGTCGCGCCGGGCGAGCGATGGGATGTGATCGTGAACTGCAACAACCCTGGCACATGGGCGTTTCACTGCCACATCTTGCCGCACGCCGAATCAGATCACGGCATGTTCGGCATGGTAACCGCCTTGGTAGTTCAGAAATGACATGTGTCTCATCCTGAACGACTTGTTCGCCATCGTGAGCGTAGCTCGGTTGTCATCGTGAGCCTAGCTCGGTTGTCATCCTGAGCGCAGCGAAGGATCTGCTGTTCCCGACCCCTGTCTAATCAGCCCGTAGCGCGACGAGCGGATCGACCTTCAGTGCGCGTCGCGCTGGCATCACCGTCGCGACGATCGCGATTACGACCATCGTGCCCGCCGCGCCTGCGAACACGGTGACGTCGGCCGTGCCGACCGCGAATAGCATCGAAGAAACCACGCGCGCCACCGCGACGGCACCGCCGAGGCCCATGATCAATCCGATGAACAGCAGCGCCGCTGCCTGCGCCGCAACCATGCGCAGTACATCGCGTGACTGCGCGCCGAGCGCGATCCGTACTCCAATTTCCTTCGTCCGCTGCGCCATTGCGTACGAGACTACGCCGTAGAGGCCGACCGCCGCGAGAAGCGCCGCCAACGCTGCGAGCAACGCGAGCAATCGCGCCGCGGTTTGTTGACTCTGCACCGGCGCCGAGATGTATTCGGCGAGGGGCATCGCATTGAACACGGGCACCGACGGATCGCTGGCGTGCACCGCTTGCCCGATCGCGCGCACGGTCTGATCCGCTGGCATCGCGCTGCGCACGAGGAACGTGTAGCCGCCTTCCGGCCGGTAGACCTGCCGTGTCGCGACATAGAAGTACGGCGTCGGACGCTCGGTCACGCGATAGTTCTTCACGTCCTTGGCGACGCCGACGATGGTAAACCACTGCCCCCAGCCGCGCACACGAACGCCGAGCGCTGCGCGCTGTCCGAGGAAATGGTGCACGAATGCTTCGTTGACGATCATCACGCGCGTATGCGCCGAGTCGTCGTCGAGCGTGAAGTCGCGCCCGGCGAGGAGCGGGATGTGCAACACTTTGAAGTAGTCGGGCCCAATCGCCGCGCGATAGAGCTTCATGTTCTCGCTCGGCTCGGGGGTGTAACCCTCGATGCGCAGGTCCTCCCAGGATCCGGGACCGAGGCTGAGTGGTACGTAGTCGGTATAGCTCACCGCTTCAGTGCCGGGTTGGCTCCGAAGACGATCGGCGACGTCGCGCAGTAGCGTCTCGGCGCGGGCGGAATCGTACCCGGCGAGTGTTACGCTCACTGCCGACATCGTCACATGCTCGGCATCGAACCCCGGCGATACTCCGCGCATGTGCCGAACGCTGTCGTAGAACAACCCGGCGACGGCGAGCGAGATGACCGCGAGCGACATCTCGCTGATCACCAGCGCCCCTCGCAATCGTGATGCCTGTCTCCCGCCAACCGCACCGCGCGAACTGCCGGACAGCGTATCGCCAAATCCTTCGCGCGAGCCGTGCAGCGCCGGGGCGATTCCGGCGAGCACCGTCACCGCGACGGCGAGCAGCACGACGAATGCGAGCACCGTTCCGTCCACGTGTGGATCGAGTAGCGCCGACGAGGTGAACCGCGGCATGAGATAATGAAGGGAGCGCGCGAGCCAAACGGTGCACACTAACCCGAGCGCCGCCCCGCTCGCGGCAAGGATGGATGCTTCGGTGATGAGCTGGCGAAGCAATCGGCCGCGTTGCGCGCCGAGCACGAGGCGAAGCCCGAATTCACGCCGTCGCACAATCGCGCGCGCGAGCAGCAGGTTCGCCGCATTCATGCACACGATGAGCAATACTAGTCCGCACGCGGCAAGGAGCACGAGGAGCGGCGCGCGAAGCCCATCTTGAATTCCCCAATGTGATTTCCAGAGCGGTAGGAGCAGCGCGCTCATTCCTTTGCTTACATCGCCGTTCGCATCCGACATCCGTTTGGCGAACGCCACGACTTCGGCGCGCGCCGCACTAGCGGTGACGGCATCCTTGAGGCGCGCGAGAATGCGGAACGTGCGCGTGCCGCGATCGCGAAGCCACCATCCGCCGGTGGGAACGATGTGACCGAGCATCGATGCCGGCACCCACAGGTCGATGCGTTCGGCGGCCATCGATCCGTGGAATGTCGGGGGGGCGACGCCGACAACGGTGAACGGAAAATGGTTGACTTGAACGACACTTCCGATGGCGGCGCTATCGCCATGCCACCGCGCCTGCCAATAGTCGTAGCCAATGACGATGACTGGTTGCGATCCCTCGGCGTCGTTCTGCGTGGAGGGAAAGAACTGTCCGAGTGCGGGGCGAACGCGCAGCACGTCGAAGAAATTCGCCGACACGAGCTCGCCCGGCCGACGCTCGGCGCGTTCATCGTCGCCGACGGCAAGCGATGCCGGAAGAGCGGCGGCGAGGCCGTCGAACGAGGTGAGGTACTTGCGGAAGTCGACGTAATCGAGCCACGAGGTCGGGGTCCAGCTGCCTGAGGCAGTGGTCGTCTCGAGAGCGAGGACTCGATCGGCGCGGGCGGCGCCGGGAAGAGGATCGAGCAGCACGCTTCGGGTCCAGCTGAACACGGTCGCTGTGGCCGCGATGCCGACGGCGAGCGTGACGATGATGATCGCCGAGAGCGCCGGCGCGCGGCGCAGTTGCCGGGTTGCGTAGCGCACGTCCATGACGAATGACTCGATCGTCGGCCATTGCCATGTCTCGCGCCCTTGTTCCTCGATGATGGTGACGTTGCCGAACGCACGGCGCGCCGCAATCCGCGCGTCAGCGCGCGACATGCCTTGTGCCGCGAGCTCGTCGGTCCTCTCTTCGAGATGCGCGCGAATCTCGCTGGACAGATCGTCATAGATGCGATCGCGGTGGAGCACCCGGTCGAGCCAGTCGAAGCGTCTCATGCTTTGCTCAGCGTCATCACGAGATTGATTCCCTCGAGCATGCGCTCGAAGCTGGAGACCTCGTTGGTGAGGTGCTTGACGCCGGCGCGCGTGATTCTATAGATGCGCACGCGGCGGTTTGTGGCCGAGACGCCCCACTCGGCGTCGACGAGCCCGTCCTTGAGCAAACGCTGAAGAGCGGGGTAGAGCGACCCTTCTTCCACCTGCAGCAGGTTGTTGGACCCCTGCTGAATGCGATGCACGAGGGCGTAGCCGTGCATGGGTTGTTGCCTGAGGAGGCGGAGCACCATCATCTCGACGGCGCCGGGGAAAAAGATCGCGGGCTTTGGTCTCTGTCATGTCCTTGTTTGCTCGAGGCCTAGAGCAAACTAGGGTCGTGGACATTGGCGGTCAATACCTTTCTCCCGCCGATGGGCCGCCCCCTTCAGCATGCTTCACCCCCCATTGACATCTTATGGGAGAACCTTTTAGGTATCCATAACCACCTTATGGGACATGCGCATGGGCGAGTCGATCGATTTACTGCAGGGCACGCTCGACCTCCTCGTACTTCGCACCGTCGCCTTGGGGCCCGGGCACGGCTACGCCATCGCACGGTTGATCAAGGAGCGGAGCAAGCAGGTCTTCCTTGTCGAGGAGGGGGCGCTCTATCCGGCGCTTCACCGGCTTGAACGCAAAGGCTGGATCGAAAGCGAATGGGGCGTCTCCGAGAACAATCGCAAGGCGAAATACTACCAGATCACGCCGCGAGGCCGGTCCGCGCTCCGTGCCGAAGTTGCCGAGTGGCAGCGCTACACGAAGGCGGTCGCGGGTGTGCTGCAGCCTGTGTGACGGGACACAAAAGCGATTGACGATGCCGAGAATTTCTCGATACAAGCGCCTTTTCAGGCTGGCGTCATCGCCGCACGCCGCTGAGCAGATGGTCGACGACGAGCTCCGATTTCACATCGACGCTCGAGCCGAGGACCTGATCGCTCGCGGTATGTCGTCCGGCGACGCACATCGTCTCGCCTTGACTGAATTCGGTGACGTGGTGCGATATCGCGACGATGTACTGACGATCGACCACCAATACGCGAGGGAGCTGCGCATGCGCGAGTTCGCCGAGTCGGTTTGGAGTGATGTGCGCCATGCCGCGCGAGCGATGGCGCGCACGCCCGGCTTCCTGCTCGTCACCGTGTTGACGCTCGCCCTTGGCATCGGCTCCGCGACGGCGATCTTTAGCGTCGTCAATGGCGTGTTGTTGCAGCCTCTCCCGTATCCGCGATCGGACCGCGTCGTTCAGCTCTTCCAGGTTGACAATGACGGCAGGCGCATGAGTGTGTCCGTGCCGAACTTCCACGACTGGAACGCGCAAACTCGAAGCTTCTCGGCAATGGCGCTGGCGCACCCGCCGAACACCATCACGGTGACGAGCTTGCGTGAGCCGGCACGCGCCGTTGCCGCGGACGTGAGCGGCGACTTCTTCTCCGTGTTCGGTCTGCATCCGGAGATCGGACGCGTGTTCTCTGCGGACGAGATGCGGCGCGCGCCATCGCCCCTGGTTGTCGTCAGCGATGCCTTCTGGAGGAAGTACCTCGATGCCAGTCCGAGCGCGATCGGTCGCACAATCAGCATCGAGAAGAAGCTGTACAGTGTGATCGGCGTAATGCCACCGCAGATGGACTATCCGGCTGGCAATGAATTGTGGATCCCCGAGGAGCTTTCGCCCGATGAATTGAAGCCGGGCCGGACGTCGCACGGATGGCGGGTTGTCGGCCGACTCAAGGATGGTGTCACCGCGGCCGGAGCGAAACGGGATCTCAGCTCGGTCTCGAGACGCCTCAAGCAACAATACGGCGACGCAACGTGGATGGCCGATGGCGACCTGGTCTCGTTGCGCGAACAACTCGTGGGGAAAACCCGCACACCGCTGCTCGTGCTATTTGCCGCCGCGGGGTTCCTCCTCCTCATTGCGTGCGCCAGCGTCGTCAATCTTCTCGTCGCGCGCATGACGCTTCGTCGGTCGGAGATCGGCGTACGACTCGCGCTCGGCGCGACGCGTCTCCAGCTCTCGCAACAATTTCTCATCGAGGCCGGCGTGCTCTCGGGACTCGGTGGCCTGCTCGGGGTCGGATTGGCGGTCGGAGGCGTTCGCTTACTACTGGCCATGCAAACCGGTAGTCTGCCGCGCGCCAACGAAATACGCGTCGACTGGGCGGTGTTGGCGTTTGCGGTCGGTGTCTCCGCGCTTGCCGCGATCGTCCTTGGGCTCCTCGCGGTGTGGCAAGGAACGCGCGGCGATATTCGTGAGACACTGTCGTCGTCGCAGAGGACACAAGCTGGATCGGGGTCCGGTGCCCGAGTGCGTCGCACGCTCGTGGTATCCCAGATGGCCCTCACCGTGGTGCTGCTGATCGGCGCCGGGCTGCTCGCGCGCAGTTTTCTACGCCTGCTCGCGGTCGATCCGGGATTCCGTACGCAGCACCTGGTAGTCCTCGACTTGGCGTTGCCCTACGACGACGGCCCCGATGCGCACCAACGACGCGTTGCGTTTCATGAACAAGTGATGGCGCGTCTCCGCGTGATTCCGGGCGTAGCGAGGGTCGGGGTTGCCACGGGAGTTCCACTCGTCGGCGACGGCGCCGATGGTGGCTATTTGATCCTGAGTCGCATTGACCAGCCGGTCACCGCCGACGATTGGGCGACGCTTCGCCATGATCCATCGCGCAGCGGCAACGCAGATTACCGCGTCGTCGATGGCGACTATTTCCAAACCATGAACATTCCACTGCTTCGCGGCCGCTTGTTCGATAGTCGTGATCAGTCAGGCAGCCTGCGCGTGGCCCTCGTCAGCGCTTCGTTGGCCAAGTCGAAGTGGCCCAACGAGGATGCGATCGGGAAGATCATCGAGTACGGCAACATGGACAATGACATGCGTCCGTTTGCCGTGGTCGGGGTCGTTGGTGACGTCCGCGGCGAGAGCCTCGCCGCCGAACCTCAACCGACGTTTTACGCCTACGAGCCGCAGAGTAGCTACGCCGGCAATCCGTTTTACGTCGTCATGCAGACGACCGGCGATCCAGCTTCGGTGATCGCGTCGGCGCGCGCGGTCGCGCATGAGCTGCGGCCCGACGTTCCGCCCGTCCTCCGCACCATTGAGAGCTACATCGCGGCCTCGGTAGCGGACCGTCGCTTCGTCCTCGCGCTCGTCGGCGTCTTCGGCGGCGCGGCGCTCGTGCTGGCCATGCTCGGGATCTATAGCGTCACGTCGTATCTCGCGACGCAGCGCCGCCGAGAGATCGGTGTGCGCGTCGCCCTCGGCGCCCAGCGTGGCGACGTGATCGGTCTCGTCGTTCGCCAAGGTGGATCGCTCGCGATGATCGGGATCGTCGTCGGCGCGGCAAGTGCACTGTTGCTCACGCGTCTGCTCAAGGGACTTGTGTATGGCGTGAGCACGACCGACCCGTTGTCATTCGTGGGCGTCATCTTCGTGCTCGTCGCGGTCGCGCTGTTGGCGAGTTGGTTCCCAGCGCGACGGGCGACCTCGGTCAATCCAGTGGACGTCTTGCGCGGCGACTAGGGTCGGAACCTCGACGCTCCGCGTCTGCATGGGCGGCGTCCACAGCGCTTGCAATGCGGAGGAGCAACTCACGATCACCGCGGTTGAACGCGGCGATTTGATCCTCGCCCAACGGCGGAATTCCAAGCGCACCTCGCAGCAAGCGCGCCAGCGCGATCGGCACGAACTTGCGTTGGCCAAGAAAATCGGCAAGCAAGTCGTCGGCGTGCACCCACCCGTTCTTCGAAAGCTTCCGCGACATGACGTACTCGAGCAGCCGGGTGAAGAGCAAGTGACCGTTGCCCTGCGCGATTCCGAATAAGGACACGAAGCGTTCGGGAATATCGGCGTCGTGGAGCGCGAGCGCATAACTGTTCCAGAACAGATCAGGCTCGGCCTGCATCGCGGCCATCATGTTGTCGGCGCCAACCGAGCTGGACGCCGTGTCACGCGTCTTGGACGATCGCCCGCTCGGCGGACGATGTCGGTCGGCGGCAGGCGCTACCAAGCGAAGCATTGCCGGCTCGAGCTCCTCGACCAACTCGCCTTGACTCAGGTATCGATAGCCCTGGATCCCCAAGCGTTCGGACACTCCGAGGAGCCGGCACAGCGCGGCATGTCGTCCGACTTCGGGGCCGACGTCATCGTTTCGCCGGCGGAGCAAGTCCTCGACATCGTCGACGTTGTCCGGCACGCCGAACGCGCTGCACAATTGT
>Ga0207695_10011248_pt1 | contig 10851 bp, 9 predicted proteins | sample KBSC54metaG_FD_184354 | JGI IMG/M metagenome (GOLD analysis project Ga0207695, IMG submission 184354) | Corn rhizosphere microbial communities from Kellogg Biological Station, Michigan, USA - KBS C5-4 metaG (SPAdes) (version 2) | ecosystem: Host-associated > Plants > Roots > Rhizosphere > Soil... | reverse complement strand
TGCGGTTCGTCTTCTGAACGTCAGCGTTCATCTTCGGAAGTTCCCTTCTGAGAGGTGATCGCCCGTCCATAGGAGAGGCGCGACCGGGACGGAGCGACCGGCCGCGCCTATAACATCCGACCTCGGTTCGCGGTTACCGCTTGCGGCGGCTCTTGCCGGCCCGGCCCTTGGGCCGCGACAGGCGCACGACCTTGCGTTCCTCCTCCTGCGCCTCGCGGGGCAGGCGGATGGTGCGCCCGGCCAGGCCGAACATCGAGGCCATCGGCGCGTCCTGGACGATCGCGGTCTCGGCGTCGCCGAAGCCGTTGAAGCGGGTGTTCATGGCCACGCCATAGGCGCCCAGCATGCCGATCTCGACGTAGTCGCCCTCGCGGACGTCGTCGGGAAGCCAGAACGGCCCCGGCATGTGGTCGAGGCTGTCGCAGGTGGGCCCGTAGAAGCGAAAGGGCCGCAAGGGACCTTCCACTTCGCCGGCCACGCCACCCTCGCTGCGGAACAGCTTCACCGGAAAGGGCCATTTGGCGTGCGCCGCGTCGAACAGGCTGCCGTAGCTGCCGTCGTTCAGATAGAGCGCGTCGCCCTTCTTCAGCTCGACCTTGGTGAGGATCGAGGAGGCCTCGGCGACCAGGGCCCGGCCGGGCTCGCACCACAGCTCGGTGTCCTCGTGGACCATCATCTCGGCGAAGCCGCGGTCGATGGAGTCCAGGTAGTCGGCCATGTCCGGCGGGACCATGCCCGGATAGACGCTGGGGAAGCCGCCGCCCACGTCGACGATGTCGACCATGACGCCGGCGCGGACGATGGCGCGGCTGGCCTGGGCCATGGCGGCCTGGAAGGCGGTCGGGCGCATGCACTGGCTGCCCACGTGGAAGGAGACGCCGAGACGCCCCTGCGTCGCCTGGCGCGCGGCCAGCAGCAGGGCCGAGGCCTCGTGGGTCTCGACGCCGAACTTGCCGGACAGCGAATAGGCCGCGCCCACCGCGCTGACCGCCAGCCGGACCATCAGGGTCAGGTCGCGGGCGCCGTCGGTGGCCTCGAGGATCTTGGCCAGCTCCTCGTGGGTGTCGAAGGCGAAGATCCTGACGCCATGGTCGGCATAGGCCGTGCGGATGGCGCGGCGGCTCTTCACCGGATGCATGAAGGCCATGCGCGAGCCGGGGGCGAACCGGCTCACCAGCTCGATCTCCGGGATCGAGGCCACGTCGAAGGACGTCACCCCGTTCGCCGCCAGGGTCTCGATGACCCACGGCGAAGGGTTCGCTTTGACAGCGTAGAAGACGTCGCCTTTAAAGTTGTCCTGGAACCAGCGCGCCGCGACCGCTACCGCATCCGGTCGCGCGAGTGCGACGGGACGTTCTGGCGAGCGATCACGGACCAGGTCCAGGGGCGTATGATACGTGTGCAATTCACGTAACCCCCAACGGATAGTTGAACCCAATCCGGCGTTAGCAGCGCTTTTCAGGACATCGGGTCCGCCGGAACGCGCGAAATAGGGTCATATCCCCAGGATGTAAAGGCATGATTGAAGATCGGTCGGCGTCGGCTCGCCGACACTTGCGCCTGTTCATGGCCCGCACCCGGTTGATCTCGGCGGGCCTGCGCCCCTGATCGCCTCGGCTCAGGGAGGTCTTCGAGGGGCCCGGCCATCGGTCGCGCTAGACCGGACGTGGGCGGCCATGCCATGTAGCCGGTGGCGTGGGATGGGCGGCGAGCGCGGCCTTACCCGCGTTGCGTTTCATCGGGGAACCGTAAAGCCGTCCAATGCCTGACGCCGCCGTCCTGTCCATTCGGAAGGCTTCCAAGAGCTTCGGCGAGCGCCGCGCGCTCGACGGCGTGTCGCTGGACGTGCGCAAGGGCGAGATGATCGCCCTGATCGGCCCCTCGGGCTCGGGCAAGTCGACCCTGCTGCGCTCGATCTCCGGCCTGCAGACCATCGACGGCGGCGAAGGGGTCATCGAGGCGTTCGGCGCGCCGGTGCAGGAGCACGGCAAGATCAGCTCGGGCGTGCGCAAGACCCGCACCCGCATCGGCTTCATCGCCCAGCAGTTCAACCTGGTCGGCCGCCTGTCGCTGTTCACCAACGTGGCGCTGGGATCGCTCGGGCGTATCGAGCCCTGGCGCGGGTTCCTGGGCCTGTGGCCCGCCGAGACCAAGACCGCGGCCATGGCGGCCCTGGTGCGGGTGGGCGTGGCCGATTACGCCGGCCAGCGGGCCAACACCCTTTCCGGCGGCCAGCAGCAGCGCGGCGCCATCGCCCGCGCCCTCGTCCAGCAGGCCAAGATCATCCTCGCCGACGAGCCGGTCGCCTCGCTGGACCCGGTGGCCGCGCGCAAGGTGATGGAGAGCCTGCGCGACCTCAACCGCGAGGACGGCCTGACCGTCGTCGTCACCCTGCACCAGGTCGACTATGCGCTGCGCTACTGTGCGCGGGTGATCGCGCTGAAGGCGGGCAAGATCGTCTACGACGGCCCCTCGGGCGGCCTCGAGACCAAGCAGCTCATCGACATCTATGGTCCGGAATTCGAAGACGTGTTCTGGGAAGGAGCTCCCAAATGATCGTCCGCCGCGCCCTTGGCGGCCTGGTTGCGGCCGCCGCGCTGGCCGCGCTCAGCCTGGCTGGCTGCAGCCAGAAGCCCGCCGCCACGGCCCAGCCCAAGGAACTGGTGTTCTCGATCCTCTCGGCCGAGAACCAGGCGTCGATGGCGCCGCTCTGGCAGCCGCTGCTGGACGACATGTCCGCCCAGATCGGCGTGAAGGTGAAGCCCTATTTCTCGTCCAACTACACCTCGCAGATCGAGGCCATGCGCTTCAAGCAGGTGCAGGTGGGCTGGTTCTCGGCCCTGCCGGCGCTGGACGCCGTCGAGCGGGCCGACGGCGAGGTGCTGGGCCGGGTGATCGATGCGGGCGGCGACGAGACCTACAAGTCGGTGATCATCGTGCGCAAGGACTCCGGCATCACGCTGGATAAGGTGCTGGCCTGCGGCCAGAAATACACCTTCGGCATCGGCGACCCGCAGTCGACCTCGGGCACGCTCGCGCCCATGGCCTACCTCTTCACGCCGAAGGGCATCGAGCCGGCCAAGTGCTTCAAGACCGTCCGCTCGGGCAGTCACCAGTCCAACTCGTTCGCCGTCGCCAACAAGGTGCTGGACGTCTCGACGAACAACACCGTCGGCATCCTGTTCTTCCATCGCCAGAAGCCGGAGCTCGCCGACCAGCTGGAGACCATCTGGACCTCGCCGCCGCTGCCGGAATCCTCGATCATCGCGCGCAAGGACCTCGACCCGGCGGTCAAGGAGAAGATGCGCCAGTTCTTCCTGACCTACGGCACGGGAACCGGGCCCACCGCCGACAAGCAGCGCGCGGTGCTGAAGGGCCTGGCCTACGGCGGCTTCAAGCCGGCCGACAACTCCTACCTCGATCCGATCCGCGAGATGCAGGCCTCCGAGGCGCTGGCCGAGGCGCGGCGCACGGGCGACGCCAAGAAGGTCGCCGCCGCCCAGGCCGCCTTCGACAAGATCCACGCCGCCGCGGCCCTGAAGCGCGCCAAGGAGCCGGACGTCTGATGACGCCCGCGCCTCCCGCCGAGACCCCGCGCCCGCCGCAGCGTTCGCTGGTCCAGCGCGCGCCGGACATCATCGTCTGGGGCGCGGTGATCGTGCTGCTGATCGTGGGCTTCGGACCGGTGGAGATGAGCCACCTGCCCCGGCTGTTCACCAACTCGGAGAACATGCGCGAGTTCGGCAAGGACTTCCTGCAGCCGAAGTTCGACCTCCTGCCGCTCTACATCTCGCAGATGTGGCTGACCATCCAGATCGCCATGTGGGGCACCGTGCTGGCGGTGCTGATCGCCATCCCCTTCGGCCTGGCCTGCGCGCGCAACGTCTCGCCGGTGTGGCTGCAGCAGCCGATGCGCCTCTTGATGAACCTGCTGCGCTCGATCCCCGACCTGGTGGTGGGCACGCTGTTCATCGTGGCCGTGGGCCTGGGGCCGTTCGCCGGCGTCATGGCGCTGGCGCTGAACACCGGCGGGGTGCTGGCCAAGCTGTTCTCGGAGGCCGTGGAGTCCATCGACAAGGGCCCGGTCGAGGGCGTGCGCGCCACCGGCGCGGCCAAGCTGCACGAGGTGATCTGGGGGGTGATCCCGCAGGTCGGCCCCCTGTGGACCTCCTACGCCCTCTACCGCTTCGAATCGAACTCGCGCTCGGCGACGGTGCTGGGCCTGATCGGGGCCGGCGGCATCGGCCAGCTGCTGTTCGAGACCCTCAACGCCTTCGACTACCACCACCTCTCGGCCATCGTGATCGTGATCATCGTCGCCGTGACCCTGATCGACCTGATGTCGCAACTGATGCGCAGCCGCCTGCTCTGACGCCCGGTCGCTTCCCCGTCCGGGGAAGGACCTGGAGGCAAAAAAACGCCGCCGCGGGGGGCGCGGCGGCGTCTGAGTGGTCGGGGAGGGGTCCCGCTAGAAGACGTATTGGCCGCGCAGGCCGAGCGCATTGTACTTCTGGCCCACCTGCAGGCCCGCGGCGTTGAAGCGGTTCACGTCGACGTGCAGGTAGTCGATCATGATGCGGATGTCGGGGTTCAGGTACCAGTTGAGCCCCAGCGTCGAGATCTTCTGCTCGCCGCCGCGGATGGCGTCGAAACAGGCGGCGGGCGAAGCCGGGATGGCGTGGCCCGCGCCGCAGTCGTGGAAGTTGAGGTCGAGGTCGGAGTAGCGCGCCACCAGTTCGAACGCGCCCCAGGTGCCGGCCGCCGGGTTGAAGTTGTAGGTCATCTTCGGCGCGTCGAGGCGGGCCTCGCCCGGATTGTAGGGCCGGTTCTCGCCGGTCAGCACCCAGCCGCCGCCCACGTACCAGCCGTGGAAGGTCGGGTCGGCCGGCATCACCGCAGTCACGTTGCGGCGCTGGATCCGGTATTCGAAATACTCGCTCTCCAGGAAGAACTGCTGGGCGGTGAGCGCGAACTCGCCGCCCAGGACCGAGGCGGTCTTGGCGTCGATGCCGCCGGTGTCCACCAGGCGCGTGCCGTCGACCCGCAGTTCGGGACGGTCGCGCAGCTGGATCGGATAGCGCGGCGTCACCGTCACTCCCGCGTCGTTGGGTTGGGTGACGTACTGGGCGTTGACCGCGAAGTGCGCCTGCCAGTTGGTGCTGTCGAACGGCGCGATGGCGAGGCGGCCGATGATCCCGGTCTGCTCGTCCAGTGGCTGGGTCGCGAAGCCGCCGGTGGAGTTCAGCGTGCTGACGGTATTGCCGGTGAGCGCGGCCGAGGCGAACCAGCGCGTGGCGATGCCTGAATCGCCGTCGCCCCAGGTCCCGTTGCCGGTCAGCTGGACGGCGCTGCGGCTGTCGCCGGCGGCCACGTTGCGCGCCACCTCGGCGGGGGCCGGCCGTTCCATGAACGGCATCTGGCTGGTGGAGACCGCCGCGGCCAGGCCGATGTTCGGCTCGAAGGCGCCGACCTTGATCCGCCAGGGCTTCCAGCCGGTGTACTGCACCCAGGCCTCCTGGATGTGGCCGGTGTCCTCCGCGCCCGAGCCGCCGAACTCATAGATCAGGGCGTAGTCGAAGTCCTTGAACAGCTTGCCGTCGATGCCGAACCGGGCGCGGCGGAAGTTGGTGCCCTCGTTCAGGTCGCGGTTGGTGACCTGGGGCGGCAGATTGTCCTTCTGGAAGTATTTCGCCGCGTCGAACATCACGATGGCGCGGATGTTGGCGGTGAAGCGGCCGTCGGAGCTGGCCAGCGCCGGCTTGCCGTTGGGCAGGGAGACGCTGACCGGCGGCGGCGCCTGCAGGGTGACGATGTTGGAGGCGTCGGCCACCTGGGCGGCCTTCACGTCGGCGAGTTCATGATTGACGCTATCGAGCTGGGCCTGCAGGGCGGCGACCTTCTGGTCGTTCTGGTCGCCGGGCTTGGCCTGCGCCATCTGGGCCATCATGGCCTTCATCTCATCGATCTCTTGCTGCATGGCCGCCATCCTGGCGTCGCGAGGATCGACGGCGGCGGCCTTGTGGGCCCTGTGGCCCTTGGCGGTCGCGGCCAGGGCGCCGCCGGCGGCGCTGGTCATCAGGAGCGCGATGAAGGCGCTCTTGGCGAGGCGTTGCGCCAGGCCCTTCGTCTGAAGGCTCATCGATGGATCCCCGTCTCGTTGAAGCGATGGGCGGGAAAACAGCCGCTTTGGAACGCCCCACCCGGCCAAGCGTGTAACGGCGCTGTATGACGGCTGGCCGACGGTCCCGTGACGGTCCCGTGACAGAGCCGCCACGGTGGTTACCGCTGTCACCAAACTGTCGTCGGCGGCGGCTAATCAGCCGGCCGAGAGCGGCATGGATGGGGCGCTCTTTTCAGGAGAGAACCATGTTGAAGAAGTTGGGGGCCGCTTTCGGAGCCGCCCTGATCGTCGCCGCGGCCACGACGGCGCAGGCCGCGGGCTCGATTTCCGGGGCAGGCGCGACCTTCCCGGCGCCGGTCTATAACAAGTGGACCGAGGAATATAAGGCGCAGACCGGCATCAGCCTGAACTACCAGCCGATCGGATCCGGCGGCGGCATCAAGCAGATCAACGCCTCGACCGTCGACTTCGGCGCCAGCGACAAGCCGCTGAAGCCGGACGACCTGGCGGCCGGCGGCCTGGCCATGTTCCCCACGGTGGTGGGCGGCGTCGTGCCGGTGATGAACCTGCCGGGGATCAAGGCCGGTCAGATCCGGATGACCGGGGCCAACCTGGCCGACATCTACCGCGGCGCCATCAAGAAGTGGAACGACCCGCTGCTCGCCAAGATGAACCCGGGCGTGCAGCTGCCCAACCTGCCGATCACCGTCGTGCACCGTTCCGACGGTTCGGGCACCACCTTCCTGTTCACCACCTACCTCAGCATGAAGGCCCAGCACTGGGCCAGCGAAGTGGGCGCCAACGACGCGGTGCAGTGGCCGGTCGGCCTGGGCGGCAAGGGCAACGACGGGGTCGCGGCCTTCGTGAAGCAGACGCCGGGCGCGATCGGCTACGTCGAGTACGCCTACGCCAAGCAGAACGCGATGACCTACGCCCTGATGCAGAACAAGGACGGCCGGTTCGTCACCCCCGACGCCAAGAACTTCGCCGCCGCCGCGGCCAACGCCAAGTGGGCGTCCGCGCCGGGCTTCTACCTGCTGCTGCTCGACCAGCCGGGCCCCGACGCCTGGCCGATCACCGGGGCGACCTTCATCCTGATGCACACCAAGCAGGCGGACGCCGCCAAGGGCAAGGAAGTGCTGAGCTTCTTCGACTGGTGCTACAAGAACGGCGACCCGGCGGCCGGCCAGCTCGACTATGTGGCGCTGCCGGCGTCGGTGAAGGACCTGATCCGCAAGTCCTGGTCCAAGGTCACGGGCCCGGACGGCAAGCCGGTCTACCGCTAACCTCGAGCCCGCCAGAGAAAGAGACCCCATCGCCGCGCAGCCGGCGGTGGGGTACGGATTGAGCGGTCCCGCGAATTACATGTCAGACGCCACCCTCCCCCGAACCGCCCCGCCGATCCGCCGCGCCAATCCGAAGGGCGCCCTGGTGGCCGTCGTGTTCGAGTGGCTCTGCTGCGGGGCGGCCACCATGCTGCTGGTGGCGCTGGGCTGGCTGCTCTTCTCCCTGGTGCTGGGCGGCTGGCCGGCGCTCCGGAAATTCGGCTTCGGCTTCCTGACCACGGCGACCTGGAATCCGGTCACCGACGTCTACGGGGCGGCCGGACCGATCATGGGCACCCTGGTCACCGCGGCGCTGGCGCTGGCGATCGCCCTGCCCATCGCCGGAGGGGTCGCCTTCTTCCTCACCGAGCTCTGCCCCGCGCCGCTGCGCCGGCCGATCGGCACGGCGGTGGAGCTCCTGGCCGGCATCCCCTCCATCGTCTACGGCATGTGGGGCCTGTTCGTGTTCGCCCCGCTGTTCTCCCGGTTCGTGCAGCTGCCGATGATGGCCGCAGCCGCGCCGGGGTCGCTGCTGGAGAAGCTGACCACCGGCATCCCCAACGGCTCGGGGATACTGTCCGCGTCGATCATCCTGGCGATCATGATCCTGCCGTTCATGGCCGCGACCCTGCGCGAACTCCTGCTCACGGTGCCGGCGAGCGTGCGCGAGAGCGCCTACGGCCTGGGCGCCACCACGGCCGAGGTGGTGATGAGCGTGACCCTCCCCTACGTGCGCACGGGGGCTATCGGGGCGGTGATGCTGGGCCTGGGCCGCGCGCTCGGCGAGACCATGGCCGTGACCTTCATCATCGGCAATTCCCACACCTTCCCGAAGTCGCTGTTCGACTCGGGCTCGACCATCGCCTCGACCATCGCCAACGAATTCACCGAGGCCTCGACGCCGATGCACACCGCCTCGCTGATCGCGCTGGGGCTGGTGCTGTTCGTGATCACCTTCATCGTGCTCGGCCTGGCGCGGCTGATGCTGCGCAACCAGGTGGCCAAGGCATGACGATCAGCACCGCCAGACTGGCGCGCCGGCGCGCCAAGGACATCGCCTTCAAGGCGTTCTGCGTCCTGGTCACCGTCCTGGCGCTGACCGCGCTCGCCGCCATCCTGTGGTCGTTGCTGACCCAGGGCCTGGGCGGCCTCAACCTCGACGTCTTCACCCGCTCGACGCCGGCGCCAGGCTCGCGGGGCGGCCTGGCCAACGCGATCGTCGGATCGATCGCCATGTGCGGACTGGCCATGGTCATCGCCCTGGCGGTGGGCATCCTGGCCGGCACCTGGCTGGCGGAATATGGCGGCCGCTCGGCCTATGGCGCGGTGATCCGCTTCCTCAACGACGTGCTGCTCTCGGCGCCCTCGATCCTGGTGGGCCTGTTCGTCTACGAGATCCTGGTGGCGCCCTTCCACACCTTCTCCGGCCTGGCCGGCGCCGTGGCCCTGGCCATGCTCGCGATCCCGGTGATCGTCAGGACCACCGAGGACGTGCTGCTGCTGCAGGCCGCGACGCTGCGCGAGGCCGGCGTGGCGCTCGGCGCGCCGCTGTCCTTCGTCATCCGCACGATCCTGTGGCGGTCCGCGCAGAGCGGGCTGCTGACCGGGGCGCTGCTGGCCTTCGCGCGGATCAGCGGCGAGACCGCGCCGCTGCTGTTCACGGCGCTCAACTACCAGTTCTTCAGCCTGGACCTTCGGCATCCGACGGCGAGCCTGCCGGTGGTGATCTTCAACTTCGCGCTCAGCGCCTATGACGACTGGCGCCGGCTCGCCTGGGCCGGGGCGCTGCTGATCGCCGGCGCCGTGCTTGCCGTCACCATCGTCGCGCGTATCGTGGCCCAGGAGCAAAAGCGCTCATGAACACCCTCAATCCCGCCATGGAAGACTTCGAGACCAGCATCGCCGACGTCGATCGCGCCGCGGTGAAGGTCGACGTTCGCAACCTCGATTTCTTCTACGGCAAGAGCCCTGCGCTGAAGGGCGTCTCGATCCCGTTCGCGACCAATAAGGTCACAGCGCTGATCGGCCCGTCGGGCTGCGGCAAGTCCACCCTGCTGCGGACCCTCAACCGCATGTACGCCCTCTATCCCGGCCAGCGCGCCCAGGGCGAGATCCTGCTGGACGGCGAGAACATCCTCAGCCCCGGCGTCGACCTGGCCCGGCTGCGCGCCCGGGTCGGCATGGTGTTCCAGAAGCCCACGCCGTTCCCGATGAGCGTCTACGACAACGTGGCCTACGGAGTCCGGCTCTACGAGACCCTCGCCAAGCCCGACATGGACGCCCGCGTCGAGGAGGCGCTGACCCGCGCGGCGCTGTGGAACGAGGTGAAGGACAATCTGAAGGGCTCGGGCCTCGGCCTTTCCGGCGGCCAGCAACAGCGGCTGTGCGTCGCCCGCGGCATCGCGGTGCGGCCCGAGGTCCTTCTGCTGGACGAGCCGACCTCGGCGCTCGACCCGATCTCCAGCGCCAAGCTGGAGGAGACGGTGACCCGGCTGAAGACCGACCACACCATCGTCATCGTCACCCACAACCTGGGCCAGGCGGCGCGGGTCAGCGACTACACCGGCTTCATGTACCTGGGCGAGCTGGTGGAGTTCGGCCCCACCGAGAACCTGTTCCAGCGCCCCGCCACGCGGCGCACCTCCGACTACATCACCGGCCGCTTCGGCTAGAGCACGATGGGATCAGGTGGAATCGCCTGATCGCTGAATCGTGCTCTAGAATCAAAAGTATAGACCCTGATTCAGCGTTCAGGTCGCTTCGACCTGAACCCATCAGGGTCTAGCTACCAGCGCACCCGCAGGCCGACCAGCACCGAGCGCGGCGGCGCGGGCGTCTGCGAAACCGGGCTGGCGTCGTCGGGCAGCGGCGAGGGGTGCAGGTTGTCGAGCGAATCGGTCGCGAAATAGGTCCCGAAGGTCGCGTATCGGCGGTCGAACAGGTTGTCGATGCGCCCGTAGAGCTCCAGGCCGTGGCCCAGCCTCCAGGAGGCGTGCGCGCCGGCTGCCCAGTAACCGGGCAGCCGCGCATCCTGGTTGGCCTCGTCGCCCGCCAGCCGCTGGCCGCCGACCCCCAGGAGATCGGCGCCGATGCTGAGCGCCGGCGTCAGGCTGTAGTCGCCGCCGGCCTTGACCCGCCAGGACGGGATGCCGCCGATCCTGTCGCCCGGCGTCACCTGGACGTCGCCGTCGGCGTCGGCGAAGGGGCTGTTGGGCGAGGGCAGGTCGCCCACGAACCGATAGGTCGCCTCGACCTGGCTGGCCGAGGCGTAGGCGGTCCACCGTTCGGACCTGAAGTTCGCCTCCGCCTCGAAGCCCTCGCGGCGCGTGCGCGGCACGTTGGCGTAGGAGCCGCGCCCCTGGATCGCGCTGGCCAGGGCCACGATGTCGTCGTCGTTGTCGCTGC
>Ga0207695_10011243_pt1 | contig 10854 bp, 13 predicted proteins | sample KBSC54metaG_FD_184354 | JGI IMG/M metagenome (GOLD analysis project Ga0207695, IMG submission 184354) | Corn rhizosphere microbial communities from Kellogg Biological Station, Michigan, USA - KBS C5-4 metaG (SPAdes) (version 2) | ecosystem: Host-associated > Plants > Roots > Rhizosphere > Soil... | reverse complement strand
GATCTGTAAGGTGGAGACTCGGGCGCCGCTTGTCGGGACCGCGGGATGGGCCATTCGCTCCGAACATCGCGGCGCCTTCCCGGTGGATGGCTCGCATCTCGAACGCTACGCCGTCCGATTCGATGCGGTAGAGGTCAACTCGTCATTCTACCGGCCCCATCGCAGGACGACCTACGAACGATGGGCGGGCGCGGTCGGACCGCACTTCCGCTTCTCGGTGAAGCTGCCGAAAACGATCTCCCACGCCGGCCTATCGTGCCCGGACGACGCTGCGATCGAACGCTTCGCCGACGAAATCTCCGGCCTTGGCGACAAGCTCGGTGTGGTTCTGGTCCAGTTCCCGCCCAGCCTGGCGTTCGACCCCGGAGCCACGACAGGCTTTTTCGAAGCGATCTCCGATCGCCTGCCGAGTCCGCTCGTCTGCGAGCCTCGGCACCGGAGCTGGTTCGACGGTGAGGGCGACCGGATGCTCTCCCAACTGAAGGTTGCCCGCGTCGCAGCAGACCCGGCCATCGTGCTTGGTGCTGGCAATCCCGGCGGCTGGTCGCACCTGCGCTACCACCGTCTGCACGGCTCGCCCGAGATCTACCGGTCCGAATACGACGAGGCGGCGATGGAAGAAATCCGGTCCACACTCGCTGTCGAAGCCGAAGGCGGCGCAGAAACATGGTGCATATTCGATAATACGGCTCTCGGCTTCGCGACATCGAACGCGCTCGCACTGCGCGAAGTGCCCGAACGAGCCATCAAACGACCGTAAGGTCTCGAAATTAGCGGTGCGCTTCCTATTTCTGAAAGACAGGATCAAGGATGTGGCGATGGCGAACGGCTGGGCGCGTGATGGCGCAATCCAGGATCAGATCGACGATACCGTGACGGACGCCATCCTGGCGGCACGCGCACGAATGCCGTCCGGGACCAGCGCGGCCGACTGCATCCTGTGCGGCGATCCCATCCCCGAACGGCGCCGCATAGCGATAGCCGGCGTGAAGACCTGCGTTTCCTGCCAGGCTTCACGCGACAATCAGCCGTCGCTCTCGGGGTTCAACCGTCGCGGCAGCAAGGATAGTCAGCTGCGCTAGATCTCTGGCGGCCTTCCGATCGTCACACATGGGACCGCGCGGAATAAACCTACCTGGCCTGAGGCATCGGCGCCTCCGCTCCCGTCGGTCGCCACGATGATGTTAGGAGAGACTATGGCTACACAGACATCCGGCGCCTTGATCGTTGTCTGCCCGGTCTGCGCTACCTTGAACCGGGTGCCCGGCGAGAAGATGGGTGCGAGCGGCACTTGCGGGAAATGCAAGAACGCCCTGTTTTCGGCGAAACCCATCACGATCACGGCGGCGAACTTCGATGCCCATGCATCCCGTTCGGACGTGCCGTTGCTGGTGGACTTCTGGGCTTCGTGGTGCGGTCCCTGCCGCCAGATGGCCCCGGCCTTTGAAGCGGCCGCCAGACAGCTCGAGCCTTGGATCCGTCTTGGAAAGCTCGACACCGAGGCAGAACAGGCGATCGCCGGTCGCTACGACATCCGGTCGATCCCGACGATGATCCTGTTCCGCAAGGGCCGGGAGATCGCCCGCCAGTCCGGCGCGATGCCGGAGCGCGCGATCGTCGACTGGGCGCGCGGCGCGGCACGATGACCACACGCGCCGGCGGGCATCCGGTAACGCCCGACGGTCGCTATTTCGTCGTGCGCGGTCGTCTATGGCGGATGGGCAACCCGGCGCTGTCGCCGGATGAGCGTGACCGTCTGGTGCGCGACCTGATGACCGCGCGTCGAGCTGTGCGCGATGCCCGCAGAGATCAGGATGAGGCTTGCGAGAAGGTCGCGCACGCCGCGGTCGATATCGCCAAGCGGGCGCTCGGTGAGCGCGGACCTGTCTGGTGGTGCGACGGCGCGGCCGACTTTAGCCGGCACATGGCGCGCAACACGCCCTACGCCGATTGGTTCGCCGATTTCGGCTGACGGCGCCGCTTGACGGGTTTGTCCGCAAGCTCGATCCACACCGGAGCGTGATCGCTGGTCTTCTGCCAGCCCCGGACGTCGAGGTCGACCTGCGCATCGACAAGCTGATCTGCGAGTGCCGGGCTCAACAGGAAGTGATCGATGCGAAGGCCGGCGTTGCGGACATAAGCATTCCGAAAATAGTCCCAGAACGTATAGATTGTCTCGTCGGGATGGACCGTCCGCAAGGCGTCCGTCCATCCCTGCTCGAGCAGCTCGGAGAAGGCGTCCCGGACCTCGGGCGCGAAGAGCGCATCGTCCCGCCAACGCTCCGGCTTGTAGACGTCGCGATCGGTCGGCATCACGTTGAAGTCGCCCGCGAGGACTACGGGCGCGCCCGTGTCGAGCAACGTCTTCGCGTGTTCGATCAGCTGACGAAACCAGGCCAATTTGTAGTCGAATTTCGGCCCCGGACGCGGATTGCCATTCGGCAGATAAAGCCCGGCAATCAGGACGCCGTTCACCGCGGCCTCGATATACCGGCTTTGCGAGGGATCCGGGTCGTCCGGCAGACCGCGTCGGGTCTCGTGGATCTCTCCGACCCGGCTTAACATGGCGACACCGTTCCAGCTTTTCTGGCCGTGCCAGATCACGTCGTATCCGAGCTTGCGCACCGCTACTTCCGGAAACTTGTCCTGCGGCGCCTTCAACTCCTGTAGGACGACGATGTCCGGTTCCGCCGCTTCGAGCCATCGCAAGAGGACGGCCAACCGGCCGTTGACGCCGTTCACATTGTAGGTAGCTACTTTCACCTCAAATAGACGCTGCTACGCGCTTGGCGTTCCGCGGTCTGAATCAACTTCCCATGCCGGCTGGCGGCTTCTAACGCTTGACCGGCATCTTTTGTCAGATCCGGAAGTTCGCGCCACCACTGGAGATCGGCGTTTGGGTCGACTACCGAAATCCGTCGGAGAAGGACCTGCTCATCGGGACGGCGCCATTGATGGTCATAGTCGGTCGCCAGCGCCTTTCCGAATAGCGGACCGTTGGCTTCCTGGCGTCGATCTCTCTAGCGCACGGGATTACCGCCTGGGACTAGCCTTCATTCAGCTTTCAGGCGCGTTGATGGATTCCCCGGCAGTTAAAAGCACACCACGCCGCCCGAGGCGTGACATTCGGCGCGTCTCACCGCAAATGATCTAAGCCCGGACGGGCACCCGGATCGCGCATCGAAAGCCTTCGGGAGGAAATTGTCTCTCGACGACTGCGCCCGATATGCCCCTATCGATGAGCCTCGAACCGACACCCGTCCTTGTCGGGGCCGAGACCAACGGACCTCCGCTTTCCGTCCATGCGATCTCGAGCATCGTCGAGCCATTCTCGATCGACAGCGTCCAGCTCAGATCCACGACACCGGTTATGTTCGAAAGGGCGCCATATTTGATTGCATTGGTAGCAAGCTCGTTAAGCGCGAGCGCAAGGGGCTGAGCCAGCCGCTCGGGGACGATCAGTGCCCCTCCATTAATGCGCAGACGTCCAGCGGCCAGGAACGGGCCGAGCTGCACCTCAGCTAGGTCGTTCAGCGAGGCACCCTTACCGGCAGTCCGCATGATTGCCGTGTTGGCAGATGCCATTGCCCTTAGCCGGCTCTGGAAACCCGATACGAGACTCTCGACGTCGTTGGTCTTCTGGACCGTCTGCTGGAACAGGCCGGTGACGACAGCGATCACGTTATTGACTCGATGGGCCATCTCGCCGGCGAGGGCCTTGTAAGCATCGCCGACCGCGTTTCTGGCCGTCACATCCTGCATCACGCCGACGAAGCGTTGAGCGGTACCATCGACATCGCGAATGATGGCGCCGCGATCATAAACTTCGACGTAGGACCCGTCGGCGCGGCGGTAACGAAAGTCGTCCTCCCACGTCGGAGAACCTGATTGAACGGCATCCGTCATCCCGGCAACGACGCGTTCGCGATCGTCGGGATGAATATGATCGTGGCACCAAGCGGTGCTGTTGCCAATTTGATCGACACCGTAGCCAAAGGTCGAGGTCATGCCTTCACCCCACCAGACCTGATCACGGGTCAGATCGATGTCCCACAGGACGTCAGCGTTGGACCGAAGGATGGACGCGAGGCGCTTGCGCTCGAGGTCGCGCGCCCCGGATTCCGTGCGTTCCTGGGTGATGTCCCGCGAAACGACTACAATGTCGCCGTCGGTGCCGGGCATCGCCGCGACGGTGACCTGCCACCACTTCGGAGTGTCCTTGGCTGTCGGGCACGGCGCGCTGAACGAGGCGGTCCCGGTCGTTTTGACGGTCGCCAGAGCCTGCGCGACCAGAGCGCTGCTTCCTTCCGGCCACAGGTCTGCCCAGGATCGGCCTCGCACCTGCTCGATGGAGTCGATCTCCATCATGCGCAAACCGTCTTCGTTGAAGTGCTGGATCCTTCCGTCGGCGTTCAGGATTTTGACGCAGTCCAACGACGGCGTGCAGAGCCCGCCGGCAATCTCGTCGGCATAGGGATCGATCGCGCTCGTGCTCGCCATGATGTTTCCCCCCGGAAACTGAGCGCCCTTGCTCAATGCTTTGATACGAAAGATGCTGCTGCGCAGATTCGACGGTCTAGGCCTTTTTCTCGGGCGAGCCATTGATCCATGATGCTAACGGCGAAATCTTCGGAAAGAAGCTTCGTCAGACTACGCTTGGTCAAGAGCAGCTCGCTTCCTGATCGCCAGCTTGCGGCCCTGCCAACGATCGGATCGAGGCTTCGAAGGCGGGCGGCATCACCTTCGTTGTCTCCGTCACCGCAGCATATCGCCGGCGGCTCCATCCTACCGACTTCCGGTCGCGGGGCCAAAGGCTCGCTCCGAGCGTTGTTGCGGTGCAGCATGGAGAATGAAGATGTCGGCAGCTTCGAACATGATGAAGTTATGGTTCTGGCCGTGGGAAGCAGCGCGCGCTGCGGCTGACCTCCTGGAGACGGCCGTCGCCACGCAATCGGTGCTGGGTGCGCGGCTGCCGATGATCTCAACAGCCGCGACGAACCCGCTCGCGGCCGACCATCGCGAACTGTCACTGATGATGTCCGAGAAAGTCGATGCATTCGGCAAGTCTGGCCGTACGCTCTCCCGAGCGGCCGAGGTGGTTCAACAGGCGGCCGACGCAAATGCGCGCGACTGGGGCAGGGCAGCGGCGGGGACCATGCTGACGCCGATGGATTGGAAGGCGATGGCAGAACGCAACCTGCTGATCGCCACCACGCTCATGCTGCTGCCTGCGCAGGCGCTGGCTCCGGTCCGCAAGGGCGTGACGGCCAATGCCCGGCGGCTTCGCAAATCCTGACCCCTGCTACCCAACTACTTGGCGGGGAACGGATCGAGCGCACACAAAATGCCGAAGAAGCTTCCGTCCTTCCTGTTGACCGTGATCGGGAGGCGCAGATCGAAGATTTATCCGAAGAGGCCGATGATCCCGATCAGGCCGGCGACGCACGCGAAGACGCGTGTAGTCAGCACAAGCCTGGGTCGGAAGGGATTCCTGACGTCGTCCGTCGTTGCCGGCATGTTCGCTCCTCTCGCCAGCAACCGGCCAGAGGTCAGTTGGATCATTCGACCGATCGGTATCCTATTCTATTTCAAGGATTAGAACAGAGCGTTGTTTGGCGGGCCGGCTAGGGACGTTTCGATCGGCCGAAGCAGCTGCGGGACGCCGGTGCGACCGACACCAGTTGAATCTGACGTTTGTCCCGCTCCCGGTCATCGGAAACGGATGTCAAATCGCGGCGGTATCATTTGCTGGCGGGGGACGTTCAGCGAAGATGAGAACCACGAAACCATTTGCCGTCGTGATCCACCCGCTCGAAAACCGATCGACCATTATCCCGTTGGTCGCATCCTGATGCCGTTGATCGACGAGCGGCGCACCGACCTTGAGCGCACACGTGACCTTAAGATGGCGCGGTCGGTCCACGCCTATGTGCGTGGCAACACCGCGCAATTCTATAAGTGGCTGGCGGCTTCGCCGGTCGCCGCTTCAATCCCGGCCGGCCCGCCAGTGTGGATTTGCGGTGATTGCCACCTTGGGAATCTGGGTCCGCTCGCCGACGCCGATCACGAGATCGACATCCAGATCCGCGATCTCGATCAGACGGTCGTCGGCAATCCGGCAATGGACCTGATCCGCCTCGGCCTCTCGCTCGAGACGGCAGCGCGCAGCTCTGACCTTCCGGGTGTCACGACCGCGAAGATGGTCGAGGCGATGATCGATGGTTATGCGCGTGCCCTCACGCCGGAGCCGGACGATGATCCCCTAGAGCCGGATGTCGTCAGGTCGGTTCGGCGGGAGGCGGCGGGACGCAAATGGCGGCACCTTGCCAAGGAGAGGCTGGAGGATGTCGAGCCGGAAATTCCGCTCGGCAAGCGCTTCTGGAAACTCGACAAGGAGGAACGGAGCGCGATCGAGGCATTATTTGAAGAGGTGGACGTACGGTCGCGCGCGTTGGCGCTGGCCGGACTGGGGTCGAAGGGCCGCATCCGTGTGATCGACGCCGCCTACTGGCGCAAAGGCTGTAGTTCGCTTGGCAAGTTGCGCTACGCCGTCCTGCTGGGTGTTTCCGATAAGTGCGGGAAGGCTGAGAATTACGCGCTTGTCGATATTAAGGAAGCCGTGACATCGGTCGCGCCCGCGGCACCAAAGGTTTCGATGCCCGAGGATCCGGCAGAGCGTGTCGTGGCAGGCGCCTGCGCGCTCTCGCCCAATCTCGGCGAGCGGATGATTGCGGCGCAGCTGCTTGGAAGGCCCGTGGTGCTCCGCGAGCTTGCCCCGCAGGATCTTAAGATCGAGGTCGACCAGTTCTCCCGGAAGGAAGCGATCGCTGCGGCGACCTACCTTGCCTATGTCGTCGGGATCGCGCACGCGCGCCAGCTAACGTCGGATCAGCGCTTGGCCTGGCGGCAGCAGCTGGTGTCGAGGCAGGACGGCAACCTGGATGCGCCATCCTGGCTCTGGCGGAGCATCATCGATCTCGCAGGCGCGCACGAGACGGGGTATCTCGAACATTGTCGGCGCTTCGCTCTTGGCTCGGAGCACGCCTGATGGGCGCCCATCTCGACGAGAAATGGATGCGGCTCGCTATCGAGACTGCCACCAAGGAGGGATCCGACCCCGCAAAGTCTCCGATCGGCTGCGTCATCATCCTCGATGGTAAGGTGCTCGCAGCGGAGCGAAACCAGACCAAGCCGCTGAACGATGCGACGGCACATGCGGAAATGATGGCGATCCGCAAGGCCGGCGCTGTACATGGTGACATGGAATTGCGCGGAGCAACGCTCTACTCGACGCTCCAACCCTGCGGCATGTGCACCATGGCCTCGGTCTGGTCGAAGGTTGGGCGCGTCGTCTACGGCGCCGAGCGTGAAGACGTCCACCGCATGTATTTCGAGGCTCGCCACATCGATACGCTGGGCTTCGTGCGGTCCGCCTATCGCGACGATCTTGAGATAGAAGGCGGATGCCTACGCGGCGAATGCGCCAAACTCTATTATGGTCCCGACGACGATGTACCTGTCGACGATCAGGGCAATCTGTAATAGCCGACGCCTGCGTTATCAGCGCTTTTGCACCCGAGCCAGCGTACAGTCGGCAACGCACCAGGATCGGTCGTCGCCGACAATCAGTGTCTCCCCCGATTCTAGCCGGTCCGCTTTTCGAGCCGACGAGGTATCCCCAAATCATGCGCTGACATCTGCTTTGCGGTTTCGGATGTCATGTCTTCGTTGGCTTGGTTTGCCGGTAAGGCAACTGCCGTCTTCGACGACCGGCTTGGCGTAGGCACAGAAATATGGGAAGATCAAAAGCTTATTGATGGAAGCGGGTGGCATTCGGCTCCGACCTCCAAGCTGCCTCGAAAGCTGGTCAGCCAGCGGAACAAACAACATGACCGGATCCAACGTCGAGGCGTGCTCTGAGCGGTCGCACGGAGAAGTGAAGATCTTTTGCGAACTGCTCCGTAGCGAATTTGGCGTCAACGCGGTGCGCGTGGCCGAGATCCAATTTGAAGCGGCGGAGGGCGAAGCCAGGGTGATCTGGCGCGAGATCCTCAAGCTACTCCACCGGTTAGACCGCCTGGAATGACGGACAGGGTCAGCTCCACAAATCCGCCTTCCCGAATGATATGAATTTTCCTGCCTAGAATTTCGGGTGCGATCGTGCCGAGAGTATCGGCCAGATCAAGCGCGTACAGCGTGGCGTCCGCAAGGCTGTCAAAGGGCTGGCTGCCTTCGGGCTCGGCATTTTCGGCTTCGACGGAAACGAACCACACCATGGACGATCCTCTTCTCGCGTGCCTCGATTGGGCCGGTTGCCGGTAATGCTAGTCGGCAGGGAGATCGCCGCGCAGGCTTCGGGTGATCGCGCCAAGCAAGGTCTGCGCTTTGTGCAAAGACCCTGAGGCAGCCCCGAGCTCGGATAAAATATCGGATTGCGCCTCGATGGCGTGCTCGACGATTGCCACGGCGTCCCCGGCGCTCATCAGCGATTTTTCGACGAGACCGTGGATCAGACTTTCTATCAGGAATAAGGCTGCCTGACCGTGCGGATCGGATCCTGCCCATATGCTGTCGGGACGCGATGGCCCGTGGCTCGGCTCCATGACTGGTGTCTCCGTTTCAGGCGAGAGCATCCGTCGTCTCCCAGCCGTCGAAGCCTGGCTCTTGCCGACGATGGACGGACCCTAGCCGATGTCCGCGATATCCGACACCGCTTTATCGATTATCGTTTATAATCTACGGCAATATTATAGGTCGATATCCTGTGGGATGTTGGAGCATGGGTAACCGCTTCATCGACAAGCTGAACAGTTATGGCGTGCTGGAGGATGCCGACCTCGTCGCTCTGCAAGCCGTGACTGTGGAGACGCGCACATTCGCCGCGAAAGCCGATCTGATCCGGGAGGGGGATAGACCCGGCCCTGTGTTTGTCATGCTCGAGGGGTGGTCGTTCCGCTACAAGGTACTTCCCAATGGAACTCGCCAGATCACTGCCTTTCTGATGCCGGGCGACTGCTGCGACCTCCATATCGGGCTACTCGCCGAGATGGACCACAGCATCAGGACGATCACCAAGTCCGAGGTTGCGACCATCGAAAGAGAGCGGATGGACGCATTGATGGACGCGCATCCCCGGATTGCGCGTGCAATGTACATCTCCCAGCTGATCGACGAGGGCATCATGCGCGCCTGGATCACCAGCATGGGCAGGAGGTCCAGCATCGAACGCGCCGCTCACCTGATCTGCGAGCTCTACCTCAGAGCTTACAATATCGGCCTGACCTCCGATTCCGGACTAGCCCTGCCTTTGTCGCAGCTCCTGCTCGCAGATGCGCTGGGAATGACGCCCGTACACCTGAACCGCGTCCTCCAGGACCTCAAGCTCCAGGGTGCGATGACGCTTCAGCGTGGAACGCTGTTCGTCGTCGATCCGGTCAAGCTCGTGAGAATAGCGGGATTTGACGAGAATTACCTTCATCGGCGTCTCCGTACGGCGTGACCTCAATCGAGATGGAAGAGGACGGAACGGCGACGTCCGAAACGCCCGATGATCATTCTCTTCGAAGGCTGATCGACTGTTCGACGGCCGAGCGGGTGACAATAAGACAGTTTTGAACAATGATATAAGTTATTGACATGAAGCAGGCTGAGGACCAGCCTTCGCTGGCGTCAGACGATGCCACTCCCCCGCGGCCGGCTGGCGTAAGTACGAAGTATCGGCCTCGGCGGTCCCCCGATCTCCCTACCGCCGAGGCCGAGTTCGAATCTGTATCGGACGCCGTGATCGCATTGACTCGCAAGCGTATCGCAATCACCTGAGCTCCGGCTGCGTTCGCATAGTGGGGCAGCCATCCTCACCAATCCCGCCTTCATGTACGGGGACGCACTGAGCCTGATCCTGTTGCGCATTTTTTGTCGGTCACGACGTTGCAACGCCACGCACATCGGTTGCGACGGCGCTCGCGAACTTCATAATTGCAGCGTCATTACCGACAGGACGAGCTCAGAAAGCTATCAACGGCAACTTGAGGTCGCCCGGTGGTTGCTCAGACTACGTGGCCTCAGCCGCTCTCTCTAACTTTTCTGACGTTTATGTTTTGTCGGTGGTGTCTGCCGGTCCTGCTTTTTCGGCTTTGTTAGCAGCGCGGGTCGCAGCAGCTTTGGTCGCTCGTGCATAGGCCGTCTTTGCGTCGACGGGCTTACGCTTCGGCTTCGACTTGGGTGCAACTGCCTTAGTGGCCTTTGACGCGGGGGACTTCGGCCTAGGTGCAGGCGTGGTTTTCGCAGGCGCGGGCGCCGCTGGTGTCTCGATTGCGGTCGGCACGGTGGTAGCACTCGGTTTTTCCGTTTGCGCTACCTTGGCTTCGACAGGCTTGCGCTTCGGCTTCGGCGCAACTGCCTTGGCGGCCTTGGCCGCAGGTTCCTCGACTGTGGTCGAAGCCTTGGTTGCTGCAGGTTTCAGCGTTTGTGCTGGCTTCGCGGAGGCGTGTCTCGCCCTCGGGATTTTCACCGTGGCATCCCCGGTACCCTCGTGGCGAAGCTCGTCATCAAAATCACCAGCGTCGACCGCCGCCGTGAACTTGTCGAGGAAATCTGCGAAGCGATCGGACGGTATATGGTTGGTCTCCACACCGTTGATCGTGAAAACGTTCCCGCGCACTTTGACGGTGAGCGCGACGACGTTGTTGCTCAACTTCCACCAGCGGTGCGGCGCGCGCGTCTGCCCGTTCCCGAACTGACGTTTCGCATTCGCAATACCCTTGAGAAGAGGCTGACGAAGCTCCTTCAGGTTTTCGGCTTTGCGGGAGAAAATCGCGGGCAAGCTCACATTGTCGATGAAACCAAGAAGAGCTT
>Ga0207695_10011241_pt1 | contig 10854 bp, 9 predicted proteins | sample KBSC54metaG_FD_184354 | JGI IMG/M metagenome (GOLD analysis project Ga0207695, IMG submission 184354) | Corn rhizosphere microbial communities from Kellogg Biological Station, Michigan, USA - KBS C5-4 metaG (SPAdes) (version 2) | ecosystem: Host-associated > Plants > Roots > Rhizosphere > Soil... | reverse complement strand
CTCATCTCGTCCATCCACGCCATGATGCAGATCGCGGCGTTGTTGACGAGGATGTCGACCGCGCCGAAGGCGTCGATCGTAGTGCGGATCAGCGCCTCGGCGCCATCCTCGGTCGCGACCGAGTGCGTGTCCGCGATTGCCTTGCCGCCGAGCGCACGAATCTCCTCGGCGACGGCTTCGGCCGAGGCGGTGCCGGCATAGCCGCGCGCCGCCGGATCGCCGCCGACATCGTTGACCACGACATTGGCGCCGCGCGCCGCCAGCAGCATCGCATGGGCACGGCCGAGGCTGGGATTGCCGCCCGATCCGGTGACGATCGCGGTCCGCCCGTCGAAACGCAGCTCGGCCATCCGTGAAGTCCTCTTCCGTTCGTGTTTCGCCGAATCATAGCCGTGGCTTGCGCGCTGGTCTTGACATGGCGCGACAAGGCGGGGGCCGGTGACGCGCCTTGTCAGTTGGATTCCCGCCTTCGCGGGAATGACGAGAAATAGAGGAGGAGGGTCGATCACCCTCTCTCGTCATTCCCGCGAAGGCGGGAATCCATGCGGGACGTCGAAGCGGCCAGGCGGATCAGATCAGGCGGTGAGAGGCTCGCGTTTTTCGGCGATCTCGGAGAACCGGCCGAGCGCTTCGTGCAATTCGCGCGGCGCCTTCTGCTTGCGCGGATCGTAGAAGGGCAAGAGCAGCTTCACCACGCGCGGGAAAACGAACCAGGCGACGGTGCGCTCATAGCGCTTGCGCTCGGCGACGGATGCCGCGCGCTCGGTCTCGCTCATCTCTGCGCGGTCGATCTCGAATACATAGTCCAACAGCCGCTTTTGCCAGGGCAGCACGTGGCGGATGAAGGTGATCAGCCCGCGGATACGCGTGAAGTAATTTCCGCTCACCGCACGGAACGCATCATGGCAGGCGGCGCGATGCTCATATTCCTCGGCGAGATGCCATTGCCACAGCACCGCCATGCGGTTCTCGGCCTGGTCATACCAGCGCAGCGCCGGGCCGAACATGAACTGCGCCATCAGGCAGGCGAAATTCTCGAAGCCGCAGCAATAGGCGAGATTATAGTCGAGCGATTTCGTCTCGAACTGCTTGCGCAGATCCTCGGCAAGTTCGATCTCGAAATCGCGCGTCCGCGGATAGCGCTGGTAGAGCTGCTTGTTGAATGCATTGTGGACGCGATAATGATGGCCTTCCTGGGCGATGAACAGATCGATGTCGCGCTCGACCTGCGGATCCTTGCTGCCCAGCTCGTCGCGCGCCCAGGCCATCACTTTGTTGAGATAGGGCTCGAAGCCGGTTGCGCCGACGCTGCCGGCGTTGGTCGCGGTGGCGTAGCTCTTGTTCGACGACCAGAACATCGGCACGCCGGAAAAATCGATGCGCATGTTGCGCGGGATCATCTCGACCGGTCGCATCAGGCGGCCATCGGCCGCGGCTCGGCCGCGATCCGCTCGAAGTCGATCAGCGCGTCGTGCAACGCCTGCGGCGCGGTCTGCCCGCGCGGATCGTAGAACGGTAAGAGGATCTGCGTCATGCGCGGGAAGACGAAGCTCATCAGCGAGCGGTCGGCGACCTTCTTCAGCCGCTTCGACTCCGCGATCTCAGCCTCGCTCATGCCCGCGCGGTCGACCGAGAGCATGTAATTCACCAGCCGGTTCTGCCAGGGGAGCAGCAGCTTGAGAAAGACGATCAGCCCGCGGACGCGCGCAAAATAGTTGTTGCTGATCGCGGCGAGCGCGTCGCTGCAGGCTGCGCGATGCTCGAACTCCTCGGCCGAATGCCATTGCCACAAGGTCGCCATCCGCCGGTCGGCGCCTTCGTAGAACGGCAGCGCCTTGGAGAATTGATATTTCGAGATGTAGCAGGCGAAATTCTCGAAGCCGACGCAGAAGGCGAGATTGTAGAGCAGCGACCTCGTCTCGAATTGCACCCGCAGGGCTTCACCCAGCTCGTCCTCATAGTCCTTGGCTCGCGGATAGGCCTGCAGCAGCACTTTGTTATAGCCCCGGTGGACCCGGTAATGATGGCCTTCCTGGGCGATGAACAGGTTGATGTCGCGGTGCAGCGCGGGGTTCTTGCCGCCTAGCTCGTCGCGCGCCCAGGCCATCACCTTGTTGAGATAGATCTCGAAGGGCACGGCCGAGAAGCTGCCGGCGTTGATCAGCGTCGAGAAGGCCGGATTCACCTTCGACCAGTGGACGTCCACACCGGTGAAATCGATCCGCATGTTCCGGGGAATCATGGTCATCCTCTGCCTCGGGGAGAAGTGTAGCAGATAAGCAGGGCCGCGATAAATCAGGCAGCGGAGGGAACGGGATCGAGCTGGGCGAGCAGGGCGCGGGTCGCCTCGACCGCAGGCCGCAGGCGGTCGAGCGGGCCGACACCGGCGCTGGCCGCGGTCAGCAGCGGGATCTCGAGCCCGACGATGCGATCGGCCGGCACCACCCTGAGAAGATCGAGCAATGGCAATTCGCCGTCGCCCGGTATTCTGCGTTCCGTCCGTGCCTCTTCGCCGTAGCTGTCGAATTCCGAGACCAGCGGTACGTCGCAAATCTGGAAATAGCCGATGACGTCGGGATCGAGCGCCGCCAGATCCTCCACAGTGGAGCCCGATCGAATGAGATGCATCGCATCGATCGTCAGCCGGTAGTCCCGCCGCCCGACGTAACGGACTGCATCGAGCGCCATTGCCAGGCTCTTGATCGTCAGGGTCGGGGCGAATTCGGTCGTCGACGTCATGCCCCGCTCGGCAGCCATTTCGGCGAGCAACGCGAGTTGATCATAGGCGCGCGCGAGATCCGGATCGCGAATTCCGAGGCTGACCTGCCTGGCGCCCAACTCCGCGACCGCGTCGAGATCCGCAAGCCGGTCCCGGGCTTCAACGTCGGGCACGACCCCGAAGCCTTCCGCCAGCGCGATCGCGACGCCGCGATCGCGCATTGCCGCCTTCATCTCACGCCGCAAGCCGGGATCGCCCAGCACGTCAAACGGCGGGTAGCCATGCGGGTTGGGCGAGATCGGCACCGGCAATATCGAGATATTGGCGCAGCCGAGGTCGGCGGCCAGATTGATGAACGCGACGGGCGGCATCCCGAAGACGCTGAGCGCCTCGATCGCAATGCGATTCATCCTGTGGGTCCTTTACGCCGCTTCCGACCATCCACTGTGGCCGGGCCGCTTCGAGTCACGCAAGATATTGCGCCGCGTTCGGCTCAGGCGGCGAGCCGCCGCCGCTGGCTAGCCACCTCGGCAAAATGCTTGAGCGCATGATCCATCACCCGCGGCGCCCGCTGGCCTCGGGGATCGTAGAACGGCAGCAGCGTCCAGATCATGCGCGGGATCATATAGCGGGCGAGCGCGCGATCGATCTCGCGACGCGCCCAGATCGAGGCGACCCGCTCGTCCGAGGTCATCGCCGCGCGGTCGACCTCGATCATATAGTGGACCAGCCGCTTCTGCCACGGCCGGACCTGGCGGAGGAAGGCGAAGAAGCCGCGGACACGCACGAAATAATTGCCGCTGAGCGCATAGAGCGCATCGCTGCAGGCGGCGCGATGCTCGAACTCCTCGGCAAGGTGCCAGAGCCACATCGTCGCCATGCGGTTTTCGGCGCCGCGATACCAGCGCAGGCCGCGCCCGTACATGAACTTGGCGATCATGCAGGCGAAGTTCGCAAAGGCGGCGCAATAGGCGAGATTCTCGGCGAGCGAGCGGTTGTCGAACCGCTCGGTGAGCAAGTCGGTCAGCGCCTGCTCGAACTCCCTGGCGCGCGGATAATGCTCGTAGAGCAGCTTGTTGAACTGCTTGTGGACGCGCAAATGATGGCTTTCCTGGGCGATGAACAGGTCGATCTCGTGCTCCAGCTCGGGCCGGGTCCCGTCCAGCGCCAACCGCGCCCAGGCCATGACCTGGTTGAGATAGGGCTCGAAGGCGGTCGCGCCGGGGCTGCCGGCGTTGGTCATCGTCGCCCAGGCCTTGTTCTTCGACCACAACAGCGGCGCATCGGTGAAATCGATGCGCATATTTCGTGCGATCATGCCCCAGTCCCACCCTGAACGATCGTTTACCATAAAGGCAACGGCGCCGAAACAAGCGGGGTGGGGACTCAGCGCAGCTTGGCGAAGCAGGTCCTCAGTTCATCGACGAAGCGTGCCGGCTGCTCGAAGGCGGCGAAATGGCCGCCGACGTCGAGCTCGTTCCAGTGGATCAGATTTTGGTAGATTCGCTCTGCCCAACGCTTGGACACCGGCATCAGCTCATAGGGGAAGATGCTGGCCCCGACCGGGATCGAGACTTTCCGCGCGGCAAAGCCGGTGCGGATGCTCTCCCAATAGAGCCGGCCCGAGGAGGTCGCCGTCGCCGGCAGCCAGTAGAGCATGATGTTGTCGAGCATCTCGTCCTTGCTCAGGACAGTCTCGGGATCGCCGTTGCAGTCGGTCCAGCCGTGATATTTCTCGTAGATCCACGCCGCCTGGCCGGCCGGCGAGTCGGTCAGCCCATAGCCGAGCGTCTGCGGCTTGGTACCCTGCTGGCCGGAATAACCCGATCCCTCGGTCATGAAGCTCTGGAATTTCTCGATCTGCTTCTGCTCTTTCGGGGTCGGATTATCCTCCTTTCCGGGAAAGGCGATCGGCATGTTGAGATGGACGCCGAGGCATTCCGGCGGGGCGGCCAGCGCGATCTCGGTGGTGACCGCCGCGCCCCAGTCGCCGCCCTGGGCGACGAATTTGCCATAGCCCAGCCGTTTCATCAGCTCGATCCAGGCGCGGGCGATGCGATCGACCTTCCAGCCGGGCTCGGACGGCCGGTCGGAAAAGCCGTAGCCGGGCAGCGACGGGAGGACGAGGTGGAAGGCGTCCTCGGCCTTGCCGCCATGGGCGACCGGATCGGTCAGCGGCCCGATCACCTTGAGGAACTCGATCACCGATCCCGGCCAGCCATGGGTCATGATCAGGGGCAGGGCATTGGCCTCGGGCGATTTGATGTGGAGGAAGTGGATGCCGAGCCCGTCGATCTCGGTCTTGAACTGGCCGAGCCCGTTGAGCTGCGCCTCGCAGCGCCGCCAGTCATAGCCATGGCGCCAATAGTCGCAAAGCGCCTGGACCTTGGCGAGCGGCGCACCCTGGCTCCAGTCCTTGACCGTCTCGCGCTCGGGCCAGCGGACATCGTCGAGCTTGCGGTTGAGCCGGTCGAGCTCCCCCTGCGGGATGTTCAGGGTGAAGGGCTCGATCGGCGCGGGCATGATGGTCTCCTCTCGACCTCCTTCGTCACTCCCGCGAAAGCGGGAGTCCAGTACGGAATTGCGGCCGTCATGCGGACGGCCCATGCTTGCAAGGCAGCTGGATTCCCGCTTTCGCGGGAATGACGAGTTGGAGAGTTGCAGGAGAGGTTCCCATGCCCTGGAGCGAACGCCCGCTGACCGACCGCTTCGGCATTGAGCTGAGCGGGCTCGTCATCGGCCCCGATCTGCCGCAGGCGGACCGCATGGCAATCTATGACAGCGTCGTCGAGCATGGCGTCGCGGTGGTCACCGGCCAGAATCTCAGCGATGACGATTTCTTCGATTTTGCGTCGTCGATCGGCGCGGTGACGCCGTCGCCGAAGATGAGTGGGGTGCCGCAGAGCCGGGTGCTGCCGATCGGCAATGTCGATGCCGAGGGCAAGCTGCTGTCGCGCGACAATTGGAGCGTGAAGCAGAACCAGGCCAATGAGTTGTGGCACCTCGACATGACCTTCATGAAGCCGCGCGCGACGATCTCGATGCTGTTCGGCCGGCGTTGCCCGGCGAGGGGCGGCAACACCGAATTTTGCGATCTGCGCCTCGCCTATGAGGCGCTGACGCCTGAGGAGCAGCTTCGCTTCGATCCGCTGACCACCTTCCATTCGATCATCCACAGCCGCCGGGTCTACGGCCTCGACGAATTCACCGACGAGGACCGCGCCCGCTTCCCGCCGACCGAGCGGCCGCTGGTCGCGCGCCATGAGGAGAACAGCCGCAAGGCGCTGCTGCTCGCCTCGCATATCGAGATCGTCTCCGGCTACGACCGCGAGGCGAGCGCGGCGCTGGTCCGCGACCTCACCGAGCGGGCGACGGTGCCCGCCAATGTCTATTCGCACCGCTGGACCGCCGGCGATTTCCTGTTGTGGGACAATCGCTCGGTGATGCACCGCGCCACCCCTTTTGAGCTCGCCGAGCCGCGCGAGATGAAGGCGCTCAGGCTCTACGACACCGCCGACGTCTGACCGGCGCTTCCGGCCCGCCGGATTCGGTGTAGAATGGCGACAAATCTGAGAGGACAGGACATGCTCGATCTGAAGATCACCGGCGGGACCATCGTCGACGGCAGCGGCAAACCGCGGTTCCAGGGCGATGTCGGGGTCAGGGACGGCCGCATCGTCGCCATCGGCGAGGTCAGCGAAGCGGCGAAAGAGACGGTCGACGCGACTGGCCGCATCGTCGCCCCGGGCTTCATCGACGTCCACACCCATTATGACGCCCAGGTCTTCTGGGATCCGGCGTTGAGCCCATCCTGCTTCCACGGCGTCACCACCGTGCTCGGCGGCTTCTGCGGCTTCTCGATCGCGCCGATGGCGCCCGAGGCCTCGGATTATCTGATGCGCATGCTGGCGCGGGTCGAGGGCATGCCGCTCGAGACCCTGCAGCAGGCGGTGCCGTGGAACTGGCGCAGCTTCGGCGAATATCTCGACAGCTTCGAGGGCAAGGTCGGCCTCAACGCCGGCTTCTTCGCCGGCCATTCGGCGATCCGTCGCGTCGTCATGGGCGAGCGCGCGGTCGGCGAGAAGTCGACGCCGGAAGAGCTGGAGAAGATGAAGACGCTGCTCGGCGAGTCGCTCGCTCAAGGCGCGCTCGGCTTCTCGACGACGATCTCGCCGTCGCACAATGATGGCGCGGGAGAACCCGTTCCGTCGCGCTGGGCCGATTACAGCGAGATCATCGAGCTCGGCCGCGTCGTCAGCGAGCATGAGGGCACCGGCCTCGAGCTGTTGCCGGAGGTCGATTTCAAGCCCGAGGTCCGCGACCTCATCACCGAGCTGTCGATCGCCGGCCAGCGCGCGGTCAACTGGAACGCGATCGCAGTGCTCGGCAAGGAAGATGCGACCCGCATCAGCAAGCAGCTCGCCGTCGCCGACTACGCCCGCGAGAAGGGCGGCGAGGTGATTGCGCTCGCCATGCCCGGCGCGCCCGACGCCTATGTCAATCTGCGCACCGGTTGCATGTTCGACGCCAATCCGGGGATGTGGCGCGAGGTGTTCAAATGGCCGCTCGCCAAGCGCATGGACGCCTTCCGCGATCCCGAGCTGAGGAAGCAGCTCTGGGCCGACCTCCAGACCGTGCCCTCGGAGCATGTGATGAAGTTCATCGCCGAGGTCGAGAATCTGATGATCAAATCGGTCACCAACCCGGCCAACAAGAAATACGAGGGCCGTGTCGTTGCCGATATCGCCAAGGAAGAAGGGCGGCACCCGATCGACGTGCTGTTCGACGTCGCGCTCGACGACGAGCTCTCGACCGGCTTCTCGACGCAGCTCGGCGGGAATGACGAGGCTGGCTATGCGCTGCGCGGCCGGATCTGGCGCGACGATCGCACGCTGATCGGCGCCTCGGATGCCGGCGCGCATATCGACATGATCGACACCTTCGCCTTCTCGACGACGGTGTTGGAAAAAGGCGTGCGCGAGAATGGCGTGGTGACGCTGGAAGAGGCGGTCTATCAGATGACCGACCGCTCGGCGCGCTATATGGGTCTGATCGATCGCGGTCTGCTCAAGGAAGGCTATCATGCGGACATCGTCGTGTTCGACGATCAGTCGATCGCGCGCGGGCCGACCTATTTCCGCCATGACGTGCCGGGCGATCAGTTCCGCCTCTACGCGGATGCCGCCGGCGTCGATCACGTCTTCGTCAACGGCGTCCAGATCGTCAGGAACGGCGAGCACACCGGCGCGCTGCCCGGCACCGTGCTGCGCTCGGGCCGCGACACGAGGACCGTCCCGATCGGCGCGATGCGCGAGAGCCGCGCGGTGGAGCTGGAGACCGCTGGAGCCCTGCAGCCGGCGAAATAGATAGTGCTCGGTCTGATTGCACATCCCATCGTCATTCCCGCGAATGCGGGAATCCAGGCTGACGTGTGTCATCACCGCCAATCGTCGGTTCGCGTCGGCCGACTGGATTCCCGCTTTCGCGGGAATGACGAAGAGAGAGACGTGATCGCCGGGTAGACTTATGCCGCCGTCGTCGCCTCGGCCGCCGCTTCGATCCGCGCGACGACAGCATCCGCCATCACCACCTCGGCGACATTGCTCCCCGCGAACATCGTCAGCGTCGCGTTGTGCTCCTGGTCGGTGACGGCGGCGGTGCCGTCGGCGACGAACAGCACGCGATAACCCATCTCCATGCCGGTGCGCGCGGTCGACTCGCAGCAACCGTTGGTCAGGCAGCCGGTAACGATCAGCGTGTCGATGCCGCGGGCCTGCAGCAACTCGTGGAGGTCGCAGGTGCCGGGGATGAAGGCGCTGAACCGCGCCTTGTCGACGATCGGCTCGTCATCCTCGACGTCGAGCCCTTCCCATAGCGCATGGTGATGCGCGCCTTCGGTGAAGCTGTCGATCACGACCTGCCGCGCATCCTCGCCGAGCATGTCGAACAGCGACGACCAATAGGGCGCGCCGGCGAGAAACGGTGCCCAGCGGATGAAGACATTCAGCCCGCCGGCGTCGCGCAGCGCCCGGCTGACGCGGTTGACCGCGGGCACGATCGTGCGCGCCACCGGCAACTCATAGGGCGCGCCTTCCTCCATGAAGCCGTTCTGCAGATCGACGATCAGATGCGCCGTGCGCCTGGGATCGAGCGGCCGCGGCGGCGGATCGATGCCGAGCGAGACAAATCCGCGAGCACGTATTTGGGGATCGATCGCGAGATTGTGCATGGCTTTGATCCTGCTTGTTATTCGCCTGGAATGATCCTGCTGCGCCGGCGCGTCAATGGCCGCGAATCCCTGGTCCGCCATGTTGACAGCCGTTTCTGCCTCGGGCGAATTTTGGCGCGGTCGGGACGGGGAGCAAGCGATGCTGATAGGCTATTTCACCGAGCAGCCCTACACCGCCTTCACCAATGAGCAGGCGCTTGCCGCCTATCCCGACGATCATCCCGCGCGCGATCCCGGGGACAGCGTCGTGCTCTTCTCCAACCGCTTCTTCGATCGCGATCAGGCGTTCCGGCTCTATCATGAGCGGCTCGCGGAATATCAGCTGGCCGAGGAGGTCGGCTTCGACGCGATCATGATCAACGAGCATCATGGCGGCCCGTACTGCATGCAGATCCGCTGCGCGACGATGACCGCCTTCCTCGCGACGATCACCAACCGGGTGAAGCTCCTCATGCTCGGCACGCCGCTGCCGGCCTATGACAATCCGGTCCAGATCGCCGAGGAGCTGGCGATGATCGACATGGTATCGAAGGGTCGCCTCGTCGCCGGCATCGTCCGTGGCGGTGGGCCCGAGCAGATCCTCAACGACACCAACCCCGCCTTCAACCGCGAGCGCTTCGTCGAGGCGCATGACCTGATGGTCGATGCGTGGACACGACCCGGACCCTGGCGCTGGGAGGGCAATCATTATCACGTCCGGCTGGTGAACCCATGGGTGCTACCGCTGCAGCGGCCGCATCCGCCGATCTTCGTGCCTGGCATCGCCAGCCTCGAGTCGATCGATTTCGCCGCGGCGCACGGCTACCCTTACGTCGCGCTCAACACCTCGGTCGCCGCGACCAAGAAGATCTACGAGCGCTACGACGAGAAAGCGCTGGAGGCGGGCTACACGCCGGGCACGCAGCATCACGGATATCTCGGCTTCGTCCATGTCGCGCCGACCGAGGAAGAAGCGCTGCGCAATGCCGAGGAGTATCTCTGGCTGCCCGACGCGCTGTCGCCGGTCTACAAGGACCACTGGGTCAACCCGACCGGCTATGTCACCTGGGAAGCGCGTCAGGCACGGCTGAAGGCGCTCGCCGGCGTCGTCTCCGGCACGGTCAAGGATCATCTGGAATCCGGCTTCCTCATCGCCGGCACGCCCAAGCAGGTCATCGCCAGGCTGCGCGAGCAGCTCGCCGAAACTCGGCCGGGCAGCCTGATCATGATGCCCAACCAGGGCCGGATGAGCCATGAAACCTCGAAACAGTCGATCCGGCTGATGGGCGAGGAAGTGCTCCCGGCGCTGCGCGAGATCAGCAAGGAGCTCGGCCTCACCGGCCCGTTCGACATCGACATGCCGGTGAGCCTCAAGGCCGCGGCCGATCGCCAGCACACGGTAGAGCCGGCGTGATGGTTTCAAATTTTCTTCGTCATTCCCGCGAAAGCGGGAATCCAGTCAGCCGGCGCAAATCGATGATCGGCGGCGATGTCACGCAGTCGGATCTGGATTCCCGCTTTCGCGGGAATGACAATGAGGTTTTGATGATGAGGATATCTTCATGCCACTGACGCCACTTGCCCAGGAAATGCTCGCCAAGGGCACGCCGGTGTCGGTCGACTTCGCCGCGTTCGATCCGCTCGAGCTGGCGAAGATGATGCGTGCCACACCCTTCGCCAGGCCGGAGATCGCCGAGCGGGCCGCGGTCGAGGACATTGTCATCCCCGGGCCGAAGCGGGGCATTCCGGCGCGGATCTATCGCCCGAACCTGCCGGCGCCCTTGCCGGTGGTGGTCAACTTCCACGGCGGCGGCTGGGTGATGGGCACGCTCGATATGGACGATCTGCGCTGCCATCATCTCGCGCTCAACGCCGGCGTTGCGGTGATCTCGATCGACTATTGCCTGGCACCCGAGCATCCGTTTCC
>Ga0207695_10011240_pt1 | contig 10854 bp, 9 predicted proteins | sample KBSC54metaG_FD_184354 | JGI IMG/M metagenome (GOLD analysis project Ga0207695, IMG submission 184354) | Corn rhizosphere microbial communities from Kellogg Biological Station, Michigan, USA - KBS C5-4 metaG (SPAdes) (version 2) | ecosystem: Host-associated > Plants > Roots > Rhizosphere > Soil... | reverse complement strand
GAGGATGTCGAGGTAGAAGCCGCCCAGGTCTTCCGAGCAATACATCTGCAGCTTGGAAACCACCGGGTGGAACTCATAAGTCTCGTAATGCGCCAGGATTTCCTTTTGCAGGTTGGCCATGTTGGCGATCGCATAGCGGTCGATTTCCAGCATCTCTGCGACCGGCACGGCGTTCTTGGCCATGTCGAAATCGGCCGTGTTGGCCAGCAGGAAGCGCAGCGTGTTGCGGATGCGGCGATAGGCTTCGGTCACGCGCTTGAGAATTTCGTCGGAGATCGAGATCTCGCCGGAATAATCGCTCGATGCCACCCACAGGCGCAGGATTTCCGCACCCAGCGAGTCGGCCACCTTTTGCGGCTCGACGCCATTCTTGAGCGACTTCGACATTTTGCGGCCTTCACCATCCACCACGAAGCCGTGCGTCAGCAGCGCCTTGTATGGCGCGCGGCCGTTCAGCATCGAAGAGGTCAGCAGCGAGGAGTGGAACCAGCCGCGATGCTGATCCGAACCTTCCAGATACAGATCGGCAGGGAATTGCAACTCTTGCTTGTGTGAACCGCGCAGCACGGTTTGATGGGTCGAGCCCGAATCGAACCAGACGTCCAGCGTGTCCTTGTTCTTCAGGTATTGATCAGCCTCGTCGCCCAGCAATTCCTTGGGATCCAGCGTCTGCCATGCCTCGATGCCGCCTTGCTCGATGCGTTGGGCAATCTGTTCCAGCAGTTCAGGCGTGCGTGGATGCAGCAGGCCGGTTTCCTTGTGTACGAAGAAAGCCATCGGCACGCCCCATTGGCGTTGGCGCGAAAGCGTCCAGTCGGGACGGTTGGCGATCATGCCGTGCAGGCGCGCCTTGCCCCATGCCGGGAAGAAGGCGGTGTCTTCGATGCCTTGCAGTGCGGTTTCGCGCAGGCTCTTGCCGCCGTCTTTCGGCGTGTTGTCCATGCTCGCGAACCATTGCGACGTGGCGCGATAGATGATCGGTGTCTTATGGCGCCAGCAGTGCATGTAGCTGTGATCGAACATCACCAGCTTGAACAGCGTGCCGACTTCTTCCAGCTTGGCGCAGATAGGCTTCGACGCTTCCCAGATCGTCAGGCCGGCAAACAGCGGCAGCGACGAGGCGTAGCGGCCATCGCCCATGACCGGGCTGATGATGTCGTCGTCCTTCATGCCGTGCGCCTTGCACGAGATAAAGTCTTCGATACCGTAGGCAGGCGCCGAGTGGACGATACCGGTACCGCTGTCGGCGGTCACGTAGTCGCCCAGGTAGATCGGCGACAGGCGGTCATAGCCCTTGTCGGCGGTCGCCAGCGGATGATGGAAGGCGATCAGCGACAGCGCCTCGCCCTTGGTGGTGGCGATCACTTTGCCTTCCAGGCCGAAGCGTTGCAGGCAGGATTCGACCAGGTCGTTGGCCAGGATCAGCAGCGTCGGCTCGCCATTGCGCTCGGTCTGTACCAGCGCGTAGTCGAATTCCGGATGCACGTTCAGCGCCTGGTTGGACGGGATGGTCCATGGCGTGGTGGTCCAGATGACGACGTAACCCTTGTCGGTAGGCAGCTTAGTCAGGCCGAAGGCCTTGGCGATCTTGTCGTGTTCCGCAAACGGGAAGCCGACGTCGATGGCGGGGTCGCGCTTGTCCTGATATTCGACTTCCGCTTCCGCCAATGCGGAGCCGCAGTCGAAACACCAGTTGACCGGCTTCAGGCCGCGATAGACATAACCCTTCTCCAGAATCGTGCCGAGCGCGCGCAGCTCATCGGCTTCGTTGGAGAAGTTCATGGTCTTGTATGGATTGTCCCATTCGCCCAATACGCCCAGACGGATGAAGTCCTTCTTTTGCAGTTCGATCTGTTCGTTGGCATAAGCGCGTGCCTTGGCTTGCACTTCTGCCACCGGCAGATTTTTGCCGTATTTCTTTTCGATCTGGATTTCGATCGGCATGCCGTGGCAATCCCAGCCCGGCACGTATTGCGCGTCGAAGCCGGCCATGTTGCGGGCCTTGACGATCATGTCTTTCAGGATCTTGTTGACGGCGTGGCCCAGGTGGATCTCACCGTTGGCATACGGTGGGCCATCATGCAGGATGAACTTCGGGCGGCCGGCCGATGCCTGGCGGATGCGCTGATACAGTTTCTTGGTCTGCCATTCCTTGACCCATTGCGGCTCGCGCTTGGCGAGGTCGCCGCGCATCGGGAATGCGGTCTCGGTCATGTTGACCGGATACTTGCTGACCGGCTTGCCTTCAGGTTTGCCCGGCTTGTTTGGCTTGGAAGATTCGTTGTTCGACATAGTTGTTTTCAGTTAAATTCTGGAAATCGGTGACGGCTGAGGTAGCTGATCCGGCTGTTGATACGGTAAGACGCGTCGCCGGAAATCAGTACCGGCGAGCGGGGCGGGCCAGCGTCAAATTCGGTCGGTGGCGGACACGGCGAAACTCGCCTGTTCCTTGAACCAGGCACGCGCCTGTTGCGCATCGCGCTCAATGGCTGCCGTCAATGTCGGCAGGTCGACGTATTTCTCTTCGTCGCGCAATTTCTTCAAAAATTCCACACGCAGCAACTTGCCATAGCAATCGCCGCTGTAATCGAAGATGTGTGTTTCCAGCAGCACACGGCCGCTGTCGTCCACGGTCGGACGCACGCCCAGGCTGGCCACGGCCGGCAAGGGGCTGTCGCCCAGTCCGTGGACCTGCACGATGAATATCCCCGACAGCGCCGGACGCTTGTGACCCACACGCATGTTCAGCGTCGGAAAACCAATGGTGCGGCCGAGCTTCTTGCCGTGCACCACATGGCCGGAAATCGCATACGAATGGCCCAGCAACTGGCGTGCATGCGGAAAATCCGTCTTCGCCAACGCCGCGCGGATCGCCGACGATGAGATGCGCACGCCTTCGTTGTTTACGTTAGGCATGGTGTGCACTTCAAAGCCGTATTGCTTGCCGGCGTCGATCAGGGTCTGGATATTGCCGGCGCGGCGCGAGCCGAAGCAGAAATCCTCGCCCACCAGCAGCCAGCGCACGTGCAGACCCTGGATCAGGATCTTTTCGATGAAGTCTTGCGGCGACAGGGCGGCAAAGTTGGCGTTGAAGTGTTCGACGATCACGCGGTCGACACCGGCATTGGACAACGATTGCAGCTTGTCGCGCAGGTTGGCGATACGTTGCGGGGCTTTTTCCGGGGTGCCGGCCAGTTGCGCGAAGAACTCGCGCGGATGCGGTTCGAACGTCATCACGGCGGCATCCAGGTTCAGGCGGGTTGCAGCTTCGCGCACCTGCGCCAGCAGCGCCTGGTGGCCACGGTGCACGCCGTCGAAGTTGCCGATCGTCAGCGCGCAGGGCGCACGCGATTCAGCATTGGGAAGTCCGCGAAATACCTTCATGGAAGAGGTTAAAAGTGATGCCGTTGCAAAAGCCTTCCATTATAAATGTTTTCGGAGGCTTACCCCTGATTTGGCGGCGAAACGGCGGGAAACAAGCGGTAGTGACCATGTTGACGGCACAGTTTGCAGTGTGATGGGGAAATGTTGTGTTTTAAATATTGTTTTCCGATTTCTGATTGACGGCATGTGATTGCTCATGGCAAATGGTTCGCCGGGGCTCGTTTCTCGTCGTTAGCCAGGACTTAGGATTGCGCAAAAGGCATTTTTAACGGGCCGATTTTTGTCGCAGAAATATGACAGGACCGCTAATTTGGGTCCCACACGGCAGAAACTGCGAGGTGTCCCACTTTACTTCTGCGCGGGTGTAGATGATGGGCTTCGGACATCAGAGAGTCAAGTAGCATGCTTCCTAATTCTTCTTCCAATAATTTTCGATTTGCATGCACGTAAGCGTACACTCGGAATTGGATGTTCAGATTTGGATCAAGGTCGGTGACTTCTTCGATTTTAAATTCTGCAGCACTTAGCGCCGAACATAAAGGATCATAACGCGCCAGCATTATTGGATCGAACCGTCTCATCCAATGAGTAAAGATCAAACGTGTACCTGGAATGGATATACGAGCGAGTTCGTTAGCAAGAAGTAATGGCGATGGGGCGTGTTGTACGCAATCTAATGCTGAAATAGCGGCTACAGAACCATCATCTATTGGAAGCCGGCAGAAATCGGCGACAACGAAGTTACAGTTGAGATGGTTTTTTTTCATCGCAATTTGAATCGCTTTTTCTGAGGTGTCGTAACCGGTAATTTTGCGACCACATAGGCGATGCAGCCAATTACTGAGAGAGCCCTCTCCACAGCCAATGTCAATGCATACACCCGCGGATGTCATCGAAATTCTTTCAGCAATCCAACACAGCCCCTGCATCCCTATGAAGGAATACTGGGCAGATTCGGGGGGATAATCAGTCCCCATGGCTTGAGTCAATATCTGTCGGAAATATGTTGATCGTTCGATTGCATCGTAGACATTATTGTGTGCTCGAACTTGCTCGTAAATTTGAGGATTTCCGAAATCGCCCCGTGTTATATCTTGCATATGAAGTCCCCTCCATTGCAGGCGTCAATACCCCCTTTCAGATGAAGTATCCTTACTCCACTCATGACGCTGCGCAAATAGAGGACGGCCTTAGCCGAGCGCATACCTGATTTGCAGTAAACGATAATGTCTCGGTTACGAGGCAAGTCCATCACATGCTGTGGTAGCGCCGCTAATGGGATGTGCTCACCTCCAATAGACAGGGCTTGTCGTTCGTCGAGTTCACGTACATCAATCAATACGGGTGGCAAGGCAGATTTCATGCGGTTAAGCAATTCACTGTAGACGATGTCGTCAGACATCTCCTGCATGACCTTTGCATGATCGCGTTTGGCGAGCGCCAATCTGCGCGTCGTCGTACTGAGCGCGTCAAACGTTAGTAGGAATCCCGATAGTGTTTCTCCCAGGCCTGTGATTACTTTAATGGCTTCGTTGGCCTGAAGCGTACCGATGACACCTGGCAGTACGCCAATGACGCCAGCGTCGCCACAGTTTTGGGCTAGTGCAGGCGGAGGCGCTTCGGAATGCAGATCTCTGTAGGAGAGCCCTTTGGGGTGCTTTTCAGTGGGATGGTGGAATACGGATACCTGCCCTTCGAACTGAAAGATAGAACCATAAACCAGCGGTACGCCAAAGGTCCCGGCAGCATCATTGATCGCATATTTGGCATCAAAATTATCTGTGCAGTCGATGACGACATCAAAACGAGGCATCAGATCTACCAACAACTGAGCATTCACATATTGGCAAATTGTCTCAATGTGAATATAAGGATTAATCGCCTGTAGTCGCGCAGCAGCGATGGCGATTTTCTTCTGACCAATACAAGAGGTGTCGAATAACACCTGTCGATGCAAATTTGTTGCAGACACCTCATCCGCATCACATAAGGTGATCATGCCGATGCCGGCTCCCGCTAGATAAAGCGCCACAGGACAACCGAGTCCGCCCATTCCCACGATCAATACTCTGGCAGAACGTAGTTTTTGTTGTATTTTTTCATTGAAACCGGGCAGCCGAAAGTGGCGAGCGTAATAGACAGATTCCGAGATGAGGGAGTCCATGGCACTTAACCTCCGGCAACAGCCATTACAATAAGAATCCGACTATCTTCATGTACTGGTTGCGTGCCATCACCAATTTCATGAATCTGGTGCTCGTCCAGAAACAGACCGACAAACTGACGAATAGCACCGTTAGCATCAAAAATTTGCGACCGCACCATTGGCGCCGTTTCATCGATTTTGTTGAATACTTCCTTGAGATTTGAGGCGGTGACTTCGAGGCGTGTCCGCCCCGCGACTAGAGCGCTAAGCTGAGAAGGAAATTCGATACGGATCATGTGGTTCACCTTAACGACGATAAAAACCGGCGACACGACTCGGCAATGAAAATGCCATTGGATGTTAGCTTTCCACTTGGTTCAACAATTTTCAGACACCCGTCCGCGTAGTTCTCAAGGTAGGTCAGGCGATTTCCATCATCGACCGTATTACAACCCGCAAATATCTTTGCGCGGTAAAAGCGCACAGCAGTGACTGCGAACGTCAATGCGTATATCACCTGGGTGATTTCTTTGCCCGATGTGCCAGATGGCAGAACGTGGATTGGCTCGCTACGTTCGGCGAGCGGCGTGATCTCGGCAATCATTCCCACCCAAGTGTGTGAAACTTCGTGGACAATATATTCTGCGAGCCGAGGGCTGCTTATGCCGCCTTCACCTAAGTAGATGTGTTGAGGAATCAGCGGGTTGCTTGAACTGAATATGTCATCCACAAGACGACGCCAGCATAACGGAACGGAAAAAATAGACTGCCATTTCGGGACAATGGAGATAACGTCTTTACATGTGCGCTGGATCGTATCTATATCGGCTTTATTTAACGGTATGGAGTCAAGTTCGGTCACCGGTTGCGTGGATGCATGACGATAGCAATCCCGAGCTAACTCGGGTTGTAGATAGGCTGTGAGTGGTTGTTTTTTATTATCCAAACGTTGACGTACGGCACAGACAAGTGTTGCCAAGGCAGAGGTTTTTACTTCCTCGTCAATCATCGGTAGACCGCCCAAATCCGCCACAAGACAATGATTCATTTTTGCGCTCCCACAGTCCACGGACATTCAGTCGCGAAAGACACAAGGTCTGCCTGTTTCAAACGATACGGATCGAAGTTATACGTAGCTGAAAGCAATGCGGTGAGTAGTTTGTGATCCGCACAGACTGATGCTATCTCAAGACGAAAATTGGCAATAGTCCGATCTCCGTACCATCTTTGTCGAAGTGAGTCGAGGATGATGGCAGCTTGTTCCCCGGTTAATAAATCTTGCTGCTGAGCCTGCGCACAGAATTCCCGTATATGCAGCATAGGTTCTGACAGCGGGACATATGGCGTTTCTGTGCTGTGCACCAAGGCAACCTCGTCATCAGCAAGGTTACGGTCGCTGCAGAACATTTTGGCTACTTTTCCCCAAGGAATCATCCCCATGTGGGACATCTCGCTTACTCGAATTGCTCCCATGGAGCATAAGCCGTACACACGCCAACCAGCGTCAAGTGCTTCTCTTAGTTCAACATGCCCTACCGATGGATAGGAGTGAAATGTCCCATCGGCCAATCCAATGACACCCGGATTTTTTTGCTTGATCACAAGCTGTTCAATATCGCCACGACGTGCTGGAGGGCGCCAGGAAATACCATTCGTTGTTACTGTACTCAGCCCAGTGCCAAAAAGAGAGGGACCTGCAAAGATATAGGTCGCCTCATGCATTTTTCGATTCCTTCGGTTGTTGAAAGTGTTTGGCTAGGCGTGTGCCAAGTCGAGGCAATTCTGCTTCGTACATTTCAGCCCCCGGTACTACTATCTTGACAACTTGAAACGGGTATTCGGCCTCAGTCAATGGCACTCTCACTACGTGGTTGATTCCGGCCCGGGAAAGCCCTTGATACAAACATTCCAGTGCCTGCAGAACACTGGAAATTTCCACGTTTGGTACTTCGGAGAAGACTATCTTCTCGTGCGGATTAGCAGCCATATTGCGTAAATGTCGAATGAGATTCAACTCGCGATCACGGCCAAGTTCGGCACCGACTTTTACTCGTTCGATAATGTCATCCCGGCCACCATGGATATGACTCAGCCGCCCTTGCACTGCTTCGGCCAAAGCACGCACTGCCGCGATTTCTGCGATTGGATGAAAACCAAAACCTGATGCGACCGCGATTGGATTATGTTCATCTGGCTCAAGCACGTAGCCTGTGAAGTACGCCAGTCCAAATGGATTTTTGCTATAACGCAAGTAGCAGCGCAAACCGGCACTTTCGATCTGCTTAGCCATCGCTTTGACTTTCAATGGCGCATTGTTTAAATCCACTAATAAAGAATGATCCTTAATTACATCAAATGACCGTACATGACGCTCCATTACCTCGGCGAGACCATGTACGGTGGCTTCATCCAATGTATTTCCTGAAGCCAAACCGTTAGTACTCGTACCGTATAACTTGACTCCTGTATTTTCGAAAAACGGAAGATAGATTAGTTCAGCTGGGACGAGGACTCGTCCGAGGTTACTCATTATTTCTTCCCCAATGACTACCGCTATATCGTCGTTATGTTCAATACGATGTCCTACACGAGGACAAAAATCGGAGAAGTGAATGCGTTGCTTAAAGGAGGCGAGGATTTCTGACGGTTTGCACAGAAACCAGTCTGCAATATTACGACCGGGTGTGGCAAAGCTGAACTCAATCGCTTCCATATAGGCGCCAATTTTAGCCTCGGCATGTGTGAATCCTTTCCCCGCATGTACACATAACGTTCCCTTTACCCCATCGGGCCGAATTGACGAATAAACAGGAATTCCAATGCGGTCAAGCCAAGTTGTATCGACAACACGGCTGATTCCACGGCTCGTCGCCAATGATTCCGCTATCGCCAACGATTCTTCAGCGCTGCGTGAACGCAGACTGGAACTTAAACGAGTGAATTGCTTATTGATCATGTGATCAGGCATTTTTTGATTGGCGAAAAGCGCGTGGATACAACGTCGCATAAATTCCCACAATTTCCTCATTGGGTCGTATCAACAGCGACTTAGCATCAACATTCCTCAATAAAAGCGCTGTCGATATGAGTATCAATGTTCCACATACAGCAATGCTAATGTCGAGGCTGAAGCCTGCGATGACAAATCCAATGCCTTGTGTTGCAAGGGGATTCAGGCAAGAAGATAGAAATGCCACGCCAGCGGCCATCCGTGAGCGAAATTCCGGAGGTGTGGCTGCCGAACGCAGGGTACTAGCGTTGATATTAAAAACCGCAAAGCCAGCGCCGCTCACGGCAAAGCACAGTGCAAGTAAGTACATGTTGTTACAAAAGGCTGCCATAAAGATTCCGGCACCAAGCAGACCATTGCCTGTTACTAGCGCCATAAAGCGGCCCATTAAAATATTCAGACGCCCTGTAAGAAGAGTACTGCCGCCAAGGATGCCTACGCCAAATGCAATCTCTATCATCGCCATGGTGCCAGCCGAAGCACCAAGGCCTTGGGTCACCCATATAGGAAGCACAACGGCAAAGAACGGAAACAAACCGGCATTTGTGAGCGCAACGACAATCGCCATTATTCGTTCCGAGCGAGTAAGGACAACGGCACGTACGCCATCTGCTATTCGTAAGTGCCAGGTTCGAAAGTATTCGCCCCATTGTTTAGGAGCGAAGACAGAGCCAGGTCTCAAAATACGGATACCAAAACTTGTGCATAAGCCGGTGGCACAGGCAATGGCTGCTGCTCCAAGCGCCGCCGGCACACCGCCTATGGCTAATAGCAAGGCTCCCAACATGGGTGCGCAAAGACCAACGATGGAGCTGGTGCTTGCGGCAAGAGTTTGCGCGGCAGTTAAGTGGTCTGCGCTGACGAGTGCGGGAGTTAAACCGGCAGAGGCCGGATCACGAAGCCCGGCGATAAGACTCAGAACGACAAGTAAGCTTGTGACTACGACAATCGAGAATGGCAGCAAAGAGACCGCCAACATTAAGACCAGCATGACAGTGGCGGCCAAGCCAACACAGATTCGGTAGACATTGAGGCGATCAAAGTAATCTGCCATTGGCGCCAACACTGGCTTGGAGTACACCTCGACTAAACTTGAGGCGCTAAAAACTGTAGCAAATGCGATGGCGGAACCTGTCTCGCGCATCACCAGCCACGACATACCAAACCGGACGCAATGCAGTGCGATGGTGCTGAGTGCAGAACTCGCGAGAAAAAATAGAAAGCTCGTGCCCATTTTCATACGCGACTTCCCTATCCGGAGTTAAAAATGGAGAAAATTTCAAACAAAAAAGGCGGATGCGATGAATTGCCGCCGCCCTCGAGATGTTACTCAGCGCTGATATTGTTCGAGTTATGGGAAACAGTAGAGGTGGACGAAGCCTGCGCATCCAGCTCATTCTTTTCCAGGTATTCAGCAAACTGCTCCAGCACTTCTTCGTCTAAGTTCAAAGTCGTATTCATCTAAATGCTCCTCAAATTGTGGTCGAAACCAAATCGTGGGTTACCGCAAAAGAATCTTGATGACATATGAAAACTACAGAAAAAAGATCCTTTTGCAGGATCGAACGTCCCATCTGAATGGAGATGGGACTCTATGTAGGCTAGACGAGAAACATCCTTGCAGATATAGAAAAGTTTCTGATTGTTAACATTTTATAACGTCGATTTCAAAGTCATCGCATAAAAGCGGAGAGCCGTGCGAGTCAAGAGGTTGAGCCAGATTCTGTCATTGGCAGGAGCACATACATACGCGAACTTCTAAGATCGTAAACACGTTCTAAGATCAAGGATGCAGGCTTTACCGTGGCGTCGGATTCGACAGCGTCAGCGGTAGTGACACCAAATCTGGCGTATCTAGGACTGCCGGCGACACCGCCGTCAGAAGCAACAAAGACAGCAGCGGTAAATTCGCCAAAAACTGGTATGGCCAACACCTGCGAGCAATCCGTCTGACTGTCTGTCGAAAATGCAGTACGTTTCGACAGGTACTGATCCTGTAGAAAGATGGTACATGGCGACACGTTTGTTGACATCTGAGCCGTCACCGTACAATGCGGAAACAGATAATGCTCCTGTTGCAATGCGAAGCCAATGGGGCGACATTGTCATCAATTCAGTGTGGGAATATTTTCACCATGCAAAGTTTAGGAGTCCGCAATGCACATAGAAATCGACGACCTTTCGCGCCCCGCCATCCACGCCTTGCTCGAAGAACACTTGCGCAATATGCGCGAGATCTCGCCACCCGAAAGCGTGCACGCGCTCGATCTCAGTAAGCTGCGCAGTCCGGACATCACATTCTGGACCGTATGGG
>Ga0207695_10011239_pt1 | contig 10855 bp, 11 predicted proteins | sample KBSC54metaG_FD_184354 | JGI IMG/M metagenome (GOLD analysis project Ga0207695, IMG submission 184354) | Corn rhizosphere microbial communities from Kellogg Biological Station, Michigan, USA - KBS C5-4 metaG (SPAdes) (version 2) | ecosystem: Host-associated > Plants > Roots > Rhizosphere > Soil... | reverse complement strand
GATTGATGCGCGCGCGGGGTTGCGGCCGGCTGAGCCGACCAAGGCCCTGGCGGAGCTGGCGGCGCTGCAGGAAAAAGCGTCCGGGCGCGACGCGCGGGGAATTCTCGAAATCGCTTTGACCGGGGATTTTCTGGGGCGCACCGCGGTGGTGTCGTCATTCGGGGCGGAGTCCGCCGTGCTGCTGCATCTGGTTGCCGCGATCGATGCGGCCACGCCAGTATTCTTCCTCAATACCGGCAAGCTTTTCGGTGAGACGTTGCGCTATCGCGACCGGTTGCAGGACGTATTGGGCCTTGAAGACATCCGAAGCCTGGCCCCGGGCCTGGACACGCGCCATGCTTTGGATCCGGACGGCACACTATGGTCCCGCGACACCGATTCCTGCTGCGGCTTCCGCAAGGTCGCGCCGCTGGCCCACGCCTTGAAGCCTTTCGCCGCGCAGATCACCGGCCGCAAGCGATTCCAGACCCGCGAACGCGGCGCGATGCAGCCGGTGGAATGGTTCGACGGGCGCTTCCGCTTCAATCCGCTCTGGCAATGGACGCAGAGCGATCTTGCGGCCTATGCCGTGGCTCACAAATTGCCGGCGCACCCTCTGGTGGCCGACGGCTATCCCTCGATCGGCTGTCAGCCCTGCACCCGCCGGGTGGCGGCGGGCGAGGATTACCGCGCCGGTCGCTGGGCCGGCCTCGACAAGGACGAATGCGGGATCCATGTCGGCACCGATGGCGACGGGATTTAAGGGCTTTTCCGCCCGGCTTGTCTAATGCGGGCAGGGTTGCTAAACCCCGCCGCCTACCAGCTTTTTCCTGACTGTGCGGTCGTGGCGGAACGGTAGACGCGCTAGCTTGAGGTGCTAGTGGGGCAACCCGTGGAGGTTCGAGTCCTCTCGACCGCACCATTCAGCCGACGGCCTTCATTATGAATGCCGTCGCTGGCATTCCCCTTGCTTCGATCATACCGGGATCATGGGGTTCGTGCCGTCTTGGAACGTTTCGATTGGAGGGCTGCAGCTGCTCTCCGCCAGAAAAACCGCAAGAGTTGGGACGCGATCACGCAATTGAGTCGCTACACCGATGTCGTGGGTCGGAATATCCCTCTTTCGGCGCAGTCGATTCAAAGCGGCGAACTGTTCCTCGAAACACCTTCGGACAAGTCATAGATTGCGATTGGCGTGAGATCGCCGGTCCGTCTTGCGCATGACGGCTGCAGACGACAATCTTCCGCGTCTGACGAATTGTCGCTTCATCATTCATCGCACAGCCGCGACGTCCCATCGTCGCGCAACAGGGGGAACGTCATCATGACGCCATTCAAGACCGTTATTGTCTCCGGTATCGTCCTGGCTCTTTGCATGACCACCGGGGCAATGGCCCAAGCCGTCATCCACAATCAGGACGACACGAATTCACCGTTCGCCGCCTCGGTGATCGTGCCGCCCGGCTATACAACTTATTACATCAGCGGCAGCGGTCCCGCGGTCGCCAATCCCAGTGCGCCCAAGGACTCGATCGAGAGTTTCGGCGATACCGCTACCCAGACCCGCACCACCCTGGAAGGTCTCAAGGCCAAGATGGATAAACTGGGTGTCACCTTTGGCGACGTTGTGCAGGCACGCGTCTATCTGGCGGCGGACCCGATGAATGGCGGGAAGATGAACGCTGCCGCCATGAACGACACCTGGAAGAAATTCTTTGGCACGGCCGCGCAACCCAACAAACCGGCCCGTGCCACCATTCAAGCAGCAAATCTCGTCAAACAGGGCGCATTGGTCGAGATCGAATTCGTCGCTGTGAAGATGGTCGCAGCCACGCGCTGAAACCATACTGGCGGCGTAGTGAAGGGCCCGCCGATCAGCGGGCCTTTTTTCTGGTCCGTTGAACGGAAAGGTCTATGGTTCCCGGATCGGGCAGGGAGCCAGACCATGAGTACAAATCCGTTCGGTGAAACTGTCTTGGTCGCGGAGACCGGGCTTGGCCGGTATCAAGTCGAGGCGCGGGTGGCCAACGCGGCGATCCTGATCGATGAGCCCGTAGCGTCGGGCGGCCTGGGATCAGGCCCCAATCCTTACAATCTGCTGGGCGCGGCTCTTGGGGCCTGCAAGACTATGACCATCCGCCTTTATGCCAATCGCAAGAACTGGCCGCTGACCCGCGTCCAAGTGGATGTCCGTCACCGGCGCACAGATCTCAATGCCCGCGACGTCTTCGAAGCGGATATCCATCTGGAAGGCGATCTGAGTGCGGAACAACGCGCCCGCTTGCTGGAGATCGCCGAGCGGTGCCCTGTCCATCTGACCCTGACCCGCGGCGCCGATGTGCACACGATCCTGTTGCCGGCCCAGGCTGCTTCCGCCAAGCCGGCGGAAGGTCCGTCCCATATGGACTGCATGAACGAGGCCTGTGCGGACTGACCGGTATTATCCCGTTTCGTCCCCATCTTTTCCCGCCGGACGGGGCGCGCCGCATTGACGTGCGATGGCGGAATTCCCACCCTCTTGTCTGCATCCAGCATTAGACCGGCTTCATGTTGCACCTGATCAAACTTTGCGTCGGCGTTGATTCTCTTCAGGAACTGGCGGACTGGCAAAAGAAGCGCCTGAAGGAGAAGCGCGCCAAGGGACAGAAGCCGGAGCTCATCCACGTCACGCGCCAGATGCCCAAACGGGCGGCGGAGCTTCTGGATGGAGGCTCGCTCTATTGGGTGATCAAAGGGCAGATCATGGCTCGCCAGACCTTGCTGGAATTGCGCGAGATGAAGAAGAACGGCGTGCCGCATTGCGGCCTGGTCTACGACAAGCGTCTGATCTCGGTCCGGCCCCGGCCCCGGCGCGCCTTCCAAGGGTGGCGCTACTTCGACGGCAAGGATGCGCCGCCTGATATTGCAGAAATCAAAGGCGCCAAAGGCCTGCCGGAAAATCTCAAGCGCGAGCTGGCGACGCTGGGACTGCTGTAGCGGAACGCTCAGCGAGCCGCGATTGCCGCAAAGCAGGTCTGACCGCGCTGGGTGAGCCGGTCGCAGACTTCGCGCGCCTTGCGCTCCGCAAAGAGGCCGAAGCGGGCACGATACATGGTGTGGCCATCGCTGGACTGGAACGGCACCACCAGCCGGGCGGCTTGGCCCAGAACATCCATGGACTTCTGCGCATAAGCGTCGAGCTGAGCCCTGGCGAAGGCCTGGTCGGCATAAGCGCCGATCTGGATGGTCCAGTTGCGGCCGGCCGCGGCCATGCCTGCCAGATCAAGATCACCTTCGCCGGCATCGTTGCGAAGTGTCGGGCGCATTTTCGGCAGCGCCGCCACCACCACGGGCTTGGTCGGCACGTCGCCGGCCTGTTGCGGGCGGGCCTGCGGCCCAGGAGCCGCGGAAGAACTGAGACCTGCTTCGTGCGCGCCCAGTGCAAGCGTCGGAAACGGTGCTGCCGCAGTCTGAGCGATGGATGGAGCAGCAGAAACCGGAGCCGGGCGGGGCGGTTGTGCCACCGTCTCCAGTTGTGGCGCCTGCGCATGCAGGGTGGAGAAATTCTCGTCCGGTGCGCGGCGCGATTCGGCGGCGTCCTCATCGTCGGTCGCAGGGATGGCCGGCACGGCCGACAGAGCGGCGTACTGGGTGGCCGCCGGAGCGGCGGCGGGTGCGGGCAGGGTGAAGCCGGCGACGGCGGGCTGCTTTCCAAGATCGGCCACAGCGGTCCAGGGCACCGGTCCGCGCGCGACCAGGGTCGGATTGCTTTCGATCTGCGCAAAAGTCGTATCGAGCAGGCGCATCATTTCCATGTCGCGGCGCACCGCGGTGCGTCCGCCCATCACGATTCCGATCAGATGCACGCCGCCGCGCACCACCGAGGATGTGAGGTTGAAGCCGCTGGCGACCGTGAAACCAGTCTTGATGCCGTCGGCGCCGGGATAGCGGCCGATCAGATTGTCGTGGGTGGGATAATAGACGCCCTTATAATTGAAGCCGGGCAGCGCGAAATAAGGGTAATATTGCGGAAAGTCATAGGCCAGATGACGGGCCAGCACCGACAAATCCATCGCTGTGGTGATCTGAAGCGGATCGGGGAGGCCGGAGGCGTTGTGGTAATAGGTTTCGCGCATGCCAATGGCGCGTGCCTTTTCGGTCATCATCTGCGCAAAATGAAGCTCGGTACCGCCCAATGCTTCGGCGACCACCACGGCCACGTCATTGGCCGAGCGGATCACGATGGCGCGGATGGCGGTATCGACGGTGATCGTGGTGCCGGGGCGCAGAGAAAGTTTGGTGGGCTTCTGCTGAGCTGCATGCGCCGATACCGGCATCGGCGTCTGCATGGTGATCTTGCCGGCCTTCAGGGCCTCGAACAGCATGTAAAGCGTCATCATCTTGGTCAGCGAGGCCGGATGACGCTCGGCAGCTTCGTTGCGGGCGTAAAGAACCTTGCCGGTGGCACCGTCCAGAATCAAAGCGGCGTCTTTATCCGGGTCGGTGGGACTTCCGGGCAGGGCGACAACCTTGTGGGCGCGAGGTGCCGGGGCTCGGTTGCGATGACGGGTGGCGGCGTCCACGGGGGCGGCCAAAAGCAACCCTGCCGCCAGGGTCGCGATTCCCAAAAGGAATAGTGGCTTTGTCACCAACCCAGATCCCCAAAACAGCGCCGCTCCGGGCCCCTAAAGACCAAATTGTGTCATCTCTTGCAAGAAGGAATGACGAATCAGCGTTATTTTACTGATGTTTAGACTGCTACCGCAGGGGGAAAGTTCCGTCATAAAAATTTTGCTGCGTCGCAACAAAATGGCCTTGACGACCCTACTAACCATAGGCATATAACGAATGTTGCAGTGCAACAGGCCGCCGGAACCCCGGGCCGTGCCGGACATGAATGCGAACATGAAAGGTATGACACTATGACCAAGGCAGAAACGGCCGCCGGAAATGGCTTCGGGGCCGCTGAAATCAACTTCAACGCTGGTGCCGATGCGATCAAGGCCGGTTTCGATAAGGCGATCGCGGGCTATGACAGCGTTGTCGGTTACGGCAAGGACAATGCGGAAGCCCTGATCAAGTCCGCCACTCTCGCGGGCAAGGGCGCCGAGACCCTGCACAACGAAATCTATGCTTATGCCAAGCAGTCGATGGAAGAATCCATCACCGCCGGCAAAGCGATCCTGGGCGCCAAGTCGGTGCATGAAGCGATCGAAGTTCAGACCGGCTTCGCCAAGACCGCTTTCGAAACCTATGTCGCGGAACTCACCAAGTTCAACCAACTCTTCACCGCGACGGCAAAAGACAGCTTCGCGCCGCTGCAGAATCGCGTGCAGGCCTGGGCCGAAGTCGTCCAAGCCAACGTTGCTGCTTGAAAATAGCAGACCGACACTAAATATCCAAAGGCCCGGGACCCAGGTCCCGGGCCTTTTTATTTACCCAAAAAGGCATTTTGGCTTAGTCTGGAACGGCGCGGGTATCAGACTGCGCGGTCAGGGACAGTGGAACTTCGTGCGCGATCATGGTGACGGCAATAATGGCAAGGGCGACAATACCGGCTCCGGTATCGTCACCCGCACGCGCACCAAGACTAAGAAGCCGTCTCTCTACAAGGTGCTTCTGCTCAACGACGATTACACGCCGATGGAATTCGTCGTCCATATCCTGGAAAAATTCTTCGCCAAGAGCCGCGAGGATGCGGTCGAGGTAATGCTGCATGTCCATCGTCACGGCGTGGGCATTTGCGGCGTTTTTACGTTCGAGGTGGCGGAAACAAAAGTCGCCCAGGTCATTGAATTCGCACGCCGGCATCAACATCCTCTACAATGTACGATGGAGAAAGAGTGATGCCATCCTTGTCACGTGGCCTGGAACAGGCCCTGCATCATGCGATCAAGCTGGCCAGCGACCGGCATCATGAGTATGCCACGCTGGAGCATCTGCTGCTCGCGCTGATGGACGATGCCGATGCCGGCCAGGTGATGAAGGCCTGCAATGTCGATACCGACGCATTGCGCCGCGCCGTGCAGAAATATGTCGACGAGGAACTGGTTACGCTGGTGATCGAGGATGGCGAAGAAGCCAAGCCCACCACCGGATTTCAGCGCGTGGTTCAGCGCGCCGTGCTGCATGTCCAGAATTCCGGCCGCGACGAAGTGACCGGCGCCAATGTGCTGGTCGCGCTTTTCACCGAGCGCGAGAGTCATGCCGTCTATTTCCTGCACGAGCAGAATATGAATCGGCTGGATGCGGTGAGCTATATCAGCCACGGCATCGCCAAGCGGCCCGGCATGAGCCAGCCCAAACCGGCGCGCGGTACCGAAGACGAGGATGAACCGGAAAAGCCCAACAAGCAGGGCACCGACGCGCTGGAAGCTTATTGCGTCAACCTGAATGAAAAGGCCAAATCGGGTCGTGTCGACCCTTTGATCGGCCGCGCCTCCGAAGTCGAGCGCACCATCCAGATTCTGTGCCGCCGGCAGAAGAACAACCCTTTGTTCGTGGGCGATCCCGGCGTGGGCAAGACTGCCATCGCCGAAGGCCTGGCGCGCAAGATCGTGAACAACGAAGTGCCCGAGGTTTTGCGGGGCGCGGTGATTTATTCTCTCGACATGGGTTCTTTGATCGCGGGCACGCGCTATCGCGGCGATTTCGAAGAGCGGCTCAAGACTGTCGTGAAAGAGTTGGAAGGTGTGAAGGGCGCCATTCTTTTCATTGACGAGATTCACACCGTGATCGGCGCCGGCGCCACCAGCGGCGGGGCGATGGACGCTTCCAATCTTTTGAAGCCGGCTTTGGCGGCGGGCGTTCTGCGCTGCATCGGCTCGACCACCTACAAGGAATATCGCCAGTATTTCGAAAAGGACCGCGCCCTGGTGCGCCGCTTCCAGAAGATCGACGTGTCCGAACCGACCGTGCCGGATTCGATCAAGATCCTGATGGGCATCAAGTCTTATTTCGAGGAATATCACAAAGTGCGCTATACCGCCGACGCGGTGAAGGCGGCGGTGGAGCTTTCCGCCAAATACATCAACGACCGCAAATTGCCCGACAAGGCGATCGACGTGATTGACGAGGTGGGCGCTTCCCAGATGCTGCTGCCGGAAAGCCGCCGCAAGAAGGTGATCGGCGTCAAGGAAGTGGAAGACGTGGTCGCCAAGATCGCGCGCATCCCGTCCAAATCCGTTTCCAAGGACGATACCGAAGCGCTCAAATCGCTGGAAAGCGATCTGTCGCGCGTCGTTTATGGCCAGGAAAGTGCAATCCAGGCTTTGTCCAGCGCCATCAAGCTGGCCCGCGCGGGCCTGCGCCAACCGGAAAAGCCCATCGGCTCTTATCTGTTCTCAGGCCCGACAGGCGTCGGCAAGACGGAAGTGGCCAAGCAGCTGGCCAGCATTCTGGGCGTGGAATTCCTGCGCTTCGACATGAGCGAATATATGGAGCGCCACACCGTCAGCCGCCTGATCGGCGCGCCTCCGGGCTATGTCGGCTTCGACCAGGGTGGTCTTCTCACCGATGGCGTCGATCAGCATCCCCATTGCGTGCTGCTGCTCGACGAAATCGAGAAGGCCCATGGCGATCTGTTCAATATCCTTCTGCAGGTGATGGACCACGGCAAGCTCACCGACCATAACGGCAAGAAGATCGACTTCCGCAATGTGGTTCTGATCATGACCACCAATGCAGGCGCGTCCGACGCCGCCAAGGATGCCATCGGCTTTGGCCGCGGCAAGCGGGAAGGCGAGGACGAAGAAGCGATCAAGAAGCTTTTCACGCCGGAATTCCGTAACCGGCTGGACGCAATCATTCCCTTCGCACCCTTGTCGCGCGACATCATCGACAAGGTGGTGGAGAAATTTGTGCTGGAGCTGGAAGCGCAGCTGGCCGACCGCGACGTCACCTTCGATCTGACGGCGGAAGCGACCCGCTGGCTGGGCGAAAAGGGCTATGACGATTCCTTCGGCGCCCGTCCCTTGGCCCGCGTGATTCAGGAGAACATCAAGAAGCCGCTGGCGGATGAGATCTTATTCGGCCAGTTGAAGGATGGCGGCACCGTGCGCGTGCTGCTGGACCGGGAGAAGGACAAGCTGGCGTTCGAATTCATTACCGCTGCCGAGGCGAAGCCCCGCGCGCCCAAAGGGAAGAAGGCAAAGGAAAACATCGAAAAATAGGAGACGGTTATGACATGGTTGCCCCGCGCCACAGCCGTAGCGATGGTTGTTGCAACTCCGGCATTTGCCCATCACGGATGGGGCGGCAATGTGGAAGAAGTGACCAGTATGACCGGCACGGTGGTGCAAGGCGTCTCGATGGCCGGTCCTCATGCTACCATGAAGGTCAAGATCGGCAACGATGTTTGGGACATCACTTTGGCGCCGCCGGCCCGCGCCGCCCGCTCCGGACTCGCAGAAGGACTCATTCCTGTAGGTGCCACTGTCACGGTGCGCGGTAACAAGAACCGTGACGCCAACCGCCATGAGATGAAGACCATCATGGTCCGCTATGGCGAGCGGCAATTCGATGTTTATCCTGAGCGCGAATAATTTCCGCCCACTCTCACATCGCGTTGTTCCTGCGCTGGCTTGAGGCATCGCGCCTCGGCCATATGATGCGTGAGACCGGGGTGTGGACCTATGGCGTCGTCAATCTGGGCCACATTCTGGGGATCGCGATGCTGTTCGGTGCGATCCTGATTCTGGATCTCAGAATGCTGGGCGCCTGGCGCGCCTTGCCGCTGGCAGCCTTGTCCCGGGCGTCGGTGAGCGCGGCGGCAGCCGGATTAACGCTTGCAATATTGACCGGCATCCCCATGCTGGCGACCAAGGCGGGCGATTATATCGGCAACCCGTTTCTTCTGATCAAATTTCCTGCCATCGCATTGGCGCTGCTCAATGTGATCGTCCTGCACCGGTCGGCAGCCTGGCGGGCGCATCGCGCGCGCGCTTTATCGCCGCCGGAAGAGGGGCGGCTGGCGGTTCATGCGGCGTTATCCCTGGGGTTATGGCTCACCGTCATTACGGCAGGGCGAATGATCGGCTACTGGTAGAAGTTCAAGCATCAAGCGCGTTGCGGATTTTCGCGGCGATCGGCTCCAGGCTTTTCGGATCCACCATGCCGCGTGCGTGCATGCCCAGATCGACTCCCGCGCTTCGAGGGATGATGTGGAAATGGACATGAAAAACGCTTTGGCCGGCCGGGGCGCCATTCAGCATCGCCAGCATGATGCCGGGTGCTTCAAGGCCCTTTTTGACGGCTTTGGCGACTTTCTGGGTTGTTGCCATCATCGCGGCCGCCCCTTCGGGCGATAGGGTCAGGATGTTTTCCGCCGGCTCTTTGGGGATCACCAGCACATGGCCCTCGGTCTGGGGCATCACATCCATGAAGGCCAGAGTTTTATCGTCCTCGAATATTTTCACGGATGGAATTTCACTGCGCAGGATTTTGGCGAAGACGTTGTTGGAATCGTAAGCCATCTAATTTTCCTTCCTGAACGGCCCGTGCTGGGCCAGTTCGCCGATATGTTCGCTGACCGCTTCGCGCTCCTGCATCAGGAACTGGTCAACCGCACGTCTCAGACCTTTATGCGCGATGTAATGGGCGCTGTAAGTCTCTTCCGGCATATAGCCGCGCAATAATTTGTGTTCGCCCTGAGCTCCGGCCTCCACCTTGGACAATCCACGCGCGATGGCGAAATCGATCGCCTGGTAATAGCAAGTCTCGAAATGCAGAAAAGGAACGTACTCCAGCGCGCCCCAGTTGCGGCCGAACAAAGTGCCTTCGCCCATCAGGTTTAAGGCACCAGCGATATGGTCGCGACCCCGCCGTGCCATGATCAGCACAATCTGATCCGCCATGCTGGCGCCGATACGGCTGAAGAAGTCGCGGGTGAGATATGGATGGCCCCATTTGCGGCTTCCCGTGTCGGTATAAAATTCGAAGAAGCGGTCCCAATGCGCCTCGGTGATGTCCGAACCGGTGAGCCAGTCGAAACGGATGCCTTCGCGCGCCACGGCGGCGCGCTCTTTGCGCAAATTCTTGCGCTTGGGCGATGACAATTCGCCCAGAAATTGTTCGAAGTCCCGGTAGCCGTGATTGCGCCAGTGAAATTGCCGGTCCGTCCGCAGCAGATAGCCTTCATCCGCCGCCGCCAGCCATTCTTCCTTGCGTGGAAACGTGATGTGCAGCGATGAGGCGCCGATCTGGTCTGTTGCCGCTTTGCCGGCTTTCAGCAGCAGGGCCCGGCGGATCGGATCGGTGGTGAGAATGCGTGGACCGGTAACCGGCGTGAACGGCACCGAACATTGCAACTTGGGATAATAATCGCCGCCCGCCCGCTCCAGCGCGTCTGCCCAGGCGTGATCAAAGACATATTCGCCCTGGGAATGGCTTTTCAGATAGGCGGGCAGAATGCCCGTTATCGCGCTGTCTTCTTCCAGCACCAGATGCGCCGGCTGCCATCCCGTCGGCGGTGACGCGCAGCCGGATGCTTCCAACGCCTCGAAAAATTCGAAGCGGGTGAATGGATGGGGATCGGGTCGGCCCGCCGGATTGGCCAAGGCATTCCATGCCGCCTTGCCAATTCCGGCCACACCGCCCGCAAGACGCACCGTCATGCGATTTCGAATATACCGTCCACTTCGACAGCCACGCCGCGAGGCAGCGATCCTGCGCCGGTCGCCGCACGGGCATGCTTGCCGGCATCGCCCAGCACCGCAACGATGAGGTCGGACGCGCCATTGCCCACTTCGGGATGCTGGGTGAAATCGGCCGTGGCGTTGACAAAGACGCCCAGCTTGACGCATCGGCGCACACGTTCCAGATCGCCGCTACAGGCCGCTTTCAGCTGTGCCAGGAGATTGACCGCGCAAAGCTTGGCCGCTTCCTTGCCATCTTCCAG